>FTCZ01004537.1_pt1 | contig 15646 bp, 14 predicted proteins | sample 1658871 | NCBI WGS metagenome assembly FTCZ01 (sample SAMEA3914864, study PRJEB12502) | metagenome | biome: forest; material: soil | place: USA | collected 2012-03-12 | depth 0.3 m
GAAGGTTTTGGGACTGCCGCCGCTCATTGGCGGTTTCCTGCTGCTCGCCGGCTGCCTGGCAATCCTTCTGGAGAGCGCGCGCCGCGCCGCGCGCGGCAGGGCACGCTGATCAAAGAGCAGTTCTGGGAAATCTGAGCAAACGCTGGCGACTGGCGGAAGCCTCTCAGCCTCGTCATCCACGGGCGGAGCGACGCGAAGCGGCGCGCAGACCATAGGATGATCGCGATGGCGTTTCGGCCAATCTCCCGACGCATGGCGCCTGGGTAACTAATAGACGGTGAAAAGCGTCGGCAGATCGCCGCTGAGCCGAAAATACTCGACCGCCTCGATGACCGGAAACAGCGCCAGGAAGTAGAGTCCGTCGCGGAACGTGTTTCTCAGCGCGCGCGTCGAAAACAGCCAGTGGTCCTCGTCGCGATAAAGCAGCGGGTTCGGCCAGAAGCGCGGCGTGCGTTCGGCATAGGCCGCATGCACGGCGCCGAACTTGCCGGCGAGGAACTCCGCCTCCTTGCGCGCGGTGAACCGGAAGACGAGGTAGCTTGCCAGGCCGAGCATCGCGGCCGCCAGCGCCGAGCCGAACATCAGCCCGATGCCAACGGCGCCGACGGTCGAAAAGAAGTAGAGCGGGTTCTGGGTCATGGAGAATGGGCCGGACACGATCAGCTCGTCATTCTTCCTGCCGCCGACGAAGAGGATGCTCCACAGCCTGCCAAGGAAGCAGACCAGCACCATCACAAACCCGATCGTCTCGAGAATTTCGTGCCCGTCCGATCCTTCGGCCAGCGCCGGCTTGCTGAACAGAAGCAGGATGACGGCAAGCACGGCGGCCACCTGCACGACGATCAGGCGCTTGTGCTGGTCGAACGCCTTGGGCGCTGATCTGAGGGCGTAAGTCATTCTTTCTCACCAATCCAGCGCCGAGGGCGCGCCAGGTTTCTCTAGCCCTTCTGTCGCGAGATGACGAGGTCCGGCCGGTCTTTTTGGCCGACCTTACGAATTTGTAACGTCCCGGACAGGCTGCGGTGAATTCGCCTGTCTAGCCTGACGATCGCCGCCACGCGCCATTTTGAGGCGGCTCCATTGGAACGCCGGACACCGGCCCATCTAACGTCAGGATAACGTCATGAACAAATTTGCCCTCGCTCTCGCCTTTGCCGCTATGGCCATCGCCGCGCCTGCCCTCGCCGCCCCGGCGCCTTGCGAAACCGCGCTGAAGGACCTGCGCGCCGCCGAGGCCAAGGCGACGCTCAACGAAGCCCACAAGAACAAGGTTTCGGAACTCGAGACCAAAGGCATCGAGCGCTGCAACGCCGACGACGACAAGCGCGCCGACGATTTCTTTGCCCAGGCCATGAAGATCGTCTCCAAATGACCAGCGCCTCGCACGGAATGGATATCGTCATGTCCTCATCCGACGATCACGATCCGCCGAATCGGGTTCCGGACGTCACCGTCGATTTCTGGCTGATCAAAATCATGGCGGTGACCATGGGCGAGACGGCGGCCGACTATCTGGCCGTCAATCTCGGCCTCGGCCTTACCGCCACCTCGCTCATCATGAGCGGCGTTCTGGTCGTCGCGCTTGTGCTGCAATTCGCGCAGAAGCGTTATGTGCCCTGGGCTTACTGGCTCGCGGTCGTGCTGATCAGCATCGTCGGCACTTTGGTCACAGACAACCTCGTCGACAATTTCGGCGTGCGGCTGGAGACGACGACAATCGTATTCTCCATCGTCCTCGCGCTGACCTTCCTGGCCTGGTATGCGAGCGAAAAGACCCTGTCGATCCACACTATTTTCACCACCAGGCGTGAGATCTTCTACTGGCTGGCGATCCTGTTCACCTTCTCGCTCGGCACGGCCGCCGGCGATCTGGTCGCCGAGCGCTTCGACATGGGCTACCTCACCACCGGCCTCATCTTCGGCGGCGTGATCGCGGTGATAGCGCTCGGCTACTTCTTCCTTGGCCTGAACGGCATCCTCGCCTTCTGGCTTGCCTATATCCTCACCCGGCCGCTTGGCGCTTCCTTCGGCGACCTGCTTTCGCAGCCGGTCGAATATGGCGGCCTGGGCTTCGGCACGACCTTCACCAGCCTGATCTTCCTCGGCTGCATCGTCGCCATCGTTCTCTATATGACGCTGAGAAGGATCATCGATGAAGATGACCATCTCCTGCTCGACTAGAGCATTATGCCGAAAAGTGTGAAGCGGTTTCCGGCGACAGCGCCTCTCGCAAAATTGTGTAGCGGCCTTTCGTCCGGAAATGCGTAAAAACAAAGAGATAGGGCACCAGCCAAGAAAAAGCCGCAGCCGGTGCTACCATGAGGCTGAGGCGGCAAGGACGGCACCGGGTAATGCGACTTCTGCTGGTTGAAGACGATCCAAGGACCGCCGACTATATCGTCAGGGGGCTGAGCGAGGCCGGCCATGTCTGCGACCTGTTGCGCGACGGCCATGACGGTCTCTTCGCCGCGACCCGCAATGCCTATGACGTGATCATTGCCGACCGCATGGTGCCCGGTCTCGACGGCCTGTCGATGATCAAGGCGGTGCGCGCAGCCGGCATCCACACGCCGGCCATCTTCCTGACCTCGATCGGCGGCGTCGACGATCGCGTCGAAGGCCTGGAAGCCGGCGGCGACGACTATCTGGTCAAGCCCTTCGCCTTTTCCGAACTGCTGGCCCGCATCCACGCGCTCGGCCGCAGGCCGGCGGCGCAGGAACAGAAGACGAGCCTGCGCGTCGCCGACCTCGAAATGGACCTGATCCAGCGTCGCGTGACCAGGCAGGGCCAGACGATCGACCTGCAGCCGCGCGAGTTCAGCCTGCTCGAGGTCTTGATGCGCGGCGAGGGGCGCGTCATCACCCGCACCATGCTTCTGGAGCGCGTCTGGGATTTCCATTTCGACCCCAAGACCAGCGTCGTCGAGACGCATATCAGCCGGCTGCGCACCAAGGTCGACAAGCCGTTCGACGTGCCGCTGATCCACACGGTGCGCAACACCGGCTACAGTCTGCACGCCCCGGGTTGACGATCCATGCCTGATCGCATCTCGCGTCTTCGGCTGGCTGCCCATATATGAGCGACATGTCGATGCTGGACTCCGCAAGGCAATGGGCGCTTCGCATGAAGCGCGATGTTGTTGCGCTGTGGCTTGCTGCCCGCGATCCACGCGTTCCCTGGTACGCAAAGGCCGCCGCCGGCGCGGTCGCGGCCTATGCGCTCAGCCCCATCGACCTCATTCCGGATTTCATTCCGATCATCGGCTATCTGGACGATCTGGTGATCGTTCCGCTCGGCATCCTTCTTGCGGTCAAGCTGGTTCCGGCCGGCCTCATGCGGGAATTTCGCGACGCCGCCACGCGCAGCGCCAAGCCGGTCAGCCTTGCCGGTCTGCTGTTCATGATCGCGGTATGGATAGTGGCGGCGGCGGCGCTGCTGTGGCTGTTCTGGCCGAAATCCGCCTAGATGAAAGAATCCCGCCCAAGCCTGCTGCGCAGCACGCCGTTCAGGCTGGCGCTGACCTTCGCGTTCCTGTTCCTTTTGGCTTTCATCCTGTCCGGCGCGATCGTCTATCAATTGATGAGCGCCGAGCTCGCCAAGCAGCTCGATCAGTCGATCAAGGAAACCTACGCCCTGATCGCCGCGACCTATGCCGAGAGCGACGAGGAGGATCTCGTCGCCGCCGTCAGGGATCATGCCCAGTTCAGCCAGGACAAGGACCAGATCTTTTCCCTCACCGACCGGAGCGGCAACCGCCTGGCCGGGGATTTCACAGCCGCGGACCTGCCGGACGGTTTTTCCATGTTTGCCGCCGCCTTGCCAGGCGTGCCGCCCGATACCGAGTATCGCGCCTATTCCGGCACGGTCGGCGACGATAATCTGACGGTCGCCTTCTCGCTCTCGGAAACCGAGGAGCTTGAGACGATCATCCTGATGAGCTTCGGCTGGGCGACGCTGTTCATCACCGGCCTTGCCGTCGCCGGCGGCGCCGTGCTTGCCTCGCGGATCCAGCGGCGCCTCGACGCCATCGCCGCCACCATGGTCGACGTCTCGCATGGCCGACTCGAGGCCCGCATCCCGCTGATCGGCAATGGCGACGACATCGATGCGGTGTCCGGCCAGGTCAATGCCGCGCTCGACCGGCTGTCGGCGCTGGTCGACGGTATGCGCGAGGTCAGCGCCAACATCGCCCATGATTTGAAGACGCCGCTCAACCGGCTGCAGATGATCCTGGAATCCGCCGCCGACAAGACCGTTTCTGGCGAGGATGTCTCCACCGAGCTGGCGGACGCCCGCACCGAGAGCCATCAGATCAACAGCACTTTCGACGCGCTGCTGCGCATCGCCCAGATCGAGGCCGGCGCGCGCAAGGCGCGTTTTGTCGATGTCGATGTCGGCCATGTCGTCGAGATCATCGGCGAGGTCTATGCCGATGTCGCTGAGGATGACGGGAAGTCGCTGTCCACAAAAGGTGTTTCGGAGACGAAATGGTTTGTCCATGGCGACCGTGACCTGCTGATGCAGATGCTCGCCAATCTGGTCGAGAACGCGCTCAGGCACTGTCCGCCAGGCACGGCGATCGAGCTCTCCGTGACCATGCAGAGCGACCATGTTGTGGTGAAAGTCGGCGACAGCGGTCCGGGCATCCCCGCAGAAGAGCGCGAGAACGTCTTCCGGCGCCTTTACCGGCTGGACTCCAGCCGCACGACGCCGGGCAGCGGCCTGGGCTTGAGCCTCGTCAAGGCCGTGGCCGACCTGCACGGCGCGGCGATCACGCTCGAAGACAACAATCCGGGCCTTGCCGTTATCGTCAGCTTTCCGACTGTGCGCGCGCCCGCCGTCTAGAGCATGATCCCGAAAAGTGGGAACCGGTTTTCGGAAAAGATCATGCTCCAACAAAGAGTTGGATCAAGATGGCGATTCAACGAAACGTCATCCTGATCTAGAAAAGCGACGTCGTTCCGACTCGTCCCTTACGCAATCGTAAGTCCACGGCCAACCGCCTGAAAACTGCCGGGACTAGCCTCGTTCCGTTCCCGCCACACCGGGAGCGCGATCCGGCAGCAACCGGCTGCGGATCGGCATTGTCGCAACGAAAGGAAAGACGATGAAGAAATCCGTTATTGCCGCCGCCGCCGTGGCGCTGGCCATGGCATCCGCGACCGGCGCCAACGCCAAGGCGGCCACCGGGACGATCGCCAGTGTCGACAAGAAAGGTGATTCCTTTACGCTGAGCGACGGCAAGACATTTGCCTTGCCTGAAAATATCGAAGTCGAGACGCTGACTGTCGGCGAGAAGGTCTCGGTGACCTACTCCGGCAAGGCCGGCAAGCTGATGGCCTCCTCGGTCCAGCCGGCAAACTAGCCGAGATAATGGGCGCGCCGGCGGGACATGCCCGCCGACGATGCCCGGCCTGCTTAGGGCAATTCCAGGAAAAGTATGTAACGGTTTTCCGTCCGGAATTGCGTAAAAACAAGAAGATAGAGCGGTTGGCCGTTTCCGTGGAACGGTGAAACACCCTAGCGGACGCCAGCTCGGCGGAAATCGGAAGGCGACATGCCGGCGAGCTTGCGGAAGGATTTGTTGAAGGCGCTGAGCGAGCCGAAGCCGGACTCCATGGCGACCGTCAGCACATTGGCGCCCTCATGCATCAACAGCGCCTGCGCGTAGCTCAGCCGCAGCAGGTTGACATACTCGTTGAGGGTCATGCCGGTCGATTTCTTGAACAGGCTCATGGCGTATTTCGGATGGATGTCGGCGGCCGAGGCGATGTTCACGCAGTCGATCTCGTAGAGGAAATTCCCGGCGATGAAATCGCACATGCGCCCGACATTGCGCGAGGACTGCTGGTCGAAGGCGTTGCCCGCGCCCTGGCCGGCCGAGCTTTCCGGCACCAGCCGGTAGGGATCGAAGCGGACCCGCTCCAGCCGCAGCAGCAATTCGTTGACGGCATGCTCGGCCCTGGCCGCATCGCCCGAGCGCGCATATTCGTTCCAGCGCCTGAAATTGTCGTTGTCGGACTGGTCCGTGGCGTTGGTCACCAGCGTCGCCCCGGTCATCAGCCTGTGGCGGACATCGGCCGGCAGATGCAGCCGGAAAAAATGCACCAGCGGCAGATGCGCGCCGGCATAGATCGCGTCGTCGGAGAGATCGTCCATCTGATGCGGCAGGCCGCCCCAGAACAGGCACATTTCGCCGGCTGACAGCGAAATCTCGTGCTCGGCCATGCGGTAATGCACGCAGCCCTGCACGATGAAATTGACCTCGACCTGGGCGTGCCAGTGCGGCTTCAGCATCACCAGCGGGTGATTGTGGAACATCTGCAAGGCGAGCGGCAGGCCTTCGACGCTGCTCGCGCCTGGCTGGTAGAACGGACGCTCGGGCATCTTACTTTCCGCCAACTTCTTATTCCCTTTGACGGGGACAAGCCTTCCGCGCCGCATAGTCTAGCCACGCTCACAGTGAGAGAGCAAATGAAATGGGAGGATTTCAATGCGCACCACACTGACCTGCGCCGCGCTTATGCTTGCCCTGGGCTCCGGCCCGGCCCTGGCGCAGTCCGGCGAGATCACCATCTGGAGCTGGAACGTCGCCGCCTCGTCGCTGAAAGCGACGGTCGAAGGCTTCAACAAGAAATACCCCGACATCAAGGTCACGGTTCAGGACCTCGGCAACCAGCCGACCTATGACAAGTCGATCGCCGGCTGCGCCGCCGGCGGCGTCGGCCTGCCCGACATCGTCTCGATCGAGAATGGCGAGGCGGAAAACTACTGGAGCCAGTTCCCCGACTGCTTCGTCGACCTACACACGCTGGGCTACAGCGCGGAGGACCAGCAGAAATTCCCCGATTTCAAGCGCACCGAGCTCGAGGTCGGCGACAAGGCTTACGCCATGCCCTGGGATTCCGGCCCGGTTGCCGCATTCTACCGCCGCGACTTCTACGAGAAGGCCGGCGTCGACCCGGCCTCGATCAAGACCTGGGACGATTTCATCGCCGCCGGCAAGAAGATCCAGGCCGCCAATCCCGGGGTGTCGATGACCAATGCCGATTTCAACGGCGACACCGAATTCTTCCGCATGATCTCCAACGAGCAGGGCTGCGCCTATTTCGATGACGACGGCAAGTCGATCACGGTCAACCAACCGAAATGCGTCGACGCCCTGGCCAAGGTCAAGGACATGAAGGATGCCGGCATCGTGTCGTCGGCCGACTGGTCGACCAAGATCACCAACAACACCGCCGGCACCGTCGCCACGCAGGTCTATGGCGGCTGGTACGAGGGCACGATCCGCACCGAATCGTCGAAGGAAAGCGGCAAATGGGGCGTCTATCTGATGCCGAGCCTGACCGCCGACGGGCCCCGCGCCGCCAATCTCGGCGGCTCGTCTTTGGCCATCACCTCGGCCAGCAAGAACAAGGAAGCGGCCTACGCCTATCTCAAATACACGCTGGAAACCAATGAGGGCCAGATCACCATGCTGAAGGATTTCGGCCTGGTGCCGTCGCTGATGTCGGCGCTCGGCGATCCCTACGTCTCGCAAGGACTGGAGTATTGGGGCGGCCAGGCCGTGTGGAAGGATATCCTGGCCACGCTGCCCAAGGTCGATCCAAGCCGCGGCACGCAGTTCCAGAGCGACGCCGAGATCATCGTGCGGGCCGTGCAGACCAAGTACCTGGCCAACGGCTATCCCGACGCCAAGGCCGCCCTCGACGACGCCGCCAGCCAGATCGCGGCCGCGACCGGCCTGCCGGTGAAGTAGGCGCCGCTTCACCTTCTCCCCGTTTGACGGGGAGAAGGTGCCCGAAGGGCGGATGAGGGGCGGCGCCAGCGTCGACAAGTGATGCGCCAACACCACTCGGACTGAGCAAAAGCAAGAAAGGAGGAAACGATGCGTACCCAGAACGCCAACGCGTACCGCTTCCTCGCGCCTTACCTTCTGATCTTCGCCATCTTCTGGATCTGGCCGATCGTCTCCTCGTTTCTGATCTCCTTCCAGGCGACCCGCACCGTGCCGTGGCGGTTCGCGCCCACCTTCAACTGGGGCCGGCTGATCGGCGACCCCGCCTTCTACAACGCGCTGAAGAACACGCTCCTGATCCTCGTCATCCAGGTGCCGGTGATGATTGCGCTGGCGATCGTCATGGCGGTGCTTTTGAATTCGCCGCTGCTGAAGGCGCGCGGCCTCTACCGCTTCGCCTTCTTCGCCCCGGTCGTGGTCGGCGAAGTGGCCTATTCGGCGGTCTTCCGGCTGATGTTCAGCCTCGATTTCGGTATCGTAAACAAGCTGTTGAACGGCGTCGGCCTGCCCAAGATCGACTGGTTCTCCAACGTCACGCCGGCGATGGCGGTGATCATGATCGCGGTGACCTGGCGCTGGGCAGGCTACAACGCGATCATCCTGCTCGCCGGCCTGCAGTCGATCCCCGACGATGTCTATGAGGCGGCGACGCTCGACCGCGTCAGCAAGGTGAAACAGTTTTTCCACATCACCTTGCCGCTGCTGAAGCCGGTCATCGTCTTTTGCGCCGTGCTGTCGATCATCGGCACCATGCAGCTGTTCACCGAGCCGTTCCTGATAACCGAACGGGGCGGACCGGGCGGCGGCACCGAGACGCTTGGGCTCTTGCTCTACCGCCAGGGCTTCCGCTCGCTCAATTTCGGTTACGCTTCGGCCGTCGCCTACACCATGGCGGGGCTCGCGATCGCCATCACGCTGGTGCAGCTCTGGCTGACGAGGGATCCGAAATGAGCTCGCGGTCCCAAGGCCGGCTCGGCCGTAGCCTGCTGCTGCATTTGTTCCTGACGCCGCTGGCGCTGATCTGGTTGTTCCCGCTGTGGATGATGGTGGTGTTTTCGACCATGCCCGACAACGGCATCTTCAGCCCCGGCATCGAGCTTCTGCCGCATGATGGTTTCCTCGACAATTTCAACAACCTGCAGCGCGACACCAATTTCGTCGGCGCCATCGGCATCTCGGTTTCGGTGGCGGTGACCTACACGTTTCTGTCGGTGCTGCTCACCTCGATGGCAGGCTGGGCGCTGGCGCGCTACGAATTCCACGGCAAGGGCGGTGTCGTGGCGATCATCTTCGGCACCATCACGCTTCCCTACTCGGTGGTGCTGATTCCGCAATTCATCATGGTGGCGCGCGATTTCCAGCTCGCCAACACCTGGATCGCGCTGATCGTGCCGCCGCTGTTCAATTCGCTCGGCGTGCTGTTCATGCGCCAGGCTTTCTCCATGATGCCGCCGGAGCTTTTCGACGCGGCGCGCGTCGAGGGCGTCAAGGAATGGCGCATCTTCCTGTTCGTGGCGCTGCCGCTGGCCCGCCCGATGCTGGCGGCTTTGGCCATCATCCTCTTCCTCGCCTCATGGAACAATTATCTCTGGCCGCTGCTGATCAACAGCCAGCCCGGCGCGATGACCGCGCCGGTGGCGCTCGGCACTTTGATCGGCCTGACCAAAGTGTCCTGGGGCGGCATCATGGCCGGCGCGGTCATGCTGACCGTGCCGATGCTCGTCGTCTTCGTGCTGCTGCAGCGCCATTTCATCGCCGGCATCGCCGCCGGCGCGGTCAAATAGGAGCACCATGGCGGCCGTAACGCTAACCAATGTCGTCAAGCGCTTCGGCGTCTTCGAGGTCGTCCACGGCGCCGACATCGACATCGCCGACGGCGAGTTCATCGTCTTCGTCGGCCCGTCCGGATGCGGCAAGTCCACGCTTCTGAGGATGATCGCCGGACTGGAGGACATAAGCGGCGGCAAGATCGCCATCGGCGGCAAGGTGGTGAACGATGTCGAGCCGGCCGACCGCGGCATCGCCATGGTGTTCCAGTCCTACGCACTCTACCCGCACATGACGGTGGAGCAGAACCTGAGCTTCGGGTTGCGGATGAACGGCAACCCGAAGGCCGACACCGAGCGGCGGGTCAAGCGCGCCGCCGAGATCCTGCGCATCGACGAATTGATGCAGCGGCGCCCGAAACAATTGTCCGGCGGCCAGCGCCAGCGCGTCGCCATCGGCCGCGCCATCGTGCGCGAGCCGCAGGTGTTTCTGTTCGACGAACCGCTGTCGAACCTCGATGCCGAGCTGCGCGTGCAGATGCGGGTCGAGATCTCGCGCCTGCACAAGGAGCTCGGCGTCACCATGATCTATGTGACGCACGACCAGACCGAGGCGATGACGCTGGCCGATCGCATCGTCGTGCTCAAAGCCGGCAATGTCGAGCAGATCGGCGCGCCGCTCGACCTCTATGACGACCCGGCCAACCGTTTCGTAGCCGGCTTCATCGGCTCGCCGAAGATGAATTTCCTCAGCGCGAAAGTCGTCGAGACGTCGAACAGCGCAGCGACCATCGAGCTCGTCAATCACGGTGGTGCCCGACTGCGCAAACCGCTCTGCGAAGCGCTGCCGGCCGTCGGTGCCGATGTCGTGCTCGGCGTCAGGCCGGAGCATTTCTGCGAGGCGGGCGAAGGCCACTGCGACATCCCGGTCAAGGCCGACGTCGCCGAGCATCTCGGCTCGGTCAGCTATGTCTACGCCAATGCCGGACCCGAGGAGCTGATCGTTGAGCGCGAGGCCTCGCGCCAGCGCGCCAGCGGCGACCATTTCACCGTTTCGATCAAGGCGGAACGTTCGCTGCTGTTCGACAAGGCGGGTGCAAGGATCCGCTGACTTTCTTTCCGCCCGATCCCAAGGCGTGGCGGCGACCCATGGAGAATTCGACATGACATCTGGAAAAATCCGCTGGGGCATTCTCGGGCCCGGCAGCATCGCCAAATCCTTTGCCGGCGGTCTGGCGCAATCGCGCACCGGCGCGCTCGAGGCGCTCGGCGCCCGCAATCCCGGCAAGCCGGGGCTCGGAGAGACCTTCCCGGGCGCGCGTATCCTCGACGGCTACGAGGCATTGCTTGCCGACAAGAACGTCGAGGCCGTCTACATTGCGATCCCGCATCCCGGCCATGCCGAATGGGCGATCCGCGCGGCCGAGGCCGGCAAGCATGTGCTGTGCGAAAAGCCGCTGGCGCTGACGGCGTTCGAGGCCGACGCCATGATGCATGCGGCGCGCAGGGCCGGCACGTTTCTCGGCGAGGCCTTCATGTACCGGCTGCACCCGCAGACCTGGCAGCTGGTCGAGCTGATCAAGTCGGGCGTCATCGGCGAGGTCCGCATGATCAAGTCGAGCTTCGGCTTTGCCATGCCGCGCTTCATGCCGGAACATCGGCTCTACGCCAACGAACTCGCCGGCGGCGGCATCCTCGATGTCGGCGGCTATCCGGTGTCGATGGCGCGGCTGATCGCAGGCGCCGCGACGGGGCGGCCTTTCGCCGAACCCGACAAGGTCGTGGGCGCCGCCCATCTCGGCCAGTCCGGCGTCGACGAATGGGCCTCGGCATTGCTGCATTTCCCCGGCGGCATTCTCGCCGAAATCTCCTGCAGCATCTCGCTCGACCAGGACAATGTGCTGCGCATCTTCGGCACCAAGGGCCGGATCGAGGTGCCCGATTTCTGGTTCGCCGGTGGCAACCGCGACGTCGGACCGGGCCGGATCGAGGTGATCCGGTCCGGGGCGGCTAGCGAGGTGATCAGCGTCAACGAGACCCGCCACGTCTATTCCTTCGAGGTCGATGCCGCCGGCGAGGCGATCCTGGCCGGTCGCCAGGAGTTCGCCTGGCCAGGCATGTCCTGGGCTGACAGCCTCGGCACCTTGCGCGTGCTCGACAAATGGCGCGGCGCCGTCGGGCTGGAATACGAGATCGAGAAGCCGGCTAAGCGTGTCGTCACCATCTCCGGCCGAAAGCTGCGGACCAACGGCGGCGCCATCGGCAAGCGCGCCATTCCTGACCTGGCCAAACCAGCCTCGGTGGTGGCGCTCGGCTTCGAGGATTTTCGCACTTTTTCGTCGGGTTCGATCTTGCTCGATGCCTTCTTTGAGGCGGGCGGTAACCTGTTCGACACCGGCTACGTCTATGGCGCCGGCTACACCGAGGCCCTGCTTGGCCAATGGCTGAGGAATCGCGGCATGCGCGAAAAGTCCGTCATCATTGCCAAGGGCGCGCATTCGCCGCTCTGCTATCCCGATGTGATCGGCAAGCAGCTGGCACAGTCGCTCGACCGGCTGCAGACCGACCATGTCGACATCTATTTCATGCACCGCGATAACCCGGACGTGCCGGTCGGCGAGTTCGTCGACGCCATGGACGCGGAAGCAAAAGCCGGCCGCATCCGCGGCCTGTTCGGCGGCTCCAACTGGACGATGGAACGCATGGATGCGGCCATCGCCTATGCCGAAAAGAACGGCAAGCAGAAGCCCGGCGCGCTCTCCAACAATTTCTCGCTGGCCGAGATGCTGGAGCCGATCTGGGCCGGCTGCATCACCTCCTCGACCGACGACTGGAAGGCCTGGCTGACGAAGCGGCAGATGCCCAACTTCGCCTGGTCGAGCCAGGGTCGCGGCTTCTTCACCGACCGTGCCGGCCGCGACAAGCAGGACAATGAGGAGCTGGTGCGGGTCTGGTACTCCGAGAAAAACTTCGGCCGCCGCGACCGGGCGATCGAGCTGGCAAGACGGCTCGGCAAAAGCCCGATCCATGTGGCGCTGGCCTATGTGCTGGCACAGCCCTTCCCGTCGGTGCCGCTGATTGGACCGCGCACACTGGACGAGCTGGAGGACAGCCTGAAGGCGCTCGATATCAAGCTGACGCCGGAGGATTTGGCGTGGCTTGACGAGGGCCCGGAAAGAAGGAGGGCTTAGGCTGCTTGGGGCGTTGAAAAGGAAGCGCTGCGTTCCTTCGCCCCCCTCTGGCCTGCCGGCCATCTCCCCCGCAAGGGGGGAGATCGGCTAATCACCGATTCACCCGCGTCGACAGGATAATCGACGACGACGTCCGCTCCACCCCGTCCATCGCCCCGATCTCGTCCAGCAGGGCGTCGAGATCGCGGATCGACGGCGCGTCGACGATGACGATCATGTCGAAATTGCCGCTCACCGAATGCACCGTGCGCACCGGCGGCATTGCCTCCAGGCTGCGCACCACCTTGTCGGCGAGTTTCGGCGTGACGGTGAGCAGCACATGCGCCTTGACCAGCCCCTGCTCGTAGTCCGGGGACAGCCGCACACCGTAGCCGGTTATCACGCCGCGCTGCTCCAGCCGCTCGATCCGGCTCTGCACTGTCGTGCGCGACACGCCGAGCTGGCGCGCCAGCTCCGCGGTCGAAGCGCAGGCGTCGGCGCGCAGCAGCGACAGCAGGGCCTGTTCGGCATCAGTGAGCATTTCGACGACCCTAATCGGCATATTGTCCAATAAGGCACTTCATTTTGGACAATTCCACGCTTCCTTTCGACGAGCAAGCTGCGATGATTCCATGACTTGAATTGGCAGGGGTATGGATCATGAAGAAAATCATCGTCGTCGGCGCCGGCAAGGTCGGCTCGACCATTGCGGGCATGCTCGCCGACACCGGGGACTATCACGTCACCGTCGTCGACCGCGCGGCGGCACAGCTGGCCGGGGCCGAACTCCCGGCAGGCGTCGAGACGTTGGAGCTCGACATCGCCGTTGCCGGTGAGCTGGAGAAAGTCCTTGCCGGCGCCTTCGCCGTGCTGAGCGCCGCGCCCTTCCATCTGACCACGCGCATTGCCGAGGCGGCCGCCGCCACCGGCGTGCACTATCTCGATCTCACCGAGGATGTCATCTCGACCCGCCGCGTCAAGGAACTGGCCAAGTCGGGCACGAGCGCCTTCATCCCGCAATGCGGCCTGGCGCCCGGCTTCATCTCGATCGTCGCCAACGACCTCGCCAGCCGCTTCGACTCGCTGGAGAGCGTGCGCATGCGCGTCGGCGCGCTGCCGCAATATCCATCCAACGCGCTGAATTACAATCTCACCTGGAGCACCGACGGCGTCATCAACGAATATTGCGAGCCCTGCGAGGCGATCGTCGAGGGTGAGCTGATCGAAGTGCCGCCGCTGGAGGAGCGCGAGGAGTTCTCGCTGGACGGCGTCACCTACGAGGCCTTCAACACCTCCGGCGGTCTCGGCACCTTGGCCGAGACGCTGAAGGGCAAGGTGCGCACGCTGAACTATCGCACCATCCGCTATCCCGGCCACGCGGCCATCATGAAGGCGTTGCTCAACGACCTCGGGCTGCGTCACCGCCGCGACGTGCTGAAGGACATCTTCGAAAGCGCGCTGCCGGCGACGCTGCAGGACGTGGTCATCGTCTTCGTCACCGTCTCGGGCCTCCGCAACGGCCGCCTGCTGCAGGAGACCTACGCCAACAAGATCTATTCACAGCGCATCGGCAACCAGGTGCGCAGCGCCATCCAGATCACCACCGCCTCCGGCATCTGCGCCGTGCTCGACATGTTGGCCGACGGCTCGCTGCCGGCGAAGGGCTTTGTCCGCCAGGAGGACATCGGGCTCGACACCTTCCTCGCCAACCGCTTCGGCCGCGCCTATGCGCAGCACGAAATGGTAAGCCGGCTCGCGAGCTGAGGAGCAGCGCCTTTCCTCTCAGCCGTCGATCGGGGGAGAGGTGTCGAGCGAAGCTCGGGGGGTCGACCGGCGCCGGACTCAAATATGCAGAGCGTGTCCCAGCGCCTTCAGCGCGGCTTCCTGGAACGCCTCGCCCTGGGTCGGATGCGCGTGGATGGTGCCTGCGATATCCTCCAGCCGCGCCCCCATCTCCAGCGCCAGGCCAAAAGCCGCCGCCAGTTCCGACACACCCTGCCCGACCGCCTGGATGCCCAGCACCAGATGATTGTCGGCGCGGGCCACGACGCGGACAAAGCCGTCCTCGCCCTGTCTGGTCATGGCCCGGCCGTTGGCGGCGAACGGAAACTGGCCGATCCTGATCTCCCCGCCCAGCGCCTTCGCCTCTTCCGGCGTGTGACCAGCTGTGACCAGCTCGGGGTCCGTGAAGCAGATCGCCGGAATGGCCCGCTTGTCCCAGCTTCTTTTATGGCCGGCGACGATCTCGGCCACCATCTCGCCTTGCGCCATGGCGCGATGCGCCAGCATCGGCTCCCCGGTGACGTCGCCGATGGCATGGACGCCGCGCATCGAGGTCCGGCACTGGTCGTCGATGCGGATGAATTTGCCTGCCATGTCGAGGTCGATCTGCTCCAGCCCCCAGCCTTCGGTCAGCGGCTTGCGGCCGACCGTGACCAGGATCCTGTCGGCGGCGACCTTAGTGCTCTTGCCGTCCGATGTCTCGACCAGTAGCGCATCGCCCTTGGTCGACACCCCCTTGGCTTTGGCGCCCGTCATCACCTCGACGCCAAGCTCGCCAAGGCGTTTGAGCACCGGCCGGGTCAGCTCGGCGTCGTACTGCGCCAGCACGCGCGGCAGCGCCTCGACTATCGCGACCTTGGCGCCCATCTTGGCGAAGGCCATGCCGAGCTCCAGCCCGATATAGCCGCCGCCAACCACGGCGAGCTTGTTCGGCACTTCGCCTAAAGCCAGCGCCTCGGTCGACGAGATCACCGGTCCGCCGAAGGGCAGGAACGGCAACTCGACCGGCGCCGAACCGGTAGCGATCACCACTGTTTCGGCACGGATGACCTGCGTGCCGGTCTCGGTTTCGACCGCTACGGTCTTGCCGTCGCGAAACGTCGCCCAGCCCTGCACGGTCTTGACC
>FTCZ01000401.1_pt1 | contig 15636 bp, 15 predicted proteins | sample 1658871 | NCBI WGS metagenome assembly FTCZ01 (sample SAMEA3914864, study PRJEB12502) | metagenome | biome: forest; material: soil | place: USA | collected 2012-03-12 | depth 0.3 m
CGCCATGTCCTTGATGTCACTTGGAGAAGATCCACAGCGCGTTTCTGCCGCCGATTACGATCAACTCGATTCCGGCACCGACCTCGCCGTTCCATCCGGCTATGGCAAGCTGGTTGCGCGCTATGGCGAAGGATTGCCGATCCGACTTTCGACGCCGGTCACCTCGATCGATTGGAGCGGCGAGGGCGTTCAGGTATCCACGGCGGCATCCGGCACGATCAAGGCTCTCGCGGCGATCGTGACAGTTCCTGTCGGCGTGCTGGCGAAGGAGGCAATCTATTTCGCACCCGCCTTGCCGGTTGAAACCACGGACGCGATTTCCGGCCTGAGCATGGGCGCAATGACAAAGATCGCCTTGCAGGTGGAAGGCGATCGGTTTGGCCTGTCACCTTTCACGCAGTATTTCGATGATTCCAGCCAGCATGAATTGATCAACTACGAGTTCTGGGGTTTCGATCGCAATATCGTGCTCGCCACTTTTTCCGGCGACTACGCCCGCGGTGTCGTTAAAATGGGCGAGCAAGCGACCGCTGACCATGTCGTGGAGCGCCTCGCCAAATTGCTTGGCAGCGATTTGCGCAGCAAGATCAAGGGGACGAGGCTTGCCGCCTGGAGCGAGGACCCGTTCGCCCTGGGTTCCTATTCCATCGCCAGGCCTGGCCATGCCAGCGCGCGCGACGCCTTGTTCCACCCGATCGGCGACCGCATCTGGTTCGCGGGCGAGGCGACGGCGGGGCCTGCAGCGATGACGGCAGGCGGCGCTTCCATTTCTGGCCTTTCCGCTGCGCAGGCGGTAGCCGGCAAGCTCGCGGCCGGCAACGTCAAGCGTGGGTAAGCAGTTCGTTACCTTGATCGCGTCAAATGGATCATCCGCCTGCCTGAACGGACGCCCGATCATGCCAAACATCCTTGTCTATGATTCCGGCCTTGGCGGATTGACCGTCTACGACAGGATCGCGGCAGCACATCCGGACGCCCAATTCTCCTATGTCGCGGATGACGCGGTTTTTCCGATCGGCCGCATGGCGCCGGATGCGTTGGTCGCGCGCGTTCTGGCCGTGATGGAAAGGCTGATCCCTGAGCGGCGGGCGGATATCGTGGTGATCGCTTGCAATACGGCGTCCACGCTGGTGATGCCGCCCCTTCGCGCTAAATTCCAGGAGCCTTTTGTCGGCACTGTTCCGGCCGTGAAGCCCGCCGCTGAACAGTCGAAGAATGGCGTATTCAGCGTTTTGGCGACGCCCGGCACCGTGCGGCGCGATTACACCCACGATCTCATTATCCAGTTCGCGCCGAAGAGCCGTGTGACGCTGGTTGGTTCGGAAAATCTTGCCCGCCTCGGCGAGGCGCATTTGCGTGGCGAGCCGGTCAGCGACGAGGCGATCCGCGCCGAAATCGCGCCGGCCTTCGTCGACCATGACGGCAAACGCACCGACACGATCGTGCTGGCCTGCACGCATTACCCGCTGCTGCTCGATCGTTTCGAGAAACTGGCGCCCTGGCCTGTGACCTGGATCGATCCAGCGCCTGCTATTGCGCGGCGCGTGACACAGTTGATTGGCGAGGCAGCGAGCTCGGCGCGCTCTGGAAAGAACATCGCGATCTTCACCAAGAAGCCGCCGGAACCTGCTTTGCAGCAGGCGCTGATCGCGCGCGGACTGACCGAGTTCGCCGTTGCGGAGATCGCTTGACGCGTGCTTCAGTGTGAGGCCTCACGAAAGGTCCGCCATGCCGCTCGATGCCAGCCTGCGCTCCGAAATCCTTGCCGCCGTCAAAGCCAATTTCAGCAAACAGATTGAATTCACTCAGGAATTGGTACGTTTTCCCTCGCAGCGAGGTGACGAGCACACCATCCAGGATTTCGTCTTCCACACCTATGCCAAGCGCGGTTTCGCTATGGAGCGCTTCGCCATAGATGAAGCCGCGATCGCCGCGCATCCCGGCGGTTCGCATTTCTCTCCCGAGCATTCTCAAGCGCTCAACGTGGTTGGTACGCATCGTCCGCGCGATGAAGCCGGCCGCTCGCTCATATTGCAGGCGCATGTCGATGTCGTACCGACCGGGCCGACCGATCTATGGAACACACCGCCCTACGATCCGGTGATCAAGGATGGCTGGCTCTATGGACGAGGCGGCGGAGACATGAAGGCCGGGCACGCGGCCAATCTTTATGCGCTGGAAGCGCTGCGCTCGCTTGGGCTCCGGCCGGCGGCGACTGTTTATCTTCAATCGGTCGTTGAAGAGGAATCAACCGGTAATGGTGCGCTGATGACGCATATCCGGGGCTACAAGGCCGATGCGGCGCTGATTCCGGAACCGGAAGATGAGAAGCTGGTGAGGGCGAATGCCGGCGTGCTTTGGTTCCAGTTGGAGGTCAGTGGTCACCCGGTGCATGTGCGCGATGCCGGCAGCGGCGCGAATGCGATCGAGGCCGCGTATCGCGTCATGCAGGCGTTGCGGCGGCTCGAAGAGCAATTGAATGAGAGAAAGGGCAGCCATCCGCATTTCGAAGACCAGGCGCATCCGATCAACCTGAATTTCGGCAAGATCGTTGGTGGGGACTGGGCTTCCTCTGTGCCGGCCTGGTGCAAGGTCGATTGCCGTATCGCGCTTTATCCAGGCACCAGCGCGAAGGAGGCCGCGCGTGAAATCGAGGCCTTCGTGGCTGATTACGCCCGTTCTGACCGCTTTCTCGCCAATAACCCGCCGAAGATCACCTTCAACGGATTTTTCACGGAAGGTTATGTGCTGGAGAAGGGGAGCGATGCGGAAAAGGTGCTGGCGTCCGCGCATCTGGCGGCGATCGGCAAGCCGCTGGAGGACCTGCTGACGCCGGCCTATCTCGATGCGCGGGTCTACGCGCTCTACGACAAGATTCCGACGCTCTGCTATGGGCCGACGAGCCGCAACATCCACGGTTTCGATGAGGCGGTGGATATCGCCTCCGTCGAACGTATCACCGGGGCGATGGCGCTGTTCGTCGCGGAGTGGTGTGGCGTGGAAAAGCGCGGATAAGCAACCGGACAGGCCGGACAAATGGCGTTCCGGGGGCTTGCCGGCATTTTCCAAGGCTACGTTCAGCGTTTTGCGCCGACGGCCCGAGATGCTAGACATTCGGGCCAACAGATTCATGCTTCAACCATCACGGATCGCCATGCGCCGCCTTGTCCTCGCCACTCTCGCCGTCACGTTGATTGGCCTTGGCCTTTCCGGTTGCAGCAAATGCAGTGACTGGGTTTTCTGGGGCCGCAACTCCTCCTGCCAGACCACGCAGCCGCAGGGTTAAGCCGGCGATTGCGCTTGTTCTCTTTTTGTTCTAGATAAGCAAAAAGGGAATGGGACATGAAACTGCTATCGGTCGAACATCTCAGCATCGGCATTGCGAAACCGTTTGCGGTGGTCGCAGGCTTCCTGGCTGAACCGATGAATTTCACGCGCTGGGCCGCTGGCCTGGCCGAGAGCCTGCATAGGGATGCCGATGGCGTCTGGCGGGCGAAAGGTCCGGCAGGTGAGGTGACGCTGCGTTTCTCCCCGCCGAATGATTTTGGCATCGCCGATCACTCGGTGTTCTTGCCCGACGGAGCCGAGGTACATGTGCCGCTTCGCGTCGTCCCGAACGGGGAGGGCAGCGAGGTGCTTTTCACTCTCTTCCGCCAGCCCGGCATGAGCGATGCCGAATTCGCCCGCGACATCGGTTGGGTGAAGGGCGATCTCGCGACATTGAAGGCTGTGCTGGAAGCGTCTTGAGCGCTGCCCCGAAAAAGTTTCGCTTCGACTGTAGGCATTCGTTTCCGTCATTCGTTCTTGAAGGGAACGAAGCAGAAGGAGGAAACGCAATGCCTTATGTCGATGGTTTCATCGTTCCCGTGCCGAAGGACAAGATCGAGGCCTACAAGGAACTCGCCAATCTCGCCGGCAAGATCTGGATGGAGCATGGCGCGCTGAGTTATGTCGAATGCCTCGCCGATGATGCGCCCTATGGCGAGGTGACATCCTTCCCGCGCTCGGTGCAGGTGAAGGACGACGAAACGGTCGCCTTTTCCTGGATCACCTATGAAAGCCGCGCCAAGCGCGACGAGGTCAACGCCAAGGTGATGGCCGATCCCCGGCTGAAGAACCACATGACCGACATGCCCTTCGATGGAAAGCGCATGATCTATGGTGGTTTTCAGCCATTCCTGGAACTTTAGAAGACCGGCGACCCGGCGACAGGGTATGAGCCCCGTTGTTCAGGCAAGCCCGATCCGATGGCTCAGAACTCTTCCCAGCCGTCGGATTTCTTGCCGCCAGCGGCCGCCATGGCGCGCGGCGGCGGTGCGGAAGCATGTTGTGGTGGCTGGCGCATCTCGCTGGCACGCCGGGCGAGTTGCGTGACGGCGCTCTGCTGTCCGGCCGCAACCCGTGCATTGCCGGTGTTGAAGGCGGCCACCATACCGCGCAGCAGGTCGATCTGCGACTGCAGTTCCTGAGCGGTGGTGGAGCTTTGCTCCGCCATGCTGGAATTCTGCTGCGTGATCTCGTCGAGGTTCGCGACGGAGAGGCTGATCTCCTCGATGCCCCTCGATTGTTCGCTGGCCGCTGTTGCGATCTCCTCCATATCGGTGGCGACGCGGCTGACGGCCGTGACGATCTCGCCGAGAACGGAACCGGCCTCGTTCACCAGCGCGACACCGCCCGTGACCTGGTTGCCGCTGTCGGAGATCAGGCCCCGGATATCCTTGGCCGCGTCGGCCGAGCGCTGCGCAAGTGCGCGCACTTCCGAGGCGACGACCGCGAAGCCGCGCCCGGAATCGCCGGCGCGCGCCGCTTCCACCGCCGCGTTCAGGGCGAGCAGGTTGGTCTGGAAGGCGATGCCGTCGATGACGGTGATGATGTCGGAAATGCTTTTGGAGGACTTGTCGATGCGCTCCATCGCTTCGACTGCGTCGGTGATGACCTGACCGCCTTTTTCAGCCACCGCCTTGGCGCGCCGGCCGAGATCGGTCGCCTTGCGGGCATTGTCGGCGCTTTGCTTCACGGAGGCCGAAAGCTCCTCGGTGGTCGCGGAGGTTTCCTCGAGGTTCGAGGCCTGCTGCTCGGTGCGGCTTGCCAGGTTCCTGCTGCCGTCCGAGATGACTTTTGAAACGGTCGCGGTCCGCTCCGCGGCTTCGCGCACCGTATCGATCACCGAAGCCAACGTGCCCAGCAGATCGTTCACGCCGTCGCTCAACACCTTGAGGTCACCCGTCACGCCCTCGGTTGGAACCTTGACGGTGAGGTCGTTCTTCTTCGCCGCGTCGACGGTCGCCAGCGTCTTGTTGACGACGTCATGCATCATGCGGGTGGATTTGATCTGCTCGGTGATGTCGGTTGCGTATTTGACCACCTTGTAGGGTTTGCCATCCGCATCCACGATCGGGTTGTAGCTGGCCTGGATCCAGACTTCCCTGCCGCCCTTGCCGATGCGGCGATACTGCCTGGCGTCATATTCGCCACGGCGCAACTTCTCCCAGAACGCCTTGTATTCGGCGCTCGCCCGGTCGGTCGGCTCGACGAAAATGCTGTGGTGCTTACCCTTGATCTCCTCGAGGCTCGCATAACCCATCGCGGCGATGAAATTCGGGTTCGCGGTCAGGATCGTTCCATCGAGGGCGAATTCGATAACCGCCTGCGCCTTGTCGATCGCGGCCAACTGGCCCTCGAAATCGGCGGCCTTCGCCTTCTGGCCGGTGATATCGCTGGCGAATTTGACGACGCTGACCGGCCGGCCGCGTGAATCCAGAATGGGGTTGTAGGTTGCCTGCAGCCAGACGCCCTTGCCGTCCTTGGCGATGCGGCGGTACTGCCCGGCTTCATATTCTCCACGCTTCAACTTGGCCCAGAACTGCTGGTATTCGGCGCTGGCGCGGTATTTCGGGTCGACGAAGATGCCGTGGTGCTTGCCTTTGATCTCGGCCAGCGAATAACCCATGGTTTTCAGGAAATTCTGGTTCGCGGCCAGGATATTGCCGTCGAGCGAGAATTCGATGACGGCCTGCGACTTGTCGATTGCGGCGACCTTGCCTTCGAGGTTTGCCTTCGCCGACGAAAGATATTTCGTTCCAACCGACAGCATTCGTGCTCCCCTCCAGGCGACATCGCCCGAGTCATTTTGAAATTACTCAGGAATAGGGTGAAATTGCAGAAACAGCGTTAAATTTACCTTAAGTCAGCGCGCGATTTGGCTCGATCGAGCCATAGTTCCGATGGCCTAAGCTCATGAAAGAGCTTCATCTTGAGGAATTGGAACTTCTGGCCGCCCTTTACGGTTGACCTTGTGAAACGCGGGTTGGTCCCGCGGCCAAGGAGGCCAAGATGGGCGTTACCGGCAAACCATTTCTGAGCAATGCGAGCGATCTTCGTCCCGATGCGCCGGAGCCGGGCTCCGAGCAGTGGAAGGCCGAGCGCGAGGCCGAGGAGATGAAGGGCGAACGCCGCCAGGGCAACGGCGACGCGGAACTGACGGGTGAAAGCGAGCTGGACAAGGACCCCGACGAGAAGAAGCGCAAGCTTTCGATCGATCTCGATCCCGGCATGAATTCCTGATCATCGGTCACGCCCGGCCCCGGCATCTGCCCGGCGAATAACTTCGATCACCAGCTTGCACTTTCCGTGACGGGCAAGCAGCGCTATGTTTTAAACGATATAGCGATGCCCATCGCTTGCTTTCGTTCAGCAGCCCTCACGGAGACTTTGCATCATGTCCCATAATCTGCAGTTCTATATCGATGGCGAATGGGTTCAGCCGCTCGGCAAGGCGACGCTCGAGGTGATCGACCCGTCTACGGAAGAAGCGTTCGAAACCATCGCGCTCGGCACGCCGGCCGATGTGGATCGCGCCGTAAAGGCAGCGCGCGCTGCCTTCGCAACCTTCTCCCAGACGACGCGCGAGGAGCGGCTGGCGCTGCTGAAGCGGATCGTCGAGGTCTATAAGTCGCGTTATGCCGACATCGCCAACGCGATCTCGCGCGAGATGGGGGCGCCGAAGGATTGGGCGCATACCCGCCAGGCCGCCATGGGCACCGCGCATCTTGCCCAGATGATCAAGACGCTCGAAGAGTTCAAGTTCGAGGAAGTGCGCGGCACGATGTTGCTCGCCAAGGAGCCGATCGGCGTCATCGGCATGATCACGCCGTGGAACTGGCCGATCAACCAGATCGTCTGCAAGGTCGGCCCGGCGATTGCCGCCGGCTGCACCATGGTGCTGAAGCCGAGCGAGATCGCGCCGCTGAACGGCATCATCTTCGCCGAGATCATGCATGAGGCAGGTGTGCCGAAGGGCGTGTTCAACCTCGTCAACGGTGATGGCCCGACGGTTGGCGAGGCGATCTCGCGCCATCCGGATGTCGACATGGTCTCCTTCACCGGTTCGACCCGCGCCGGCATTCTGGTTGCGAAGGCGGCGGCCGATACTGTCAAGCGCGTGCATCAGGAACTTGGCGGCAAATCCGCGAATATCCTGCTCGACGACGTCGATCTGAAGAAGGCCGTCACGCTCGGCGTGCAGGGCTGCTTCGGCAATAGCGGTCAGTCCTGCAACGCGCCGACCCGCATGTTCGTGCCGGCCGATCTGCAGAGCGAAGCCATCGGCTACGCCAAGGAAGCAGCCGAAACCTATCGCGTCGGCCCTGCCGATGCCGATGGCACGGTGCTTGGACCGGTCGTCAGCCAGCTCCAGTACGACAAGATCCAGCGCCTGATCGAGACCGGCATCAAGGAAGGCGCCGAGCTCGTCACCGGTGGCCCCGGCCGTCCCGATGGGCTCAACCGCGGCTACTTCATCCGCCCGACCGTCTTCGCCAATGTCACGCCCGACATGACCATCGCGAAGGAGGAAATCTTCGGACCGGTTCTCTCGATCATGCCTTATGAGAGCGAGAGCAAGGTCGTGGAGATGGCGAATGATACGCCTTACGGCCTCGCCGCCTACGTGCAATCCGGCAGCCTCGACCGTGCCCGCAAGGTCTCGGCCAAGATGCGCGCCGGCAATGTCTACATCAACTATCCCGCCTGGAACTCGGCCGCGCCTTTCGGCGGCTACAAGCAGTCCGGCAACGGCCGTGAATATGCCGAGTTCGGGCTGGACGAGTTCCTGGAGATCAAGGGCGTGGTCGGTTACGAGGCCGCGTAACATCCGCTGTTGTCATCGGCGGTTTTGTCCCGCCGATCTCGATCTGAAAAGCGAAACGCTGGTGCCCCGGACTTGATCCGGGGCCCATAAACGCGCTCCTATCCTGAGCTTGTCGAAGGATGTTCCAGTGAGCGCCACCTCTAGACCACGATGAGCTGGAGCTTGTGACCCTAGGCCCCTGATCAAGTCCGGGGCACGAGCGTTGCGGTCTAGCTGCCAGCCTTCTCGCAAATGCCCTTCTTCACCTCGAAATCGCCGGGCTGCGGAGGTGCGATGGGCTTGAACTGGGTGCGTTCGGGCTTGAGGTCGATCAGCGGCGTGCCGTCGAGGCAATCAAGGCCCTGCACCAGCAGCGTCGAGCCCTCGATGCCGGCGAATGTCACGATCGAAGTGCCGATCGGGTTCGGGCGCACCGGCGAGCGGATGGAGAAGGTGCCGCGCGTCGTGCCGTCATTGGCCGGGCTCTGGCGCACGAGATCGCGGCGCGATTCATGCAGCCAGTAAAGGATCTCGAGCCGTTCATAGGCCGCGACGCCGTCAAGCGCCGCGACCCAGGGTTCGAAAATCTCGATCCGGCAGATGGGGCCGTCCAGGCGGCCCTGGCGCGGGCACATCAGCCGGGAGGTCCATGGCGTCGAAATCCGGCCAATGAAGACGAGACCGGCATCGGTTGCGGGCGGGGCCTCGACCACGACCTCGTTTTCGCGGATTTCGTTCAGCCTGACCATCAGTCGATGGCGATCATCACGTCGGAGGCCTTCACCACCGCATAGGCTTCCTGGCCGACGACGAGCTTCAACTCATCGACCGCCTCGTTGGTGATCGAGGAGGTGACGATCGTGCCGCCGACATCGAGCCGGACATGCGCCGTGGTCGCGCCCTTCTTGATCTCGACGACTTTTCCCTTGAGCAGATTGCGGGCGCTGAGCTTCATCTTGAATCCTGTTAGTCAACCGTGATGCGAACCAGATCACGCACCGAACGGCCGGCGCGATGGTCGCCCGGCACGATAAGGCGCAAGGCCCCGCCCGGCAATGCAGCCCCGGCGAGATGATCGGCGACGATCACCTGCTTGTTCTCGAACTCCGGCGATAGCTCGGCGACGGCGACTGAAACCGTGTATCCGTCACGCCCTGCGGCATGGAGCGTGAGTTTCGGGTGCTCGCCATGTTTGGCGGCGTCGATCAGCCCGCTTGAAGTCAGCACATCCCAGAGCAGGGGGCCGGACCATTGCGTGCTTTCCTCGCCCTTGCCGGTTTTTTGCGTCACGCGCACGGTGACTTGCGGCAGGGCGGCAATGCGCTCCGGCGTGAAAAGCAAGGGTTGGTCGCCCGCCCGCTTCAGCGCAAGGCCATGCTCGGGATCGGCTATCGGCGCGGGAGCAACGCCGGCGGATTGAGCGAAACTGGGCTGCGGTCCGAGCACGAGCAGCAGGAGCAGGGCGCCAAGGCCGATTGATTGCCTGAGAAAATATCCTGTCCGCATCGGAACCTCACCTGCCGGCTGATCTGCGGGACGCCCGCAACGCTGTGCATGCGAGAATATAGCGGCTGCGCTGCCTGGCAATCTGCGGCGTTTCGTTGCGGTGCTCCGTTGTGCGCCATGGAACAGCTTCGCGCCTCATCGGTTCAGTTTCCGTCGCGTTGAACCGGAGTTTGCGCCATGGACCAAAGAGATCGCCTGATCATCGCCTTGAGTGCTTTGCTGCGGGCCGAGCGCGAGACACGCGCCGCGATGGAAGCGGTTATCGCGGCCGGCCATCTCTCGCCTGAAGTCCTCTCCGCCATCCTCGCCGATCCAGTTCCGGTCGTGACGGTGGACGACCTGCGGCAGGCGGAAGAGATCGTCGCGACGCGCTTTCCGGCCAAGCCGCGCAGCAAGGTGGCGTGATGGCCCCGCGCCCTGCCTGGAAAGGCTACCTGAAACTCTCGCTGGTCGCCTGCGCGGTCGAGCTGACCAATGCGACGACCTATAGCGAGAAGGTGCATTTCCGGATGCTCAACCGGAAGACCGGGCACACGCTGAAACGCCAATATATCGATTCCGTCACCGAAAAGCCGGTCGCGGATGAGGACGAGATCAAGGGCTACGAGATTGGCGACGACGAATTCGTGCTGGTCGAGGAGGATGAGATCGACGCGGTGCAAATCGAAGCCTCGCACACGCTGAGCATCGATCATTTCGTCGAGAAATCCTCGATCGAGCAGATTTATCTCGATACGCCGTATTACCTCACGCCCGCCGACACGGTTTCCGAGGAAGCTTTCGCGGTCATACGCGAGGCAATGGCGCGCAAGAAGATGGCCGGGCTCGCGAGCATCGTCCTCTATCGCCGCGAGCGCCCTGTCGTGATCGAGCCGCTCGGCAAAGGGCTGCTGCTGACCACCTTGCGCTATGAGAAAACGGTGCGGGAGCCGGAGACCGTGTTCGATGAGTTGCGCTCGGTAAAGATCGATTCCGAGATGATCGAGCTTGCGACCCACATCATCGACAAGAAGAAGGGCAAGTTCGACCCGTCCAAATTCGAGGACCACTACGAGGACGCGCTGCTCGACCTGATCCGCTCGAAACAGAAGGGCGGCAAGGCGCCGAAGAAGCAGGCTCCTGCGCGTCCGGCCAATGTGGTCAACCTGTTCGATGCGTTGAAGAAGAGCCTGGGTGAGGACAAGGAGCCTGCCGCCAAGACGAAGGCTCCGAAACGCGGCGCGGGCAAAACGTCGGCCAAGACGCCGGCAAAGCGCAAATCGGCCTGATGCGAGGCTTCGATGGCCACTCTTGAGACCTATCGCGCCAAGCGGGATTTCACCAAGACCTCCGAACCGGCCGGCAAGGCGAAGGCTTCGCGCAAGAAGGCAGAAGGCGGCATTTTCGTCATCCACAAGCATGATGCACGTCGGCTGCATTACGACCTGCGGCTGGAGCATGACGGCGTGCTGTGGAGCTGGGCAGTGACGCGCGGCCCGAGCCTTGATCCCGACGAGAAACGCCTTGCGGTGCATGTCGAGGATCACCCGATCGAGTATGGTGCTTTCGAGGGCAATATTCCAAAGGGCCAATATGGCGGCGGCTCGGTGATTGTCTGGGACGAGGGCCGCTGGCAGCCGGAATACGATCCGGATTTCGGCATGAAGAAGGGGCATCTCTCCTTCAACCTTGATGGCCACAAGCTGCATGGCGGCTGGCATCTCGTGCGGCTGAAGCCCCGGCGCGGTGAAAAGCGCGACAACTGGCTGCTGATGAAGGCGGATGACGAGGCGGCACGGCCGGAAGGCGACATTCTGGAGGACGAACCGGATTCCGTTGCCTCGGGCCGCTCGGTGCAGGATGTCGCCAAGGGTAAGCCGGCGCCGAAGGTAAGCAAGACGGCGCGTGGCAGGAAAGCCAAAGCATCTCTCGATGTCGAAATCCCCGAATTCGTCGAGCCATGCCTAGCGACGCTGGTCGAAGCGCCCCCCGCCGGTGATGATTGGCTGCACGAGGTGAAATTCGACGGTTATCGCATGCAGGCCCGCGTCGATCGGGGTGTCGTCACCCTGCTCACCCGCACTGGCCTGAACTGGACGACGAAATTCGGCACGCATATCCGCGACGCCTTGCGCGATCTCGATTGCGACAGCGCCATCATCGACAGCGAGATCGTCGTGCTGCGCGAGCATGGCGTTTCGTCTTTTTCAGCCTTGCAACAGGCGCTTTCGGAAGAGCGGACGGATGAATTCGTCTGCTTCGCCTTCGACCTGCTGTTCCTCGATGGCGAGGATTTGCGTGGCGAGCCGCTGGTTGAGCGCAAGGCGAGGCTTGAAGAGCTGCTTGGCGAGATAAAGCCCGATGCCGTGCTGCGCTACAGCGAGCATTTCGTCGAGCCCGGCGACACGATGCTGAAACATGCCTGCCGCATGGGGCTCGAAGGTGTCGTCTCCAAGCGCGTGGATGCCAAATATCACAGCGGCCGCGGCAAAATCTGGCTGAAGTCGAAATGCGTGCAGCGGCAGGAATTCATCATCCTCGGCTATGCGCCTTCCAAGGTTGCCGGGCGCGGCATTCGCTCGCTGCTGGTCGGCTATCACGAGGGCAAGGCGCTGAAATATGTTGGGCGCGTCGGCACCGGCTTCACCGCCAGCAGCGCCAACATGCTCCGGAAAGTGCTTGATCCGCTGAAGGTTTCAAAGCCGGCGATCACAGGGCCGGGCGCGCGGCAGCCGGGCGTCGTCTGGGTAAAGCCGGAGCGGGTTGCGGAAGTAGAATTCGGAAGCTGGACGGATGAAGGCGTATTGCGCCACGCTGCATTCCAGGGCCTGCGCGAGGATAAGGATGCGGACGAGATCGAGGCCGAGAAACCGGCTTCGACGCAAATCGAGCCGCCAAAGCGCAAGGGCCCGGCAAGGAGTGGGCCCGTGTCGACAGCCGGCATCAAACTCTCGCATGCCGACAAGCTGCTCTGGCCTGACGCCAAGGTCAGCAAGCAGGCGCTGCTTGATTACTACGCCGCTGTCTGGCCGCGCATGGAACGGTTCGTGGTCGGTCGGCCGCTCAGTCTGTTGCGCGCACCCGATGGGATTGAGGGCCAGAAATTCTTCCAGAAGCATGCTTCGCCTGGCATGCCGGCGGCGATCCTACGGACGAAGGACCCGCATGACGGCGAGGAGTTGCTCTCGATCAAGGATTTCGAGGGGCTGGCGGCTTTGGTGCAACTCGGCGTGGTCGAAATCCACATTTGGGGCAGCACGCTTCGGGAACTGGAGAAACCGGATCAGATCGTGTTCGACCTCGATCCCGATCCGGAGGTCGGCGTCGACGCCGTGAGGCAGGCCGCGCTTGATTTGCGCGGGCGGCTGGACGAGCTCGGCTTTGAGAGTTTCGTGAAGCTCTCCGGCGGCAAGGGGTATCACGTCATGATGCCGTTGAAGCCGGCGGCCGAATGGGCGGCGGTCAAGAGTTTCGCGCACGACTTCGCTAAGGCCATGGCCGAGGCCGAGCCGAAGCGCTTTACCGCAACCTTGTCGAAGAAGGCCCGCCATGGCCGCATCTTCATCGACTACCTGCGCAATGGGCGTGGCTCGACGGCCGTCGCGCCTTACTCGATCCGCGCGCGCCCCAGGGCGACCGTCGCCTGGCCGGTTTCCTGGAGCGCGCTGGAGAAGGGCATCGGGCCGGCGGATGTGACGACGGATGTGGATGCGGAGCTGAAGCGGTCCGATGCCTGGGCGGATTTTTGGAAAGGCGCCAAAGCCTTGAAGCGCGGGTAGGGGAAACCCCACGCTGCGTTTACACAGAACCGCAGCGCTCGTGTCCCGCACTTGATGCGGGACCCATAGCCGCCGCCTTCTCCGGATAAACCTCGTGTTTATGGGCCCCGGATCAAGTCCGGTCCAAACGCAGCGTGCCGGGTTTCAGTGCCGAAGGCCCGGCGCTTCCTGGCCGGTGCGCGCCACATATTCCACATAGCCACCGCCATATTGATGCACGCCTTCCGGCGTCAGCTCCAGCACGCGGTTGGAGAGTGCTGCGAGGAAGTGCCGGTCATGCGAGACGAAGAGCATGGTGCCTTCATAGGCCGAAAGCGCGGTGATCAGCATTTCCTTGGTGGCGATATCGAGATGATTGGTCGGCTCGTCGAGCACCAGGAAATTCGGCGGGTCGAACAGCATCTTGGCCATGACCAGCCGCGCCTTCTCGCCGCCTGACAGCACCCGGCAACGCTTTTCCACATCGTCGCCGGAAAAGCCGAAGCAGCCGGCGAGCGAACGCAGCGAGCCCTGTGCCGCCTGCGGAAAAGCATCCTCAAGCGACTGGAAAACGGTGCGGTCGCCTTCGAGCTGTTCCATCGCATGCTGCGCGAAATAGCCGAGCTTGACGCTACCGCCGATCGTAACCGACCCTTCATCCGCCTCGGTGTCGCCGGTCACCAGCTTCAGCAGCGTCGATTTTCCGGCGCCGTTGACGCCCATCACGCACCAGCGCTCCTTGCGGCGGATGGAGAAATCGAACCCTTCATAGATCGTGCGGCTGCCATAGCTCTTGTGGACGTTCTTCAGGCTCGCGACATCCTCGCCCGAGCGCGGCGCGGGCTGGAACTCGAACACTACCGTTTGCCGGCGCTTCGGCGGCTCGACGCGCTCGATCTTGTCGAGCTTCTTCACCCGGCTCTGCACCTGCGCGGCATGCGAGGCGCGCGCCTTGAAGCGCTCGATGAAGCTGATTTCCTTGGCCAGCATCGCCTGCTGGCGCTCGAACTGTGCCTGCTGCTGCTTGTCGGCGATGGCGCGCTGCTGCTGGTAGAACTCGTAATCGCCGGAATAGCTGGTCAGCGCGCCGCCATCGATCTCGACGATCTTGTTGACGATGCGGTTCATGAAGGCGCGGTCATGCGAGGTCATCAGCAGCGCGCCGTCGAAACCTGTGAGGAATTCCTCGAGCCAGATCAGGCTTTCGATATCGAGATGGTTGCTCGGTTCGTCGAGCAGCATCACGTCGGGGCGCATCAGCAGGATGCGACCGAGCGCGACGCGCATCTTCCAGCCGCCGGAGAGCTTGCCGACATCGCCCTCCATCATCTCTTCGGAGAAGCCAAGGCCGGCCAGCACCTCGCGGGCGCGGCCCTCCTGCGAATAGCCGTCGAGTTCCTCGAAACGCGCCTGCACCTCGCCGTAGCGCAGCACGATATCTTCCATGTCCTCGGCGCGGGCGGGGTCGCCCATCGCGGCTTCGAGTTCTTTGAGCTCGGCGGCAACCGCGCTCACCGGGCCGGCTCCGTCCATCACCTCATTCACGGCGCTGCGGCCCGCCATCTCGCCGACATCCTGGCTGAAATATCCGATGGTCACGCCGCGATCGATCGAGACCTGGCCCTCGTCAGGCGGCTCCTGACCCGTGATCATGCGGAAGAGCGTGGTCTTGCCGGCGCCGTTCGGTCCGACAAGCCCGATCTTCTCGCCCTTCTGCAGCGCCGCGGACGCTTCGATGAAGACGATCTGCTTGCCGTTCTGTTTGCCGATGTTTTCGAGACGGATCATGGGTGCCCAAAGGAGACAGGGGATTTGGGCGCGTCACTACGCTATCGGCGACGCATCCGGAAGAGTGCGTCTTTGCATGCGGGATATGCTGCGGTTTGAGCTGCGCGAGGAGCGAGGGGCCGTCATTCCAGCTCCGACCTCATCCTGAGCTTGTCGAAGGATGTTCCATTTCACGAGCCAGACTCAACATCCTTCGACAAGCTCAGGATGAGGTTGCGTTTGGGTGGAAAGTCGATACCTCAGAACCCGCGTCCAAATGTGAATTGGATGGGAGTAACGCGACTTGTCGACTTGACGCGGCGGTTTGCGGAAAATAAATTAACAAAATCGTAACGCTTAGTCCGTGGCGGCCATCGGCCACCCCACGCAAGAGCGCGAACGCCGGACAGCAACAGCCGGCCAAGCGCCAGGGCCCAGCGAAACGTTTGGGGTATGAGTTTTCAAACAGAGCTGAACAGCAACTGCTCCGGCGTTGAG
>FTCZ01003055.1_pt1 | contig 15630 bp, 13 predicted proteins | sample 1658871 | NCBI WGS metagenome assembly FTCZ01 (sample SAMEA3914864, study PRJEB12502) | metagenome | biome: forest; material: soil | place: USA | collected 2012-03-12 | depth 0.3 m
CGGCAACGGCTCTAGGGGCGTTGGGTGATCGGGCGGCGGTGCAGCCGCTTTGCAATGCGCTGAAGACGGATAAGGCTGATGATGTGCGTGGCTCGGCGGCAACGGCTCTAGGGGCGTTGGGTGATCGGGCGGCGGTGCAGCCGCTTTGCAATGCGCTGAAGACGGATAAGGCTGATGCTGTGCGTGGCTCGGCGGCAACGGCTCTAGGGGCGTTGGGTGACCGGGCGGCGGTGCAGCCGCTTTGCAATGCGTTGGAGATGGATGGCGATCCCGCCGTGCGCGGCTCGGCGGCGACGGCGCTAGGGGCGTTGGGCGACTGGGCGGCGGTGCAGCCGCTTTGCGATGCATTGGAGAAGGATGACGATCCCGCCGTGCGCGTGTCGACGGCAACGGCACTAGGCGGATTAGGAGACCGAAGTATCGTGCCACGGCTTTGCGATACGTTAAAGAATGGCGTTCCAGCGCTACGTAGTGCGGTCGCCGCTGCTCTTGGCGTCTTGGGCGACCCGGGTGCTGCGCGATCGTTACAAGCTTTACTTAGCGATCCAAATGATCGAGCAAGGCTTTCTGCCGCGAATGCGCTGGGTAAGCTGGCCGATCAGTTGGCCAGTGATGATATCGTATCGCCGCTGATCGAAGCGGCGCGTGTCAACGGCGAGCCGTCGGTACGCACTTCAGCCGTGATGACGCTAGCGCGGACAGGCCGAATTGAACTATCGCTTTTGCGCTACTTATTGGATCCTGATTTCAAACGAGCTGATGGCCGTCCACGCGATACGGACTGGGGTGTCCAAGGTCAGACAGCTGCGGCGATCTTGCGCGATTACGCGCAATCAACTCCTAATGATGAAGCCTTGGCGATTGTAGTACGTCTTTTGGGCGAGGCTGAAACACGAAATGATGTGCTACGTGCCGCGCTGGCGCCGCTCGCTGATCTGCCTGCGCAAAAATTAGAAAAAGTCCTCTCTGATCTTGCCGAACGTCTACCAAACCCGCCAATCCGCGTCGCCGAGCTACTAAACGAAGCGCGAGAAAATTTGAAATGGCACAAGCTCGCCGAGCAAAGCTTCCAAGAACTAGCCTCTTCCGTCGCGGAAACCTTATACACTGTCTTTCCCGCCGCGCCTCGTCCTTGGTTCGAAAAGCAACAGGAGTCTACTTCCGTGACCCGCACCGTTGTATTGCTAACCGCCATTCCAATAGAAGCAAAATCGGTTCACCAAGGTCTCGAACGCAACGGAATACATCTTGAACCAATAAGTATCGCTAACCGCTCGTTCGATGGGGGTGATTTTTTCAGTAATACTGGCGTGGCATGGCGCGTGATCTTAGCTCAACCAATCGATAAAGGTCCGCATACAACGCAAGGATTGGTAAAGGATATCCTCGCCGAAATGCGTCCTCAATTGCTTCTGATGGTTGGCTGTTGCGGTGGCATTGAAGAAAATGGTGCGAATGAAAACTCAGTCATCGTCGCAAAACAAGTGCTGAACTATGAGCCACAGCGATTACGCCTGAGCGGCCCGAGCTTAAGACCGTCCGGCTATCGCTGTGACCCCCGCATACTTGATTGTCTCAATGCTCTAGACCGTCGCAATCTGCTCAGTCTAGTGACTCAAGACGATGAGGCGGCTATAGAATTGTTGATGAAGGACGTCGGTTCCGGCGAAAAACTTATCGATGATCTGAGTTCTTCAGAGCGTGCAAAAATTGTCGGACTGTCGGGTGACCTTGTGGGCGTGGAGCAGGAAGGGCATGGCCTGTATCATCCATTGTGGGAAGACCTACTACGTGGAGCACCGCCGCCTTACGCTCTTATCAAGGGCGTTAGCGATCTCGGTGATGGTTATATGAGGGAAAACAAATTGGTCCGCCAAAAGCGGGCCACCCTTCGCGCGCTGAACGTGGCTCTTGCGCTAATCGAGAATTTCGCCTGATCTCCTCCTCTGACTAGTCCAAACACTAGGAGCTTTGGCCCATAAGACGCAAAGTTTTGCCATTGGGGATCAGTTCATGAGCGCCAATTGGAATTGGCACCTACTCGTCCTCAGGCGAGACGCGCTTAGGTAATTTTTCAGCCTGTTTCACTCTGGTCCTTTTGGCCACCTCCGCATCCCCCGCCAGCCGCAGCGCTTTTAGCCGCTCCGTCTTGGCGCGCTGGCTGGCGGCGTTGGCTTCGTATTCCTGCAAGGTGGCAGCGCGAGCGGCCCCGCAGTCCGGTGCACCAACGGCTCCCTGATCCACCGCATTGCACGCGCCGTGCAGCGATTGCCCTCTTGCCAGGCGGCCCGTATCGGATCGCGGCGGCTGTCGTGCAAGAGCCGCCCGCGCCTTCCAGCCCGATGGCGAACCTTCCGGCGAACCGCTTGTTCTCGCGGCTTATGCCTCTTCCAAAAATGATGCAGCCATGCGGTCTTCCGTCGATGGCGCGCCCTGTCGCGCCTGGCGGCGCAGCACCTGCGGCGGCTGGCCAAAGGCGCGCAGGAAAGCCCGGCGCATCTGATCGCGGTCGCTGAACCCGGTCTGGCGCGCGACCTCGTCGATGGGGTGGCGGCTTTGCTCCATGAGCGTGCGCGCGGCTTCCACCCGGAGGTTTTCGATCGCCTTGGCGGGTGATTGACCGGTCTCGGCGTGAAACGCCCGGCTGAATTGTCGTGGGCTCAGATGCGCCGCCTCGGCAAGATCGGGCACGGTGAGCGGCTTGTGCATATTATCCCTCGCGAAGGCCAGCGCCGTCCGGATGCGGTCCGATTTCGGCGCGAGCTCCAGCAAAGCCGAAAACTGCGACTGGCCGCCGCCCCGGCGGTGATAGAGCACGAGTTTGCGGGCGACCGCTTTGGCGATTGCCGGCCCGAGATCATCCTCGATCAAGGCGAGACCGAGATCGAGGCCGGCCGTCATCCCGGCGGAGGTCCAGATCGGGCCGTCCTGCACGAAGATGCGGTCCTCATCCATCTTCACCTTCGGGAATTGCCGCTGCAGATCCCGCGCATGCAGCCAGTGCGTGGTGGCCCTGCGCCCATCGAGCAGCCCGGCTTCCGCGAGCACCAATGCGCCCGTGCAGACAGCCGCGATGCGACGATGACGTTTTGGCGCATCCCGCATGAAGGCGAGGAGGCCGGCTGTCGATGGCGCGGGGATCGTCGCGCCGCCGACGATGAGCGTATCGAACGGCATTTCCGTGAAGGCCTCGGTTTCGATCGCGACGCCTGAAGAGGTTCTGACCTTGCCTCCCACCTCGGACACGAAATGGAGGTCATAGAGCTGTTCGCCAGCCACCATGTTGGCGACCTCGAAAGCCGTTGCGACGGCCAGCGCGATGACCGAGTAGCCCGGATAAACGACGAAGGCGATGTCACGCATGATGAAAATCCAAATGTCCGAAATCTACGTTTATATGACATTTGAGACTTGGCGGCGCAAGCGTATCCCTTGTCCTATCAGCTCGATCCCGAGCGGTTACGGAAGGAATATCAGCCATGAGCAGTCTCTCACCCAAGGGCGCCGCCCTGATCACCGGCGCATCATCCGGCATCGGCGCGATCTACGCCGATCGCCTCGCCAGGCGCGGCTATGACCTGATCCTCGTTGCGCGCAATGAACAGCGGCTCGCTGCGGTTGCCGAACGCCTTCGTGGCGAGACGGGCCGTCAGGTCACGGTGCTGCCGGCCGATCTGAATGACAAGGCCGGCCTTGCGAAGGTCGAGGCCGTGCTCAGGAACGACGCCAGCATCACCGTCCTCGTCAACAATGCCGGCGTCGGGTCGGTCGCGTCGATCCTGCAGGCGGATGTCGATGCGATGGAGGCGATGATCGACCTGAACATCACCGCCCTGACAAGGCTTACCTATGCCGTCGCGCCGGCCTTCGTTGCCCGCGGCAGGGGCACCATCATCAATATCTCGTCGGTGGTCGGCATTGCGGTCGAGGCGTTGAACGGCGTCTACAGCGCCTCGAAATCCTATGTCCTCAGCTTCGGCCATTCGCTGCAGAAGGACCTGGCCGGCAAGGGTATTCGCGTGCAATCGGTTCTTCCCGGAGCGACCGCCACCGAATTCTGGGATATTGCCGGCTACCCGCCGCAGAAGACGTCCGAAATCACCATGTCGCCGGCGGATTGCGTCGATGCGGCGCTCGCCGGTCTGGATGCCGGCGAGCTGGTGACGATCCCGGGGCTGCATGAGGGCGACCTCTGGACGCAATGGGAGGCCGATCGTCTGGAAATCTCGCCAAAATTTCGTAACAGCAAGCCGGCTCCGCGTTACGGCATCGCCTGACATCATCGGCGGCCGCCGGCCATTGTCACTGCCACGCGGCCGCCAATCGTATCGCTGACTTCGCTTACCTCGGCCGAGAGGGACTTATCCGATGCCCTACCTGCAACTCGACGTGAACGGCCATTACTCAAGCGCCGATAAACAGCGGCTCGCCGCCAGAATGAGCGAAACCTACGCAAGCATGATGTCCGTCGATATACGCCGGATCAGCATCGCGGTTCGGGAACTCGGCGAAGGCGGCGTGTGGCGGATCACGGAAGCCGGCGCCGACCCGGCGCCGGTGTCAGTCCTGATGTTGGATATTCGTCGCGGCCGGCCGCCGGAGCTGCGCATGGAGGTTGCAAAAGCGCTTTGCGCACTTTGCATCGAGATACTCGGCTTGCGGGAATACCGGCTCAATGTGGAGTTCACCCAGCACGCCGGCGACGAGATGTATCATCCGACGCTTGGTGGATATAGCTCGGAGTGGCAGCGAGGTGAGGAATAGGTTAATCGGTTGCATCCTCCCCGGTCACACGCGCTTTTTGCTACACCTGCACCGTTTCGCCGGTCACCTCTGCCCGACCTTTCACCACACTCCGCAACCGATCCGTCGCAAACCTCCGCTCCAGCCGCCGCAACAACCAGCTCAGCGTGGTCGTGATGCAGAAGTAGATCGCGCGGGCGGTGACTTCGTAGGGCGCAAACGTCTCGGTCACGGCGAGCCGCGCCATGCCGGTGAGGTCGAGCAAGGTGACGGTGCTGGCGAGGGAGGTCGCCTTCACCGTCAACAGGCTCTCGTTTTCGTAGGCCGGCAGCGCGGCGCGAGCGGCGAGCGGAATGACGATCGCCCGCCCGGCTTTGTGCCCTGATAGTTGTCCGATCCGAATCGTCATTGCGAGCGAAGCGCTGCAATCAAGGCGTCGGCACACTGGCGACTCCTGGATTGCCGCGTCGCTGAGGCTCCTCGCAATGACGGTGCCTTGAAAGCCGTTCGCGTCAGTTCGCAGTCGCAGGGCGTATGATCCTTTCGGCATCGAAGCCCGTATCCCACCTCCCTCGCCTTTTCCCCCGGAAAGACGCAGTTCTTCCCTCTAATGATGTGGAGGCGACGTGGCGCAGGAGCTGGACTAGGCGATTGATTCCGTGCTGGTCATGGATGATCAGCCGCTTGTCCGCAATCTCGTCGCCAGCATCTGCATCAAGCTCGGCTACAGCGACATTGACCTTGCCGTTGATGGCCGCGAGGCGCTGGAATGGCTGAGGAAAAAGCCCTATGCCTTCGTCATCTGCGACTGGCGCATGCAGCCCATGTCCGGGCTCGACCTGCTCCAGACGGTGCGCTCGGACATGAGCCTTGCGACCGCCCGCTTCCTGATAATGACATCGCAAGGCAGCGTCGAGGCCGTGATCGCCTCGAAACGCGCAGGCGTTGACGGCTATCTCATCAAATCCTTCACGCCGGAGACGCTTGCGGAGGCGATCAAGGCGCTAAACACCGGCGCCTAAATCACCTCGTATTTTGATTGAACAATCAAAATGCGGTAAAAGTGATCAAAATCATACATAGAGCATATCTCAAGCAGAAAACCGGTATCCACTTTTCTGCGAAATGCCCTAGCTCGCCATCTTCAGGTCATCGATCTTCGCCAGCGTCCTGTCCCTTGTCGTCCGCAGCTTCTCGATGAGGCCATCGAGCTCGGCATTGGACTGACACGCCTGTTCGAGTTTGGCGCAGAGGTCGGAAAGCTCCACGAAGCCAAGCATGCCGGCCATGGCCATCTTGTGTGCCTCTTCGCCAAGCGTCTTTCGGTCCGCCGTGACAAGGTTCTCATTATCGAAGGTGCCGGTCAGCAGCTTGGCGAGCTGGCCGAGGAACCTCTGAACGCTATCCCTCCCGACCATCTCCTGAAGGTCGCTATAAACGTCCGAGTCAAAGAGAGGGTTCGACGGCGAGTCGCTTTCGATTTTGGGCGCATCGAGAGCTGGCTTCGCCCAGCGTGCGACCGCCTCAAGCAGTTCTTCGCGCCGGAACGGCTTGCCGACATGACCATTCATGCCCGCCGCTTCGAAGCTGGCGACCTGCGCCGCCATGACATTGGCCGATAGCGCGATGATCGGGACCCGGCTTGCCGGATGATCGAGGCCCCGAATGCTGGTCGTCGCGGCGATTCCGTCCATTCCCGCCATATGGATATCCATGAAGACGAGATCGTAGGATTTCAGCTGCACGGCGCTGACGGCTTCCGCGCCATCACGCGCGACGTCGACCACATGGCCGGCAGAGTTGAGCATGGCGCGGGCGATGTCCTGGTTCATCACGACATCCTCGACCACGAGAATGGTCGCGGATGCCGATGCGATTTGCTTGGCTTCGACGATTGCCCCGGCGACCGGCGGCTCGGCGACCGGCATCGAGAGTTCGATCCAGAAACTCGATCCCTGTCCCTCCGCGCTGTCGACGCCAATGACGCCCCCCATCATCTCGATGAGATGGCGGCTGATCGCGAGGCCGAGTCCTGTCCCGCCAAATTCCCGGCGGATCGAGCCATCGACCTGGGAGAACTTTTTAAACAGCCTGTCCTGTTTCGACTTCGCGATACCGATGCCGGTATCGGTGACAGTGATGCGAACCGTCTGGTTCTCGCCAGCCGTCGCGCGCACCTTTGCCGTCATCGCCACGCAGCCGCGGGCCGTGAACTTGACGGCGTTGTTCAGAAGGTTGAGCAGCACTTGCTGCAAACGCGCCTGGTCGCCGACAAAAGCTGTGGCGCAGGCGCGATCGATGTCGACCGTCAGGATAAGGCTTTTCTTGTCGATGAGAGACTTGACGATCGATGCAGCCCCGTTGAGGAGCTGTTCGATCGCAAAGGGGTGCGGCTGGATCGATATCTCGCCCGCCTCGAGTTCAGAGAAATCAAGGATGTCGTTGACGACGCCGAGCAGCGCCGAACCTGCCGAGCGGATGTTCTCGACCTGGCCACGCTGGACGCCCGCGAGCGCATCCTCGTGCAACAGCAATTGCGTGTAGCCAAGGATGCCATTCAGCGGCGTGCGGATTTCGTGGCTCATCGAGGCTAGAAAATCGGATTTCGTCTGGCTGGCGCGTTCGGCCTCGGCCTGCGCCTTCTCGGCGGCGGCCTTGGCGTCCATGAGCGCCTTGGCATGGGCCTCCCGCTCTGAAACGTCGCGAAATGACGCCACGACCGCTGTCGCGCTGTCCTTGGCGCCCGGTACTTTCCGGAAGCTGCCTTCAAGAGGAATCCAGCCGCGCGTCTTGTGCTTGGCGCGATAGGTCAGCGTGACCTGCTCCTTGCCGCCCTCAAGTTCTCGAATGCCGTTGAAGAAAACCTCGAGGTCGTCGGGGTGGACATATTCGGTCCGATCCATCGCGAGGAATTCTTCGGATGAGAAACCTAGAATGCGTTTCACGCCGGGGGACACATAGCGCTTGGCGCTCTCGGCCGAACCGAGAATGATCATTTCGCTGGTGTTTTCCGCCAGCACCCGGAACCGCGCCTCGCTCTCGGCGATGGCGGCTTCCGCCTGCTTGCGCAGGCTGATATCGCGCAAGGAGCAGACGAGCGAGGTGGGTCGCCCCGTCTTTTCATCCCGCTGCAGGCTCATGCCCGCCTCGACCCAGATCCAGTGCCCGAGCTTGTGCTTCGTCCGGTAGGATATCGTCACCAGTTCGTCGGCGATCTCTCCTGCCACCAGCTTGACGGCAAGGGCCCGAACGGCCGGCGCATCCTCCGGATGCATCGCATCCGAAGGTTGGCTTCCCATCATCTCTTCCGGTTCGTAGCCGAGCAGGCGGCGGCATCCGGGCGAAACATACTCGCGCTTGAAGTCGAGGTTCAGGCGCGTGATGACGTCGCTGCTCGTCTCCGCCAGCATGCGATACCGTAATTCGCTTTCGCGCACCTGGTCTTCGGCGCGGATCAAATCCGACAGGTCCGTATAGGTGCGAACGAAACCGCCATCCGGCATATGCGCCGTACGGATCTCCAGCATCGTGCCATTCGGACGCCGCCGAACGAGTTTTCTGACACCGCTGACCCCAGTCGACTGCTTCAGCTCGGCGCGCGAGGCGTCGTCCATCTCGTCAAACTCGCCTCTCGCGAGCTGATACTCGTAAAGCGCCGGAATGGACGGCTTGCTCGCCATGAGTTCGGCCGGCAGGTCCAATAGTCCCAGCACGCGGCTGTTGTAGACCTGAACGCGCTCGTCGGCCGAAACCATGAGCAAGCCCTGATCCATGGTCTCGAGCGTCGCGTTCAAAAGCCGTTCGCTGTTGTCGAGGCGCTTGAGCGCGCGTCGGACAAGCACGCCGATCAATCCGATGATGAAGAAGACGACCAGTGCGGTGCCGACGATGGCAAGCGTCTGCTGTCGCCAGGCGGCTATGACATCGGCCTTGTCGAGGGTGACGACGGCAACGAGAGGCAGCTTGGGCAATCGCCGATATGCGACCAGGCGCTGACGACCGTCGACGGGAGACAGCCGTTCGTATCGGCCGCCGGTTTCCTCCGCGAGCTGCGAGAATTGCTTTTCGGGCTGTGGCAGAGGCCGGCCGATCAGTTCGTCTACCCAGGGCCGGCGCACCATGACCCGGGCGTCGATGTCGACCAGCGCGAGCGTGCCGTTCGGCCCAAGATCGATGCTGTTATAGAAGATTCGGAAATACTCGGGATCTACGATTGCAAGAACCACGCCTGCGAAGCTGCCATCGGCCTTCGATATCCGCTTCGTCGCGGCGATGCTCCAAAGGCCATTGATGCGGTTGCGCATCGTTGGGCCGACGAACATCTCGATATCCGGATGATCCTTGTGCGCGATGAAGTAGTCGCGATCTGTCGCGGGCGGCGCGATGCGGGGCGTGGCGTTGAAGGAGTCCTGGACGATCAGGCCGTTCTCGTCGAGCACGACTATCGACCGGATCTGCGGCGACGCGTCGGTCAGGCTCTTCATCAGGGCATGAACCGTCTGCGAATCGGCATTTCCGAGCAGATCCCCCTGCACCCGGCTCTGCACGATGCGGAGGCTAAGATCGATTGCCTCGAACGTTCGCGCCGCGTGCTGTTCGAGCGCCCGGCTCAGATTATCGCCCGTCGTTTCAGCCTGGGCGATGGCGCTGCGATAGCCTTGCCAGCTCACCACGGCGATCATGCCCAAAAGAGAGATCACGATCGTCAGGAACAGGGCGATCAACCGGCTCGAAACCGACGACGCAAGACTGGTCCTGAATACGAGGGGCCGAGGACTGCTGGTTGCGGTCAAGATCACAGAACCTTCGAATGTCGCATGATGCAATACTTGCGCTCAGAAACACTGAGAGATCGTTACAACACGGAGCAATTCGCGGGCGATCCAAATCGCGCGCCGACGAACTCACTGAAAATATTGGCTAGCGAGGACGCGAGACACTATGCATTAGGCTTAAGCCGGCACGTCTATTGATCACATGACTGGAGCGCGGGGATCAGGCGATACTTCATATCGCGATTGAAATTGGTAATGTCGCCGCGAAACCAAAACGGGCGCCCCTTGAGGCGCCCGCTTCCATTCTCGAACTTACCTGATCCGCCTTACAGCGCCGGCATCGGCGGCAGGCCGTTCAGCGGCACGCCGAACCAGCGCTGGTTGATCTTGCTGAGTTCGCCGTTCTTCAACTGCTCGGCGATGAACTTGTCGGTCCATTCCTTGAAGGCGACATCCTGCTTGCGGAAGGCGATGCCGTTGGCCTGTTCCTTCATGGTCAGCTTCGGCTCGATCTTCATCTGCGGATAATCCTTGTTGAGCTGGGCAAGGATGGTGTTGCTCGCGCCGATCGCCTGCACCTGGCCGGCGATGATCGCCTGCAGGTTGGTGGCGTCGTCATCGAAGCGCTTGATCACGGTGCCGGGAGGGGCGACCGCCGAGATGGTGGTGTCCTGCGTGCTGGCGCGCGGCACGCCGATGGTGATGCTCTTCAGGTCTTCCGGCTTGGTGATGACAAGATCCTTCGGCGCGAGCACATAGATGGTCAGCGCACTGTAGGGATTGGAGAACAGCACCTGCTTGGCGCGCTCGGCCGAGATGCCGAAAGTCGCGATCAGCACGTCGATCTTGTTGGTGAGCAGGAAGGGGATGCGGTTCGGGCCGGTCACCGGCACGAGTTCGAGCTTGACGCCGAGCTCCTTGGCCATCAGCGCCGCGACATCGGCGTCGTAGCCGGCCGGCTGCTGCTTGTCGTCGGTGCCTCCGAAGGGCGGATAGTCGGTCAGCAGGCCAACGACCAGCTTACCCTTGGCCTTGATCTCTTCAGGCGTCGCGGCGCTGGCGCGGGTCATCGGCAGCAGGGCGGCGGCGACGCCGGCTGCAACCAGCAGCCCGAGGCTGCGGCGGCGGATTTTTTCGATCATCGGCATTTTGAAATTCCTCCGTGAAATGCGAAACCTGTTCCTCCGTCACCGCGTGGCGACCGCGAGTTTGCGCTCCATGCGCCGGCTATAGGCCGAGAGCGGCCAGCAGACGAGGAAATAGACCACCGCCACCATCGCGAAAATGGTGAAGGGGCGGAAGGTGGCGTTGTTGATCACCTGCGCCGCGCGGGTGATCTCGACGAAGCCGATGATCGAGGCGAGCGAGGTGCCCTTGATGAGCTGCACCAGGAAGCCGATCGTCGGTGGTATCGCGAGTTTCAAAGCCTGCGGCATGATGATCAGGAACATGCGCGGCACATAGGAGAGGCCTAGCGCCCTTGCGCCCTCCCATTGTCCCTTCGGCACCGCCTCGATCGACCCGCGCCAGATTTCACCGAGGAAGGCGCTGGCATGCAGCGAAAGGCCGATCGCGGCGGCGGCCCAGGGGGACATGTCGATGCCAAAGATGCTCGGCACGAAATACGCGAGGAAGAGCTGCATCAGCAGCGGCGTGCCCTGGAAAATCTTGATGTAGCCGAACATCACCCAGCGCAGCCATTTGATCTCGCCCGTGCGGGCGAGCGCGACGAAAAGGCCACCTACACCGCCGCCGATGAAGGCGACGAGCGAGAGCGCCACCGTCCAGCGCAGCGCCGTAAGGATGAAGAGGATATCGCCTTCGCTGAGCGCGCGCATCGCCGGCCCCTACCGTGTCGCCGGCTTGCGCAGGAAAGCGCGCTCGATGCCGGCGAACACGCTCCAGAACAGCATCGACATCAGCAGGTATAGACCCGTCGCGACGAAATAGACCTCGAAGCTGCGGAAATTGCGCGACTGGATATCGCCAGCGGCTGAAGTGAGTTCACTTGCGGCGATCGCCGAGCAGACGCTGGAATTCAGCATCAGCAGGATGAACTGGCTGGTGAGCGAGGGATAGACCGCCTGGATCGCGGGCTTGAGGATCACGAGCCGGAAAATCTGCAGCGGTTTGAGGCCCAGCGCCTTGCCAGCCTCGATCTGTCCCTTGGAAATGCTCTCGATGCCAGCGCGGATGATCTCGATGCCGTAGGCACCGACATTCACCACCAGCGCGGCAATCGCCGCCGTGTCGGAGGAAAGCCGCAGGCCCGCCGCCGGCAGGCCGAAATAAATGACGAAAATCTGGATCAGGAAGGGCGTGTTGCGGATGATCTCGATATAGGCGTCGACAATAGCAACGAGCCATTTCGGCCCGGAGGTCTTGGCGAGCGCGCCGGCAATGGCGACCACCATGCCGATCGCCATCGAAATCGCCGAAAGCCCGATCGTGTGCAGCACGCCGGAAAGCAGCTCGGGCCAATAGGCGAAGACTTCGCCGAACTCGAATTCGTAGACCATGTCCTCAAACGCCGCCGACCGATCACCGCGTTGGTGTTATCGATAACGGCGCAAAAGACAAGCGGACCCTGAGCCCGATCGGTGCGACGATCGGATTAGGCGGGGAGCACGCGGGCTCCATCATGCCGCCGGCAATATTGTTTGAAACAGGTTTCGCACATCAGCGCCGGGGTCGGAGCGACGCCGGCCGCAAACGCGTGCCTATTTCTTCGCCGCCACTTTCCGCTTCTTCACCACCGGCTCCGGCGGCGCTTCCGCCGCATCGCGGGCAAGACGCAGCGCGCGCAGGCGCTCCGTCTTCGCGCGCTGGCTATTGGCGTTGGCTTCGTATTCCTGCATGGCGGCCGCACCTTCGGCCGCCTTCTTCTGGGCTTGCTCGAACTTCGCTTCCGCGAGCGCCCGCTTGGCGTCTGCATTTTCCATGGCTCGCCCTCCTGTCGCTATCTACGGCGGGGCCGAAGTTCAGATGACGGGGGCCGCTGGAGCGCGAGGCGGACGGGTATTCTCGCGGGGCTTCGGCTTCGGCAGCAGGCCTTCGCGCTGCGCCTTCTTGCGCGCCATCTTGCGGGCGCGGGAAACCGCTTCCTGCTTTTCACGCGCCTTCTTCTCGGAAGGCTTTTCGTAGGCGCGGCGCGCCTTCATTTCACGGAAGATGCCTTCGCGCTGCATCTTCTTCTTCAGGACGCGCAGCGCCTGCTCGATATTGTTGTCGCGGACGAGGACTTGCAAATGATCTCCTTAGCTGGCGGCCTCAGCGCCCCGCGACCAAGGTCGCGGGGCGGGGCCAACCCTAATTTAGGTTGCCCGAATTAGTCGGGAACTTTGAGGTTCACGGCGCTCTGCTTGCCGCTGCGCTTGTCAGCCTGAAGCTCGTACTCGATCTTCTGGCCTTCGGCGAGGTCGTAGAGGCCGGAGCGCTCGACAGCCGAGATGTGAACGAAAGCGTCAGGACCGCCGCCATCGGGAGTGATGAAGCCGAAACCCTTCTGGGGGTTGAACCACTTGACAGTACCAGTTGCCATAAATCGCGCCTTTCACGATTGGTTTGGGACGGCGGAAAAGTCCCGCCGTCGGTTAAATCGAAATTGGAAAGATCTGTGGAACGAGCCGCCAGCCGGCGAGTGCCCAAAAAGTCTGGCCTATGTCGATTGCCTATACGTAGGGATTATCGAGCAGAAAGCAAGCATTCCGTCACGCGGGAGGCTTTAACCGGTCGCCTGATTTGACGTCAAACTGGTCCTTTCCGGCAAATCGGGGCATGTTTAGAGGGCGCAGACAAATTCGGTTCAAGGAGCTTGCCGCCCATGTACACCCCGCCCGCCTTCCGCGTCGACGATCTGGCTGAAATCCACGCCGCCATGCGCGCGGCGCGACTCGCCAATCTCGTCACCGCCACGGCCGAGGGACTGATGGCGACGCCGCTGCCGCTGATGATCGACGAGCGGGAAGGCGAGTTCGGCGTGATCTACGGCCATCTCGCCCGCGCCAACCCGCAGTGGAAGACGCCTGTCACGGGCGAGGCGATGGCGATCTTCATGGGCCCGGACGCCTATGTCACGCCGTCCTGGTACGAGACCAAGCGCGAGACCGGCAAGGTGGTGCCGACCTGGAATTACGGCGCGGTGCAGGCCTTTGGGCCGGCTGAATTCTTCGAGGACGCGACACGGCTGCTCGATGTCGTCACGCGGCTCACCAATCTGCACGAGGCCTCGCGGGCGGAACGCTGGGCGGTGAGCGATGCGCCGGAGCGCTTCGTCGAGGCGCAGCTTCGCGGCATCGTCGGGCTTCGCATGCCCATCACCCGGCTCGAAGGCAAGCTGAAGATGAGCCAGAACCGGCCCGAGGCCGACCGTCTCGGCGTGGCCGAAGGCTTGAGCCAGAGCGACCGGGCGAGCGACCGCATGGTTGCTGAGCTTATCCCGAAGTGAGGAGTTCCGCTCCTCCTCATCCTTCGACAGGCTCACGATCGGTCGGCGGTTGCGGCCCTCACTGCTGACCCGTGAGATAAACGACACAGCAGATATACCGTATTCACGAATATTGCGCATTCCCGTTGCCTTGCGCGGGCTCTATGGTCCAGGAAAAGTTCCTTCGATGAACTGAGGAAGACCTAAGAGCTTCGCCCCGATGACCGTCGCCGCCGATTCCGACCAGGAGGTTTCGCCCACCGAAGCCATCGAGAAGGCGCGCGCCGCGCGCCGGGCAGGCGACCGCGAGACGGCCTTGCTCTGGTTCAAGGTCGCGGCGGACCAGCGGTCAGGTGACGCGCCGCTTCTGTTCGATGTCGCCACCGAATTGCGCGAGTTGAAAAGATTCGCGGAAGCCGAAGCCGCCTTTGTCGCGGTTCTGGCGGTCGAGCCCACGCACGCCCAGGCCTTGAAGGGCGCCGGCCTGATGGCGCGTCAGCGTGGTGACCGCGCCGAAGCGCTGAAATTCTTCCAGGCCGCGGTCGAAGCCAGGCCCGACGACCTCTGGAGCCGGCAGGAAGTCGCGAGCGAGCTGCGCGATCTCCGCCGCTTCGACGAGGCCGAAGCGGCTTATGAAGCCGTGCTGGCGCTGGATGGCGCCTTCGCGCCCGCCTTGCGTGGCCTCGGCCTCGTCGCGCGGCTGAAGGGCGATCGGGATGCAGCGCTCGCCCGCTTCGAAGCGGCGGCCGTGGCCAAACCCGACGACATCTGGAGCCATCAGGAGGCCGCAACCGAACTGAGGGAACTTGGCCGCTTCGAGGAGGCGGAAACTGCTTACGGCCAGGCGCTGGCGCTGGACGAGAAATTCGTGCCGGCCTTGCGCGGTCTCGCGCTGGTCGCCCGCCAGCACGGCGACCGGGAGGAGGCGCTTCGCCGTTTCCAGGCGGCGGCGGACGCGAAGCCGAGCGATCTCAACAGCCACCACGATGTAGCGATCGAGCTGCGAGAGCTCGGCCGTTTCGAGGAAGCGCGCGCCGTCTATGAGCAGGTGCTCGCAAAGGATGCCCGTTTCGTGCCGGCGCTCCGGGGGCTTGGCATCATTGCCCGTCAATATGGCGACCGCGAAGAGGCGCTGGCGCGTTTTCGCGCCGCCGTGGCGGCCTCGCCCGACATCTGGCTCAATCAGGAAGTCGCGGCCGAATTGCTGGAGCTCGGCCGTTTCGACGAGGCGGAGGCCTGCGCCGAGGAGGTCCGCGCCAAGCGTCCGCAATCGGCGCGGGCCTGGGTGCTCTATGCCCAATGCGCCAAGCATCGGCTCTCGTCCGAGGAGTTGCTCGAGGTGCTGGAGACCGCCGTCTCGATAGAGCCGGAGGAAGTCGCCGGGCTGATGGCGCTCGCCGCCGAACAGCAGCGCCGCGCCGCGCTGGCCGAGGCGGAGGAGCTTTATGAGCGCGTGCTGGCGCTCAATCCCAGCCACATGCAGGCCGCGCTGGAACTGACCAATATTGCGGCCAGACGGCAGGGCGGGCCGCTCGACGTGGCGCGCATCCGGCAGGCGGCGAGCGGCGTGAATTTCAACGAGGCGGCGCTGATCGCCTGCGCTCGCGAGCTTGGCCAGCGCAAGGCCTTTGCCGAAGCGGAGGAATGCCTGGGCGAGGTGCTGGCGCGCTTCCCCATTCATTACGC
>FTCZ01005526.1_pt1 | contig 15615 bp, 10 predicted proteins | sample 1658871 | NCBI WGS metagenome assembly FTCZ01 (sample SAMEA3914864, study PRJEB12502) | metagenome | biome: forest; material: soil | place: USA | collected 2012-03-12 | depth 0.3 m
GATACTCTCCCGGACAATATCAATACAGCAATCCCAACCTTCGCCCTTAATAGGACTTGGGAAGACCAAGGACCTTCTCAGCGATGTAGCAGAGAATGAGCTGCGGACTGATCGGAGCTATCCTGGGAATCATGACTTCCCTGAAATAGCGTTCCACATGATATTCTTTTGCGTAGCCGAAGCCACCATGAGTCATAACGGCCTGCTGGCACGCCTTATAGCCTGCTTCTGCGGCAAGATACTTTGCGGCGTTGGCCTGCGCGGCGCATGGCAGCCCGTTGTCGTAACACCAGGCAGCATGCATCACCATCAGTCGGGCGGCTTCCAATTCCATCCAGCACTCCGCGAGCGGATGCTGGATCCCTTGGTTCATCCCGATCGAGCGGCCGAAGACCACGCGTTCGTTCGCGTAGGCGGCGGCACGCTTCAAGGCCACGAAACCAAGCCCGACCGCTTCGCTGGCGATAAGGATACGTTCCGGGTTTAGCCCGTGAAGGATATACGCAAAGCCGCCTCCTTCCTCTCCGATGCGGTCGGCAACCGGAACCTCGAGGCGATCGAAAAACACCTGGTTCGAATCCACGGCCTTTCGGCCCATCTTTTCGATTTCGCGTATCTCGACGCGGCTTCGATCCAAGGTCGTGTAGAAAAGGCTCAAGCCATCCGTCCGCCGCTTCACCCGATCGAGCGGCGTCGTTCTCGCAAGGATAAGCGCTTTTTCGGCAACCTGAGCCGTTGATATCCACACTTTCTGCCCGCTGATGAAATAACGATCGCCGTCGCGTTCGGCGAAGGTCCTGAGCTGAGTGGTATCCAGCCCGGTGTTCGGCTCCGTCACGGCGAAACAGGCGCGCTCCCGCCCCTCGACGAGCGGCGGCAACATGCGCCGTTTTTGTTCGTCATTGCCGAACACGACCACGGGATTCAGGCCGAATATGTTCATGTGCACAGCGGAAGCCCCGGTCATGCCGGCGCCGGATTCCGAAATCGCCTGCATCATGATCGCGGCTTCGGTGATCCCCAGCCCGCCGCCGCCAAACGCTTCCGGTATACAGATGCCGAGCCAGCCACCGGCGGCAAGCGCCTGATGGAGTTCTACCGGAAATCCGCCTGCGCGGTCTTTTTCGAGCCAATACTCGTCGCCAAAATCCTGGCATATCCGGGCCACGCCATCGCGAACGGCTTCCTGCTCTGGGCTGAGGGAGAAATCCATAATGTACCTTTGCATCCAATCCAGTTGCGCCGTCCCGGAAGTGGCCGGGGTCCGGTTTCGATCGACCCGCTATTCGACCAGCCCGAGCTGACGAGCCTTGAGTTGAAGCGCTACGTATCGACCGTAGACACGGTTCTGCGAGAGGCCGCCGCCGATGAACCAGAGGCCTTCCTGTGCAGTCGGGACGAACATGTTACGGAGTTCGCCGTTCGACCCGATCCCCCAGGTCGGGCCGACCCTGTCAGCGATGTCGTCTCCCATAAGCTCCCGGACGACCTCCTGCTGGGTATGATAACCAGTCGCGGTGATCAGAAGATCAGCCGCTTCAACCGACCCGTCTTTCATCAGCAGACCGTCTGCAACGAAGCGCTCGGCATCCTCCCACCGGATCAGGCCGATTTCGCCGTTCGCGATCAAATCCGAGCAACCACAATTCAGATAATAGCCGCCATGGCTCGATCTGAGCTTCATCTGGTAACCGGCGTCATCGGGGCCATAGTCCAGTTTGAAGCCTCGCGCCTCGAGGCGGTCGAGGAGCGCCTGATCATGGGCTTTCATCCGCTGCGTGTTCAGCTGGAAGCCCTTGCGCATCATCGGGAAGGTCGCACAGATGGCGAGAAGGTCCGCGTCGTCCAGCGGCAGACCTTCCTCAAGATAGAGCGCATCGCTGAAAGCGGCGGCCTCGACGCTCACGATGGTCGTCGATCCGCGCTGAATCATCTTGACGCGAGCGCCGCTCCCATAAAGGTCCTGCGCACAGTCATGGCCGCTCGTCCCGGTGCCCATCACAAGGGCCCGCCTGTTCGCGTACGCAGCGCCCGACACATAATCTTCCGTGTGCAGAATCTCTCCGCGAAAATCCCCCAAGCCAGGCACGTCAGGGGCCTTCTTTCCGCCGAGGAAGCCGTTGGCGAAGACGATATGTGCCGGTCGCAACGCGCGCTCGGCGCCGTCGGGACGGGCTACCCGAACATTCCAGCGCTTTTCCGCCTCGTCGTAATCGCCACCCAGGAAGGTGGTCCCGGTCCAGACATCGCACTCCATGGCGAAGGCGTAAAATTCGATGAAATTCGCCAGCATGTCCTTCGACAGATATTTGGGCCAATGGGGTGGAAACGGAATGTAGGGAAAATGGTTCTTGCCGACCTGGTTGTGCAGCGCGAGCGAGTCATAACGGTTGCGCCACTGATCGCCGATCCGTGGGGTCTTCTCGATGATGAGCGCGTCGACCCCAAGGAGTCGAAGCCGCGCGGCCAGCGTCACGCCGAACTGGCTCCCCCCGACAATGACGACATAAGGCTCTCGATCGTCATAGGCCTGTTGCGCTGCCCGTTGCGCCAGCCAGTTCGCACCACCGAAATTGCGCGAGAAAGTCGATCCGGTGGGGCGGCGTGACCCGATGGGCTCCTCATGTCCTTTGAGTTCGGTGAGCGACGTGGCGAATGCCCAAGCCTGCTCTGGTCGGTCGGCGAGCAGCCGGAGCACGCCATGGCATCGGCCTATGTCTGTTTCGAAGCTAAAGAGGGCCTCGATTACGTCGATGCCAAGGCGCTTCAATCGACGTGGCGGGGTCCGTCCTTCCGCGATGCGAAACTGGCGCGCATGCATGGCTCGCTGAGTGCGCAGCAGCTCGCCAACGATCAAATCCGGATCGTCAAGCGGCGTCACGTTCCAGGTGAAAGCAAGCATGTCGCGCCAGTGGCTTTCATCGGCAAACAGTCCACGAAGCGCAGCAGAATCGCCTTCGGCCAGGGCGCGTCGAAAATTGTCGAGCCAGGAGGTTACGACAACATCAAGAGTCTGCGCCGCCGATTGAAGGTCATCCATATCAGGCTTTCTCCTCACCCAACGTCGTCCGAGGTGCTCTCCCGCACCCAATGTGCCGCAAGAGTAGATACGGATGAGACGGCGTGAAACAGCAGTATCCGGGAAGGACCATGCCACCACACGCAAAGCCGGGATGCTGCCTCGGGCGGGATATGGTGGCGGGAAGGCCCCGGGGTGGACGCGTTGCTCGATGACCCTGCGTTCATCGACACGCTCTACGCTCGAGAGCCGATCGAGATTGCAGGCCAACCCGTGAGCCGGTCCGCCAAGCCGGTGACGGGCTGGCAGGTCGAGGATCCGCAGTTCGGAATCCTCGATCGTTCGATGCGAGTGTTCTTCTGCCCTTTCCCCGTTTCTTCGCCCGACAATGGCGGCGGCTTCGCGAGAGTCAGTGCCCGGAATTGAATATCGAGCATGGTCCCGATATCCCCAAACCCTCCATTATGTGCCGCCGGGCCGGAACCCGGGGTGGCCGTGACAGACGCACGGCGACGGATGGTGGGAAACGCCTTCCTTCCCGTTCGGGCGCATCCTGCTGCAGCTTGTGACCAATCCCGGCACTGAGGCTGCGCGCGACCTGTCGATCGCAGCAGCTCATCCCGGCGACACATCCTTCCGGACGCCCCCTTCCCCTCCTCAGGATAGCAGTGCCTCGGTGCCGGACGGGCGTACCGCGCAAAACCGCATCGCCGCTCCGGGCAGCCAAAGGTGCCGCGTCGCGCAAACACGAGCGTCGCTTCATGACGTTTCCAAACCCGGTCTTTTCTTGCCCGTCATCTCTGCCGGCTTGCCGTGATTCCCTAGCTCGGCCGTTCCGGAAACAGGCCGGGCATCCAGCGGGCGGCAAGCGTTGCTGGAAAGGCGATGCGAAGCGGCGCGCGGTGGCTCTCGGAGACAAGGACGCCCAGATCGAGCAGGCTGGCCGCGATGCGTCGAGCCTGCCGATCACCGGTCCCGACAACTGCCTCGAGATCGCTGCGCGGCAATTCGCCGCGATAAAGGACCGCATCCAGAATCGCCGAGGCCTTGGGCAGCAGGAGCCCGAGCGCTGCCTCCTCCGCCACCCATTGATGAATACGCGCGCGCAGTCGGTCGGGTTCGACCAGCCCGGACATGAAGGCGACCTGGTCGATACAGGTCTGGAGGAAATAGGCAGTGAACTTCGCCAGTTCCTCTTCGCTGAGCGTGCCGCGACCATCGAGATCGTTCCGCCGCGGCAGATCGCACGCGGCAAGATGCTGCTTGTACCGCTCGGCGGTGCGGCCGAGCCCGCGCGCGACCGACCATACACCGCCGGTGTCGAGGGAATCGAGCAGCATCGCGTGCGACATCAGCCGCGCGACGCGGCCATTGCCGTCGACAAAGGGATGGATCCACACGAAGCGATGATGGGCGGCGGCGACCGCGATGATCGCCTCGCTGCGGCCGAGCCGCCCGTAGCTCCATTCAAAATGATCGAGGAACCGGGGCACGGCGCCCGGGCTGATCGCGACATGACGCCCCACCTGCACGTCGCGGTCGCGAAGCATGCCCGGCTCGACGCGCTCGCGCTCGCCCGTCTCCGGCATGGTGATCCAGAGCAGGTCGTCGGGCAGATGTGCGCAGAAGCGCTCATGGGTCTCGCGCAACCCGTCGCGCGTGTGCGCACGTCCCGCGAGCCCGCCAGCGTCGATCCATTCCTGAACGGCGATATGGGCCCTGGCCTCGAGCTGGAGATCACGTTTGACCGGATCCTCGCTGAAGTCGTTTCTGAGCGCCCGTTCGATATCGATCGGATGGGTGTCGTGCCCCTCGATCAGGTTGCTGTAGTAGCAGTTCATCGCACGAACGAGATCGGCGAGCGCGGTCCGCACCCCGCCCGGCAAGCTGCTGCGGAACGCGGCCGACGTCGCTGCCAGCTCGACGGCGAGATCCTGGATCGGCGGCAGACGCGGCGACCCCTCGCCGATCTTCATCGGCTGCATCAAATCGACTGTTTCCTCGCGATCCAGGGCCGTCACGATGTCCGCTTTCAAGTCCGGTTTAAAATCTTCATAATCGCCAGCAATTCCGGGCCATACAGCGCATTTTTTGCCCAGCGAAGTCCGCTTGAATGTCCGGTTAAAAGTCCGGCTTCATCCGCACCTAGGACGATGATGCGCACTTGACAAGTAGCACCCATCGGGGGCTGCCCTCAGGACAGCCCCCGATGGGTGCTAACGCTGTTCGCGCTTGACAAGGATGAGGTTGGGAATGATGTCCTTAGGACATCATTCCCAACCTCATCGTCATCCACGCATGAATTCAGCCGCCGCGATCCTTGTCGAGATGGCCCGGGATTCGGGCAAGCCGGTCATGGCCGAGTTCGACCTGTTCCTGCTGGCAAAGCAGCTCTTCAGGGACCGCGGCTACCGGGATCAGTCACTCCCGCCGCGCAACCGCGAGCTGTCGGCACGCCGCGCGCGCAAGCTCCTCGGCGAGGCGACCCGGGATCCGGCCCTGAGCTTCCCGGAGGCCAGGCCGACCGATCGGCTGCCACGCGACACCGAATTCGCCTCGGCAATTTTCGTCGCGGGCGAGGGCGATGCGGCAGCGGTCATGATGGCGGCGGACCCGTTCTGCTATCTCTCGCACGCAAGCGCACTCGCCCATCACGGCCTGTCTCACCAGGAAGGTCCCGACCTGCAGGTGAGCACGCCCGAACGCGGCATGTGGGCCGCCTGGGCTCGCGCGCTGATGTCGGCCGCGCTCGACTTCGACATCGCGGATGCCGACGAGGACGACCTGCCCTTCCCGCTGATCAGGCCGAGGCCCGGCGCCAGCATCCGCGGCCGGGCCCTGCATCGCCATGAGACGGGCTTTCCCGTCACGCCTGTCAGCGACGGTGCGGTGCGCACGGCGCCGGTCGGGGCGACATTCCGGGATACGCTTGATGCTCCCGCCTGGTGCGGTGGCATCGCGGCGGTCATCTCCATCTGGCGCCACCACGCTCGCGACCATCTGGAGGCGATCATCGCGGCAATCGATGAGAGCCGGGAAAAGATCGTTCGCGTCCGTGCCGGCTATCTGCTCGAGGAGGTGCTGGGGATTGCCGATCCGCGCATCGAGACATGGCTTGCCGACGCCCAGCGCGGCAGCTCGCGCAAGCTGGATTCAGCGAGCCCCTATGCAAGTCGCTTTTCGGCCAGGTGGATGCTGTCGATCAACCTACCCGATCCGGACCTTCCCGCCACGACCCGCTGACCGTCGCCAGGCCTTCGGGCTGCGCCCGCTGTTGAATCGTCGCGAAGCTTTTGAGGATCGTTTCGCCCATTCCCCGCTCTACATTGGCTTGGCCGCTCGCTACCGTGTCAGACGGTGCTGCCTCACTAAATAGCGGCGCAGATCGTAAACCAGTTAAGCCTGGTCAGGTCGCAGACAGGCAGTCTGAATGTGCTTTCAGCCTCCACGCTGGGTGAAGCCGTCCAAGGACATGGCGAGCGCGCCCGGCCACGAAGATCGGGCAGGATCCCCCCAGCGCTCCGGTCTCCAGATATCGGCCGTCACGAGGAGCGGCGCCTCAATCTCCGACCGCCGTCTGGCCGGGGAGCTTGAAACAACAGTGCATGTGATGCACATTTGCCCGACAGGGCGGGAATAGCCGGCAGCCGTCCTGTAGGATCATCCTGCCAGGCATCATACGCGCCCGTCCCTCAAAGGCCGGGCGACCAGAACCGGATCACAGTATGTCCATCGCGATCGCGCGGTGGCGTTCAAACGGCGGTACACCCTCGCATTTCGAACCCGAATTTTCGGGATCCGTCGCCGGCCGAAAGGCCTTACGGTGCACGTCGTCCGCGTCAGCCCCCCTGCCTCGCGCCGTCAGCGCGGGGACATTGTTGCGCCCTGAGCCATGTCCCGATCGAATGGGCCGCAACGGGCGACCGGCATGGCAGTCGGCCTGGACGGCGTCGAAGGATTTCGGCTCGACGCCGTGTATCGGGCAGAGGCGCCGCGACTGACGCGCTTTCTCCGCAGGCGCCTGCCGAGCAGTGACGATCCGCAGGACTTCGTCCAGGAAGCGTTCGCGCGCCTGGCGGGCGCAAGCCCCGGCGGCGCTCTGCGCAATCCGGAGGCGTATCTGCAGCGCATCGTCCGCAACCTCCTCATCGATCGTGCGCGGCGCGCCATCAAGGTGCCGCATGTCGAGCTTGTGGAGGATTTGGATGTCGCCGTCGCACCCGGGCAAGCGAACGCGATCGAGGCAAGCGACATCAGGCGCCTCTACCGCGCGGCGGTCGACGCGCTGCCGACACGCACCCGGGAAGTGTTCCTGCTGTCTCGTGTCGAGGAGGTCGGGTACAAGGATATCGCCGATCGCCTCGGCATCAGCGTCCGCACGGTGGAATGGCATGTCGCGCAGGCGATCATCCGTATCGAGAAGGCCCTGAACCGGGAATGACAGTGCCGGAACCCCCCTCGCCCACCGAGCGGAACCAGCTGCGGCGGGACGCCGCGGCCTGGTTCGCCAGGATGCGCGGACCAAATGCCGATGCCGACAAGAGGGAGTTCGACGCCTGGCTGGCTGGCGGCACGCAGCGTCTCGGCGCCTATAACCGCGCCGCCGAGATCTGGAGCCTGGGCAAATTCCTGGCCGAACCCGAGGAGCCGCCCGTGGAGCCGGCAGCTGCCGAGGTGGCGGCACGCAGGAAACGACCGATGTTCATCGCCATGTCGGCCTGCGCTGCCTGTGTCCTGATTTTCGGCGGATGGCTCACCTTGCCGGAACTCGGCTATCCGGCGCGCGACACCCGGCCCGCAATAGCGGATCCCGGGCGGCTGCTGCCTGAACAGCCCGTCCAGCTCGCAACCGCCCCCGGTCAAGACCGCACCGTGCGCCTCTCCGACGGATCCGTTGTGTCCCTGCGCCCGGACACAAAGCTGGCGGTCACCTTCGGCAAGGCCGAGCGCCGCCTCCGGCTGGCGCGGGGAGCGGCGCGGTTCGAGGTCGCGCATGAGCGCCGGCCGTTCGTCGTCGCGGCGGGCAGCGGCACCGTCACCGCGCGGGGAACGATATTCGACGTCAGCGTCGCTGCCGGCAATCACGTGACGGTGAAGCTGTTCCGCGGATCGGTCGATGTCGCCGTGCCGACGGCATCACGATCACCGGTCCAACCGGCTCGGATGGTCACCCGGCTCGCGCCTGGCGACCATATCGACTTCGCGGACACCGGATTTCGCCCACAGCCTCCGCCGGCATCCCTGCCCCGCACCCGATACGCCACAATGGACCTGGACCACGCCCGGCTGGCGGACCTGCTGTCGGCCGCCAATCGCAATTCTCCGGTTCAGATCAGTCTGGGGGATCCGGGCCTCGCCGGCCTCCAGGTTTCCGGGCTGCTGCGGGTCAATGACCCCGAGAAGCTCGCCGTCCACCTGGCCACGGTCCTCGATCTCAAAATCGATCATCCGGCGCCGTCACGGATCGTCCTGCGCCGACGCTAACGTTCGGGCTCGAAAATTCTTCGCCTGATGACCCCGTAGTTGCGCAATGCCTGCGTCGATCCCCTGAGCGCCGACCCGAAACGGGCGCGCAAAAGGGGAAACGGCATGGCAATGTTCAATCGGACGACACGACTTCAGCTCCTGGCGGCGGCTGCATTGGGCACGACGGCTATCGCCATGCCCGCCTGCGCGCAGGAACGGGGGAAGCAGGTCTACAATCTCGACGCGCAGGATCTTGCGGCCGCGCTCCGGACCATCGGCCGCCAGTCAGGCCGGGAGATCGTCTTCCCCTCCACTGCCGTCGATGGCAAGCGCGCGCCGCAGCTGCACGGCGCCTTCACGCCCGAGGAGGCCGTGCGCGCCCTGCTCGCGGGCACTGATCTCATCGCCGCATTCAAAGGGGATGTCGTGCTCATCCGGGGGCGATCGGACGCGCCGGGCGCGATAGCGGACCGTCCGGCGGAACATGGCGATATCATCGTTACGGGCTCGCGGCTGCGGGGAACGCGGTCCACCTCTCCCGTCATCTCCATCTCCAGATCGGACATGCTCGCGGCCGGTCAGAACAGCCTGGCCGATGCCGTGAGCAGCATCCCGCAGAATTTCGGCGGCGGCCAGAATCCCGGCATCGGCCTCAACGTGCCGGGCAGCAACAACATCAGCGGTGCCTCGACGATCAATCTTCGCGGTCTCGGCGGGGACGCGACGCTGACGCTGCTCAACGGCCACCGGCTCTCCTATGGTGCGCAGCGTCAGTCGATCGACATTTCGGCGATCCCCTTTGCGGCGGTCGACCGGATCGAGATCGTCGCAGACGGCGCGTCGGCGCTCTATGGATCCGATGCTGTCGCGGGCGTCGCGAACATCATTCTCAAACGGGACTTTGACGGCCTCAATGCAACGGCCCGTTGGGGCGGGTCGACGGATGGCGGCAATGCCCAGTTGCAATTCGGCGGGATCGCCGGCGCGTCCTGGGGCTCAGGCGCGATTTACGCAGCGGCCGATTTCGAGCGGGACACGCCGATCGTTGCGCGACAGCGCGACTATGCGGCCGCACGGTCGCCCGGCCTCACGCTCTTTCCCTATATGCGGCACTATAACGGGCTGTTGAGCGGCCATCAGGCGATCACGTCGAACCTGACCTTCGAGGTCGACGCGCTCTACAATAACCGGTGGACGGATTCGCTCTACGCGCTCGACACCAGCGGCGATCCGCTCGCCAACGGGGGTCGCGTCTACTCCAAATCGCAATCCTTCGCGGTCGCGCCAGCCCTCAAGCTGTCGCTTGCCGGCGACTGGCGCATGGCGCTTTCCGCGATGTACGGCGAAGACCGCACGAACTACGCTGCCCTGGGATATTCGGCCGGCGCGATCATCTTCCCGACCTATATCTGCTACTGCAACAAGGCGACGTCGGCCGAACTCAGCGGCGACGGACCGCTGATTTCGCTCCCCGCCGGTCCTGCCAAAATCGCGCTCGGCGCGGGATATCGCTCAAACGACTTTCACGAGACCAAGCTGAACATCAGGGCGTCGCAGAATATCTATTACGCTTATGGTGAAGTGAGCCTGCCTCTGGTCGCGCCGGACCAGCATATCCCACTGATCGACCGTCTGAGCCTGAGCGGCGCGCTTCGATATGAAGACTATCCCGGCATCGACCGCGTCCTGACGCCGAAGCTCGGCCTGATCTATGCGCCGACGCCGGATTTCGACATCAAGGCAAGCTGGGGCCGATCCTTTCGGGCACCAACCCTCTTCCAGCAATATGTCGTCCTGAACGTGACCCTGCAGCGTGCCGCGACACGTGGCGGCGCCGGCTACCCGTCGAGCGCGACCGTCCTGCAGCTGACCGGCGGCAATCCAAATCTGAAGCCGGAACGCGCCCGCACCTGGACAGCGACTCTCGCACTCCACCCCCGGGCGATCCCCGGCACAAAGCTCGAGATCAGCTATTTCAATGTCAGCTATCGCGACCGCATCGTCGCGCCGATCACCTTCATCGCGCAGGCGTTGAACAATCCTGTCTACCGTGATCTGGTCAATTTCAGCCCGACCGCAGCCGACAAGGCGAACGCCATCGCAAGCGGGAGTTTCATCAACAATCTGGGCCGCCCCTATGATCCTGACGACGTGGTCGCGATCATCGACAACCAAAATCTGAATGCATCGGTCCAGTCTATCCACGGCGTCGACGTGTCGGCGCGGTACAGCGCTGCGTTCTCGGCGGGACATACGCTGACCTTCTCGGCGAACGCGAGTTATCTTGAGAGCTCTCAGCAGCTGAGTGCGCTCCAGCCTTTCGTCGCGCTCGCAGGCCAGCTGTTCAACCCGCCCCATTTCCGGGGCCGGGCAGGTATCGTCTGGAACGGCGGCCCCCTCACCCTGTCGTCCTTTGTCGACTATATCGGCGGGGTGACGGATTCGCGCGCGACGCCGTCCGTCCCGATCGGCGCGATGACGACAGCGGATTGCGCCGTGCGATATGTCATCGAGCATGGTCCGCCGTTGCTGCGCAACACTGAGCTCTCGCTGTCGGTCAGCAATCTCTTCGATACCGCGCCGCCCCTTTTGTCGAACCGCCAAGTTTACGAGCAGCCCTATGACGCGAGCAATTACGCGCCGGCCGGCCGCTTCGTCAGCATTGGGATCACAAAGCGGTGGTAGTCCTTGATGGCCCGAAGTCCCGCGGCCCGAGATGCAGGCGCCTTTCGAGGCGCCTGCTGGCCGCGGGCGGCGCGTTCCTTATCGCTGCCACGCCGCTGGCGGCGCAGGAACGTCCGCCGACACTTACCGACATCGTCGAAACCCGGTCGATCGATGGTCTCGCATTGTCGCCCGATGGCCGCCACATCGCGTTTCGGGTCATCGCTCCTTCCGTCGCGCGGAACAGGACGGCCGAGCAATGGTACAGCGTTCCGATCGATGGCGGCGGGGAGGCCGAGGCGCTGGGCCATCCGGCCGAACCCTTGCGGATGCCCGTGTTCGACATGCCCGAGGACGGAGCGGGACAATGGGACCCGCGCAGCCGGTCGCTGTTCGTGCTGCAGCAGCGCGATTCGACGATTCAGGTTCACCGTCTCCGGGCCGGGGGGAGAGACGAGGCGGTAACCCGTGATCCCGCGGACGTCGTCTCCTTCCGTCTCGCCGACGATGGAGCTCGCATCCGCTATCAGGTGCGCAACAGCCGTGACGATATCGCACTGGCTCAGGCAAACGAGGAGCTGACAGGCATCCACCTCGACCGCACGCTTTTCACAGAAGGGCTCCGCCTGACTGAAAACTACCGCATCGGCGAGCGGCAGCTCACCGTGCGGAGAGTGGCAGAGGCGGAAATCGCACCGGTCGGGGCAGGAACGCTGCGCGACAGGGAAGTGTCGGTCGCGCACGCTGCGCCATCCGCGTCCGCGGCCGCCAGGTCATCTGGTGTTTTCGACAACAGCATCAATCCGTTCGTTGATCCTGACCCGTCGCGCGCGCTCGCGCCGAGTGTGGGCGATCTGAAGATTCGGCTCGTCCCGGGCCAATCAACGGTCGATGAAGCGCCGTTCAGACGCTTCGCCCTCCAGGCGACGCTGCCTGACGGTGCTGTCCGGGAATGCCGTGCGTCCTTCTGCCGCGGCCTTTCAGCCGAGATCAGGGAACTGACGACCAATCCAGCGACCGGCGAAGCCGTGATTGTCTTCGAGCCCAGCTTCTCTGCGCGCGCAACCGTCTATGGCTGGAACCCGCGCACCGACGCGACACGGACGATCTATTCAGCCGACGGATCGCTCGATGGCGGGTCAGCATATGGTTTCGGCATGTGCCCGAGGACTGGAAGATATCTTTTGTGCGTGCAGTCGGGACCGGCTCGACCGCCGCGGCTCATCCGCCTTGACCTGACATCGGGCGCGGTGGTGACGCTTTCGGATCCGAACAGGCAATTGGCGGGTCGCCTATTCACCGAGACGAGGTTCCTGACCTGGAAGGATTCTTTCGGCCGGCCCGCGAGCGGAGTCCTGACGCTTCCGCCAAACCCGCAATATCCGCTGCCGCTTGTGATCACGACCTATAGGTGCCGCGGCTTCCTCCGCGGCGGCACCGCCAGACTCGCGCCTGAACATGTCCTTGCGCAATCAGGCATCGCGTCGCTCTGCGTCGGCCTGAACAACGCGGTACCGCTCGATCGCGGCGCCAGCGGAAATCTCCAGCCCCTGGCAAGGATCAAGGCAAGCGTCGCCGCCTATGCGGCAGCGATCGACCTGCTGGCCGGCCGAGGCATCGTCGACAGGGCGAAGGTCGGCATTGCCGGCCACAGCTACAGCAGCAACGTAATAGCCTATGCGATCAGCCATTCCGATCTGTTCGCGGTAGCCGTGATCGGCACGGGCGTGACCATCGACCCGGACTCCTATTATCTGACTGCGCCCACTTCTGATTCCTGGCGCAAGAATATCCCGACCGTCATGGGTCTGCCAAGGCCAACCGACGACAGGCAAGGCGTCTGGAGCGCGATTTCACCAGCTCTGAACGCGGCCCGCATACGGACCCCACTTCTGATCCAGGCCCCCGAGAGCGAGTATCTGTTCGCACTGCAGCTCCTTGCATCGATCCAGGATGCGCGGGGCACGACCGACATGTATGTCTATCCCAATGAGGGCCATATGGTCGAACGCCAGCCGATCCATGGCTATTGGCGCGCGCGCCGTTCGGTCGACTGGTTCGCCTTCTGGCTCGGCGGGACGCTGCGGCGGACGCCGGAGACAGCGCTTCAGTTCGGTCACTGGGACACACTGAAGCAGGCAAGGCTCAAAGACCTCGGCACGGCCGGTATCGTCACGGGCCCGGCTACGGCCTCCCCAGCCGGCGCGTCTCCCAGGAGCGCAGCCACACCTCCACATCCACAAGCCCCATGATGCGGGAATAATGTTCCGCCCGGACCGGCCTGGGGTCGTCGATGACGGCGGAGATCGCATCAACGTCAAGCAGACCAGCCTGGGCAAGGAGCCCGTCCGACAGAAGTGCGCGGACGACCTCGCGATGCGCCTCGTAGATCTCTATCACGAAACTGCCCGGCGATCCTTTCGACCGCCGCTTGATAACCGACGCCGGAAGATCCTGCGAGAAGGCGCGGCGCGCGATGCTCCGATTCTCTCCGTTGGCGCACCACATCCAGCTGGGTATCTGCAGGCACAGTTCGACCAGCGGTTGCGACAACAGGGGTGCGACCATCGCGTGCGTGTGTTCGCGATTGAACCCCTCGAGATGGTTCTGGATACCAAGCAGCCAGGCGATATGGGCTGCCTTGCCGGGCAGAGCCGTGCGAGGCGCTTCGAGCCATGGATGACGATCGGGCACTGCAGCCCGTTCAACAGCGCTGTCGGTCAGAAAAGTGGCGTTTCGAGGCCATTCATAACCGTGCTGCCGAAACCAGGCCCGCTTGATCCCCATGGACGCTGCGGTCCAGATCGACGCGCCGGTGAGCCGGCTGATATCGCGCGCCGTCCTGAAGAACCCGGGCCCCGGGCCGTGGGCGAGCAGCCGGTCGGCGATCGGAGCGGCCGAGGTCAGATAGCAAAAGATGTTGTCACCGCCGGCTCCGCTGAAAAAGGCATCGGCGCCCACGCGTTCGGCGAGGTCGAGATTGAGGCGATTGCCCGATTGGGCGAAAGCCCGGGCAAGCGGCCTTGGCAAATGGGCGGCGTCGGATCGGCAGAGATCGACCAGGGCCAGATCCTCGAAATCCTCGTGCAGCGGTAGGCCGAGATGCGCCGTCAGATCGCGCGCCTGGAGGCGCTCGTCGCCCCCGGCATCCCGCGTTGCGAGGGTGATACAGGAGACAGGCGTGGAGCCGCGCGCAAGGCACGCGGCGACAATTGACGAATCCAGACCTCCCGACACGCCAAGGACGATATGCCGAAAGAGCGAGCCCCAGGCGTTCGTACAACCGATCGTCGTTGCACGAACGCGATCGCTCGCCGTTGCCGCTTCGGCGATCTGACGCGTCCGCGCGGCGAACGTCCATGGCGACCAGAGTTCCTCGATGCGGTTCTCAAGCGGCGCGACGGTGAGGCGCGTCCCGCCCAGAAGCTCGGTGACACCGGCAAGACCGGTGGCCAGGGGGCGAAAGTGATCATGGAGAAGATGGCCGGTGACATAGGCCCAATCGATCGTGGGGCGCAGACACCCCGCGGCAATCAGCAACGCGACATCCGATGCAATGACCGTCAGCGCCCCCCGGCGGAGATGGTAGCAGGGGACATCGCCAAGCGGAGAGCGCACGACATGTACCTGGCGCGAAGCCTCGTCCGGCAGGATTGCCAGATACCCGCCCCAGAATCGATCAATCAGAAAACGGCCGCCAGACCGTGAGACCTCCACCCAGTCGATAGCGGAAAGGGATCGCACATGCGTCGCGTCCTCGTCTCCCGAAAAGACCGTGCCGAACAGCACGCCTTCGCGCGCGACCATGAGCGGCGACTGTATTTCGCTGAAGACGATGAGCCCTTCGATCTCAAGAACGGGATCGAAACCCTTGAGCCGCCGGAGCAGTGATGCGGCGTCGCCGCTGCGGCCATCGTCATCGGCATCGGTGCCTGGGTTGATCAGCGCTATGTACCTGGCATGCATCACACGACCAGGATGGGTGTGAAAGTGCGAACGTGATCCAGTCGGTCGTTGAGGACGATCCCGCCAAGCTGCACCCAGCAATGTGCGGCGAACGGCCGGGGGGTGACCGCAAGGACGAGCGCGGGTCGATGCCCGCGGCGCACGAGATAGCGCATCAATGCAAGCGACCGGGGAAGGCACTGATTATGGATCGCGCTCAACATGCCCGACCACTCGAATGTCGCGGCGACCCGTTGAACCCAGTCAGGGGACGGTGCCAAAGCGGGTGAAACCGCCGCTTTCCGGTTTTCGAGATGGCGGATCACTGCGTGCAGGCTCCTTTTCCGCAGGTCGAAACGCGCAATGGCGAGCTGGGAAAGGATCGACGGCAGCCGCAAGAGATCCGGACGGATATCGCCGCATTCCAGAGCGCTTGAGGATACCGGTGGCGCCGCAGCGCATGCCGCAGGCACAGGCCGGTTTTCGCCTCCTGGCAACAACCAGCCGCCCGCACCGGCGCC
>FTCZ01007142.1_pt1 | contig 15605 bp, 7 predicted proteins | sample 1658871 | NCBI WGS metagenome assembly FTCZ01 (sample SAMEA3914864, study PRJEB12502) | metagenome | biome: forest; material: soil | place: USA | collected 2012-03-12 | depth 0.3 m
ACCTCGACCTGGGCGTGACCGGCTGAGGACCAGACGGGCAGCAGGATTTCGCGGCACTCGCGCCGGTAGCGGAAGGTGCGGGCGTACAGCAGCGTCACCGCCGCTACCACCGGCGTCGTCGCGTAGGCGCAGTCGATGTAAAAGGGCAGCCAGCGCATCCCCGGCGCTGCGAATCATGCCGAGCGGCAGGCCGTGAGCAGCAGCAACCCGACATTCCAAGGCGCCGCCGCCAGCTTCCAGCAAAACAGGCCGTGGCAAGCGGGACAGACCGGAAGAAAAGGCCGGCATTTCGATCTCACATTAGCGGATCATTGGTGTAGACCAATTAATGCGCCAGTCTGTTGACGACCCGCCTGAGCGGATCAGGGCAGGATGCCGTTGGACAGCGCGAAGGCGATCATGTGGGAGCGGTTCTTAGTCCGGGTTTTCAACCGGATATGATCGATGTGACGATCGACCGTCCTCGGCGCGATCTCCAGCATTCGGCCGATTTCCTTCGCCGAAAGTCCACTCGACACGAGCTTAAGTACCTCGGTTTCGCGAGGCGTGAGCCAGTCATTGGTAAAGTCATGCTCGTCGGACATTGGTCGCTCCGTCTAGAGGACCCTCGGTGAACAGGTTCGCCACACTGACGACGCCACTTGTTACCCGTCACAGTCAATCATGCTCGATCTGGCTGGAGGGGAGTACGTATCATGCAGTTTACCATCAGCCAATCAGGCCGATTGTTCCAATCGGGCATTTTTTGGGACAGTTTTCCCACGATAGCGGGCGACCTTCGTCTAATCACCTACGGAAAATCACCAGCGGGAAGCGTGGTAGGCCTAGAGATATATCTCGTTTGCCGTTGCGCCGTGTCCGATCGGACTACTCCGTGCATCCATCTCCAAAATGGCACATGCGTTCAAAATAAGCTCTTTCCTTTCGCGACTGCGGCATGCTTAAGTTCTCGTGGCAGTAAGCCTCCTTCCGTTGCGAAAGCGCTGATCTATCGCGCCGCAAGAAGGAAAGTCCGCGCACCAGAAGTATTACGCGGAAGTAGCATAGCGCTAGATGTTCCATGTGAGTGATGCTTTGCAACAGTTTCGGAAGCGAATCGTTTCCACGGGGGCAAAAGATGCACAGCACTGATTTTCATCTGACCAGTCGCGAACTTGCGGTCGTGAATCTTGTCGCCCGCGGCCTGTCCGCCGTGGAGGTCGCAAAGGAACTCCAGATCGCCCGCTGCACGGTCGAACGACACGTGGAAAACGTCCGCCTGAAGACCCGCACGCGCAATCGCGTCCACATGATCGCCTATGTCATCAAGCAGGGCATGTTGTGGCGCAAGGACACGGAGCGGATGCCCGATCTCGTGGCACTCTGAAGGCGGCACCCGATGGAAGGTCATTCCGCCGCGTCGAATGTGATCGGCCGATCGGGGGGCGAATTCACCCCTCGGCCGGACCTCATCCCCGCTACCGCACCGAACATCGCAACGCCCTCGGCCGACGCCGGCTTCTTGGCGCGGCATCGCGCTCGCCTGCCGCTGGTGGTCGCGTCGTTCGTCACGCGCGTCGTCGATGGACTGGCGATCATCCTGGCCGGCGTCCTGCTGATTCGCTGGCAGATGGATGCCATGGTGATCGACCATGCACGCGAGACCTTCCGGATGGCGATCTTCGGCGCGGCGTGCTTCATCGTGCTCGCGGAAATCAGCGGCGCCTATCTGCTCGACACCATCCTGTCGCGCCGCCGGTATTGGCCGCCCCTGATCAGCGCCTGCGCGGCCACGACCCTTTTCCTCCTCGCGTTCAATTTCGCCACCGGCACCGGCATCGGAGCCAATGACTATCAGCGCGCGATCCTGATCGGCTGCGGCATGGCGACAGGCGCCATCGTCAGCGCCCGGCTCGCCCTGTTGCCGATCTTCTCGCAGCTCCGCCGGGCCGGCGTCTTCAACAAGCGCACTGCTATCTTGGGGACGGGCAGGCAGGCCATCGACCTCGCCCGCTACGTGATGGGTCATGACATGCTGGCCGTGTCGCTGGTCGGCTTCTTCGACGACCGAACGGAGCGTCGCAGTCGGGAGCAGCTTCCCCTCGCCCATCTCGGCGGAATGAGGGAGCTCATGCGCTCCATCCGCGCCGGGATGATCGACAAGGTCATCATCGCGATGCCGTGGGCCGCCGAATCCCGACTCCAGTGCATCATGGAAGCGCTCGGCACCACACCCGTCGAGATCAGACTCGCGCCCGAATGGGCCGGCTATGCCTGGGCGCAAAGGCCTGTGCTGCTGCTCGGCGGCCTGCCGGTGCTGACGCTGCTGGAGACGCCGCTCTCGGGCTGGAAGCTGTTCGTGAAGGCGGTGGAAGACCGGCTGCTGTCGCTGATCGCGCTGGTCCTGCTGTCACCGGTGCTGCTGGCGGCCGCGATCGCGATCAGGCTCGACTCGCCCGGTCCCATCTTCTTCCGGCAGCTGCGCGAGGGCTATAATTGCCGGCCTTTCTCGATCCTCAAATTCCGGACCATGTATGCCGACCAGTGCCACCGGGGCGGCGACATGGTGCAAACGACACGCGACGATCCGCGGGTGACGCGGGTAGGCGCCTTTCTCCGCCGGACGAGCATCGACGAACTGCCGCAGCTCTTCAACGTGCTGACGGGCGCGATGTCGCTGGTGGGCCCACGGCCACACGCGGCGACGACCCGCGCCGGAGGCAAGCTGTTCGCAGAGATCCGGACGTCCTACGCCACCCGCCACAATGTGAAGCCGGGGCTGACCGGCTGGGCGCAGGTCTGCGGATGGCGGGGCGAGACGACTTCGGAGGAGATGCTCGTCAAACGCCTCCAGCACGATCTCTATTATGTCGAGCGCTGCTCGCTGATGTTCGATCTCTATATCCTGGCGCGGACGGCGATGATCGTCCTCTTCCAACGCACCGCCTACTAGGCGACCTTCCCGTCGAAGAGCGCCGAATGGCGCAGAAAATCGCCGAGCATCCGGGGTGGATCGGAATTGCGGCGAAGCATCGCGCACCGTCGCAGCCGCCACAGCACGTGCGCCCCCGCCCAGCCGAGATCGGCGGCGATCGCGTAGCCCCGCCCGTGATTTTTCACGAAGTAGCGCCGGCGGGACTCGTACCAGTAGCGCGGGATGCGTTTCGGAACCGGCAGCGCCGCGGTCACGCCCGTGCTCTGTCCCGAGATATGGAGCACCGTCGCCTGCGGGACGTACCAGCATTCCCAGCCGGCGCGGCGCGCCTGGAGGCAGAAATCCGTCTCCTCGTAGTAGAGGAAATAGCCCTCATCCATCAGCCCGGCATCGCCGTACACCTCGCGGCGGATGACCATCGAGGCGCCGGATACCCAGTCCACCTGCGTGGCGTCCTGCCCCATGTTTCGCGCGATCGCGTGGGAGGCGAGCAACCGCGAGACAAGACCGAGGCGCGCGCCCCGCTCCGTCTCGCCGAGGATGGTCGGGAAGCGGAAGGCGAAGGGCCACGCCGTGCCGTCCGCCGATAGCAGCGCGCTGCCGGCGATGCCGGCGCGGGGATGATCGCGCATGAAATCCGCCAGTGCCAGCGCCGCGCCGGGGCGGACGACGGTGTCAGGATTGACCAGCCAGACGAGATCCGGCGCAGCGCCCTCCGCCAGCGCACGCCGGATGGCGCAGTTGTTGCCGCTCGCAAAGCCGCCATTGACGGGGGAGGCGATCAGCTCCGCCCAAGCGCCCCACCCACGCTCCTTTATCGCTGAGCCGATTACAGGCAGGGAGTCGTCGGCTGAGGCGTTGTCCACGACCATCACCCGCAGCCCGGGCATCGCGCGGACCTCGCCCTCGAGGCTGGCCAGACAGTCCACGACGAGCGCGGATGTCCGGTAATTGACTATAATCGCGAGCATCCTGGTCTCGCCGTCGGGTCGGGTCATTGCACCTCCGCGGGCACGAGCGCCGGCTTCGCATCGAATTGCGCCGAAGCTCCCTCGTCCGACGCCCATCGTGCCAGGCTCTCGTTAAGCCGGCGTTGAAGCAGCGCCGAGAGCGTCGCCACATGCGGTTCCTGAAGAAGACTGGTGTGGCCGCCGGGCACGGGGACGAGCTCCACCTCGTCCGCCACGCGCCTGCCCCAGCCGAGGATGCAGTCGCTGTAGACCTCCATGAAAGGAATATCCTCGGGCGCGCCGTTGCCGGTCGTCGCCCGGAACAGCGCGACGTCGCCGCCGGCGAAGAGTCCCTGCGGGTGGTGCGCCTCGTGTGCCAGTTCATAGAGTTGCAGGAAGGGGAGCCCCGCCACGCCGCTCTCCGCCTTGCGCATGTCGTCGACGATGCGGAGGCGATGACGCTTCTCCATCCGCGACCGCACCTCCCAGACGACGAAGTTGCCCAGCTTGCGCAGCAGCACCGGAACGACGCCCAGCCCTCCCGTCCCGCCGAGCAATGCCCTGACCCGCTCGAGCCTCGACTGCGTGGCGTGGAGACGACGCTTGCTCGCATGAACGTCGGCGGCGTCCATGATGCCGATGAAGGCCACCGTCTCCCCCTTGTCCTGAAGCTGCCGGCCGACTTCGAATGCAATCACCCCGCCCGCGCACAGCCCGGCCAGCAGATAGGGCCCATGCGGCCGGATCCGCTGGATGCGGGCGACATAGGCGGCGGCCATCTCGTCGATCCGGCTGTGCTCGAAGCTGCCATCGGTGCGACGCTCCGGCTCCAGCCCGTAGACCGGATGGCCGGCATCCAGCCGCATCGCGAGCCCGCGGTAGAGCAGGGTCTCGCCCAGCCCGTCATGGATCAGGAATAGCGGCGGCCTGTCGCCTCCCGCGCGGATCGTAACGACCCCGGCCGGCGCATCCGTCGCCTTCGCGGCCACCGGCGCGCTGTCCGGATCGAGGATCGCGGCAAGCCGCTCGACCGTCGGATTGTCGAGCAGCGCAGAGAGTGCGAGCCTCCTGCCCGTCATCTTCCGCAGCCGGTTGGTGAACTGCACCGCTAGCAGCGAATGCCCGCCAAGATCAAAGAAGCCGTCCGTGCGCAGAACCTGCCCCACACCGAACATCTCGCTCCACAGCCCGGCGATCATGCATTCCGCTTCAGTCGCCGGAAGGTCGGCATCGTCTCCGTCCGCCGGGGCCCGCCCCACGCGGGCGGCGGCGCGCGGCGGCCTGCGCAGCCACCGGATCGCCGCATCCAGCGGTTGTGGCGACACGATCACATGCGCGCTGTTGGCCCCGCCGAGAATGCGCTCCAAAGCATGAAGCCCCTCCTTTGGCAGCAGGCCCGCCATGGCCGAGCGATCGACCATCGCCACCTCGCCCGGCACCAGAAGCGAGGTTGTGCGCACCTTCATCATCGTGAAGCCCTCGACTTCGACGAGGATGGCGCCCGCCTCATCCATGATGACAATGTCGAACGTTGCGAGCGTCTCGGCTCCGTCCGCGCCCGGCCGATACCGGATATGGCTGACAATGCGCTCGGCCAGCGTCGCCCGCACGCGCACCCGATCGTAGGAGGCTGGCGCAAAGAAATCCCGGGCAGCGTCTCGGCCGGGGACGAGCATCTGCGCACCCGCCGTGGCGAAATCGAGCAAGGCCGGGTGGAGCGCCAGCTCCTCGACCTCGGCGCGAAACTCAGGCGCCAGCGCCAGATGCAGTAGCGCCTCGCCTTCGCCGACCTCGACCCGGTGAACCGTCTGCCAGTGCCGGCCGAAGCGCAGGTGCGGCGACTGTTCGACCATGGCGACGGCAACCTCCTTGCCCGGCGCCATCGGCGTGAAAGTGGCGGTCGACGGGGGGGAAGCGGGCGCGATCTGGCCGCGCACATGCTCGATCCAGTCGCCGACCTGCTCGCCGACGATCGAGAAGGACCAGCCATTTTCGGTCCGCCGGCGGAAATGCACCCGCACCGCCCTGCGCGCACCGTCCGCCACCGCGCAGGGCGATAGGAAGGTGACGTCGCTCAGTTCCACTGGCCCGTCCGCGATCGTCGCGAACGCCGCCCGGACGAGTTCGAGATGACCGGCGCCGGGCACCAGCGCGCTGCCGTCCGCGAGGCGATGCTCGTCGAGCAACCAGTGCGTGTCGGGCGACAGCGTGGTCTGCGCGAAGCGCTCGTCATCTGAGAGGATGTGCAGCGTCTCGAGCAGGGGATGTTCCAGCGGCGTCACGCTGCCCGTGAGCGCGGCCGCCATGCCGATCTCCTGCCACTGGCTCCATCCGATCGAGACGACCCGCGTCCGCTCGTCGGAACGGCGCGCCTGCGCATAGGCATCGAGGAAGGCGTTGGCGCCGGCATAATCAACCTGCCCGCCCAGCCCCGCGATCGCGCTGACCGACGAAAAAAGGACGAGAAACTCCGGTTTCTCGACCCTCAACGCCTGCTCCAGCGCAAGCGTACCCAGGAGCTTCGGCGCAATGACGGCCCGCGCCGCGTCGTGCTGCTTGAGCTGGATCGGCCCGTCGTCGAGCAGGCCGGCGGCGTGGAAGACGCCGTCGATCGCACCGAAGTGCCGCCGCACCTGACGGACCGCGCGCTGCATCGCGCGGACATCGGTCACGTCGGCAGCGATCGGCAGCACCTCGCCACCCGCCGCCTCAATCGCCATCATTTCGCGGAGGCGACGGCCAAGCGGATCGGCAGGCGACAGTTCGGCGAGCCTCCTTTCCCATCTCTCGCGCGGAGGCAGTGCCGTCCGCCCGACGAGCGCCAGCCGCGCGCCCTGCGTCTCCGCCAGGTGGCGGGCTAGCGCGAGGCCGAGCCCACCCAGACCGCCGGTGATGAGATAGACGCCTTGCCGACGCAACCGGATCACTCCCTCCGCTCTGCCAGGCGCCGGCACGAATGACTGGCTCCACCGCTCGCCCGCCCGATAGGCGATCATCTCCGCCCCGTCGGGCGAGGCGAGTTCCGCAATCAGCGCATCGGCGATCCGGGAGCGGCCGGCGTCGCTCCAGCGCTGCACTGCGAAATCTACGCTTCGGACATGGAGATGCGGATATTCCCGGGCGATCACCCGGCAGGGCCCCAGCACGGTCGCCTTGGCCGGGGTCAGCATGCCCTCGTCGCAGACGCGCTGGATGCCGTCCGACACCACCGCGATCTCGACCGGGACGCCGAAGTCATGCTGGGCGAGCGCCTGCGCCAGATACAGCAGGCTGTCGAAGCCCCGCTCTTGCATCCGCTCGACGCTGCTTCCTTGCGTGCCGGTCGCGAGCCAGAGATGATAGATCTGACCCGGCAGCCGCCCCTTGTCCGCGAGCGTCGCCAGGAGCGCGGCATAGTGCGCAGGATTGCGCGGATCGATCGTGAAGCGGTCCGTAGCTTCACAGCGATAGCGCCGGCCGGCGCGCACCAGAATCGCCGCCCGCCCCGCCGCCCGCAGGCGCCGGGCGATGGCATCGCCAAGGCCGATGCCGTCCTCGAAGATCAGCGCGGCAGAGGTGCCCGTCTGGTATTCAGGAAGCTCTGTACGTTGCCAAACAGGTTCGTAGAACCAGTCCTTCATGTCGGCCCGGCGCTCAGGGGTCTCGCCCTCGTCGTCTTCTTGCGGGAGCGGCGCGCGGGCGTCGATCCAGTGGCGCTCGCGATCGAACCGATAGGTCGGCAGCGGCAGGCGGAGGCGCTTCTCCTCGATCCAGTAGCGCCCCCAGTTGATCTCCACCCCCAGCGCCCAGAGCTGCCCCAGCGCGCCCAGCAGGAAGGCCGTGTCGGCCACCTGCTCGTCGGGGTGGCGGAGCGAGCTCAGCACCGGCTGGCCGGCACTCCGCGCCCCGTGCTGGCGGGCAAAGCTCGCCATCGTGCGGCCCGGCCCTACCTCCAGCAGCACCTGATGCGGCTCCTCCAGCAGACGCGCAAGCCCGTCGGTGAAGCGCACCGTCTCGCGCAGGTGGCGGACCCAATAGTCGGGGTCGGTGGCCTCTGCCGCGGTGATCCAGTCGCCGCTCAGATTGGAGACGAAGGCCAGGCCCGGCGCCTTCATCGGGACCGTGCGCAGCATCGCGCGGAATTCGCCCAGCACGCCGTCGAGCATCGGCGAATGGGCGGCGACCGAGATCGGCACCCGCCGGCTCTCGACGCCCTGCCCCGCCAGCGCCTCGCCGAAGCCGTGGATCGCCTCGGCCGGGCCGGAGACGACGCAGAGCTTCGGCCCGTTGATCGCCGCGATCGCCAACTCGGATGGCAGCATGGCTCGAAGCGCCGTCTCCTCCATCGGCACGCTCAACATGGCGCCTTCGGGCAGGCTCTCGAACAGCCGGCCGCGGGTGTGGACGATGCGCAGCGCGTCCTCCAGGCTGAACACGCCCGCCAGATGGGCGGCGGCATATTCGCCCGAGCTGTGACCGATCATCCCGCCGGGCCGCACGCCCCACGACATCCACAGCCGCGCCAGCGCCACCTGCACCGCGAACAGCGCCGGCAACGCGATGGTCGGCCGCTCGAGCATCTGCCGCGCGCGTTCCTCGTCCTCGGGGGCCGGGAGCAGCACGGCCTTGAGGTCGATGCCGGCGATGCGCTTCATATGGTCGATGCTGGCGTTGAGGGCCGCGCGATAGACCGGCTCGGTGCGATAGAGCCCCGCGCCCATCGCCGCATATTGGCTCCCCGCGCCACAGAACAGGAAGGCGACCGGCCGATCGGAAATCGCGTCGGCAGTGAAGGCCCTGGCCGGATCGGCGAGCGCGGCCGCCGCCTCGTCGGTGCTCTCGGCCACCACCACGCGGCGTCGGTTGAGCGTCTGCCGCCCGACGCTCATCGTATAGGCGACGTCGGCGAAGTTGAGGTCGTGCGCGTGCGCGGCGAGGTGCTCGGCCAGCGCCGCCGTGTTGGCCTCGAGCGCGACGGCCGAACGGGCGGAGAGGGCGAAAAGCTGATGCGGCCGGCTCGGATCGCCTGCCGAGCGGCGCGGGGCCTCCTCCAGCACCGCATGGGCGTTGGTGCCGCCGACGCCCAGCGAGCTGACGCCCGCACGCAACGGCTGTGCGCCCAGGCGTGCCCACGGACGCAGCGTGTCGTTGACGACGAAGGGGCTGCCCGCGAGCCCCGCATTCGGGTTGGCGCCCGTGAAGTTCAGCGACGGCGGCAGTTGCCCATGATGGAGCGACAGCGCCACCTTGATGAGGCTGGCGACGCCCGCCGCCGTGTCGGTGTGTCCGATGTTGGCCTTCACCGATCCGATGCCGCAATAGCCGACCTCGGCGCCGTCCTTGCGGAAGGCCTGGGTCAGCGCCGCGATCTCGATCGGGTCGCCGACCGGGGTGCCGGTGCCATGCGCCTCGACATAGCCGATGGTGGAGGCGTCGACGTCGGCGATGCCGAGCGCCTCGGTGATCGCATGCGCCTGCCCATCGACGCTGGGGGCGAGGTAGCCGACCTTGCTGGCGCCGTCGTTGTTGATCGCGCTGCCGCGGATCACGGCGTAGATATGGTCGCCGCTCTCCATCGCGTCGCGCAGCCGGCGGAGAACGACGACGCCCACACCGCTGCCGAACACGGTGCCGCGCGACTTCGCGTCGAACGGCCGGCAATGGCCGTCGGGCGAGAGGATGCCGCCTTCCTCGTGGAGATAGCCCTGCCGGTGCGGCAGCTCGATCGAGGCGCCGCCCGCCAGCGCCATGTCGCATTCGTTGCTGAGCAGGCTCTGGATCGCCATGTGCGTCGCTACCAGCGAGGTGGAGCAGGCGGTCTGGACGTTGATGCTCGGCCCCTTGAGGTTGAGCAGGTACGACACGCGGGTGGTCAGGAAATCCTTGTCGTTGCCGGTATGGCGCAACAGGAACAGGCCGACGTCGCGCAGCAGCTTGGGATGGCCGAGCAGGTTGCTCGGCATGTAGCTGTTGTGGCCCGATCCGGCGAAGACGCCGATGGCGCCGGCAAAGCGCTCGGGCGTGTGCCCGGCATTCTCCATCGCCTCCCACGCGCATTCGAGGAAATGGCGGTGCTGCGGGTCCATGATCGCCGCATCGCGAGGGCTGAGGCCGAACAGCGTCGCATCGAAGCATTCCATGTCGGCGAGCGGCGCGCCCGCCTTCACATAATGCGGATGGGCGAGGAGCTTCGGATCGACACCCGCCGCGATCAGTTCCTCGTCCGTATAGCGGGTGATCGACTCGACCCCGCCGCAGAGGTTCGTCCAATAGTCGTCAACCGAGCGTGCGCCCGCGAAGCGGCAGGCCATGCCGACGATCGCGACCGCCGTGTCGCCCCACGGCTCCGAAGGATCCTGTCCGAACCCGCTGCTGAACTGGAGCATTCCTTCAACTCCCCTCCCCCACGCCGACCTGGAGGTTCATCCCCCTTCGGCGCTGGAGCGCCGCACGCCGGTTCTGGGCGCGCGCCTCTCCCTGTCGGACCGCTACGTCGTCGTCGCCCGCTCCGCCCAGATGCGCGCTCAGCGCCTCGATGGTGGGGAAGCGGAAGATGTCGGTGATCGAGACCGGCTGGGCGAAGCTCGTCCGGAGCCGACGGTGGACCTGCACGGCGAGCAGCGAATGGCCGCCCAGATCGAAGAAATTGTCGCGCTTGCCGACGCGGGGCAGCTTCAGCACCTCGCGCCAGATCGCGGCGATCTGCGCCTCGACGCCGTCCGTCGGCTCGACGAAGGCCTCGCCGGGCGTGACGACGAGCTCGGCCATGGGCTGCGGCAGGGCGTTGCGAGCGATCTTGCCGTTGGGCGTCTTGGGCAGCGCCGGGAGCGGCACCAGATGCGCGGGCACCATGAAGTCGGGCAGCCGCGACTGGAGGTGCGCGCGCAGCTCGGCCGGCGAGGGGACGGTGCCGGTGTAATAGCCGACCAGCCGGACATCGCCCGGCCCATCCTCGCGCGCGACGACCACCGCCTGCCCCACGCCGGGGAAGCTCGCCAGCACCGCCTCGATCTCGCCGAGCTCGATGCGATAGCCGCGGATCTTCACTTGATGATCGAGCCGCCCGAGAAACTCGAGCGTCCCGTCGGCATTGCGCCGCGCCAGATCGCCGGTGCGATAGACCCGTTCGCCGCCACGGAAGGGATGCGCGATGAAGCGCTCCGCGGTCAGCTCCGGCCGGTGAAGATAGCCGCGCACCACGCCCCGGCCGCCGATCACCAGCTCGCCGGGAATACCGACAGGCAGCGGCTGCTGGCGGCTGTCGAGGATATAGACCTGCTGGTTGGCGAGCGGCTGGCCAAGCGGGACGCTGGCCTGCGCGCCGTCGAGTTCGTGCACGGAGGACCAGATCGTCGTCTCGGTCGGCCCGTACATGTTCATCACCGTCCCGCCGACCAGCCCGCGCAGCTCGCGCGCCAGTGCGGGCGGGAAGGCCTCGCCGCCGACCATCATCCGCTGAAGCCCGCCGAGCGCCGGACGGGCCGCCGGGTCCGCCACGAGCATCTGCGCCATCGACGGCGTGCATTGCAGATGCGTCACGCGGTGGCGCGTCATCAGCCCGGTCAGCGTCTCGTCGGTCGGAGTCGCTTCTCCGCGCCCGTTGGCGAGCTGGCGCAGCCGGTCGAGCGCAGGCAGATGATCGAGCACCTGCTCGGCCGGCACGCCGAAGTCGATCAGGCAGGCGATCTCGTCGACGCCGACCGCGCTGACCTTGTCGATGACGGACAGGCATTGCTCGGGCGTCCCGAACAGGCCGCTCGTCTCGTAATAGCGCTCGAAGGAATGCTCGAGCAGCGCTTCCATCTCGTCCGGCGTCATGCTGTCGAGATCGATGTCGGTGCTCGTCTCGGAGGTGCCCGCCGGGCGCTTGAAGGCCGGGAAGGACCAGGCATATTGCTTCACGAGGCCGGTCGAGGTGCGCAAATACTCGATCAGCGGCCGCCGCACCGCTTCGCGCACGGCCGCCCCGTCCTCGCCGACGAAACTGTGCAGCATCAGCGTGACACGCCCCTCGCCGGGATGGCCCGCCTCCGCCCAGGCGCGGCGATAGACCGCGAGCTTCTCGGCCAGTTCCTCGACCGTCTGGCCGAGCAGGTGGGTCAGCACGAAGGCCCCCGCCCGTCCCGCCGCCGCGAAGGTTTCGGGGTTGCCGGCGGACGTGATCCAGAAGGGCAACTCGCGCTGCACCGGGCGCGGATAGATCGACACCTCGACATCGCGGCCGAACGGCCCCGGAAAGGCCTTCGCCTCGCCGCGCCAGAGCGAACGCACCACCTCGATGTCGCGGACGAGGCCGCTGCTCCGCTCGGCGAAGGCCTCGGGGCGGAGCACGAAATCATTGGGCTGCCAGCCCGACGCGAAGGCGATGCCGACACGCCCGTTGGAGAGATTGTCGACCAGCGACCATTCCTCGGCCACGCGGACCGGATGGTGGAGCGGGAGCACCACGCTGCCGCCGCGGATCTGCACCCGCTTCGTGATCGCCGCCACCGCCGCGCCCGTCACCGCCGGGTTGGGATAGAGGCCGCCGAACGCATGGAAATGCCGCTCGGGCGTCCAGACGGCGGTGAAACCATGCTCGTCGGCGAACTTCGCGCCTTCGAGGAGCAGGCGGTAATTCTCCGGCCCGCTCGCCCCGCCGTCCGCGCTGGCGAAATAGAAGAGGCTGAAGTCCATCGGCTTCACCGGCGCAGGCGCCGGGCCGCCCTTCATCTCCCCGCCCGTCGCGATGACGACGTGGAACCCCCGCGCCAGCGTCCAGCACAGTTCGAGCACGGAAATGTCGAAGCTCAGGCTGGTAACGGCGAGCCAGGTGCCGTCGCGCTCCAGCCTGGCGTCCATCCCGGCGAAGAAATTGGCGACGTTGCGGTGCTCGACCATCACGCCCTTGGGCCGGCCGGTCGATCCCGATGTGTAGATCACATAAGCGAGGTTGTGCGGCTGCGCGCCGCCCTCCATCGGCCCGGCGGACTGTCGGGCGATGACCGGCCAGTCGCGATCGATGCAGACGACCTCGGCGTCCGTCGCCGGCAGCCGCGCGGCGAGGCTCGACTGGCTGAGGATCACCGGCGCGCCGGCATCCTCGATCATATAGGCGATGCGGTCGGCCGGATACTCCGGGTCGAGCGGCACATAGGCGCCGCCCGCCTTGTGGATCGCGATCAGCGCGACCAGCATCTGGACCGACCGCTCGACATGCAGGCTCACCAGCACGTCCGGCCCGACGCCCCGCGCAAGCAGATGCCGCGCCAGCTGGTTCGACCGCGCGTCGAGCTCCGCATAGCTGAGCGTCGTTCCGCGACAGCTGATCGCCGGCCGGTCCGGCGTCCGCGCGGCCTGCTCGACGAAGAGTCCGTGGATGCAGGCATCGGTCGGCCGATCGGTCGCGGTGTCGTTCCACGTTTCGACTACCGTCCGCAGCCCGGCCTCGTTCAGCACGGGTAGCGTGCCCAGCGCCTGCTCGGGTACCGCGATCGCGGCGGCGAGCAGCGCCTCGAAGCCCTGCTGCATGGCGCGGACCGAGGAACGGTCGAGCAGCGCCTCGTCATGGATCCAGCGCGTCGCGCCGCCGTCCCCGCGCACCGCGATGGTGAGCTCCGAACCCGGCAGCGCCTCGGCGTCGTCGAGATGATCGACGAGAAGGATCGCGACGGGCAGGTTGGCGCCGTCCTGCGCCAGCTCGGGACAGCGTGCGATCAGGTCGGCGGTGTGGCCGATGCGGCGGTGGAGCTGGCAGACCTGCTCCGCCAGCGCCTCACGCAAGGCATCGAAGCGGCCCGCGAAATCGAGCCGGACGCCAAGCGGCACCTGCCGCGCGAACCAAGCCTGCGCCCCCTCGAAGCGCGCCGCGAACACGGGATCGACATAGCCGAGATCGAACGCCGCCTTGTCCGCGATCCGCGCGAGATAGGCGGCGAGCGCGGCCACGACCGTCTCCGTGTCCGGCGCGCCGGGCAAAGCGAGATCCACTGCGCGGAACACTCCGCCGGCGGACCGCGCGGCCCGGTCGATCTGCGGCAGGAGATAGGGTTGCCGCTCCGCCAATCGGCGCCGCCACCAGCGCTCGTGCCGCGCCACCGCGGCGTCCAGCTCGCCGACGAGATGCGCCTGCTCGTCCGTCATCGCGTCCAGCCGCCGGCCGATCAGGACCGACAGGTCCGCGGGGCGGCCGTCGAGCGTGGTGATCCGCTCGATCACCACGGCGGTCGTGCCGCTGGCGACGGTGAGGCGGCTCCCGTCGACACCCACGACATCGCCCGGCTCGCCCTCAGCCATCGCGTCGCCGGCGTTCGCGCCGCCCGCGAGATAGAGCGTGCCGTCGAGGCTGAACTTCGGCAGGCCGAGCGGATTGGCGTGGCCGCCATGATCGAGCGCGCGGATCAGCCGGACGATGTCCTCCGCCGGCGCCCGCCAGTCGATCGTCGCGGCGCGCGCGGGGCGATCGGCGAGGCCGCGATAGCGTCCCTGCCCCTCCGCCTGCGGGCGCGGGAGGAGCGTCCCGTCGGCCAGCCCGTCCACCATCATCCCGAAGCTCTCGACGGCGGCGGCGAAGCATTTGGTGTTGGCGGAGAAGGCGGTGTCCGTCTCCTCCAGCTCGACGTCGCGCGTCGCGAGGATGTCGCCCCGATCCACCTCAGCCTGCATCCGATGCCAGGTCACGCCATGCCGATGCTCGCCATCCAGCAGCGCCCAGACCGGCGCGTTGATGCCCGCCGCGCCCGGCAGCGGGCCGTCATGGAAATTGATCGCCGCCAGCCTCGGCAGCGCCAGCACCTCCGGCGACAGGATCGCGAGATTGGCGATGCTGAACAGATAGTCGAACGGCGGAAGCCCGGCTCCCGCGAGTTCGCGCGGCGCCGCCAGCGTCGGGATGGCGCGCTGGGCAGCCCAATCGCGGATCTCGGGCTTGCGGCTGACGATGGCGGCAATCTCGTGACCGCGCTCCTCCAGCATCGCCGCGCATTCGATCAGGAGCGATTCCGCGCCGACCAGCACGCACCGCCACGGCAGACCGAAGCGCAACCGGTCCGCGGAGCGCAGCTCCCCCGATCCGGGCGTGACCGGCCCCATCACGACAACACCACCTTCGCCGAGCGCCGGCGCGCGACATGGCTGCCGAAGGCGACGACGCAACCGAGCAGCGCGATGCCGAGCGCCTTGTCGGCGTCGTGGATGTCGGCGCGGGTCTCGGCGCAGCCGGGCTGGTGTGCCCGGCTCGCGGCGTCATCGGCGGCGGGGGCCGGCGCCTGCCGGCCGGCCGCGACCGACGTGGCGGGCGGGCAGCGCGTGGCCTGCGGCTCCTGAGCGCCGGCCGAGCCCAGAAAGCAGAAGCATGTCAGGAATCCAGCCCCCGTCCAGAACTTCATGCTCATCATCGATCTCCAGTCATAATTCGTTGACGCACTGGATTCCGACGCAACAGTCACTTGTATTCGATGATTTTCCGCCTTCTCATCCAGTAATCAAACTGGCCCTGAAGGTGCGGCAACTTGCCCAGCGTCACGTAGGTCGCGTAGAGTTTTCCCCGTCGACGCGACATTCGCCACCAGAGCAACGGCCAGAGCGGCCAGCCCAGGGGCGATGCCCAGAAGATGTTGCTGACGACTTCGCGCAGCGTGCGCGGTTCGTCGCGCCCGCGCAGCGTCAGCGCCTCGGCGGTGGCATATCCGCTGCGGCGGTTGCGCTGCCACCATTGGGCGACGCGGGTCATGCCGGCGTCGTGAATGGTCATCTCGTAAGGCAGGCGATGGATGGTCCAGCCG
>FTCZ01003099.1_pt1 | contig 15589 bp, 12 predicted proteins | sample 1658871 | NCBI WGS metagenome assembly FTCZ01 (sample SAMEA3914864, study PRJEB12502) | metagenome | biome: forest; material: soil | place: USA | collected 2012-03-12 | depth 0.3 m
AATTGTATCAGGAGCTGGAAAAGCGCGGCTTCCGCTTCTTCGACGCGCAGGAACATGATCTGCCGACACAGATCGCTACATTCGCGCGGGCAGCCTTCATCGTTGCACCCCATGGTGCGGGGCTTACCAATGTCATCTGGCGGCAGGACGCGCCGCTGACCGTGGTCGAGCTGGTCAATCCGTCCATGCACACGCTCGACATGGCCTATCTCAGCGCCACGCTTGGCCACCGCCATCATATGGTGGACAACCTCGGCGACCGGGGCGAACCGTTGCGCAGCTCCGCCATGGCCGATATCGACCCTGTTCTCAGTATGGTCGACGCCGAGCTTTCCCAGTAATCTGATTTCGGCTGAATGCGCGTTTGCGCACAGCGCGCGACCGTTTTCGGAAATGGGTTGCCATGATGGCTGGCCCACGCTGATCTCTGCCATTGATTTTATGGCGCTACGAACCAAGCTCCGATGCAGCGCGTCAGCCGGAGCCTAGCCCACGTGATACCGTTTTCCGTTCTCGACCTTTCGCCGATCATCGAAGGCGGTGACGCGGCGCTTGCCTTCCGCAATTCCCTTGATCTGGCGCAGCATGCCGAGAAATGGGGTTTCAACCGCTACTGGCTCGCCGAGCATCACAACATGCCGGGCATCGCAAGCGCGGCGACGGCCGTGGTGATCGCCCATGTCGCGGCTGGCACGAAGACGATTCGCGTCGGTTCCGGCGGCATCATGCTGCCGAACCATTCGCCGCTGGTGATCGCAGAGCAGTTCGGCACGCTTGAATCGCTGTTTCCCGGCCGTATCGATCTCGGTCTTGGCCGCGCGCCCGGCACCGACCAGCGTACTGCGCGGGCGCTCCGCCGTGGCTTGCAGAGCGACGAACAATTTCCCCGGGACGTGCTGGAACTCCAGGCGCTGCTGGCGCCACTGGAGCCCGATCAGATCGTGCGCGCAGTGCCCGGCGCCGGGTTGCAGGTACCCATCTGGCTGCTCGGCTCCAGCATGTTCAGCGCCGAGCTCGCCGCCGTGCTCGGCTTGCCTTTCGCGTTCGCGGCGCATTTTGCGCCGGATTATCTGATGCATGCCCTGTCGATCTATCGGCAGAAATTCAAACCGTCCGAACAGCTCGAAAAGCCTTACGCCATGGTCGGCATCAGCGCTTTCGCGGCAGAGACGGATCGGGAGGCTGAAAGGCTCTTCACCTCGCAGCAGCAGCAATTCCTCAACCTGCGCCGCGGCACGCCCGGCCCCTTGCCGCCGCCGCGCGACACGATGGAAGACTTCTGGTCGCCCATGGAGAAGGCCAATGTCGAGCGCCAGCTCGCTTTCGCCATGGTCGGCTCCCGCGCAACGGTGCGCACGAAGCTGGAGCAGGTGATGGCGAACACGCAAGCCGATGAATTGATCATCGCGGGGCAGATTTTCGACCATCAGGCGCGGCTGCAGTCGTTCGAGATGGTGGCGGATATTCACGGTGAGTTGGCCGGACGCTCGAAAGTCAGCGCGGCGTAGACGACGCGTGTCCCGGGCTTGACCCGGAACCCATAAACGCGACCTCGTCGGAGGATATGGGTCCCGCATCAAGTGCGGGACACGAACGCGTCGCTCTGCCACCCTCATTCCCAGTTGTCTGACAACCTGACCTCCGATAGGCTCCCTCCCAAGCCGAAGCGCGCTCCGCAATATTGCTGACGGGGCGACGCCAGAACGGCAATCTCGGGAGGAAGCATGTCATCCAATTTCACGCGCCGTGGTGTTCTGGCGGGGCTGGCGTCGTTGCCGGCGTTCAATGCGCTGGCCCAGAGCGTTCCGCTGCCCTCGTCGCCCGTTGCGCTCAACATCATCGATGTCGCCGGCAACCTGCAGCTTACGCAGGCGGGCATCGATCTCTTCGCCAAGCAGAACCCGAAACTCGTCTCCCGGATCAACTATTCGCGCGCGCCTTCGCCCGAACTGCCGGCGAAGCTCAAGGCGCAGCAGGAGGCCAATCGTGTCGATATCGATCTGGTGCTGACGGGGCCCGGCGCCATGTCGGATGGTATTCAGCAAGGCCTCTGGATCGACGTCTGGAAGAGCCATGCCGATCTGCTGCCGAAGGCGGAGGAGACCTATCACGACGCCGCATTGATGATGCAGAAGAACTTCGGCCAGGAATACGGCGCGGCAGTCGTCTATTCGCCATCCGGCCCGCTGTTCGAATATATGCCGGCCAAGGTGAAGACGGTTCCGAAGACGGCCGCCGACCTGCTCGCCTGGGCCAAGGCAAACCCTAACCGCTTCAGTTATGCCCGGCCTTACAATTCAGGCCCCGGTTGGACCTTTCTGATGGCGATTCCCTACATCCTCGGCGACAAGGACCCGAAGGACCCGACCAATGGCTGGGACAAGACGTGGAGCTGGCTGAAAGAACTCGGCACCGCGATCGAGTATTACCCGAGCGGCACCGGCCAGACGATGAAGGAACTCGGCGACGGCACACGGGACATGATCGTCTCGACCTGCGGTTGGGACATCAATCCGCGCGTGCTCGGCATCGTGCCGAAGGAAGCGGAAATCTTCGCGCTCGAAGGCACGCATTGGGTGCCGGACACCCAGTTCATGTGCGTGCCCAAGGGCATTTCCAAGGACAAGCTGGCCGTGGTGCTGGCGCTGATGTCTTTCATGCTCAAGCCCGAGCAGCAGGCTTTCACCTACGACAAGGGCTATTTCTACCCCGGCCCTGCCGCGAAGAACGTGCCGCTTTCCATGGCGCCGGAAGAGAGCCGTCAGGTCATCAAGGATTTCGGCCGTCCGATCTATGACGACCTCATCAAGAATATGCCGGTCGAGACGCCGCTGACGCCTGAAAAGCTGGTCATCGCCTTCCGCCGCTGGGATCAGGAGATCGGTGCTGCCCGCAAACAGTAAGCTCCGTTTCGCGGTGATCGGCCCCGATCACCGCCACGTCTACCATCTGGTGGGCGAAATGCTGGCTGCCGGCGCGGAATGCGCCGGTTGCGATCCCACGACCAGCGACCCCAAGGTGCTCGAAGGCCTGCGTGAGCGCTTTCCGCAGCTTGCCATGGTCGAGCGACAGGAACTGCTCGAAGACCCGACGATCGACATCGTCTGCATCGCCGCCATTCCCTGTGATCGGGCCGGGCTGGCGGTGCAGGCCATGCGCGCCGGCAAGGACGTGATGGTCGACAAGCCCGGCATCTGCTCCTTCGCCGATCTCGAGGCGGTGCAGGTTGCGGTGAGGGAAACGGGACGGATTTTCTCGATCTGCTTCTCCGAGCGTTTCGTCGTGCCGAGCACGATTGTGGCGAAGAAGCTGATCGAGGATGGCGCGATCGGCCGTGTGGTCCAGACGGCGGGCTTTGGCCCGCACCGGCTGAACCGGGCTATCCGGCCGGGCTGGTTTTTCGATACGAAAAACTTCGGAGGCATTCTTGTCGATATAGCCTCGCACCAGATCGACCAGTTCCTGCATTTCACTGGCTCGACCGATGCGACGATTGCAGCGAGCAGCGTCGGCCTCGTCGGCCATACCGATCTGACGCGTTTCGAGGATTACGGCGATATCCTGCTGCGTTCGGAGCGCGCCAGTGGTTTCATCCGTGTGGACTGGTTCACAGCCGATGGGCTTTCGACCTGGGGCGATGGCCGCCTGACCATCCTCGGCACTGAAGGAACGATCGAGCTCAGGAAATATGTCGACATCGCCGGCCGTCCGGGAACCGATCATCTTTTTCTGGTCGACGGTAAAGGCACGCGCCATATCGACGCCTCGAAGGAGCCGCTGACCTATTTCCGCAATTTCCTCGCCGATGTCCGCGACCGTACCGAGACTGCGATGGCGCAGGCACATGTCTTCGAGGTGACCCGGCTCGCGCTGGAAGCGCAGGCGGGTGCGACGAGATTGAGCGCGCCGCCAGCCGCGTCCCGGACTTGATCCGGGACCCATAGCCTCCCAGGCGTCACGTTTATGGGCCCCGGATCAAGTCCAGGGCACGAGCGAAGTGCTTTATGAATGCAGGATATCAAGGATTCCCCATGAAACGCATCCGCCTCGCCATCATTGGCCTCGGTCCCGCTTCACTGCCGCATTCCAAAAGCCTGCTCGATCTCGCCGACCGCGCCGAGGTTCTCCATGCCGCGAGCCGCAGCCCGGAGCGGACGACCGCTTTCGCAAAACAGTTCCCCTTCCCGGTCAGCAACGATCTCGACGCCGTGCTGGCGGACAAGAACGTTGACGCCATTATCCTGCTTACGCCGCCCAACGCGCATCTGAGCGTCGCCGAAAAATGCTTCGCCGCCGGTAAGCACGTGCTGGTCGAGAAGCCGCTCGAAGTCTCACTGGCCTCGGCCGAAAAGCTGGTTGCGGCGGGCCGCAAGGCAGGCAAGAAACTCGGCGTAGTGCTTCAGCATCGCTTTCGCCCGGCAAGCCTGCGCCTCAAAGCGGCGCTGGAAAACGGCGAGCTTGGCACGTTACAAGCGGGCTTCCTCGCCGTGCCATGGTGGCGGCCGCAGAGCTATTATGACGAGCCGGGGCGCGGCACGTTGGCGCGCGATGGCGGTGGCGTGCTGCTGACGCAGGCCGTCCATTCGCTTGATCTGTTCCGTTCGCTCGCAGGCGTGTCCGAGGTGATCGCGGCCGATGTGCGCCGGACCGATGTGCATCGCATGGAAACGGAAGACTACGTTTCCGCCTTGCTGCGCCTCGGCAATGGCGCGCCGGGCACCTTGATGGCGACGACGGCCTTCAATCCGGGCTATCCCGAGCGCATCGAGATTATCGGCACGAAAGCCTCGGCCTCGCTGATCGGCGGTTCCCTCAAACTCGCCTGGCTCGATGGCCGCGAGGAAACTATCGCGGCCGAAGGCGGCACCGGCGGCGGCGCCAACATCATGGATTTCCCGCATGACGCTCATCGCGCCGTGATCGCCGATTTTCTCGATGCCATCGAACAGGATCGTGATCCCGTCATCTCCGGTGAAGAGGCGCTGGCTTCGCAGCGGCTCATCGGCGAAGTCCTGTCGAAAGGTGGCTGGGGCTAGAGCATGCTTCGTTGACAGAGAATCGCAGGGCTCGTGTCCCGCACTTGATGCAGGACCTATAAACACCGCCTGGTCCGAATAGACCTGTGTTTATGACCCCGGATCAAGTCCGGGGCACGCCGTCGAGTTAGCCGCTCAGATAACCACGATGCCGCTATGCTTCGCCTTTTCCTGAGGCTCGACATGAATGGTCACACGCGCGCCCTCGATATCGTCCTTGATCGCTTGTTCCAGCCGGTCGCAGATGGCATGCGATTCCGCGACCGTCATTGCGCCTGAAACGACGAGATGGAACTCGATAAAGGTGGCGCGGCCGACATAGCGCGTGCGCACGTCATGCGCTTCGTCCGCGCCCTGCCCATGCTCTGAAATGATGCGGCGGATGCGGGTCAGCATCTCCGGCGGTGCTGCAGCATCGAGCAGGCCGCTCATCGAATCGCGGACCATCACCCAGCCCGACCAGAGGATGTTGAGCGCGACCAGGCCGGCCAGCAGTGGATCGAGGATCAGCCAGCCGGTGATCGCTACCAGCGCCACGCCGATCACCACGCCGCCCGAGGTCAGCACGTCCGAGAATACGTGCCGGCTGGAGGCGATCAGCGAGGGCGATTGCCAGCGCCTGCCCCAGCGCATCAACAGCCAGGCCCAGACGCCATTGATGGCGCTGGCAAGGATGTTGACCGCGATGCCGATGGTCGGCGTCTCGATCGGTTTTGGCGACAAGATGCCGAAATACGCCTCCTTGAGGATCAGCAGCGCCGCGCCGACGATCAGGATGCCTTCAAGCACGGCCGAAAAATACTCGGCCTTGTGGTGGCCGTAGGGGTGCCCATCATCGGCCGGCATCGCCGCGACGCGCAGGGCGACCAGCGCGACGACGGCGGCCACGACATTGATGATGCTTTCCAGCGCATCGGAATAAAGCGCGAGAGAGCCCGTGAGCCAATAGGCGCCAAGCTTGAGCCCGAGCACGAGGAGCCCAACGGCGGCGCTCGCCAGTGCAGCTTTCTGCGCGCGATCCATGTATCCTCGAAATAGAGAAGGGCCAAACATAAGCGCCGGCTCGCGGCGCGGTGCAGCCCCTACAGCACCATGGGCCGCTGAGTCCACGGCAGGATTTGTAGCCTTGGCTACCGTCGGCGGGACAAAATCGCGCTGGACCCTCCGCGCCAAATTTGTACGATCCCGCCCATTCGATTTCGCGGAGTGCTGTAGATGAAACGTCGTATCCCAATGGCCTTGGCTGGCGTCTTGCTCGCCGCCGGCGTTTCCTCCGCCAATGCCGCGCATGACCAGCTCACCATCGGCGTCGCGCAATTCCCCTCGAGCCTGCACCCAAACATCGATGCCGAGGTCATCAAGGCCTATACGCTCGGCTTCGTCATTCGTCAGATCACCGCCTATGACAAGGACTGGAAGAATTCCTGCCTGCTCTGCACGGAGTTGCCGACCATCGAGAACGGCCTCGCCAAGATCGAAGACCGGGCCGACGGTACCAGGGGCATGGCCGTCACCATCAAGCTGAAGCCGGACTTGAAATGGGGCGATGGCAAGCCGGTCACGGCGAAGGATCTCGCCTTCACCTGGAAGGTCGGCAGCGATCCGAAGAACGGTTTCTCCAACTCGCACCCGTGGAGCCGGGCCGACAAGGTCGATGTGATCGACGATCACACCGCCGTCATGCACCTGACCAAGGTCACATCGTCCTATAACGAGTGGGACCATATCCTGCCGGAGCATATCGAGGCGGAGGCTTTCCAGAAGGCTGCGGCCGCCGGCGATTATATCAAGCAGACGGCGTTCAACCGCGCACCGACGACGGCTGGTCTTTATGACGGCCCCTATATCGTCACCTCCTATCAGTCCGGCTCGAACATTGTCATGGAGCCGAACCCGAACTGGAGCGGGCCAAAGCCCGGCTTCAAGCGCATTATCCTCAAGCTGATCGAGAACACCGCCGCGCTGCAGGCAAATCTGCTCTCCGGCGATGTCGATATGGTCTCAGGCGAAGGCGTCGGCCTCACCATCGATCAGGCGATCGAACTGCAGAAGAAGAACCCGGACAAGTTCACCTACACCTTCAAGCCGAGCCTCACCTACGAGCATATCGACCTGAAGAAGGAGAACCCGATCCTCGCCGATATCCGCGTGCGCCAGGCGCTGCTGATGGCGATGGACCGCAAGACGCTGACTGAAAAGCTGTTCCAGGGCTTGCAGCCCATGGCCGAGACCTGGGTCAACCCGCTCAACACCTATTACACTAAGGATATCCCGCACACGCAGTATGATCCGGCCAAGGCCAAGGCGCTGCTGGCGGAAGCCGGCTGGAAGCCGGGCGCGGATGGCATCTGCCGTAACGACAAGGGCGAGAAGCTTTCGATCGACTTCACGACCACTGCCGGGAACCGCCTGCGCGAGTTGCAGCAGCAGGTGCTCCAGAGCAACTGGAAAGCTTCCTGTATCGAGGCGGTGATCAAGAACGAGCCGGCCCGCACCGTGTTCGGCGAAACGCTGAAGAAGCGCGTCTATAACGGCATGGTCATGTATGCCTGGAGCAGCAACGTGACGGAATCGCCGCTCCGTACGCTCGGCTCCGACCAGATCCCGACCGAGGCCAACGGCTATGGCGGCGCGAACTATATCGCCTTTTCAAACAAGCGCATGGACGAGCTGATCGCCCAGGCCGACAGCGAACTCGATCCTGCCAAGCAGAAGGTGATCTGGGCCGAGATGCAGCAGATCTATGCCAAGGAACTGCCGGTATTGCCGCTGTTCTACCGCGCCGAGCCGCATATCTCGCCGACCTGGCTGAAGGGCTATACGCCAACCGGACATGGCGATTACAGCAGCATGTGGGCTGAGAACTGGCGCGGGGAATAGATTTGAGATCGCTCGATATTGCGCCAAGCGTCATCGGCGGGCTTGTCCCGCCGATGATCGTTGTGGGTTGCCTCGTCCGGCGAGTTCGTCGTTCGTGATGACGATCACTTCCGAGCAGGCGTCAATCCCGGCCACCCCTGCCGAACCCCTCCTCATCGTCCAAAACCTCACCATCGCTTTCCCCGTTGACGGGGAGCAGCGCAACGTCGTGGCCGGTATCAACTACCAGATCGATAAAGGCCGCACGCTCGGTGTCGTCGGCGAGAGCGGTTGCGGCAAGTCGATGACAGCGCTGGCGCTGATGGGATTGGTGCCATCACCCGGTAAGACGTCGGGCTCGATTAACTTTGCCGGCAAACAACTGATCGGCCAATCCAGCGAAGACTGGAAAAAACTGCGCGGCGGCCGTGTCGCCATGATCTTTCAGGAGCCGATGACTGCGCTCAACCCTGTCATGCCGATCGGCCGGCAGATCGCCGAAGTCATGGTGCTGCACGAGAAGGAGAGCTGGAAGGCGGCAGGCGAACGCGCCATAGAACTGCTGGCCTCGGTCGGCATCTCCGCGCCGAAGAAGCGCGCCGAATCCTATCCGCACCAGCTTTCCGGCGGCATGCGCCAGCGCGCCATGATCGCCATGGCGCTTGCCGGCCGCCCCGCACTGCTGATCGCCGACGAGCCGACAACCGCGCTCGACGTTACCATCCAGGCGCAGATCCTCGACTTGATGCTGCGGCTGCAATCCGAGATCGGCATGGCGATTCAATTCATCAGCCATAATCTCGCGGTGATTTCCGAAGTCGCCGACGACATCATGGTGATGTATGCCGGCCGCGTGGTCGAGCATGCGCCGGCGCAAAAACTTTTCGCCAACCCGCGCCATCCCTATACGCAAGGGCTGATGGCGACGCTGCCCGATCCGGACCAGCGCCGCGCCCGCCTGCCGACGATCCGTGGCGGCGTGCCGGATCTCGGGGCCGCTTTCCAGGGCTGCCGCTTCGCCGATCGTTGCCCGCTCGCCGATGCCGACTGCCGGGAGGCCGAGCCGGTTCTTGCCGAGATCGCGCCGGACCATCGCGCCGCCTGTTTCAAGGCCCGCGCATGAGCCCGCTGCTCGCCGTCGAGAACCTCCATGTCACCTTCCCGCAAGGGGGAGGGCTGTTCCGCAAGAAGCAATTCCTGCAAGCCGTCCACGATGTCAGCTTCGAGATCAGGGCCGGCGAGACGCTGGCGCTGGTCGGCGAAAGCGGCAGCGGCAAGACCACGATCGGGCAGGCCGTTGGCGGGTTACGCGTGCCGACCAGCGGGGCGATCCGCATCGCCGGCAAGGACGCGCGCTCTGGCGGGCAAGGCCGCAAGGAGGCCGGGCAGATCATCCAGATGGTTTTCCAGGACCCGTTTTCGGCGCTCGATCCACGCATGCCCGTCGCCGAGATCATCGCCGAGCCGCTGCGCATCCAGGGCATTGGCAGCAAGGCTGAAAGGCGCGCCAGGGCGGCGGAACTGGTGAAGGCTGTCGGTTTGCCGGCCGATGCGCTTGGCCGCTATCCCCATGCCTTTTCAGGTGGCCAGCGTCAGCGCATCGCCATCGCGCGGGCGCTCGCGCCGGAACCACAACTGATCATTGCCGACGAGCCACTCTCGGCGCTCGACGTCTCGATCCAGAGCCAGGTCCTCAACCTTATGAAGGATCTGCAGGAGGCGCGCTCGCTGAGCTACCTCTTCATCAGCCACGATCTCGGCGTGGTGAACCATCTCGCCGACCGCGTGGCGGTGCTCTACCTTGGCCGTCTCGTCGAGACAGCGACCCGTGAACAGCTCTTTGAAACGCCGGCTCACCCTTACACCCGCGCCATGCTGGAAGCCGTGCCGCGTCTCGGGCGCGGCCGTCGGCAGGCAAAACCCATTGTCGGCGAGATGCCGAGCCCGCTGAACCCGCCGCCGGGCTGCGTCTTCCACACGCGCTGCCCGAAAGTGCAGGACGTCTGCCGCACTACCGTGCCAGCCTTCGAACCTGTCACTGGACGCCCCGGCCAGAGCGCCGCTTGTCATTTCAAGGATTGACCTGAAATGGCGCGCTTCATCCTGCAACGTCTTTTTCAGACAGCGCTCGTGCTGCTGATCATGTCCTTCGTGATATACAACCTGATCGGATTGATGCCTGGCGATCCGATCGACGTGATGGTCGCGAGCATGCCCGGCGCGACGCCGGAGGTGGTAAAGCATCTGCGCGAGATCTACGGCCTCGACCAGCCGCTGATGCTGCGCTACTGGCGCTGGCTCATCGCTGCCCTGCAAGGCGATTTCGGTTTCTCGCGCACCCATTCGCGCCCCGTGCTGGAGGTGCTTACGCCGGCGCTGCTGCAAACCGCCAAGCTGATGCTGTCGAGCTTCATCCTCAGCGCCGTGCTGTCGATGATCCTCGGTGTGACGTCGGCGCTGAAACCTGGTGGCCGGCTCGACACCGCCGTCAGCCTCTTCGCCTTCGCCGGGATTTCCGTGCCGGTCTTCTGGTTGGCATTGGTGCTGATCATGGTCTTTGCCGTGACCCTGCACTGGTTCCCTGCCAGCGGTATGGGCACCATTGGCGCAAGCGGTTTCTTCGACCAGTTGCGCTACCTCACGCTGCCCGTCGTCACCTTGACGCTCGCCAGCACTGGCCAGTTCACCCGCTTTGTCCGCGCCTCGATGATCGAGATCCTGCGGTCGGATTTCGTCCGCACCGCCTGGGCCAAGGGGGCGGGCGACCGAAGCGTCGTGCTGATCCATGCGCTGCGCAACGCGATGATCCCCGTCGTTACCGTAATGGCGCTGAGCTTCGGCACGCTCTTCTCAGGCGCGCTGGTGACCGAAACCATGTTCGCGCAATGGGGCATGGGCAAGATGATCTACGATTCGATCCTGTCGAATGACTTCAACCTTGCGCTGACCGGCCTGCTCTTCGCGACGCTGGTGACACTGCTCTCCAACTTCGTCGCCGACCTCGCCTATGGCTGGCTCGACCCGAGGATCACGCTGCGATGAGCGCCGTTGCGATCGATGTGGCCGAACAGACCGCCTGGGGCCTGCGTTGGCGGCGGTTCCGTAAGCACCGCGCCGGCATGGCGAGCATCGCCGTGCTGGTGATCCTGACGCTGTTCTCACTCTCCGCACCGTTGCTCGAATGGCATCTCGGTCTCGACGGCAACGCGACCGACCTGCTCTCGCGCTACGATCCACCCTCTGCCCAGCATTGGCTCGGCACGGACGAAGGCGGGCGCGATGAGCTGATCCGCCTGATGTATGGCGGCCAGATTTCGCTGCTCGTCGGGTTGCTGGCGACCGTGATCGGTGGCGTCTTCGGCGTCTTCATCGGCGTTGCCGCGGGCTATTTCGGCGGGCGTCTCGACAGTTTCCTGATGCGCTGCACGGATGGCGTCATCGCCTTGCCGCTGCTGCCGCTGCTGATCGTGCTCGGCGCGGTCGATCTAACGAAGCTCGGCTTTTCCAGCGATTTCGCGCGCTCGGGAGCAGCCGGCTTCTGGCGCATCGTCGTGATCATCGCGGTGGTCGACTGGACAGCCATCGCCCGTCTGGTGCGGGCGGCGACCTTGTCTCTCAGGGAGCGGGATTATGTTCTGGCGGCGCGCGCCAACGGGGCCTCGGCGTTCTATGTGATCGCGACCCACGTTCTGCCGAACATCGCGACGCCGATCATCGTCGCCTTCACGCTGACCGTTGGCCGCGTGATCCTGTTCGAGTCAGTCCTGAGTTTTCTGGGGTTTGGCATCGTCCCGCCGACGCCGAGTTGGGGCAATATGCTCAACAATGCGCAGGAACTGGTGACGACCGCACCGGCGCTGGCCGTCTATCCCGGCGTGCTGATTTTCATCACTGTGATCGCCGTGAATTTCCTCGGCGACGGATTGCAGCACGCTTTCGATCCCAAATCGGAGCGCTGAGGAGCCTTCAGCGCTCCAAAAGCTTTATCGAATGGATCGCAACTGCAGGTCGGCGACGCCGAGCGCCAGGTTCACGCCGACCTGCCCGCCCACGGAGAGCGGCTGCAGCGAAACCGAGCGGTTGAGCCCGCCAACCAGTGCATTGGCGCCGACACCGGCGCCGGCGCTCACTTCGCCACTGGCGCCGACATAGTCGCCCGCCAGCGCGCCATGCGGATGGCCGGTGACTGGCGCGAACACGCCCCAGAGCACGACGGCGCGCTGCGTCGCGCCAACATCGAGCCCGTATTTGCGGATCGTGCCGGCATAGCGCTCACCGCGGCCGCGCGTCGGCTGGAATCGACAGATCATGTCCTTCTTCGAGGTGACGATCAGGCCGACACCGCCGGCGACATTGCAGCGCAAAGTACCGACTTTGACTTTTTCCTGCGCCATGGCTGGTGCGGCAATCATGGGCACGGCGAGAGCCGCAGCGGCAAACGTAATCTTGAGCAGGGATGAGCGGGACATGGAGGTTCCTTTTTATCGAATTGGACAAGCAACGAACGCTGCTCGGTTCAATTCGTTCCTCCTGCCCCCCGCATCGGGTCAATGATCCGTCGATTGTTCCCTGAGAATTGTCACGGTTCGCGGCGGTAGATCTATCGCAGTTCCCGAGAGTGCCGGAGGGGGGGCTGTGGAGCACGAAGCCAGGTTCCAATGGGAGTTCGGCTTCGCCTGCGGCAATGGAAATGCGGCTTCCGAGCGCCGTCGATTGAGCAGGAGCAGCACGCGTCCTGCGCCCTGCGTGTCGCCAAGCAGCAAGCCGAGCACGTCGGCGCTGTCCCAGGCTGCGCCCTCCATCGGCATGCCGTTACCGGAGAGCCAAACGATATCGGGATCGCCGCCAGGCGCTTCGGGCCGGCCTGTGAAGAAGCGGTTCAAGCGCAAGGGTGGTAGCTCGCGCCGTAGCGCCGCAAGCTCACCGATGAAATCACTCAACTGCCAATCGAAATCTGCCCAGTCGATCCAGAAATCTTCGCCATCCTGCGCATAGGCGTTGTTGTTGCCGTGCTGCGTGCGGCCGCCTTCATCGCCGGCCTGGATCATTGGCACGCCGCGCGACACGAACAGCGTCGCCAGCAGCGCCCGCATGTCGACGCTTCGTGCAGCGTTCACGCCGGCATCGTCGTTCGGTCCCTCGACGCCGTTATTCCATGAGAAATTCTCGTTCGTGCCGTCGCGATTGTCTTCGCCATTCGCCTGGTTGTGCTTGTCCGCGAAGGCGACGGTATCCGCGAGGGTGAAGCCGTCATGGATGGCGACGAAATTGATGCTCGCATGTGGCGAGCGGTGACCCGGCTGGAACAGGTCGGATGAACCGGCAAGCCGTGTTGCCAATGCAGGCGTTATGCCCTGATCGCCGCGCCAGAAGCGCCTGACATCGTCCCGGTAATGGCCGTTCCATTCACGGAATGGCACCGGGAATGCGCCAAGCTGGTAACCACCCGGCCCGATATCCCAGGGCTCGGCGATCATCAGGCAATCCGCCAGTTCTGGGTCCTGCGCGATGGCGGCAAGCAGCGGTGCGTCGGGCGAAAACCCGCCATCACCTTGCCGTCCAAGCACAGGCGCGAGGTCGAAACGGAAGCCGGCGACGCCGCAATGCTTGAGCATGCGCAGCGCGTCCATCGCCAAGCGCAGCACCGGTGGCCGATCGAGTGCGATCGTGTGGCCGCAGCCGGTGTCGTTGATCAGCCGGCCTTCGGCGTCATGGCGATAGTAGGTCGCATTGTCGAGACCGCGCAGGCAGAGCGTCGCGCCCTTCTCGTCGCTTTCGCCCGTATGGTTGAAGACGACGTCGATTATGATGTCGATGCCGGTCATGGCAAAATGCGCTGTGAGTGCGCGCAGGTCCGCGAGGCCGCCCGGCGCGAGCCTCGGATCGAGCGCGAAGAAATTGACCGGGTTGTAGCCCCAGGCATTGCGCAGCCCGAGCGGTGGCAGGTGCCGCTCGTCGATCCAGGCGGCGATCGGCATCAGTTCGAGATGCGTGACGCCAAGCTTGACGAGATGGTCGAGGATGGCAGGGCGCATGAGCGCCTTAAGCGTCCCTCTGAGGCGCTGCGGCACGTCCGGATGCTTCATCGTGAAGGTGCGGATGTTCAACTCGTAGATGAATTCCGGCTCACGGAAGCGGCGGGTTGCCTTCACCGGTTCGTCGCCGACAACAACGCAACGCGGCACCAGTGAAGCGGTATCGATACCGCTTGCGCGCGGTGCGGCAAGGTCGGAGTGCCAGGCGAAAGGACGGTCGACCTGAAGCGCGTAAGGATCGATCAGCAGTTTGGCGGGGTCGAACCAATTTCCTTTTCCCGGATCATAAGGGCCATCGGCGCGCAATCCATAGCGTAGGCCGACGCCCGCGCCCGGGAGGAAGCCATGATGGATATCACCCGTCCGATCGGGTAACGGAAGCCGCGCCGTTTCGCGGTCGCCTTTGGCGTCAAAGGTGCAAAGGAAAATCCGGTCGGCATTCCTCGAGAACACCGCGATATCAAGGCCGCCATCGCGCTGGGTGACGCCCATATGCGGGGGAAGCGGCCCGGAAACGATCTCCATGGCTCAGGCCCGTTCGGCCTTCTCTTTCACCGGTATCTTCCAGATGTTCTGGGCATATTCGCCGATCGCCCTGTCGGCGCTGAACCAGCCGCAGCGGGCGCTGTTCGAGATCGAGCAATGCCACCAGGCATGCGTATCGAGCCAGCGTGCGTCGAGCTTGCGCTGAGCCTGCCGGTAGGATTCGAAATCGTTCAGCACCATGAACCAGTCGCCGGCTTTCAAGCCTCCGATCAGGTCGGCATAGCGCATCCGTTCGGTCGGCGAATAGGCGCCGCCGCCGACCGCGTCGAGCACATCCGAAAGATGAGCCGTCTGCTGAATGACCGTTACGAGGTCTCTCGGCGTGGCGCGCTCCGCGGCAACTTCGTCGGCGGTCTTGCCGAAGATGATGATGTTCTCATCGCCGACACGTTCCCTGATCTCGACATTGGCGCCGTCGAGCGTGCCGATGGTCACCGCGCCGTTCAGGGCAAATTTCATGTTGCCGGTGCCGGAAGCCTCCATGCCGGCGGTCGAGATCTGTTCGGAAACGTCGGAGGCCGGGATGATTAGCTCGGCGACGCTGACATTGTAATTCGGCAGGAACACCACCTTCAGCCGGTCACGCGTGGTGACATCATTGTTCACGACATTCGCGACATCGTTGATCAGGTTGATGATCAGCTTGGCTGAGCGGTAGTTGGAAGCCGCCTTGCCGGCGAAAATCTTCACGCGCGGCACCCAGTCACGATAGGGCTCGGCGCGCATCGCGTCGTAAAGCGCGATGGTTTCGAGGATATTCAGGAGCTGGCGCTTGTATTCGTGGATGCGCTTGATCTGCGCGTCGAACATCATCGTCGGATCGACGGTGATCCCGACTTCCTGTTTGATATAGCGCGCCAACCGCTCCTTGTTGTGCTGCCGCACCGCCGCGAATTTTTCCTGGAACGCCGCGTCACGGCTGAAGGGCAGCGCCCTTTCGAGATCGGTGATGTCGTCGGAGACGTCCTCGCCAATTATCTCATTCATCAGCGCGGCAAGCTTCGGATTGGCGCCGAGCAGCCAGCGCCGTGGCGTGATGCCATTGGTGACGTTGGTGATGCGGTTCGGAAAGATACGGTGCAGCGGCGCGAACACCGTCTTGCGCATCAGATC
>FTCZ01006148.1_pt1 | contig 15538 bp, 18 predicted proteins | sample 1658871 | NCBI WGS metagenome assembly FTCZ01 (sample SAMEA3914864, study PRJEB12502) | metagenome | biome: forest; material: soil | place: USA | collected 2012-03-12 | depth 0.3 m
ATCTAGTCCTGCTCGACTGGATGGTCGAGGGTCTGTCGGGCATCGAGGTGTGCCGACGCCTGCGCCGTCGCCCCGAGACCGCCAACCTGCCGATCATCATGCTTACCGCGCGCGGCGAGGAAGAGGATCGCGTTCGCGGCCTCGAAACTGGCGCCGATGATTATGTGACCAAGCCCTTCAGCCCCCGGGAGTTGCTCGCCCGCGTCTCGGCGGTGCTGCGCCGCGTGCGCCCGGCGCTGGCCGGCGAACGGCTGGAATATGGTGGCATCGAGATGGACCTGGTGGGCCACAAGGTACGCCGCGACGGCTCGCACATCGCGCTCGGGCCGACCGAATTCCGCCTGCTGCGCCATTTCCTCGAGCATCCCGGCCGCGTCTTCTCGCGCGAGCGGCTGCTGGATTCGGTCTGGGGCCGTGAGGCAGATATCGAGCCCCGCACGGTTGACGTCCACATCCGTCGCCTACGCAAGGCGATCAACAACGACGGCGTTCTGCCCGACATTATTCGCACGGTCCGCTCCGCCGGCTACGCGCTCGACGCAGACGGGCACGCCTAATCCACCCGTCTCGCTGTATTGTACTATTAATACACTTGCCCTATCATCCCTCTGAACGGGAGGGAATGCGTCATGTACAGTGAAGATGATCTGGAGGCTGCGATCGCGGCCGGCGTGGTGGACCGGGCGTCGGTTGAGCGGCTTCGTGACTATCTCGCGCGCGCCAGCCGAACGGCGACGGTGGACGAAGAGCATTTCCGCCTCGTCACCGGGTTCAATGACATCTTCGTATCGATCGCGAGCGTGCTGCTGCTGATTGCGCTCGGATGGATCGGGCAGACCATCCCGATCGGCCTCGCTGACGGGCCGCGCCCGCTCGGCGGACTGTTCATCGCCGCCGCCGCCTGGGGGCTCGCCGAGTTCTTCACCGCGCGCCGGCGCATGGCGCTTCCCTCGATCCTGTTGCTCGCCGGTTTCGTCGGCGGGCTGTTCGCCTTCACCGGGGCAACGCTGGTCGGGCTGCTCGACGCGATGGGGATCCACGATCCGGGCAAGACGATCGGCGCGCTGGTTCTGGCCGGCTCGGGGCTGATCGCGGGCGTCGGCGCCTGGGTGCACTGGCGGCGCTATCATGTTCCAATCACGGTGGCGGCCGGGGTTGCCGCCGCGGTGGTGGTCGTCCTCGCGCTGCTCGCGTCCGCCGTGCCCGCGGTGGCCGATCAACTGACCATACCCGCCTTCATCGCGGGCCTGGCCGTGTTCGGGCTGGCAATGCGCTGGGACATGTCCGACCCGAAGCGCGAAACCCGCCGCGCCGACGTCGCCTTCTGGCTGCACCTGCTCGCGGCGCCGCTGATCGTCCACCCCGTGTTCGCCATGCTGGGCCTGCTCAAGGGCGGAGTGGGTCTTGGTGGCGCGAGCATCGTCATCGCGCTCTACATTGCGCTCGGGCTGGTTGCGCTGGCGATCGACCGGCGGGCACTGCTGGTTTCCGCTCTCGCCTATGTCCTCTATGCGCTCTCGACGCTGTTCCGTGAGTTCGGCGCGGTCAGCCTCAATGTCGCACTGACGGCACTGGTGCTGGGATCAGCGCTACTGATGCTGTCTGCCTACTGGACCAGCGTGCGCGCAAGCGTGTTGGCGATGCTCCCAGAAGCGCTGCGCGCCCGACTGCCCGAAGCGAATGAGGCACCGACCCCCGCCACGCGCGCCGCGTGAAGAAACGGGCCCGGGAAGCCCTCGGCCCGGCTCCGCCGTAGAGCGTCCTCAGCTCTCGATCACGCGCAGCAGCTTGCGCTCCACCGGCGCCAGCACCGGGCCCAGTTCGGCGCCGCGCCTCAGCACCGCGCCGTGCTCGCCCACCAGCGACCACATGCCCTGGCGCAGACGGAGCGCGGGGCGCTTCTCGATGCGGAACTCGGGACGTTCGGCGGCGCGGCGAAAGGCCGAGAAGATCGCCGCCTCGCGCCCGAAATCGAGCGCATAATCCTTCCAGTGCCCCGCGGCGACCATCCGGCCGTAGAGGTCGAGGATGCGCATCAGCTCGACCCGCTCGAAACCCACATGCGCCGTCGCCCGGCCCGGCGCCGCCGGAAAGGGCGTGACGATGCCGCTCACGCGCTCTCCCGGTCGGGATTGGACCGCGTCAGCGTGTTCCGGGCGTCATCCCGCTCGCGGATAAGCTCGTCGATGCGCTTGCGAAGCTGCTCGATCTCACAGCGCAAGACCTCGAGCTTCTGGGTCGAGGGATCGAGTTGGTCGCCGCACGGCGTACCATAGGGCGTGAAGCGCTTGTAGTCGGCGGCATCGACCAGCGTCTGCTTGGCGGGGATGCCTACCATCGTGGCGCCGGCCGGCACGTCGCGCGTGACGACGGCGTTAGCGCCGACGCGCGCACCCTCGCCCACCGTAATCGGGCCCAGAACCTGCGCGCCCGAGCCGATCACCGCGCCATCAAGGATGGTCGGATGGCGCTTGCCAGCCTTGCCGTTGACGGGGTTGGTGCCGCCCAGCGTGACGCTCTGATAGATCGTCACGTCATTGCCGATCACCGAGGTCTCGCCGATCACGCTGAAACCGTGATCGATGAAGAAATTACGGCCGATCTCGGCACCGGGATGGATGTCGATCGCTGTCCAGATGCGCGACCAATGGTTCACCAGCCGCGCGAGGAAAAAGAGGCGAGCGTTGAACAGCGCGTGCGCGACACGGTGCAGCCCGAGCGCCCAGACGCCCGGATAAAGCAGGATTTCCCAACGCGAACGGGGCGCGGGATCTCGCGCCTTGATCGAATCCAGATAGGCCACTAACCGGCCGGGCATCGCATGCTCCCCTTGATTTAGTCGTTATTTAGGACGGCATTCGAGGGAATGCGAGAGGGGCGACGGAACGCGCCCGCCACCCCTGCCCGTCAGAGCGTCGCGTGGACGGTTGCGACCGCCTTCAGCACTGAGCCGATGCGCACCGCCGACTGCACGATCTCCGACGAGACACCGTGCTGCTTCAGCACCTTCTCATGGCTGTCAATGCACATGCCGCAGCCGTTCATCGCCGAGACGGCGAGGCTGAACAGCTCGAAATCCGCTTTGTCGATGCCCGGCGCGCCGATCACGTTCATGCGCAGCTTGGCCGGCAGCGTGCCATATTCCGGATTGGAGACGAGGTGGACGAAGCGATAATAGACGTTGTTCATCGCCATCACCGCGGCCGCTGCGCGAGCGGCGTTGGCCGCTTCCGGCGAGAGCTTAGCCTCGCACTCGGCCTCGGCAGCCTCGACGATCGGCTTGTAGCCGGTGCCGTGCGCGCACGAGAGCAGTAGACCATATTTGCGCTGGTCTCCCAGCGTCTGGTCGTTGAGAAGCGAACCGACGTTGAGCCGCAGATCCTTGGCATAGTCCGGAAGCGCATCTGCGAAGGCTTTGAGCGACATGAGAAGCTCCTCTTGAGAAAAAGGGGCGCGTGAGCATGGTGCCCACGCGCCCCAAGTAGCGCGGCCGGCAGGGAGGGGGGAGAGCCCGGCCGCGCGGAGGGGTTAAGGCAGCAGGCCTTAGGCGGCCGGCCTCAGCACCTCGGCGCCCTGCTCCCAGTTGCAGGGGCAAAGCTCGTCGGTCTGCAGCGCATCCAGGACGCGCAGCGTCTCCTGCGGATTACGACCTACGTTGAGGCCGTTTACCGTGACGTGCTGGATGACGTTGTCAGGATCAACGATGAAGGTGGCGCGGAAGGCGACGCCGGCGTCCTTGTCGACAATGCCGAGCGCGTTCGCCAGCTCCTTCTTGTTGTCCGCGATCCACGGGAATTCCGCGGCCGCCAGACGCTCGTCGGACTTGCGCCACGCGAAGTGGACGAAGTCGGTGTCGGTCGAAGCGCCGATCAGTACGGCGTCACGATCGGCGAAATCCCGGTTTAGCTCATAATAGCCCAGGATTTCGGTCGGGCAGACGAAGGTGAAGTCCTTCGGCCAGTAGAAGAGGATCTTCCACTTGCCATCGGTCTGGGCGAGGTCAATCGTCTCGCCGGCCGGGAGAGCGGACACGCCCTGCTGAACGGAAAGCGTGAGGCCAGGCAGCGTATCGCCAACGGTAAGCATGGATGGTCTCCTTGAGTGCAGGTGCGAAACTAACGATGCGGCTGTGCAGCATTGCCAAAGCGGGAGCAAATCGATTATTCCACGCCCTATGATCGAAAAGTTCGTTCTATGAGCATCTACCTCCCTACCCTCAAGCAGCTCCAATATCTCGTGGCGCTTCAGGAGCATGGCCATTTCGGCAACGCGGCGGAGGCGTGCTTCGTGACCCAGTCGACATTATCGGCGGGGCTGCGCGAGCTCGAATCACTGCTCGGGCTAACGCTGGTGGAGCGGACGCGCCGCGTTGTGCGCTTCACGCCCGTGGGCGAGCGGATCGCGGTGCAGGCGCGCCGCGTGCTGGCGGAAGCCGACACGCTGGCCGATCTCGCGCGTGCAGCGGGCAAGCCGCTGTCGGGCGATCTGCGCATGGGGGTGATTCCCACCATCGCGCCTTTTCTGCTTCCCCGCCTGCTCCCCCGGCTCCGCTCCGAATGGCCCGACCTCAAACTCTATCTCCGCGAGGAGGTGACGGCAGCGGCTTGCGATTCGCTCCAGCGCGGGCGGCTGGACTGCGTGCTGCTAGCGCTGCCCTATCGTTGCGGCGAGGTTGAATCGGTGGAGCTGTTCGAGGATCAGCTGTTCTTCGCATTTCCCGGAAGCCAGCGGGCCAGCCTGCCCGACCCGATCCCGCCAGAGGCGATCGATGAGCACAACCTCCTGCTGCTTGAAGATGGCCACTGCCTGAAGGACCATGCGCTCGCTGCCTGCAATCGGCCCGAACTCAGCGCCGCAGCCTCAATGCTCGGCACCTCGCTGCACACGCTCGTGCAAATGGTCGACAATGGTCTGGGCGTGACGCTGCTGCCCCAGATGGCGATCGAGGCCGGCATCCTGAACGGCACTGACGTGGTCACGCGCCCACTCGACGCAGAGAAGCCGTCACGCCGAATCGCACTGGCATGGCGCAAGGGCTCGCCGCGGGCCAAGGAATTCCAGCTTTTAGCGGAGGCGCTGAAGAAGGCCGTCTGAGCCGGCGGCTCAAGGCCGGCCATGCTCCGCGCTCGCATTCCAGGCGGCGGCCGCGGCTTCGTCCTCGGGCCTCGCCTCGATCCAGCGCATGTGACCGTCCGACAGCTGCTCCTGCTTCCAGAAGGGTGCGCGCGTCTTGGTCCAATCGATCAGGAAGGCACACGCCTCCAACGCTGCAGCGCGGTGCCGCGATGCGACGGCAACCAGCACGATCCGCCCGCCGACGGGAATCGCTCCATGGCGATGGATCAGCGTGACGCCGAGCAGCGGCCAGCGCCTCCCCGCCTCTTCGACGATGCCCTCCAGCGCGCGCTGGGTCATGCCGGGATAGGTTTCGAGGCGCAGCGCCTCCAAGCCGTCCCCGCCACGCACCACGCCAGTGAAGCTCGCGACGCCGCCCCCACCGAGCGCCTCGAGCCGGGCCAATTCGGCGGCAACGTCGAAATCCGCCTCCTGCACGGAGACACGCATCGTCATCCCCCTGTTACCGGCGGGAAGATCGCGATCTCGCGCGCGCCCGCGATCGTGGTGTCGAGCGTGGCGAACCGCTGGTCGACCGCACAGCGTAGGCGCTCGACATCGGCCAGCGCCCCGGCATAGCCGCCGCCACGCTCCGCCAGCCAACCGATCAATCCAGCAACATCGGTAACGTGGGCAGGCGGATCGACGCTCTCCCCATCCCGGCCGATCGCCTCGCGCACCCAGGCAAAATAGAGAAGATCGATCGCCACCGGTTCAATCCATGTGCTTCAGGCCGACCCGCAGATAGTCCCATCCCGTCACCAGCGTCAGCCCCGCCGCCAGCCACAGGCACACCAGCCCCAGCGAATGCAACCACGGCCATTGCGGCACGCCGCCCGCCAGGATGAGCGCGCCCAGCGCGACCATCTGGAAGGTCGTCTTCCATTTGGCGAGCCGGCTGACCGGTACTGAGACCGAAAGCTGCGCCAGGAATTCGCGCAACCCCGATACCGCGATCTCGCGCAGCAGGATCACCAGCGCCGCCACGACATGCCAGCCCGCGATCACCGGATGCCCGCCAATCACCTGCTCGGTGGAAACCAGCATCACGATCACGGCGGCCACCATGATCTTGTCCGCGATCGGATCGAGGAAGATGCCGAGCTTGGAGACGGTGCCCTGCGCACGGGCGAGATAACCGTCGAAATAGTCGGTGATGCCGGCGATGCAGTACAGTAGGAAGGCGAGCACATAACCGAACCAGCCCGGGTGCCACAGTAGCGCAGCAAGGATCGGAACCGCGAAAATTCGCGACAGCGTCAGGATGTTGGGAAGCGAGAGCATCTTGCGGCGGCAGTCCTGCGGGAAGATCGTCCGTCGCGGAGCCTAGAGTGGTTTTCGCCCGCAAGGAACCGCCTTCTCCTACTACCTCTCTGATTTCGGGTGCGTATCGTTTGATTGCTGCGATTTTGCAGTTTGCCCTGTCGATGCTCGGCTCGCCCCGTTCTGACACCGGCCTGTCCTATGATGGGATTTGGCGCGGGCGCGCGGCTGCGCTATGTGCTGCCGCTACCGTTGGGGGAAAGCGGGTCGTCGCGTTCATATATGCAAGCATCACTAAGACTCTTGACCCGCAGGCGGTTCCTACCCCTGTTCACCACCCAGTTTCTGGGCGCGTTCAACGATAACCTGTTCAAGACGTCGATGGTGATGCTCGTCACCTATCGCATCTTCTCGAACGACGGGCTCGAGGCAGCGTTCAACGCGGCCGCCAACGCCCTGTTCATCCTGCCGTTCTTCCTGTTCTCCGCGCTCGCCGGCCAGATCGCCGACTGCCGCGACAAGGCCTGGATCATCCGCATCGTGAAGACGTGCGAGATCGCGATCATGCTGGTGGGTGCGTTCGGCCTGATGCTGCAATCGGTGCCGCTGCTACTTACCGCCCTGTTCGCGATGGGCGTGCATTCGACCTTCTTCGGCCCGATCAAATATGCCCTCCTGCCCCAGCATCTAGCCTCCGACGAAGTGCTCGGCGGCACCGGCCTGATAGAGGCCGGCACCTATGGCGGCGTGCTGCTCGGCATCATCGTCGGCGGGATTATCCCGGCGGAAGCCGCTGCCGCGACGGTGCTGGCGATCGCACTGATCGGCCGCATCGCCGGCCAGCAGGTCCCCCCGGCCCCGCCGGTGGTGGAGGATCACAGCGTCGACCTGCACATCGTCCGCGCCTCGATCCGGCTGGTATCGGAGACGCTGCATGTACCGAGGCTGTTCCTCGCAATCCTGGCGATCAGTTGCTTCTGGATGCAGGCGGCAATCCTGGGCACGCTGTTCGTGCCGCTAGTCAAGAATGTACTGGGCGCGGATCAGGAGGTGGCGACGCTGTTCCTCGCCGTCTTCTCGGTGGGTGTCGGTACCGGATCGATCGCGATCAACCGCCTGCTGTGCGGCACTGTCTCGGCCCGCTACGCGCCGGCAGCGGCGCTGCTGATGGGGCTTTTCCTGCTCGACCTGCACCATGTCGCCGGCCACTGGGAAGCGCCGGAAACGATGGTCGGCTGGCGAGGCTTCCTCGAACTCCAGAATGCGCGCCACATCCTGGCCGATCTGTTCGGCGTCGCAGTGTTCGGCGGCATGTTCGTGGTGCCGCTCTACGCGTTTCTGACGACGACGGTGGACAAGCTTCACACGGCCCGCACGGTGGCGGCGAACAATATCGTCAACTCGGGCGCAATGGTGGCCGGAGCGGTGCTGTTCGCGGGGCTCGTCCGCCTGGGCGTACCGGTGGTGGACACGCTGATCGTCGTGGTGCTCGGCAGCGGCGTGGCCGCCGCCATCGCCTGGCGACTGCACCGGGCAGCCGACCGAGCGCTCAGCTCAGCATGACGAGAAAGAAAGCGACCCCCGCCACATAGCAGGCGAGGAAGAAGCGCAGGTCCTCGCCGCTGATCGGCCAGCGCGACGGCGCCCGAGCCTCCGGCACGGCCAGCGGGATGGCATGGATCCGCGATCCGAAATGCCGCACGGGGCGACGACCAAGGGACGCCGGATGAAGCGGCGCGGCGGGCAGCGGACGCGATGCCTGAATCATGGTCACGTCTTAACGTCTTGTTTACCTTTGACGTGCCTCCATCCGCGCTAGTCCCGATGCACCTGTGCCGGAGCGGGACGGTCGGTTGTCCGGAATCTGGTCTCGGATCCTGACAGGAAAGACTGCAGCACGCCCTTCCGGAAAGCGCTCAGTCCGGCATGCCCCGCTCCAGCGCCGCCAGCCATGGCGCGGCCGTGCCGTCGGATGGCGCCCGCCAGTCGCCGCGTGGCGAGAGTGCGCCGCCGGTTGCCACCTTGGGGCCATTGGGGATCGCCGAGCGCTTGAACTGGCTCGTCTGGAAGAAGCGCTTCAAAAACAGCTCGAGCCAGTGGCGGATGGTCGGCAGGTCGTAGCCGACACGCTGCGCCTCGGGCACGCCCAGTGGCCACTCCCCGGCCTCGGCATCGCCCCAGGCGTGATGCGCGAGGAAGGCGATCTTGGCAGGGTCCATCCCCCAGCGCACGACATGGTGCAGGAAGAAGTCGTTGAGCGCATAGGGGCCGACCTTCGCTTCGGTGCTCTGGATCGCGCCCAACGCATCCGCCGGCACCAGCTCGGGCGAGATCTCGGTTGCGAGAATCGCGTCGAGCACGCGGTCGGTTTCGGCGTCGTACTGGCTGGTCTGGATACACCAGCGGATCAGGAACTGGATCAGCGTCTTGGGCACCCCGGCGTTGACGGCATAATGACTCATCTGGTCGCCGACGCCGTAGGTGCACCAGCCGAGCGCGAGCTCGGAGAGGTCGCCGGTGCCGACGACGAGCCCCTCGCGCTGGTTGGCGAGGCGGAAGAGATAGTCTGTGCGCAGGCCCGCCTGCACATTCTCGAACGTTACGTCATAGACCGGATCGCCGTTCGCGAACGGGTGGCCCATGTCCTCGAGCATCTGTTTGGCGGCTGGGCGGATGTCGATCTCCTCGGCCGAGGCGCCGAGCGCGCGCATCAGCGCCCAGGCATTGGCCTTGGTCGTCTCGCCGGTGGCGAAGCCGGGCATCGTAAAGGCCTGGATGTCCGAGCGCTTGCGGCCGAGCCGGTCGAACGCCTTGGCAGCGACGATCAGCGCATGTGTTGAATCGAGCCCACCCGACACGCCGATCACCAGCCGCTTTGCGCCCGACGCGGCAACACGGCGCGACAGGCCTTCGACCTGAATATTGAAGGCCTCGTAGCAATCCTCGTCGAGCCGCGCCGGATCGGCAGGCACGAACGGAAAGCGCGCGACCTCGCGCTCCAGCCCGATATCGACAAATTCGGGGTGATGATCGAAGACGATACGGCGGAAGCGCGTCTCCGGGTGCCCGGCGGCGGCGGCGGCATCATTGAAGGTGCCGAAGCGCATCCGCTCGGCGCGCAACCTGCCGACATCGACGTCCGCCACCGTCAGCTCGGGCTCCGTCGCGAAGCGCGGCGAAACGGCGAGCTCTTGGCCGAGTTCGTGGATGAAGGCTTGACCGTCCCAGGCGAGATCGGTGGTGCTCTCGCCCGGCCCGGCGGCGGCGAAGACATAGGCCGAGCAGGTCCGCGCCGACTGCGCCGAGGCGAGCATGGCACGCTCGCGCGCCTTGCCGATCACGATGTTGGAGGCGGACAGGTTGCAGAGGATCATTGCGCCGGCGAGCGCGGCGGTGGTGGAAGGCGGCGTCGGCGCCCAGTAATCCTCGCAGATCTCGGCGGCGAAGACGAAATCGGGCAGTTCGCGCCCTGCGAAGATCAGGTCGGTGCCGAAGGGCGCGGTCTGTCCGGCCACCTCGATGGTGAGGCCGGTCAGCCCGACGCCGGGGGCGAACCAGCGCTTCTCGTAATATTCGCGATAGTTGGGCAGGAAGCTCTTGGGCACTACGCCCAGCACGCGCCCGCGCGCGACAATCACGGCGCAGTTGTAGAGCCGGCCATTGCGGATCAGCGGAGCGCCCAGCACCAGCACGGGGCGGAGCTTCTGGCTGCCCACCACTACCGTAGCCACCGCCTGCTCGACGGCGAGCCGAAAGCCGTCCTGCAGATGCAGGTCGTCGACCGCGTAGGAGGATAAGTTGAGCTCGGGATAGACGACAAGGTCGGCATGGGCGTCGTGCGCCTGCCGGGCGAGAAGCAGCGCCGCCTCGGCATTGGCGGCGGGATCGCCGGCCGTGGCGATCGGCGTCGCCGCCGCGACGCGCACCATCCCGTGCGCATGGATCGAGGGAAAATGCCTGCCCGCCTTGCTCACTCGCCAGTCCCCGGAAGATGAATCCGCGCCTGCCTTACCGCCACTCGCGAGCCAGCACCATCACTGGACATCGCCCTCGGCCCGCGCAATCCTCGCGAGGCCCCAGGAGAGACGCCATGCCCGCCGACCCCGAGGATGTGCTCACCGAACGCCAACGCGCCTGGTTCGCTGCGCTCCGCGCCGGGCTTGAGCGCGACACCGGACGCACGCTCGACGAATGGGTCGCGATAGCCCGCACCTGCCCGGAAACGAAGCATCGCGCCCGCCTCGCCTGGTTCAAGGCCGAGCATGGGCTGGCGCAGAACCGCGCGTCGCTGGTGCTCTCGACCGCCTTTCCGCCCGAAGCCGGCTGGGACGATCCCGAAGCTCTCGCCCACGCGCTGTGGACCGATCCCGCCGCTCTCGCACTGCTCGACGCGGTGAAGCAGGCGATGGCCGAGCTGCCTGACATCATCATCGGCCAGCGCAAGGCCTTCACCGCCTTTTCCCGCAATTACCAGTTCGCCGCCGCGCGGCCGCAGGGCAACACGCTGGTGCTGGGGCTCGCAGTGCCACCGGACGCCGCGCCCACGCTCGAGCCTCCCGGCCGCGCGAGCTGGTCGGACCGCCTCAAGAGCCAGGCACGGATCGCCGCGGCCGGCGACATCACGCTGCTCAAGGGCGCCATCCGCCGAGCATGGGAGGCGTCCTGACATCGCGACGATGGTACAATCTTTTCGTTCGGTCTTGGTGCTTTTTTCCGGTGCATGTCGGAGGCAGAACGCCGCCAAAGGCTTCTCAAAGGACCGATCATGTCGAACCGTCTGGACTATAACCAAGCCTCTCCCGCCGGCATGAAGGCGCTCGGCGGCGTCTATGGCCACATCACGCGGAGCGGCCTGTCCGCGGCGCTGGTCGATCTCGTCTATCTGCGCGTCAGCCAGATCAATGGCTGCGCCTTCTGCATCGACATGCACAGTCGCGACCTTCTGAAGGGTGGTATGGCGGTCGAGAAACTGATGCTCGTGTCCGTCTGGCATGAGGCCGGCAAGCTGTTTGACGACAAGGAGCGCGCCGCGCTCGCCTGGGCCGAGAGCGTCACCAACGTCTCCATGACGGGCGTGCCCGATGCCGACTATCAGACGGCCAAGGCGGTGTTCGGCGACACCGAGCTTGCCGACCTCACCATCGCGATCGGCCTGATGAACACCTACAACCGCTTGGCGATCAGCTTCCGCGCGACGCCGGCGGCCGCCGCCCAGGCCTGATCGGTAGAGCCCTCCCTGCGGCCGGCGACCGCTCCACCTCTCCCCCGTCCCAGCTCGGCACGTCGGGACTGGCGGAGCGGTCACCCCGACGCCATATCGGATCTCTTTGACTGGGGAGAGAGACCGTGAGTGTGGCGTTCCGTCGCGAGAGCGATGACGAACATCTGGAACCGAAATTCGAGCTGCCGCTGCCGCCTGGCCCCAACCTCGTCACGCGACGCGGCTTGGAGCAGATCGAGGCGAAAGTGACGGCGCTGGAGGCGACGCCCACCGACGCGATGACCGAAGAGGATCGCGCGCGACTGCTTCGCGAGCTGCGCTACTGGCGCACCCGGCAGGCTACCGCCCAGCTCATGCCCGCGCCGCCCGAGGACGAGGTGGCGTTCGGATCGCGCGTCACCTTCAAGCTGAACGGCCAGACCCGCCGGATCGACATCGTCGGTGACGATGAGGCCGAGCCCGCTGCGGGCCGTCTCGCCTTTTCGGCCCCGCTCGCCCGCGCGATGATGGGTGCCTATGCTGGCGAGCGCGTCGATTTCGCCGGCAAGCCGGAAGCGATTGAGGTCGTTTCGACCGAACTTATATCCGACTGAGTCAGCTCACCCAGGCGGCGATGTCCTCTTCCTGCCCGACGAGCGCGAGCCCGTGGGCGATGGAAGTGAGCTCGCCGCCGCTGGCAATGCGGTCGGCGCCGAAACGGTCGAGGAAGATGCGCCGGATCGCGGGGATCAAAGAAGACCCGCCGGTGAGGAACACGCGATCGATCGCGTCCTCGCCCACCCCCGAAGCCGCCAGCGCCTGGTCGACCGTCGCGGCGATGCGCGTCACGTCTTCAGCGATCCAACCCTCGAAATCGGCGCGCGTCACCTCGGCGTCGATCGACAGCCCGCCGCCCGAGAAGTGGAAGGCTGCGCGCTCCTCGCTTGATAGCGCGCGCTTGAGGCGACCGACTGCGTCATAGAGCGGATAGCCGAGTTCGTTCTCGATCAGCGCGATCATCCGGCCAATCGCAACCGGATCGACCGCCGCCTTCTGGAGCCGCGCCAACTCCTCCATCGTCCGTCGATTGCGCATCAGCGCGAGGCGCGACCAGTCCGCGAAGTCGGCGAACCAGCTCCGCGGGATTTCCAACTCCTTGTCGAAGGAGCGATAGGCCGTGCCCTTGCCGAGCATCGGCAGGATCAGCTTGTCGACGATGCGATAGTCGAAGCGGTCACCCGCGATGCCGATGCCGGAATGACCGAGCGGCTCGCAGCGGCGCGCCGCGCCAGGTGCCGCGACCCGCACCACAGAGAAGTCGCTGGTGCCGCCGCCGAAGTCGGCGACGAGGATGGTCGCCGCTCCTTCGAGCCGCGAGGCATAGCTGAACGCCGCTCCCAGCGGCTCGTAGACATAATGGACCTCTGCGCCGAAGCCATGGAACATGGCGTCATAGCGTCGCCGCGCCAATGCCTCGTCGGGGCGCCCGCCGGCATATTCCACGGGCCGTCCGACGACGATCCGCTCCGGCCGGCGATCGAGCCACCCGCCGGCGCGCGCCACCAGCCTGTCGAGGAAAAAGCGGCCCAGATCCTCGAAGCGGTAGCGTTTGTCGAACACGGATGCGTGCTCGAAGCTGGCGCTCGCCGCGACCGACTTGAACGACTGGATGAAGCGACTGTCGGTTGGATATTCGAGATATTCAGCGATCGCCCACGGCCCCGCCTCGACCGCGAGCCCGCCCTTCACATCCTCGTCGTGCCAGAAGCACAGCGCCGACCGGAACACCGAATCCGCCCGCTCGGGGCCAGAGAAGGAAAGAAGCTCGGAACCGCCACCACCCGCGTCGGCGAGCGCGACGACACTGTTGGTCGTGCCGAAATCGAGCCCGAGGGCGGCATGCATGGGAATCTCCGGTGGCGCTGGGGGCGGGCGCCTATGCCGGGGAAGCCCCGCCCGCGCAAGCAGACTGCGTCAAAGCGTGATGCGGCGCGCGATCTCGCTGCGACGGGCGCTGATCTCGCTGCGGGCCCGCTCGACCGCCTCCATCTCGGTTGCGGCGAGGATGTCCTCGATCACGCGGCGGAGATGGCTGTGCATCGCCGCGCGCGCCGCCTGCGGATCGCCCGATCGGAGCGCATCGAGGATCGCATTGTGCTCGTCGATGCGCGGGTTGATCCCACCTCGCGACGCCTTGGCGAACATGTGGACGCACAGGGGCGAGCGGTAGCGGATGTCCCACAGCATCTCGACGACGCTGCGGATCGCGCTGTTGTCGGTTGCAGCGGCGATCTCGATGTGGAAGCGACGGTCGGCATGCTCGACGCGCATGTCAGGGCTCGGGCTGCTCGCCATCTCCCGCACGATCGCCTCGAGCCGGGCGAGCTTCTCCTCGGTCATCACCGTCGCCGCGAGCGCAGCGGTCTCCCCCTCGAACAGGATGCGCGCCTCGGTCAGCTCGAAGGCGCCGATGTCGAGCTCCAGCGAATCGGCGTCGGCCGGCTTCGCGTTTGTCACATAGAGGCCTGACCCGTGACGTGCCTCGATCAGGCCGCGAATCTCCAGCGCGATCATCGCTTCCCGGATCGTCGGCCGACTGACTGCGAACTCCTCGGCAAGGTCGCGCTCACCCGGAAGGCGCGCGCCAGGGGAATAGCGACCACTCTGGATCGCATCGGTGATGGCAGCGGCGACCCGCTGATACAGTTTTTGTCCGACTACAGCCACGGGCCGCTCATTTCACAAAGCACCTCCCCGCACAAGCCGGACAGGGGGACCGGCCTGACCAATATTGCGACTGGCGGACCGTCCTGCGCGGCGTGCTACTCAAGACCAATCAGGAGACGCTCATGGACGACTATCGCATGCTGATCCGCCACACCGGCGGCCCCGAGGTGATCGAGCGCGAGGCCATCACCCCCTCACCTCCAGGCGCGGGCGAGGCGCGTGTGCGCCACCGGGCGATCGGGCTCAATTACATCGACGCCTATCGTCGCTCCGGCCTCTATCCGGTCGAGTTGCCGGCCGGCATGGGCAACGAGGCGGCCGGCGTGGTGGAGGCGGTGGGCGACGGCGTCGAGGGTATCGCGCCGGGCGATCGCGTCGCCTATGCCACCGGACCGCTCGGCGCCTATGCGACCGTCCGGACGATGCCGGCGGCCGACCTCATTCCCCTCCCCGACGGAATCGACTTCGATGTCGCCGCCGCGGCGATGTTGAAGGGCCTGACCACTGCCTTCCTCACCGAGCCCTGCGCCAAAGTGCAGCCGGGGCAGGTCGTGCTGGTCCACGCCGCGGCGGGCGGCGTCGGCTCGATCCTCGTCCAGTGGGTGAAGGCGCTCGGCGCAACGGTGATCGCGCACGCTGGATCGGCAGATAAGGCCGCGCGTGCCGCCGAGCTGGGTGCCGCGCATTCGCTCTCCTGCCCGATGGAAGAACTGGCCGCGCAAGTACGCGCGCTCACAGCCGGCGAGGGCGTCGCGGTGGTGTTCGACGGTGTCGGCAAGGCGAGCTGGGAAGCCTCGCTGGGCTCGGTCGCACGACGCGGGCTGATAGTAAGCTACGGCAATGCGAGCGGCCCGGTGCCGCCCTTCGATGCGCTGACGCTGATGCGGGCCGGCTCGATCTTCGTCACCCGGCCGACAATGGGCGACTATATGAGCGCCCCCGAAGAGCGCCGCGCACTGGCTCAACTGCTGTTCGAAAGGATCTCCGGCGGGCTCTCCGTGCCCATTGGACAGCGCTTCGACCTGGCCGACGCGGCCGAGGCACACCGTCGACTGGAGGCCCGCAAAACCTGGGGTGCGACCATCTTTACTCCCTCGCAACCATAAACTTTGCGTAGAATGCGAGAAGAGAGCCCAGAAAAGCGCGCAACCACTGGACCTTCTTCGATCCAAGCGGCTATGGCTCTGGCCTTCGTTAAGGAGGAGACGAGTTCCATGAACAATTCCGAGCTCG
>FTCZ01004158.1_pt1 | contig 15513 bp, 13 predicted proteins | sample 1658871 | NCBI WGS metagenome assembly FTCZ01 (sample SAMEA3914864, study PRJEB12502) | metagenome | biome: forest; material: soil | place: USA | collected 2012-03-12 | depth 0.3 m
CGATAGGCCGGTGCCGACCGTGGAGCCGAGCCTGCGGCTGCGGCGCTTGTATCGAGCCACTCCGTCACAAACGCTGCTGCGCCTAACACTTCATTTTCCTGTCAACGCCGGGTTCCAGCGACGCTTGCCCCATACTCTGCAAAAGCCGTTCCGCGACGAACCGTTCATTCTGTGCCGCGAAAAATACCTCGTTGTCCGAGGTTGCAACAGATTGAGTCATTCTTCGTCACATATGTTGATGTATCTGATATAACGTAATATTTAATGGAAACTGGAGAATTGGCTGCACCTTTTCGCGAGGCCGTGCAGCGCTCGTAGCCGTGTTGCGACCACAAGCGATCAATCCGTCCAACCGATAACGAGGGCGACGATCTGCCGTTGGACATCCGCTCCGGGTCTCTTCGCAAGCAGCGCCAGAATGGACTGATACCAGAACTCGCTGAGCCTGACTGTCAATCGGCGTCGAGAGCCCGACACCGCCCGCTCGACTGTCCACAGGCTCACAGCGTGGCGTTCGGCGACCGAAAGCATCTGGTTCAGCTGATCCCGCATGCTGACAACGTTGTTCGGCGTGGTCGCCTGGGCAAGTGCGGGCGGATCGAAGGAGACCGTCTTTGAGAGGATTAGGCAAGTTATCGAGAGGATCCGGCTTCGGGGATGCGGCCCTTCACCCCAATTGGGTGCCGACGCCGGCGCTTCCCGTTGCTGCGGTCAGGGCCTTTAGGAGGTGAGGAGGACCAACCATGACCAGCATCCGGAATGAGAAAGCCATTTGGAGCGGCGTCCACCTCAACGCGCTCGATCATAGGCGTGCTGGGTGAATGTGGAAACAAGCCAGGGGCTGGCGGGCGAGAATCTGACACCGACCTTTTCATATAGGAGGCTATCGTGAAATATCGGACATTGGGCCAGGGCCTGAAGGTATCCGCGATCGGCATCGGCTGCATGCCGATGATTCGCGACGGAAACATCAACTATGGGATCGCGGACGACCAGGTTTCCACGCGGACCATCCACGAAGCCATCGATCTTGGCATCACCTTCCTCGATACGGCCGAGATGTATGGGCCGTTCCGCAACGAGGAGCTGGTGGGTACGGCGATCAAGGGGCGGCGTGACGGACTGGTCATCGCGACGAAGTTCGCGATGCGCTGGGATGGCGATACGCCGGTGGGACTCGACGGCAGTCCCGAGAATGCCCGCCGTGCCTGTGAAGGGTCGCTGAAGCGGCTTGGCATCGATGTGATCGATCTGTTTTACCAGCATCGGGTCGATCCGAACGTGCCGATCGAGGAAACGGTCGGCGGCATGGCAGAGCTCGTCAAGGAGGGGAAGGTCCGCTTCATCGGTCTTTCCGAGGCGGCCGCCGATACTATTCGCCGTGCTGCCAAGGTTCATCCAATCGCGGCGTTGCAGACCGAATATTCGATTTGGGAACGTGACGTCGAGGGCGACATCCTTGCCGCCTGTCGGGAGAACGGTATCGGTTTCGTCCCTTACAGCCCGCTCGGTCGCGGCTTCCTGGCGGGCGGGATCCGAAGCCTGGACGAGCTGCCTGAGAACGACTGGCGGCGTAACGATCCCCGTTATTCGCCCGAGAACATGCCGAGGAACCTCGCCATCGTCGATACAATCTCGAAGGTGGCGGACCGCCACGGCGTCTCGAACGCGCAGATCGCCTTGGCATGGCTGCTCGCCCAAGGCGAGGACATCGTGCCAATCCCCGGCGTCAAGCGCATTGAGACGCTGCGCGACAGCGCGGGCGCTCCGGACGTGACGCTGAGCACGGATGATCTCGCTACGCTCGCATCGGCGGCTCCTCCAGGGAGCGCGGCGGGACCCCGCTACGGCGAAATGTGGATGGCGACCGTGAATCGCTAAACTGCAGAAGGTTGCGGTCCAGTCGCTTTCAGGTGTCAGGCGCCGGAAGCGGGCTGGCCGCAGTCAGTCAAACCAAATGTCGGCAGCGACGCGCCGATAGTGGTCTCTAACGGGTCAAGGTCAGGCTGCTCAGTCCTGAGCGGATGATATGCCTTCCGCTGCCTGTGCTCTCTGCGTGCTCGTTGGCACTTGATGGGGTCACCTGCGGAAGTCGTTTGGCCTGTTACAATGGAAATCTCCGACTTCACGCTTGCGTGACATTAGAAACTTCGAGTCGGTGATCAGCGGCCGGAGCGATCGCGATGGCGGCATGGCGTTCCCGGGCAGCTGGCCTTTGCGGGCGTGCAGGGCGTCTATAGGCACGTGTCCGCTGCTACCGGCCCGGAGATGACCTTCTCGGTCTGTGTGCCTCCGCATTTGGAAGGGGCGCGGCTGCCCGCCGTCTATTATCTTTCCGGCCTCACCTGCACCCACGCCAATGTCACCGGGAAGGGGGAATTCCGCGACGCTGTGCGGAACTGGGGTTCATCTTCGTCGCGCCGGAGACGTCCCCACGGGCGAGGGGGTGCGGGACGATCCGGCCGACGCCTATGATCTCGGGCAGGGCGCGGGCTTCTGCGTCGATAAGGCGAAAGAACCCTATGCGACGCACTACTTAGCGCGGTTTCCCGGGCGATCATCGACTTTGCCGTCTCGGCTCCAGCGGGGAGACCTGCCCGGCAAGCGCATACTCCGCTCTCGCCCCACCCCACCATTGTGCGGTGCGGAAGAATTTTTCCGGCCCTTCCGAGAGGAAATAATACGAAATCGATAGATGCAATCATTGCAATTGCGTTACGCATTTAACCGTTCTGTATTGCAACTTGTTACGGCGACTTCAGGAAAGCAGGATTTCGATACAGCGTGCCAGGCCCCCAAGCGGCCTCTCGCGATGGCGAAATTGCATCCGGATGCTGCGCCGCAACGTAGCGAGCGCAGGGGACATGCGCGGCTTGGGAGGGGCAAGATCGACAGCAAGGGGCCCCCTTTATGTTCTCTCGGCGCAATGTGCTCGAACGAATTGGTCTGGCGGGTGGTGTGGGTGCTGCGGCGGCGGCTATGCAGTCCCTGGGAATGTTCGGCGCAACAGCGGCGGCGGCCGAACTGCCGCCGGCCGGTTTCGGCACCGGCAAGAGCGTGATCGTGCTCGGCGCAGGAATCTCCGGGCTGGTTTCGGCCTATGAGCTGGAACAGGCCGGTTTCACCGTGACCGTGCTCGAGGCGCGCACCCGTGTCGGCGGTCGCGCATGGACGGTGCGCGACGGCGACAAGATCGAGATGATCGGCGAGGAGACGCAGACGGCGCGTTTCTCCCCCGGCGTCTACTTCAATGCCGGCCCGGCCCGGCTGCCGAGCTTCCACCAGGGCATGCTCGGCTATGCCCGGAAATTTGGTGTGCCGCTCGAAGTCGAGGTCAATTCCAGCCGCTCCGCCTATCTCGTGGGCGATGACGGCGGGAAGTTGAGGATGCGCACGGCGATCAACGACACGCGCGGCCATATCGCCGAACTACTCGCCAAGGCGATCAATCAGGGGGCGCTCGACCAAGCCCTGACGGCGGAGGAGAAGGCCAAGCTCCTGCCCTTCCTGCGCTTCTTCGGCGATCTCGATCCGCAAGACAGCTTCAAGGGCACGCTGCGCGCGGGCTTTGGAACCGGCCCCGGGGCAGGCGTATCAAGCTTCGAAACGGCGCCAGAGGCGACGCCGCTCGCGACGCTGCTTGCCAACGAACAACTGCCGATGACGCTGTTCGAGGACGTGCTCTACATGCAGGCGACGATGTTCCAGCCTGTCGGCGGCATGGACCAGATTTCGGTCGGCATCGAGCGCAACCTCCGGAACCGCGCCGTACGTGGCGCCGAAGTCCGGCGCATCCGCCAAAATGCTCACGGATGCGAGGTGACCTATACCGACCGGGCCAGCGGTGCCGCCCGGACGGTGAAGGGCGACTATATCGTCTGCACCATCCCCTTCCCCGTCCTTGCCAAGATCGACGCCAATTTCTCCAAGCCCTATGCGAAGGCGATCGCGGGAGTCGTCTACGACCATTCAAACAAGGTCGCATTCGAGGCGCCACGCTTCTGGGAGCAAGATCAGATCTATGGCGGGATCACCTTCGTGGGCGGCGAAACGACCCTGATCTGGTATCCGTCCGCGGGCCTGCACAGCGAACGGGGCATGATCCTCGGCTGCTATACGGCGGGCCCGAAGGCACGGCAGTTTCAGGAACGCCCGCTGGCCGAGCAGATCGCCATGTCGCGCGCGGCGATCGAGAAGGCCCATCCCGGCCATGGCAAGGATTGCATCAACCCGCTCGTCGTGAACTGGCACAAGGTGCCCTACAGCCTCGGCCCCTGGCCGAACTGGTATCCCGATCGCCCGCAGGGCACCGGGCAGGAAGCGCATATCGACACGCCCGAATTTCGGCTGCTCAACCAGCCGGACGGACGCATCTTCTTCGCCAGCGCCGCGCTCAGCCAGACGCCAGGTTGGCAGGAAGGCGGGCTGCAATCGGCGCATGCCGCCGTCGCGGCGCTGGCCACGCAGGTACGGGCCAGAGCGGTCACCGAACCGGCGGCGGGCGTCGTACGACAGGTCGCCGCCTGAGCGAGCCGAGAATGAAGAGGCGACGGATGTTCCGTGCCGATGGTCGCGTTCAAGGAAATTGAAAAACATCAAACGATAGCTTTGAGCAAGTAATTTTGGCTCAGCGCACTCTGCGACCTGCAGCCAGATACAATCGAACGCAAGGAGAGGCTCCTGAAAGAATAATCAATAAGGGGCAAATAATGACCAAAAAATTATCCGTTTCTTGGTTTGCCATGGCGTTGGCGAGCGTTGCCGCAACTGGGAGCGTCCGTGCCGCAACGACGGAGGGCGCGGCCGAGCCGACCGCAAGCACTCCGGCGGCCACATCCGACATCATCGTCACCGGCACGCGCAAGACGGGCGTCGTCGCCTCCGACAGCGCCGCGCCGATCAAGCTCATCGGCAAGGATGCAATGGAGCATGTCGGTCAGCCGAACCTCAATCAGGTGCTCACCCAGCTTGTTCCGTCCTTCAACGCCGCGGCATTCGGCGGCGATACCGCGGAGCTTACCCTGTCGGCGCGGTTGCGCGGGCTCAGCCCCAACCACACGCTGGTGCTGGTGAACGGCAAGCGCCGGCACGGCACCGCAAATCTCGCCGTGTTGAGCGGCGTGACCCAGGGCGGCGCGGCGCCGGACCTGGACTTCATTCCTCCCGCATCGATCCAGCGTATCGAGGTGTTGGAAGATGGTGCCGCCGCCCAATATGGCTCGGACGCGATCGCGGGCGTCATAAACATCATCCTCAAGAGCCAGGATGACGGAGGCTCGGCCAGCGCGACGGCCGGCCAATATTACAAGAGCGACGGCGAGATCTATTCGGGCACGGTCAATCTCGGCACCAAGTTCGGCGAGGCGGGCTTCATCAATCTCACCGGCATGTACCGCTACCACGCCGGCAGCCAGGTGGGCGGGATCGACCGCCGCGTGTCCCTGCCTGACGGATCGCTGCTTCCCACCCTCTCGCCGGCGCAGGCTGCTCTCTACAAGAACATCCCCGGCTATCCTTATGTGAACCGGATTTACGGCGATCCGGAGTCCAAGCTGGCGCAGGGCAGCTACAATGCAGGATATGATTTCGGCGATGTCCAGCTCTACAGCTTCGGTACCTACGGCCATCGTACCGCCGCGGCCTATGAGAATGTGCGCGTACCCGATCGCGTGATCGCCTCACCCGTGCTCGGTGTCGCGGGAACGCTGACGACGCCCGGCGAACTGATCTTCGCGCCGAACGGTTTCAACCCGCAGGAAGCGTTCCGCGAGGATGACTATTCGATCACCGGTGGCATCAAAGGCGAAGTCTCGGACTGGCACTGGGATCTGAGCACCACCTATGGGCGGGATCGCGACCGCATCTTCACGCGGCATTCCGCCAATGCCTCGCTCTTCGTCGATACGCATTTCACGCCGACCAGCTTCTATGACGGCAGCTTCACCAACGACGAACTGACGGTGAATGCCGATGTTTCGAGAGAGTTCGATCTCGGCATGGCCGCGCCGCTCAACGTCGCTTTTGGCGGCGAGTATCGCCGGAACAGCTATGAGATTCAGAGTGGCGATCCAGGCTCCATCTACAAGGAAGGCGGCCAATCCTATCCGGGCTTTCAGCCGACCGATGCCGGTTCCCACAGCCGCAACAGCAAGAGCCTGTACCTGGATATCGCCGCGACCCCGATCGAGGGCCTAAAGCTCGACGGCGCGGTTCGCTACGAACATTATTCGGACTTCGGCAATAAGGTGATCGGCAAGCTGAGCGGGCGCTATGACTTCTCGCACGCATTCGCCCTGCGCGGCACGGTATCGAACGGTTTCCGCGCACCGACCCTGGCCGAGGAATTCTATTCGGCCACCAACGTGTCACCGACATCGGCGACGGTGCAGCTTCCCGCCAATTCGGCGGCCGCCAAGATCCTCGGTTTCCAGAATCTGAAGCCCGAAAAATCGACCAACTTCAGCGTCGGCACCGTGATCCGCCCGACCTCGCGCGTGACGCTGACCGTCGACCTCTATCAAATCCGCATCAAGGACCGGATCCTGGGCAGCGGCACGATCTTCGGCCTGGGCGGCGCCACCAACGATCCCAATGTGCTCCTCGCGATCGCGGCCCATGGCAACGTCCTCGATCCGACCGTGAGGCAGGTTGGCGTCGCCGCCTTCACCAACGGCGTCAATACGCGCACGCGAGGCATCGATGTCGTCGGCAGCTATTCGGTGCCGCCGACGAGTTTCGGCAAGTTCGACCTGACGCTGTCGGGCAACTACAATGACAACAAGGTCACCAAGATCGCGGCCGCGACCGCCCGCCTGTTCGATTTGACGGCGATCAGCACGCTCGAGCACTCCGCGCCCAAGTTTAAGATCATTGGCAGCGTCGACTGGTCTCTCGGCCCCGTCTCGCTGACCGCACGCGAGACGCTTTTTGGCAAGGCCTCGATCCTTTACAGCCCCAATGGCGGAACCTTCTACAAGAATCAGGTCGGCACCGCCGGCATCACCGACCTCGAACTCGACTATAAGCTCACCAAAAACGTCAAGTTCGCGGTGGGTGCAAACAATCTATTCAACAAGAAGCCGCCAACGGTGGTCGCCGTACCGGGTAGCGGGCCGCGCTTCACCCTTTCCACTGCCGGAAATGTCTATGACGCGCCTGACACTTTTTCAGCATACGGCATCAACGGCGGCTATTATTACGCCCGTCTTGAGCTCAATTGGTAAATCATCGAAGACAGGGCGGAGCCCCATCGGGCGCCGCCCGCATTTCTGGGAAGGGGAGTTGATATGAGGGCGATGACGTTCGGGTGTACTCTGGCCTTGATCGCGGCCGGCTTGCCAGCTGTGGCCCATGCGCAGTCGATCGAGCGCTATAAGACGCCCGGGCCCGGGCCGGCGCTGATCCTCCAGGGCGTCGCCGTCCCGGCCGGCAGCGCGATGCTGTATCTCAGCGGCCAGTTGGCCTCGCCGATCGATCCGGCCAAGCCGATGTCCCCATCGCTGACCATGGCAGACTTCGGGGACACCAAGACCCAGACGATCAGCACCCTCAACAAGATCAAGGCCGCGCTCGCGGCGCATGGCTATGCGATGTCCGACATCATCAAGCTCACGGTGTTCGTCGCGGGCGATCCCAAACTCGGCGGCAAGATGGATTTCGCCGGCATGAACGACGGCTTCAAGATGTTCTTCGGAACCGCCGACAATCCCAACACGGTCGCCCGCTCGACGGTGCAGGTGGCAGCGCTCGCCGGGCCGGCTTTCCTTGTCGAGATCGAGGCGACGGCGGCCCGGCCTCCAGCCGCCGGGAAATAGACCCGAACAGGGCCGCAGCACGGATCGCTCCGGCTGCGGCCCTGTCGATCGCTCAGATTGCGCTCACACGCACGGCCGTTGCGGCCGTGGCTCCGATCTGGCCCCGTGCACCCTCGGTCGCGCGCGCCACGCAGGCCTGATAGTCCGGCGACGCACGGACGGCGCTTTCGGACCAGAAATCACACACATAATGCGCGGCAACCTTGATCCGCGTCGCCAGGACGCGCTGCCCGGCCGCGCTCGCCAGGTTGATGTCACCGATCGGAACCACGCGCTCGCGCGTGATCTGCTGCGGATCCATCGTGATCGTGATTGGGGCGGCGGCGGCAGCGCTGCCGAGACAAGCCGCTGCCGACAGCAAGATCAGAAACCGTTTCATCCTGCACCTCTCCTCTCGCGATCGCGTTGCCCGCGTCGCGATTTTATGGGCGCCGCGTAAAAGTTACGCGGCAGGTACAGTCAGGCGGCGCATCATATGCGACGTCGGCTGCACCGGATCGGCAGATAAGCCATTACGGGTGACGATCAAGGCCGCTGTGGGATTCACGGTGATCGCGGATCTAGGTGGATGCCTTTCCTCCGAATCGTGTCCGACTCAGCGCCGCAGAGGTCCGCGAAGGTGCGCGCGCCACGTCCACGTCGTCGTTCCCGAAGCCCAGCAGGTCGAGATCGCCGGTCGCCCGAAACTGTGCGTCCGCCCATGCGGCGAACAGCATCGCGCCTTTCAGGACGAAGCGGTTGCGCGCGTTCGTTCGGGAAAGACGATGCAGCAGCCGTTCGATGCCGTAGCGGACCAGCAGGCGCTGAAAATCCTGACCGGAGACGCGCGATTGATCAAGCAGGCGTTGGCGCACCGATACCGCCATGTCGCGCTTTTGCGGCGACTTCGTCATGACATGCTTTCCAGATAGGGTCGCATGACGTTCTGGACCCGGCAGATCGTGGCATAGCGCCGGAGATCGGCGTGGGTCGCCTCGGCCAAATGGGCGGAGGGACCGGGGCGACGGCCAGCAGACGGGCCGCCGGCGCCAGCCTCATTCAGCGGCCTCGGCTGGAACGCCATAGTCCGCGAGGATGCTCCGGATCGTCGGACCCTCTTTCTCGAGAATGATCTCTATTTTGGCCTGCAACTCGGGCTCGTCCCGGCGCACCCCCATGGAAATGTCGTAGGTCATCGGCCATTGGGAGCCGTCGAGCCAGGGGGTGACCTTTTCGAGGCGCAGGGCGACCGCCGACTGCTTCGCAAAATAGCCGGCGAGCGGCCCCCAGACGAGGGCGACATCGACATCGCCGGACTCCACGGCCTTCACAATGTCGGATGGGGGATTGGGCTGCTGATAGTCGCCATAGATCATGAAGCCCCGCACATTGGCGATGAGGCCTCGGCTAGCCATGGCGTGCGCGGGCGGCGTATTCTGTGCGTCGTTGCCGACCATCTGGATACCGATGCGCAGCGACCGCAGGCGAGGATCGTCAAGCGTGAGTCCATCGAGCGGACGGTCGGCGCGGGTCACGAACATGTAGCTTGATCGATAATAGGGGCGCGTGGTGGACACCATCTCGACGCCTGCGGCCACGCCCGGCCAGAGATCACATTTCTGGTCGTTGAGCGTGTTGCGGACATAGCCGCGTCGCTGCGCCCACCAGACATAGCGGATCGGCCGGCCGAGATCGCTTGCGATCAATGCCGCCACCTTGTTCTCGAAGCCCGCCTGCTCGGCATTGGAGAAGGGCAGGTTGTTGGGATCCGCACAGACGGTGAGCGGGGCAGCCGATGCCGCCTGCAACGCCAAGGCAAGCGCGAGCGCGGTCATCGCACCGCGACCACACCCCAGGGGCGACCACCCAGATGGATGGTACGGGCGACAGTGTTCTGCGAGAGATCTATCACGGTCATGTCGCCGGAAAGGCCCGCCACTGCATAGAGGCGTTTTTCGTCGGGCGAGAGGGCGATCCCCCAGTTGCGGTTTCCGACAGGCCAGCTCCGGACGAGCCGGCGCGTGTCAGGATCGATCTCGGCGACGTGATTGCCGCGGCCAAGTGCGACGAACATCCGTTTTCCGTCCCGTGTGATTGCCATTTCCACAGCCTGGACGGGGCTGATCTGCGGCATCAGCTTCACGAGGTCGATGCGGGCAATGATCTTGCGCGTCGCAGGATCGAAGATGGCGATCAGTCCGCGTTGTTCTGACGTCACCCACAATTCGCGTCCGCCCTTGATGAAAAGCGCCGAGCGGGGGCGCGAGCCGACGAGAACGCTGTCGAGGAGCTTGCCCGTGGCGGCGTCGATGAAATGCGTTGTACTGGCCGTCTCGGAGGTCACGACCACCTGTTTTCCGTCGGGACTCACCGCCATGCCCTCCGGCTCGGCACCGACCGTCACCTCGCGGAGCGACTTGTTCGACGCGAGGTCGAGGAAAGAGACGGCGCTGTGGTCCTCGTTGGCTATGTAGAGCCGATTGCCGTCCGGGCTGACCACGAAGCGCTCCGGATCCGTCCCGGAATCGAGCTGTCGCACCACCTTCCGCGAGGCGAGATCGATCGCATCGATGCGATTGGCGTCGCCCTCGGCTACATAGAGCGTGCGTCGGTCCGGCGACAGCGCCATACCGCGTGGCCGCGCGCCCACGGGCATGCTCGCCCGGACCGCGCCGCTCACGCCGTCGATGACGTGCAGGATGTTGAGCTGCTCGTCCGAAACGAACACGGTGTCCGCCCGCGCGGGCAGGCTGAAGAGACCGAGGATCACCAGCACCACCCATTTCATTCGCCCTGTCCCGCTCCGATCGTGGTGGTCGTATAGTCGTTGGTTGTATCCTTGGGCGGCGACCAGCCTGCATGCTCGTCTGCCGAACGGGGAACCGGGGCGGGATTCTGGCCGGGTGTGTTGCCCGTCATTGCCGCGATCGTCTGGGGGAGCGAGAGCGAGCGGACATAGGCTGCGATCTCCCAGAGCTGCTCGTCTGGGACCTTGCCGCCCCAGGCGGGCATGCCGTTGGGCCGGCCCTCCACCAGTGTCTGGTGGATCTGTTCGAGCCGGCCGCCATAGATCCACTGGTCGTCCATCAGGCTCGGCGCCATGCCGCCGCCGCCGTTCGAGTGGCAGCCCGAGCAATTATACTGGTTGTAGAGCCGCTTGCCGTCGAACACGGCCTTGGCATTGTCGTAATAGGGGGCCGCGCGTGGATCGACGGTGGCGACCGGATGATCGAGGCCGGGCACGAGTGCGGAGGTGACGACCGCACCTTGCGTCGGGCGCGTCTGGGCGGGCGGCTCGGCGGTCTGGCTCTTCTGGCAGCCGGCGAGCGCGAGCAGCAGGAAGCCTGCGAGCCTCTCAATGCGGAAGCGTGAAGACATAGAGCGTCCCTCCCGCCGTCGTATACTTCGGCAGATCCGACATGACGTTGACCATGCCGAGCGCCGCACTGCCGTCGCGCGGATCGATGGGACCCGACACCACCGCGCCCGACCAGCCGCCGACGCCTGAGAGCACCGCGACATATTGGTGGCCGTCGGGTCCGCGATAGCTGATCGGCTGGCTGATGATTCCGCTGTCCAGTTTTTGCCGGAAGACGAGCTTGCCGTCGCGGGCGTCGACCGCCTTGAACCAGCCGTCCATGGTTCCGTAAAAGACGAGGTCGCCGCCGGTTACCACCGTGCCCGACCAGATGGGAAAGAACTCCTTCACCTCCCAGATCGGCTTGCGCAGCACGGGATCCCAGGCGGTCAGTACGCCCCGGTTTGCGCCGGGACCTGCCTTCATATGGACTTCCGCGCCGACATAGGGCGTGCCCGCGATGTAGTTCACCTGCAGGTTCATCCAGTCCATGCACATATTTTCGTGCGGGATGTAGATGAGGTGCGTGCGCGGACTGAATGAGCTGGGGTTCCAGTCCTTCGAGCCCGATGCCGTAGGGCAGATGTTGCGCGTCACCTGGCCGAGCTTGGTAGACTTGTCAGGATTGATGATGGGGCGTCCGGTACGGAGATCGACCCCCTTGGTCGAATTGGTCGGCCCGAAGGGATCCGCGGAAAGGACCTGGCCCGTCTGTCGGTCGATCACATAAATATAGCCATTGCGGTCGGGGTGGACGAGCACCTTGTGCATCTTGCCTGCGAACGGCATGTCGAGGAGAATCTGCTCGTTGATCCCGTCATAGTCGTGCTCGTCGTGGGGCGACATCTGGTAGAACCATTTGGCGGCGCCCGTTGCGGGATCGCGAGTGAAGATGCCGGTCGTCCACTTGTTGTCGCCGGGACGCTGCTCCTGGTTCCAGGGGCCCGGGTTGCCAGTGCCGTGGATGATCTGGTGGAGCTCGGGATCATAGCTGATCCAGCCCCACATATTGCCGCCACCAATCTTCCACGCCTCGGCGGGCCAGCTCTTCACGCCGAGGTCCACGCCCTTGTCGGAGGCGTAGAAGGGATGAAAGCCCGGACCGATCAGCACGTCCTTGTCGGGGCCGGTGTTCCAGGCTTGCCAGACGAGCTTGCCGCTGTCCTCATCAAGAGCCACGACCCAGCCGCGCACGCCAAGCTCGCCACCTGAATTGCCAACATAGACGCGCCCGTCGGCCACCAGCGGGGCCATGGTCATGGTCTCACCCTTGTTGATGTTGCCGAGTTGGGTTTTCCACACGGGCTTGCCGGTCTTGATGTCGACGGCGATGGTCTGTCCGTCGAGCGTGTTGAAGATATATTTGCCGCGATCGATCGTGCCGCCCCGATTGACGACGTCGCAGCAGGCGACCCCTTGCGCGGCGGGAAGTGGCTTCGGCGCATATTTCCATTTGAGCGGCGCGCCAGGCTTCGAGAGGTCGAGTGCGTAGACATAGTTCGGAAAGGCCGTGACGACATACATCACGCCGTCTTTCACGATCGGAGCCGCCTCCTGTCCCTTGTTCACGCCAAGCGAAAAGGTGAAGGCGATAGCGAGCTTGCCCGCATTGGCCGGCGTGATCTCGTTGAGCGCGGAGAAGCGGGTGCCCGCATAGTTTTTCGACGGCATCGTCCACTGGCCATCGTCTTGCGGGGCGGCGACCGGGTTGGCGATCGTCTGCCCGGCTTGGGGCGTGGGCGCCGTGAGCGCGTGACCAATCTGCTCGCGGGTGAAGACCTCGCCCGCCGGCACGGGGGCCGGCATGGTCTGGGCGAGGAGCACCGGCGCGGCGGAGGCCAGGAGAAGGCGCAAGTGTCTCATCATGGCTTGTCCAGGGTTTCGAGATAGGTGGCGATCAGCGCGGCTTGGGACTCGGTGATCCCCATCTCGGGCATGGCGCTGCCCGGCTGCATCGCCTGCGGATGCATGATCCAGCGGATCAGGGTCGCCCGGTCATTGGCGTAACGTCCGGCGATAATCTGTTGGGCGGCAATCCCTGCGAGCGGGGGGCCGACGCGTCCGACGGCAGACGATACGCCCGGCACGATGTGGCAGGTTGCGCAGCGCGCGGCGATCAGGGCTTTCGCCTCCCGTTGCCGGCCGTCCCCGTGGCAGGCGGCGAGCCCGAATATGGACAGGAGGATCAGGCAACGCATCGCGGCACCAGAGCGAAACCGGCCAATGTCAGCAGCGTCGCGACCGCGAAGCCGAGACTGAGGATCAGTCCCCACAGCGCCGTGAAGCGCGTGCGACCATGGCCGACATGGATGAGGCGGCTGCGATCGCCTCGGCTTTCCTCGCCGACACCTTGGAGCGTTCGCCAGGCGAACCATGCGGAAAGGCTCGCCAATCCCGCGCATATCAGCAGCAGGATAAGGGCGATTCCGAGGGTTCCCTCAAACCCGGTCAGCGGTTGTCCGAGGCGAATGTCATAAGGAAAACAGGCCCAGCTCAGAAGCCCGTAGCCGATGCAGAGTTGCGCGAACCAGGCGAGCGGACCGGTAAACAGCAGAAAGGCCGCCCGAGCCGTCGAGAGCGTGTCGCCACTCGGCGCCGGATGGTGGCTCGGACCTCGAGGCTCGGCGGTCATGTGCCGAACCCCAGATAAGGGGTGAGATAATAAGTGGTGAAGACGAACAGCCACACCGCGTCCACGAAATGCCAGTAGAGCACGCCCGCCGAGACCGCGATCCGCCGGCGCGGCGAGAAAAAGTCGAGCGCGGTCCAGACGGCAATGCTGAGAAGGATGATGAGCCCCGCCACGACATGGGCCATGTGGAAGCCGGTCGTGGTGAAGTAGAGCGACGCGTAGCCGTTCTCGCCGACACCAAAGGGCTTTTCGTGCCATTCATAGCCTTGGACGGCAGCGAAGACGGCACCCATCAGAAAGGTGAGCGAGAAGCCGATCAGAGCCTGCGCCCGGCGGCCCTTTTCCACACCCATTTCGCCCCACCATGCGACGAAGCTGGATGCCAGCAAAAGCAAAGTGTTGGGGAGGGATGGAAAGAGCCTGGGTGCAGGCTGCAATACCCATCCCGGCGGCTCGGTCGCGCCGACATAGTAGTAGGAGAACAGTAGATAACCGAAGAGAGCAGCTTCCGAGGCGATCAGCATCGACACTCCCCAAAAGCCGAGACCCGATCGACCGACGGGACCAACGGGAAGCGGTCCGGGCACGGCGAGCGCGGCTTCAGCCATGCGCCGGCTCCCTTTCCAATAGCTGCCGGCGCGGCCACAGCCAGAAGACCAGCGCTGCCAGCACGAGGGCCGCAGCGATGGCGACGATCGGCCAGAGTTTCACAAGCAGCCCGCAGAAGAGGATTGCGAGCCCGATTGCCAGCAACAGCGGAGCGAAGCTGTCCTCGGGCATCTCGACGATCCGCTCGGCCTCCGCATCCATCGGTGTCGTTGCGATGGTTTCCTTGCCCTGATCGAGCATCATGCCGCGATCAAGCGTCGAGCGGGCGTCCGTCTCGTCGAGCCGGTCTTCCCAGAGCGGATGGCGTGAGGCCACCGTCGGGATGACCGCGAAATTATAGGGTGGGGGTGGCGAGGGTACCGACCATTCGAGTGTCGGCGCATCCCAGGGATTGGCGCCTGCCACCGCGCCCGATCGGATGCTCCGCGCCATGTTCACGAAAAAGAGCAGGATGCCGATCGCCAGGACGAAGCTTCCGATGGTCGTCAGCATGTTGAGCGTGTCCCAGCCCATGCCTTCGGGGTAGGTCCAGATCCTGCGTGGCATGCCAAGCAGGCCCGTCAGGTGCATCGGAAGAAAGGCGAGGTTGAAGCCCAGGAACATCGTCCAGAAGTTCCAGCGGCCCAGCCGTTCATCGAGGAAACGGCCGGTCATCTTGGGGAACCAGAAATAGGTCGCGCCGACGACCGGAAAGACGTTGATGCCGATCAGAACATAATGGATGTGCGCAACCACGAAATAAGTGTCGGTGAGCTGCCAGTCGACCGGCACGCTCGCGGTCATGAAGCCCGAGACGCCGCCGATCACAAAGAGCAGGATCATGCTCGCAAAGAACAGGAAGGCGGTGGTGATCACCGGCCGCCCCAGCCAGATCGTCGCGATCCAGGCAAATACGGTGACCGCGCTCGGGACTGTGATCGCGATCGAGGCGGTCGAGAAGAAGCTGAGCGCAAGGCCCGGAAGGCCGGTCGCGAACATGTGGTGCACCCAGACACCGAAGCCGAGCACCATGGTCGCGACCGTCGCCAGCGCGACGGCGGTGTAGCCGACGATCGGGCGGCGGCAGAACACCGGCAAACCGTCCGACACCATGCCCATCGCGGGCAATACGATGGCGTAAA
>FTCZ01007386.1_pt1 | contig 15508 bp, 14 predicted proteins | sample 1658871 | NCBI WGS metagenome assembly FTCZ01 (sample SAMEA3914864, study PRJEB12502) | metagenome | biome: forest; material: soil | place: USA | collected 2012-03-12 | depth 0.3 m
CGGATCGTGTTCAGCGCCTGGTCCGAGAGGTTCGAACGGTCCCAGTCGAAGAACACCATGAACGACGGCGCCTGCGGCGCGGCGGCCGGCGGCGGCGCGGCGACCGGGGCCGGGGCGCCGAACTTCATCTGCAGGCTCAACATCGCGAGGATGTTGTTGTTCGAGTAGCCCTGACCGATCAGGGTCGGGTTGGTCGTGCCGTAGTAACGACCATCGAGGTTCACGCGGAACTGCGAGTCGATGTTGTAGCCGACACCGATGATGCCCTGGTAGGCGAAGGTCGTCGTATTGTCGACCAGGTTGAGCGCCGAGGACCTGACGAACGCGATACCGATGCCGGCGCCGATATAGGGAACGATCGTGCCGCCTGCATTGAAGTCATAGAGCAGGTTGGCCATCGCGGTGATGTTGTCCTTGGTCGCACCGAACGCCTGCGAGGCGCCGCTGACGGTCGCCGCGCTGTAGTCGTAGCGGCCTTCCAATTCGACGCGGGGCCCGACGAAGTCGTAGCCGACCATGCCGCCCACCGACCAGCCGATGCTCGGGTAGATCGTGGACTGGCCGAACGGGGTCGATGTGTTGGTCTGGAACATGTAGTTTCCGCCGCCTTCGGCACCGGCATAGAAGCCCGGATACTGAAGGGTCTGGGCCTGGGCCACGACCGGCAGGGCGATGAGCGCCACGGCGCTTACGATCAGTTTCTTCATGCGGAACTCCCCCGTTGGGATGGAAAATAAAACGACGTAGCCAGGGAACCAACGATGCCTCCCGCAAGAGGATGCAGGGTTTCAGGCGGCCAGCGCAAGTTGCGCTGCCCCTGTGGCCAATTAGCCACAGATTTCTAACGGACCCTGTACAACCGGATCGCGGTGCCCGCCTGCGCACCGGGGGAGCCGCACTGCGCACCGTCGCCGCCTTCCTGGCAGTCCAGATCGGACGGATAGACGTCGTTCTTGTCGCTGCAGGTCGTGGCCGTGATGTGGAAACGCAGCTGCTGGCCGAAATAGCCCGCTTCGGCGGGACCGCGGCAGAAATAGCCCGGCTGATCCTGCCGGGTGTAGAGGAACCGTCCCGCCCCCTTCTCGTCGAAGCACCAAGTCGAGGTGCCAGGATGTTCCGCATATCGGAATACGTCACTGCGCCAGCAACCTTTCAGGAACGACAGATCGCCTGACGGCCGCTCGGGCAGGCTGAGCGGCAAGGTCGACGGCGATCGTGGTGCCGTCGATCCGAACGGCTCCTGCGGTTGCGGATAATAAGACGGCCTAGAGCTTGAGGCTGCCGGCGGCGAAAACGTCGACCCGCCATATCCGCCGGGCGGCGGCGGCGCGGGCAAGGTGGGCTGCGTCGTGCCGTTGGGATAGCTGGGGCCGGTGCCGCCGATCACACCGCCCAGCCCGCTGCCGATGCCGGTCGAGTTGCCGATGCCGCCGCCGGGCGCCACGCCCTGGGCGAACGCCCTCTGCGCAAGCATCGGTCCGCCGACCAAAGCCAGGGCCAAAGCGAGGGACGCCGTGAAGCGGACCACGAACTGGGGCATGGCCCGCATATCGGTGCCACCTGCCTGCCAGTCAAGCGGCGGGAGGGGCCGTTACTTGCGACATTCGAGCTGGGTGCTGCTCGTTTCCGCACGCTCCGCGCGCTGCACGTTCGACAGTTCGCGTGCAGTGGCATCGGCCTCATAGGAAATCTTGTGCGCCTCGAGAAAGCTCGCCAGTGTCGAGGCCTTGATGGCGAAGTTCACGTTCTGCGGGATGTCGCCCGTGACGCGCGCGATCGCCAGCGCATTCAGCTTCGACACGACCACGCCCATCAGCCGGCCGGAGTCGTCGATCGCCGGGCCGCCGCTGTTGCCGGGCTGGACCGACGCGGAGATCTGGATGTAGCGCGAATCATCGCGCATGCCGGTGAGCGCCGTGACGTTGCCGAGCGTCGTGTTGCCGGCCGAGGACAGCGCGCCCGACAGGGGATAGCCGAACACCAGGACCGATTCCGCGGGCTTGATCGGCGTGCCCGCACGCAGCTTCAGGAAAGATTGCGAGGACACCCCCGAGCGCAGCGCCGCCAGGTCGTCGGCCTGGCTGACCGCCACCACGCGTGCGCTGCCCTGCTCGGCGCCGTTCTTGCGGATGCGGAGTTCGGCGCAGCCGTTGATCACGTGGAAATTCGTGATGATCGTCTCGGGAGAAATGTAGAAGCCGGTGCCGGTGCTGACGGGAGCAACCTCCCTCGGCACGGACGGTGGCGATGATGGAGGCGGCGGCGCCGAAGACGCCGATGACGGCAACGGTGGCTGCGCGCCGCCGATGGCGCCCCGTTCGGCGGCGACCTTCTGCAGCTTCGCGCGGACTGCTTCCGACGGCAGGCCGTCGCCGCGCTCGCCCTGGCTTTTCTGGAAGGCAGAGATCGCGATGTTGGTTTTCAGTCCAACGACGCCGGTCGCCGGCCCCGGATCGTAGCCCAGCCGCGCCAGCAGGCTCTGGATCGATGCCACGAGAGCGGACGGCGCCGCGCCCGTTGCCGAGCCGGCGGGAGGCGGCGCGGCCGGATTGGGCTGGGCGGCGTACTGCCGGTTGCAATCCTTCAGACGCTGGGTCGCGGCCTCGATGCCGTCGAGACTGATCGTATAGCGATGCTGGTTCGCCGACGCCGAGAGCTGCACGCCCGACTTCAACTGGGCGAAGAATTCGGTAGGGACATTGAGGGCCATCGCCCGCGCGCTGACCGCATGGCCGTTGGACGTGAACGCGACCGATCCGACAAGCAGCGACGTGGTGTAGATTTCGTTCGGCGTCAGTCCCCAGTCGGTCGATTCCACGCCCAGCGACCACACGCCCTGCGGCGTCAAGCCGACGGCGAAGCCGAAGCCGTCAGCCTGGACCCGATAGATCGAGCAATGGTCGAAAACCGCGGTCTGTCCCCGCGTGAAGGCCCCGACCCGCCACGCCCCGACCTGGACCTGGGAACCTGCGATCATGTTGGCGTGAGCGAATTCCGGCGACAGCGCGGCGGCCCAGGCCAGCGCCAAGGACAGAAAGACGGGACGAACGCCACGCGGCGGCTTCGCCGATCCGGCCAGCATGTTGCCTCCCCCGAGCATGCAGCAGATTACACCGGATCGTCCCACGACCGCGGGGGAAAACACAAGGTCGCGGCCTCCCGGATCAGGTGCGGCGAGCCGGCCGGCTGCCGGCGGTCATGCCGCCGTCGATCACGATCTCCTGGCCGGTCATGTAGCTTGCAGACTCGGTGCACAGAAACAGCACGCCGTTGGCCACGTCCTGCGCGGTGCCGACGCGGGTGAGCGGCACGATCGCCGCGGCTCGCTCCCCGGGATCGATCGCCGAGTTGCGCTGGTTGCCCTCCGCCGCCGTCGGGATCTTCTCCCAGATCGGCGTGGCGATGATGCCGGGGTGCACGGAGTTGCAGCGGATGTTGTCGGCGGCATGCTCGAGCGCCACCGACTTGGCGAGCAGCCGCACGCCACCCTTGGTCGCGGAATAGGCCGCCAGCCCCGCCGAGCCGCGCAGGCCCGCGATCGACGACATCAGCACGATCGAGCCGCCGCCCACCTTCTTCATCGCCGGGATGGAATGCTTGATCGACAGGAACACGCCGTCGAGATTGATGGCCTGCTGCTTCTGCCAGTCGGCCAGGGTCATCGTGGCGATCGGCGCCATGATGCCGATGCCGGCATTGGCCACCATGATGTCGAGCCGGCCGAAGCGCTTCTCGGCTTCCGCGACGATGCCGGGCCACGCCGCCTCGTCGCGCACGTCGTGGTTCATGTAGTACGCGGCACCGCCGGCCTTCACGATGCGCTGGGCGAGATCTCGCCCGCGCAGGTCGTCGATGTCGGTGATCAGGACCGACGCGCCGGCGCTCGCCAGCGTCTCCGAACAGGCCTCGCCGATGCCGGAAGCGCCGCCGGTGACGATGGCGCCCCTCCCCGCAAGTTGGCCGGCGAGTTGTACGCTGCTCACGTCGAAACCTCATTGTCGGGGAAAGTCGCGGCGTGTTGGGGGAGCCAGGACAGCGCGACGGTCGCGTCACGAAGATCGAACGGGGAATCGCTGACCTGGCGCAGGACGGCGCATTCGGTGCCGTCGGCCAGCCGCACGACATATTTCCGTGCCGTGCCGAGAAAGATGACGTCGGTGATCATGCCTGTCAGTGCGCCCTCGCGCGGCGGCCCCAGCACGATGCGCTCGGGCCGCACGGCAATGGTCACCGCCGCTTTTCCAAGCACGCGGCCGGGGATGAAATTGGTGTCGCCGATGAACGAGGCCACGAAGCGCGTCGCCGGCCGGTCGTAGAGTTCTTCCGGCGTGCCGATCTGCTCGACGCGGCCGCGATTGAACACCGCGATCCGGTCGCTCATCGTCAGCGCCTCTTCCTGGTCGTGCGTGACGTAGAGCACCGAGATGCCGCGCTCGCGATGCACGCGCTTGATCTCGAGCTGAAGCTGCTCACGCAGCTTCTTGTCGAGCGCGCCCAGCGGTTCGTCCATCAGCAGCAGCGCCGGCCGATAGACCATGGCGCGCGCCAGCGCGACTCTCTGCTGCTGGCCACCGGACAGCTGCCGGGGCAGGCGATCGCCGTGATCGGGCAGCTTCACCAGGGCCAGCGCCTCGTCGACCAGGCGCGCGATCTCGGCCTTGCCCAAACCGCGCATCTCGAGCGGAAAGGCCACGTTGCGGCGCACCGTCATGTGCGGGAACAGCGCGTAGCTCTGGAACACCATGCCGATGTCGCGCCGGTAGGGCGGCAGGCGCGCCACCGAAGCGCCGTTCAGGACGATGCTGCCGGCATCGGGTTGCTGCAGGCCCGCCACCATCATCAGGGTCGTGGTCTTGCCCGAGCCCGAGGGACCCAGCAGCGTCAGGAATTCGCCGCTGCGCAAGCTGAGGTCGAGATCGTCGACGGCGACCAGCGCGTCGTAGCGCTTGGCGACACCGGTCAGTTCGAGGACGGGCTTGTCTGTCATATCGGACGCAGGCTCCGTCCGGCGCGCAAGGCGAGGTCGGCCAGCAGCACCGCCAGCGCGAACACGAAGCACACGGTCGCGATCGCCGCGATCGTCGGGTCGAAATCGCCCATCAGGTTCGACCACATCTGCACCGCCACCGGCCGCACGCGGGCCGAGCTCACGAACAGCGAGACGATCAGTTCGTCGAACGACAGGATCATCGCCACCAGGAAAGACGACAGCACTGCCGGCAGAATCAGCGGCAGGGTGATGTGGCGGAAGGTGGCCCAGGGCGGTGCGCCCAGGGTCGACGCCGCCTGCTCGAGCCGCGCGTCCTGCACGCGCAGCGCCGACGACACCGTGGCCAGCACGTACGGCAGCGTGAGCACCGTGTGGCCGATGATCAGGCCGGTCAGCGTGCCGTTCAGCCCCAGGCCACGATAGATGCCGAACAGGGCCGCCGCCGTGATCATGCCCGGCACCACGATCGGCAGCATCAGGCAGGCCATGATCAGGCGCGCGCCCGGCACCCTGCCCCGCACCAGCGCATAGGCCGCGGCCGTGCCCATCAGCGTCGCCAGGATCGACGACGGCACCATCATCTCGACGCTCACCACGAGCGCGTTGATCCAGGCGGGCGTCGAGAAGAGCTGCGCATACCAGCGCAGTGAGAGACCGGGCGGCGGGAACTGCAGGAACGGCGCGGCGCTGAAGGAGATGATAACCACGACGACGAGCGGCGCCAGCAGGAAGACGGCGACCAGCAGGCAGAGCGTTGCGCGCACGATCCGCCACGGCGCCATGCCGTCGTGACTCATGCCGTGGTGGGCGATCATCGCGTGATCTCCTTCAGCCCGACGGTGAACTGGAGCAGCAGGAGCAGCACGGCGGTGGCGCCCAGCAGCACGATCGACAAAGCGCCCGCGACACCCCAATTGCCGAAGGTCGCGATCTGGTCCTGGATCAGCTGGGCGATCATCTGCTGGCGCGCGCCGCCCAGCATCGCCGGGATGATGTAGTAGCCGAGCGTACTCACGAACACGAGCGTGGCGCCGGTCATCAGGCCCGGCACGGTGAGCGGCAGGTAGACGCGCAGGAAGGAGCGCACGGGCGACGCGCCGAGCGTGGACGCGGCGAGCATGTACGCCGGGTCGATGCGCGCCATCGACGAATAGAGCGGGAAGATCACGAAGGGCAAGAGGACCTGGACGCAACCGGCCAGAAGCCCAGTGATGTTGTAGAGCAGCGGCAGCGGTTCCTCGATGATGCCAAAACCCAGCAGGAACGAATTGATCACGCCGTGGCGCTGCAGGAGGATCGCGGTCGCGAAGCTGCGCACCAGCAGGCTGGTCCAGAACGGCACCAGCACGAGGAAGATCAGCCAGCGCCGCATCCGCGCCGATCCGTGCGCCATCAGATGAGCGACCGGAAAAGCCAGCAGCACGGTGACCGGCGTCACGATGGCAGCGATCAGCAGGGTGTTGCCCATCACCCGCAGGTAGACGGGGCGCTGCCATAACAGCTCGAAGTTCTGGAAGCCGGCCACCGGAAACGTGAAGGCACTCGCCAGCAGCCAGCCCACCGGCAGCAGGAAGGCCACCGCGATCAGCAGTCCGGCCGGCAGCAGGAGCCAGGCGCGACGGTCCGCCGTCATCGCTGGAAGCTCAGGCGAGCTTCCACGCCGTCCAACGCTCGGTAAGATCCTTCAGATGGTCGCGCCAGTAGGGCTGACTCAGCACGAAGCCCTTCTTGGTGTTCTCCGGCGTCGTGCACAGCCACGGCTCGAGCTTCGCGTCGATCGATTTGAAGGCCTCGACGTTGGTCGGCGAGTAGGCGATCATGTTCGCGACCTTCGCCTGGTTCTCCGGCAAGGTCATGGTGTCGATCAGGCGCATCGCGGCGGCGCGGTTCTTGCTGCCCTTGGGCACGACCAGATAGTCGACCTGCTGGATATTCTGCTCCCACGACAGGGCGATCTTCGCCCCTTTCTGCGCAGCGTCGTAGACGCGGCCGTTGAGGATCACGCCGGCCGTCACCTCGCGGTCGACGAAGAGCTGCTGGCTCTGCGAGTTCGTTCCCCAGAACACGGTCTGGTTCTTGATCTGGTCGAGCTTCCTGAAGGCGCGATCGACGTCGAGCGGGTAGAGCTTGTCGGGCGCGACGCCGTCGGCCAGCAACGCCACCTCGAGCGAAGCGGTGGGCGAATCCTGGAGCGTGCGCTTGCCGGGGAATTTCTTGAGGTCGAACAGGTCGGCCCAGGTCTTGGGTGCTCCGTTGGGGAAAGCCGTCGTGCTGAAGCCGAGATTGGAGGACCAGACGATGCAGCCCACGCCGTACTCGCTGACGAAGCGCGGATCGATGCGGCCGGTGTTGACGAGCTTGGTGTCGATCTTCTCGAACAGGCCATCCTTGATACCGACCTCGAGGAAGCCGCCGGTGATGTCGGCGACGTCCCAGTCCGGCGCGCCGCTGGCGATCATGGCGCGGAACTTGGCGGGGTTCATCGGCCCGTCCTGCACGACCTTGGCGCCCGTCGCCTTCTCGAACGGCTCGCAGTAGCTCACCTTCTCGGCGTCCTGGTAGGCGCCGCCCCAGCTCGCGAAGACGATCGTTGTCCCCTTGAGATCGTTGGCGCCCTGCGCGTGCGTCGCGAAGGGTGATGCGGCCGCCATCGCGGCGGCGCCGGACAGAAGCGAACGGCGTGTGGTCGATATGGTCATGAAGTCCCCCTCGTTGACTGGGCTCCGCTCCTGAGATTCTCCCGCAACGTACGGCCGGTATATTCCGTGCGGAACAGGCCGCGGCGCTGCAGCTCGGGCACGACGCTCCGGCAAAACTGCTCGAACATGCCCGGAAAATTCACCGGTGACACGACGAAGCCGTCGCACGCCCCCGATTCGAAGACCTCCTGCAGGCGATCGGCCACCATCTCGGCCGTGCCGACCAGCTCGCGCCCGCGTCCCCGGTTCTCGGCAACCTGTGCGAAGCTCAGGCCCTGGGCCTTCATGTGCTGGTTCAGCACATCCTCCGATCCCTTCATGCCCTGGTTGCCCTGGAGGTCCGAAAGCTTGACGCCCTCCTTGAGCTTGGTGAGGTCGGCGCCGAGGCCGCTCGACGTCGTGGCGCGGTTCAGCTCCGGACTGATCAGGCTGTCGAGATATTCGGCGCGTTCCCGGGCAATCGATTCGGTCTCGCCGATCACCACCGAGACGTTGGGCAGGATGGCGCATTCGTCCGGCGCGCGGCCGCGGGCCTGCATGCGCGTCTTGATGTCGGTGTAGAACTCGGTCATCTCGGCCGTGCCGCGCTGGATGGTGAAGATCACCTCCGCCCAGCGTGCGGCGAACTCGCGGCCGCGATCGGAGCTGCCGGCCTGCATGATCACGGGATGGCCCTGCGGGCTGCGCGGAATCGAGAGCGGGCCGCGCGTCTTGATCCAGCGGCCTTTGTAATTGGCGTAGTGCACCTTCGACGGATCGGCGAAGACGCCGGCCTTCTTGTCGAGCACGAAGGCGCCCTCGTCCCAGCCATTCCACAGCGCGAAGCAGGCCTCGAGCACCTCGTCGGCGCGGTCATAGCGCAACTCGCGCGGCGGCAGCTCGTCGAGGCCCGCGTTGCGCGCTTCGAGATCGGTGGCCGACGTCACGACGTTCCAGGCCACCCGTCCCTTGCTCATCACGTCGAGCGACGCCAGCCAGCGCGCCAGGTGATAGGCGGAGTGGAAGCTGGTCGAGAGCGTGGCGCCCAGCCCGAGATGGCGCGTCGCCGCTGCCATCACCGGCAGCACGACGGTCGGATCGAGGAAGGAGATCTGGCCGCCGCCGCGGACATAGGCGTCGTAGCTGTCGCCATGGATGTCGTAGAGGCCGAACAGGTCGGCGAAGAAGCAGCCGTCGAACTTCGCCGCCTCGAGCTGGCGGGCGATCAGCTCGTAGCGACTGGGCTCGAGGATGTCGTCGAGAGTCGACTCGGGATGGCGCCAGCCCCCCGTGTGTTGCGCCGTGGGGCCGGTCTTCAGATAGGCGATCAGATGCATCTGGCGTCTGGTCATGACGCCATTATGACCCGAGGCCCGGGCCGTTTGCAGCACCTATCGTGCGTATACGAACGATAGCGCGGTGGATTTTTTCCGAGAGGCGGGTGGCCGTACGGCTCAGCGGCCCTTCCAGTTGCCCGGGCGCTTTTCAGCGTAGGACTTGATGCCTTCCTTGAAGTCCTCGGTCTTGCGCGTCCAGTCCTGCTCGGTGAGCTCGCGCTCGGTGGCCGCCTCGGCGCCGTCGGCGAAACCGCGGCGCATGGTCTCGCGCGTGGAGACGACGGCGAGCGGCGCGCTCTCGGCGATCTCGGCGGCGAGCTTGATCGCTTCCTTGCGCACGTCCGCCAGCGGGACCAGCACATCGGCCATGCCCCATTCATAGGCCTGCTCGCCGCCGATGCGGCGGCCGGTCAGGAACATCAGGTTGGCGCGCTGCTGGCCGATCAGGCGCGGCAGGGTGAAGGTCAGCGAGAAGCCCGGATGGAAGCCGAGTCGCGTGAAGTTGGCGGCGAAGCGCGCCTCCGCGCAGGTGACGCGAAAGTCTGGCATGAGGGCCAAGCCAAGGCCGCCGCCGATTGCGGGGCCCTGGATGGCACCGATCGAGGGCTTCTTGGAGCGAAACAGGCGCGTGGCTTCCTTGTAGAGATGCTTGCCCGATTCGGCCGCACCGGTCTGCGGACGGTTCTGGAAGTCGGCGCCGGCGCAGAACGACTTGCCGTCCGAGCACAGCACGTAGGCGCGGACGTTGTTGTCCTTGTCGAACGCCTCGAAGGCGTCGGCGATCTGATTGATCAGCGCGTTGTCGAAGAAGTTATGCGGCGGACGGCGGATTTCGACGATGCCGACATGACCTTCGGTGCTGATGCCGATATCCTTGAATGTGCCGCTCATGCGCTTCCCCTTGGGATATTACTGCAAGTGAGCGGCGATACTGCCTCGCCGCAGGGGCGTCCGTCGAGTTTGGGAGGAAGAATAATGCCGCAAAGCGAACGTCATGCTCTCGTGATCGGGGGTGGCACCATGGGCGTGGGCATCATCGCGATGTTCCTGGGCGGCGGCTGGACGGTCGATGTTGTGTCGCGTTCGGCCTCGACCCGCGACGGGTTGGCCGCCGCGACCGCCAAGGCGCTGGCCGCCATGGGCAAGCCCACCGGCACGGCGGGACTCAAGACCTTCGCCACCCTGCCCGAGGCGCAGTGGTCCAAGATCGACGTCGCGGTCGAGACCGTGACCGAGGACCTCGCGCTGAAGCAGAAGCTGTTCGCCGAGATGGAGCAGCTCGCCACGCCGGGTTGCGCGCTCACCTCCAATTCCTCGAGCTTCCCGATCAGCGAGATCTGCAAGGGCCTGAAGAGCCAGGGCCGCATGATGGGGCTGCACTTCTTCATGCCCGCACACCTGATCCCGCTGGTCGAGGTCGTGCGCTCCGTCCATACCGACGTGAAGGAGGCCGAACGTGTCGGCGCGATCATGAGCGCGCTCGGCAAGCGGCCGGTGCAGGTCAAGAAGGACGTCATCGGCTTTCTCGGCAACCGCATCCAGGGCGCGCTGATGCGCGAAGCCTTGTGGTTGATCGAGGAAGGTGTCGCCTCCCCCGAAGACATCGACGCCACGGTGCGCCTCTCCTTCGGCTTCCGCTACGCCGCGGCCGGGCCGATCGTGCAGAAGGAACATTCCGGCTGGGACACGACCTGCGCGGTGGCGAAGATCATCTGGCCCGATCTCAACAACGCCAAGGGCCCGCCGCCGGTGCTGCAGAAGAACGTCGACGAAGGACGGATCGGCTTCAAGAGCAAGCGCGGCTTCTTCGAGTGGAACGACGAGAGCATGGCCAAGGAGCGCGCGCGCTACGAACGCGCGCTGCGCAAGTGCCTCGAGATCTTCAAGGAAGAGGGAATCGTCTGACGACGATGGCGCGTTGTAAGACTCGTGTCAGTCATCTTCGCGTCAGTCAGCCAATTGTCAGCGTATTTTTCTTGAAGGCCATCGCGCGCGCTCCCACGTTGACGATGCCTGCTTGACAGGCATCGTTCAAAAGGAGCGAACCATGAAAACTCTCGGCTTCATTCTGACGACGGTTCTTGCCCTCGCCTTCGCCGCGCCTGCTTCGGCGCAGAGCAACGACGTCGCCTACTGCAAGGTGCTGACCGGCAAGTACCAGGACTATGTCGCGCGCAGCAGCGGCAAGCACGAAGGCGTCGATACCAATGCAGAGGCACGCATGGCGATCGACAAGTGCCGCGCGGGCGATGCCTCGGGCATTCCGGTGCTCGAGCAGGCGCTGAAGAACGCCGGCCTGGATCTGCCGAAGCACGGCTGACGCCGTCCGGTCGATCCCACACGCGAAAAAGCGGGCGGCAGGTCCTTCGACTCGCCGCCCGTTTTCGTTGCGCCCAACGTGATCGCAATCGCGATGCTGCTGTTCGTCAGCAGTTCGATCGAGCAGACGCCGTTCCGCGGCGAGACGGCGATCCAGCCCGACTCGATCGCCAAGTCGATCGAGCGCATGGACGCGCGAATGCAATAAAAAGCGGCCGGTCTTTCGACCGGCCGCTTCTTCAATTCGATGAAGCCCGTGGCTTAGGCAGCGCGGCCGCGGCCGCCTCCACCGCCGAAGCGGCGGCCCTTCCAGGCCGGACGCGGGCCCTGCGGACGCTCGCCTTGGGGATGGGCTCCCTGCGGACGGTCGCCGTGCGGACGATCTCCCTGGGGACGGTCGCCGCGCGGGCGGTCGCCATGCGGGCGGTCGTTGCGCGGACCGTTGTGGGCGTGATGGCCACCGTTGGGGCGCGGACGATCACCGTGCGGGCGATCGCCTTGAGGACGGGGAGAGTAAGGACGATTCGCGCGCGGGCGGATGCCTTCCGGACGATCGCCCTGGGGACGATCACCTTGGGGGCGGTCGCGGAAGTCGCCACCGCGAAACTGCGCATCGACCTGCGCCGGTGCGCGATCGCCGCGGCTCTGGTCGTGGCCGGTACGGTCGTGGACCGGACGGTCACCGAACCTGCGATGCCCGCCGCCGGGACGACCACCGCCACCACCGTTGCGGGCGGGACGGAAGCGGCCGTTGCGCTGTTCATCCTCACCGCTGTCGCGGGCCTCGCGCTCGGCGCGGGGACGCATCGGCGGGGCCGCCGGCATGTCCTCGTTGGAGGGCGTCGGGATCACGGCGATGCGCTGGTTGGTGAGCTTCTCGATGCTGCGCAGCTGGCCGCGCTCGCTGCCGTCGCAGAACGACAAAGCGATGCCCGAGGCGCCGGCGCGCGCGGTGCGGCCGATGCGATGGACGTAGCTCTCGGCGTCGGCCGGCAGCTCGAAGTTGATGACGTGCGTGACGCCGCTCACGTCGATACCGCGCGAGGCGAGATCGGTGGCGACCAGCACGCGGGCCTTGCCGCGGCTGAAGTTGTCGAGCGCCTTCTGGCGCGCGTTCTGGCTCTTGTTGCCGTGGATGGCCTCGGAGCGGACACCCTGGTCCTCCAGCGCCTCGGCGACCCTGTTGGCGCCGCGCTTGGTGCGCGTGAAGACGATGACCCGCTCGAGCGCGGCATCGTTCAGCAGGTGGCTGAGCAGCGCACGCTTGGTTGAGGAGTTCACGAAGTAGACGCGCTGGTCGATCTTGTCGACGGTGCGGCCCTGCGGGGCGATCTCGACCTTCTCGGGGTTCTTCAGGATCTCGTGGGCGAGCTTGGCGATGTCGTTCGGCATGGTGGCCGAGAACAGCAAGGTCTGGCGCTCCTTGGCGACAAGCTGGGCGATGCGGCGCACGTCGCGCACGAAGCCCATGTCGAACATGCGATCGGCTTCGTCGAGGACGAAGAAGGTCACCTGGCCGAGCTTCACGTTGCCGCGCTCGATCAGGTCGAGCAAGCGGCCGGGCGTGGCGACGAGGATGTCGACGCCGCGCTGCAGGGTCTCGATCTGGCGGCCGTAACCCAGGCCGCCGACGACGGTGCACAGGCGCAGGCCGAGGCCATGGCCGTAGGTGTCGAAGCTGCGGGCGATCTGGACGGCGAGCTCGCGCGTCGGCGCGAGCACCAGAGCACGCGGGCTCTTGGGCTGGGCGCGCACGGTGGTGCTCGAGAGGTGCTGCAGGATCGGCAGCGCGAACGCCGCCGTCTTGCCGGTGCCGGTCTGGGCGATGCCCAGAACGTCGCGGCCCTGCAACAGCGCCGGAATGGTGCGCTCCTGGATCGGCGTCGGGGTGGTGTACTTGGCTGCAGACAACGCACGCAGCAACGTCTCGGACAGGCCGAGATCGGCGAAAGTTACATTACTCACTTGGAAAATAGTCCTTACGGCCGCCAGCTCCGGCGGCTTTGGCTCACTCTCCGGCGCGGCGGAGGCGGCTCTTTCTTATGGGAGATTGTCTCGGATGAAGCGCCGTCTGTAAGGCGCGTCGCGCAATCGCGAGAAACCTGAATAGGCCCGCTAGCGGCGGGCTGCGGCGTATATGATGGTGCGCCGCAGCGAAGTCAAGCGATGTAATTAAGGCAGCTAATTACGCTTCTTCCTCAACAGCCTGCCCGGCAGGTTGCCGGTCGGCTCGTTGTCGCTCAGCAGCACCTGGCCGTTCACGATCGTGGCCTTCATGCCGTCGGCCTTCTGGCGCAGGCGCTTGGCGCCGGCGGGAAGATCGGTGACGACCTCGGGCATGCGCGGGCCCACCGTGTCGGGATCGAATACGACGATGTCGGCCGCCATCCCTTCGCGCAGCAGGCCGCGATCGTGGAAGCCGAACTGGGTGGCGGTATCGCAGGTGATCAGCTTCACCGCCTCCTCCAGCGTGAAGGCCTGCTTGTCGCGCACCCAGTGGCTGAGCAGATGCGTCTGCAGCGAGGAGTCCATGATCTGCGAGACGTGCGCGCCGGAGTCCGAGAAGGTCACGACCGAGCGCGGATGCTTCATCAGCTCGAGCGCCTCGGTCTGGCTCTCGTTGGCGACGGGCTGCATCATGAAGAACTTCATGTCGTGCTCGAGCGCCATGTCGATCATCAGCTCGACCGGATGCGTGTTCTTCTGTCGCGCGAGCTCGGCCATCGACTTGTGCGGGCCCTGCATGTCGGTCATCGCATAGATGAAGTCCCATTCCGGCGGCCGCGCCTCGGTGCCGCGCACCTCGGGGCCTTCGTAGGGCTTGGACGCCACCTCGACGAGGCGGCGGCGCATCTCGGGATCGAGCAGCGCCTTCTTCTGCTCAGGCAACGGCCTGGCGCGCATCTCCTTCCAGACGTCCCACTTGTCGAACGGCAGTTGCGTCTCGAACGACAGCAGCACGTTCAGCGCCCGGCTGTGGACCTGGGCGAACATGCGGCCGCCGCCGCGCACGGTCCGCTCGATGATGTCGAAGGTCGAACGCCAGCCGCCCGGCATCTTGCGCCGGTTGAACAGGCCGAAGGTGATCGGCCGGCCGCTCTCGATCGCGAGCTTCGACAGACCTTCGTAGTAGACCTTGGCCTTCTCGCTCGCCGCACCCGTGGGCTCGCCCGCGACCTCGACCAGGCCCGCGCCCATCGCCTTCACCAAGGTCTCGAACTCGTGCCACGAGGCGAGGCGGCTCGCGACCGGCTTGTCGTCCGACGTCTGGTGATTGACCGAGCGGGTTGTGGAGAAGCCGATGGCGCCGGCAGCGATCGCGCCCTTCACGTGCTGCACCATCTGGGCGAGGTCGTCTTCGGTCGCCTCGTCGGTGAAGGCGCGCTGGCCCATCACATGCGTGCGCACCGCGCAGTGACCGACATAGCCCGCGTAGTTGATGCCCTTGGGCAGGGACTCGAGCACATCGAGGAATTCGGGAAAGGTCTCCCAGCGCCACTTGATGCCCGCCAGCATGGCGTCGCGGCTGATGTCCTCGGCGCGTTCGAGGTTGCGGAACACCAGGTCGGCCTCGGCCGCGCGGCACGGCGCGAGCGTAAAGCCGCAATTGCCCATCACGACGCTGGTAACGCCCTGGAAGCAGGAGCTGGTGCCGATCGGATCCCAGAAGATCTGCGCATCCATGTGCGTGTGGCCGTCGACGAAGCCCGGCGAGACGACATGGCCGTCGGCATCGAGCGTTTGCTTTGCCGCGCCGGTGAGCCGGCCGATCTCGGCGATCTTTCCATCCTTGATGCCGACGTCGCCGCGATAGCGCGGCAGTCCGGAACCATCGACGATCATGCCGTTCTTGACGATGAGATCGAAAGCCATGGCGTCCTCCGTTGGCTGCCTTGAGCGTACGCCTTGGCTCGGACCGGTCAACCGCTCTAGGATCGCGTAACGAAAGAGGCGAGGAAACATGGAATTCGGCATCCTGCTCACGTCGCACCCCAATCCGCTGGAAGAGCCCTACCCGCACCGCGCGGTGCATGCGCGCACGACGGAAGAAGTGATCGAGGCCGAGCGGCTCGGTTACGACACCGCCTGGATCGCCGAGCATCACTTCGCCACCAGCTACGGCATCATGCCGGACTGCTTCGCCTACATGGCCTATCTCGCGGCCAAGACCAGCCGCATCAACA
>FTCZ01006282.1_pt1 | contig 15497 bp, 16 predicted proteins | sample 1658871 | NCBI WGS metagenome assembly FTCZ01 (sample SAMEA3914864, study PRJEB12502) | metagenome | biome: forest; material: soil | place: USA | collected 2012-03-12 | depth 0.3 m
GAGCTGGAGGACGGCCGGCAGGTCCGGCTGGCCGGCATCGAGGCGGCCAAGCCACCGCGCGGCACAGTCTCCGCCACCGCCGGTCGCCAGACCGATCGCCAAGCCCGGCCGGGTCGCTGGCCGCTGGCGGAGGCGGCGACGGCCGCCCTGTCGGAACTGGCGCTCGGCCGGCTGGTGACGCCGCGCGGCGAACCCCAGCTCGACCGCCATGGCCGCCTGATCGCGCATCTGCTGCGCGACGACGGGCTGTGGCTTCAGGCCGAGATGCTGGCGCGCGGCCATGCCCGCGTCCACCCCCGGCCCGACGCGCGGGCCTTCGCCGCCGAGATGCTGGCGACGGAGGACGGCGCGCGCGGGACGCGGCGCGGGCTGTGGCGCACCCGCCCCTACGCCGTGCGCGGGGCCGACGATCCCGAGGCGCTGGCCCGCGACCGCGACAGCTTCCAGATCGTCGAAGGGCGGGTGCTGCACGTGTCCAAGACCGGCGGCGAGGCCTATCTGGATTTCGGCGAGGACTGGCGTACCGACGTGACCGTCCATATCGACCGCACGGTGATGCGCCTGTTCACCAAGGCCGGCATCGACCCGCTGTCCTACGAAGGGCGCCGGATCCGCGTCCGGGGCTGGATCGGTTTGCGCAGCGGCCCCATGATCGAAGCCACCCATCCGGAACAGATCGAACGGCTGGAGGGCGGGAAGGACCCGGCGGCGCCCCCGCCCCTTGACGTTCCCCGGCGAAATGGGCGAGAGACCCGGCCGGGGAGCGGCGGCCCGGCCAATCCCGGCCAGCCCAATCCCGGTCCGGTCAGTCCCGACCCTGCCGCCTCCGATAGCGACGACGAGGAGCCCGAATGATTCCGCGCCTGCTGACCGCCTGCCTGCTTCTGATCGCCGGAACCGTGCCGGCTGCCATCACGGCCGTGCCGGCGCTGGCCGCCGGGCCGCTGCTGACCATCGCCGTCGCCGGGATGGAACGGACGCTCGACCGCGACGCGCTGCTGGCCCGCCCCGACGCGGTGACGGTGGACATTCCCGCCGACGTCGCCTACGGGCGCGCCATGCGCTACCGCGCCGTTCCCCTGGCGAGCCTGATCGCCGCCGACCGGTTCCCCGCCGACGCCATTCTGGAGGGCGTCGCCACCGACGGCTTCACCGCCCAACTGCCGCCCGAACTGTGCCTGCGCCGCGGCGATCCTGCGGGAGGCTCGACCGGCGACCAGGGCTCCGTCGCCTTCCTGGCGGTGGAGCCGGCCGACCAGCCCTGGCCCAAGCTGCCGGGCAAGGAGCTGTCCGCCGGCCCCTTCTATCTCGTCTGGGTGCGGCCGGAGGCGTCGGGCGTCCGTAGCGAGCAATGGCCCTACCAGCTCGCGCGCTTCACCAGCGCCGACAGCCCGGTCCGGCGCTGGCCGCAACTGGCGGTGGATGCCGCCCTGCCCGCCGATTCGCCGGCCCGCGCCGGACAGGCCCTGTTCATCACCCAATGCATGGCCTGCCACACGCTGAACGGGGCCGGCAGCGCCACGATGGGTCCCGACCTGAACCGGCCGATGAACCCGGTCGACTATCTGACCCCGGCCGGCCTGATCCGCCTGATCCGCGACCCGCGCGCGGTGCGGTCCTGGCCGAACCAGCAGATGCCGGGGTTCGACGCGGCGATGCTGAGCGACGGCGACCTCGGGCGCATCGTCGACTATCTCGCCCATATGGCGGGACGCAAGGCTCCATAGGCTTCCCTGCGGGCAATGACGGCGATGGCGGTGGTCATGGTTTCTCCGCGCTGGCGCGGGGCGGTGCCGGTCCTTTACACTCGCCTGCGCATCCACAGGACCGACGCCCATGCCCCGCAGCGAATTCTACCCGCCCATCGACCCGTACCAGACCGGCACGCTCGCCGTGGACGGCATCCATACGGTCTATTGGGAGCAGGCGGGCAACCCGCGCGGCGTACCGGTGATGTTCCTGCACGGCGGGCCGGGCGCCGGTGCCTCGCCCACCCACCGCCGCTTCTTCGACCCCGCCCATTACCGCGTCGTGGTGATGGACCAGCGCGGCGCCGGCCGCTCGACGCCGCTCGGCGAAACGCGGGAGAACACCACCGAACGGCTGGTCGAGGACCTCGAGACGCTGCGCCGCCATCTCGGGATCGAGCGCTGGCACCTGTTCGGCGGCTCCTGGGGATCGACGCTGGCGCTCGCCTATGCCCAGACCCACCCGGAACGCTGCCTGGGCCTGATCCTGCGCGGCATCTTCCTGATGCGCAAAAGCGAGATCGACTGGTTCCTCCATTCGATGCGCGTCCTCTTCCCGGAAGCCTGGGCCGCCTTCGCCGCCCATATCCCGGAGAACGAACGCGGCGACCTGCTGGAGGCCTACTGGAAACGGCTCGATTCGCCCGACCGCACCGTCCGCATGGCGGCGGCGCGGGTGTGGAGCGTCTATGAGGGAAGCTGCTCGTCCCTGCTGCCCTCAGCGGAGCTGATCGCGGCCAGCGGCGAGGACACTCACGCGCTGGGGCTGGCGCGGATCGAGGCGCATTATTTCCGCTCCAACCGCTTCCAGCCGGAAGACCGGCTGCTGCGCGACGTCCACCGCATCCGGCATCTGCCGGGGGCCATCGTGCAGGGCCGCTACGACGTTGTGTGCCCGGTGGTCTCGGCGGACGAACTCCACCGCGCCTGGCCGGAGGCCGATTACCGCATCGTCCCCGACGCCGGCCACTCGGCGATGGAACCGGGCATCCGCGCCGCCCTGGTCCAGGCGACGGAACGGTTCAAGGAGTATCGGTAGGAAGGCCGAGCCGACGAGCCGCGAAGGCCAGGAAGGCTTCGGCAACGGCCGCCGCGTTCTCGGCCATGTCAACCGTCGGAACTTCTCCCGTATAGTCCTGAAGCAGACGAGCTTCATAGGCGGCACGCAGATCCTCGGCCAAGCATCGCATGTCGTCCGATCCGCTTTTTGCCAGGGCTTCGAACGCCGTATGGACAGCTCGATGCTTCGTCGAGACTGTGCCGTGAGCATCGTGGAGAACGGCGCGAGCGGCATGAAAGGCGGCGTAGTAGGCCGTGTGAATGACGGCTCCCGGCGTCACGGAGAAATCCATGCAACGGAGTTCCCGCCGCATTCCAAAGGCTTTCGTCAGCATCAACCGTGCGTCCAGCTTCGTCATGCGGCCAACTCGATGCCTTCTTCATGAATATGACGACGCAATTCGGCGCTGCGGTCGGAACGCATCGCATCCAGCGGAACGGGTTGGATGAACATTTCCTCGTCGCAATCCCCGACCCGGACCGCAATCGCGGACAAGGCGCGCAACGTTTTCCAACTGCCGGCGTCCTTTTTCAGGAAAACCGCCACGTCCCAGTCGCTGTCGGGCCGTGCATCCCCCCGCGCGCGGGAGCCGAACAGGACGACGCGTTCGACATCGTCGCCGAACGCCTCCTCGACCGCCTGGCGGAACTTCATCAGGGGGTGATCGGGGGCGAAGCGGCCCATGGTTCCTTACCTCCGCACGGATCCGCGACAACTATAGCGCTTTGCCGGAACGCGTGCCATCAGCCCCTTGCGTCGGGACAGGCCAGCGCGTATAAGGCCAACCTTCCACGGGCGGCGAGGCTGGGCCGGAAGGCTCAGGGCATGCCCACCCGTCCGTTGGAAGCGTCTCTATCCGATAGGAAACAAAATGCCCAAGCTGAAGACCAAGAGCGGCGCCAAGAAGCGTTTCAAGGTGACCGCGTCGGGTAAGGTCCGCGCCCAGGCGGCCTACAAGCGCCACTGCCTCGAGCAGAAGTCTCCGACCATGAAGCGCAACGCGCGCGGCATGATGACCCTGTGCGACGCCAATGCGCGCACGGTGTTGAAGAACTGGCTGCGCAACGCCTGAACCTGGGAAGGACCTGACTTATGGCTCGTGTTAAGCGCGGCGTCACGACGCACGCCCGTCACCGCAAGATCCTGAAGCTCGCCAAGGGCTACCGGGGTCGCAACTCCAAGAACTTCCGCATTGCGATCGAGAAGGTCGAGAAGGCGCTTCGCTACGCCTATCGCGATCGTCGCAACAAGAAGCGCGATTTCCGCGGCCTGTGGATCCAGCGCATCAACGCCGGCGTCCGCCAGTACGGCCTGACCTACTCGCGCTTCATCAACGGCATCAAGCTCGCCGGCGTCGAGATCGACCGCAAGGTCCTGTCCGATCTGGCCGCGCGCGAGCCGGAGGCCTTCAAGACCCTGGTGGACAAGGCCCAGGCCGCGCTCGCCTCCAAGGCCGCCGCATAAGGCATCCGCGGGTCATCCGCGGACGCTTTCCAAGGCGCCAGTTGCAAGAGAAGGGAGCCGGGCCGCTGGGTCCGGCTCCCTTTTTGTTTCCGCCTCTTTTCCCCACGCTTGCCGGGAACCGCCATGCTCGACGCGCTGAAAGACGAACTTCTGTCGCTGGTCAACGCCGCCGCCGACCTTCCGGCGCTGGACGAGGTGCGCGTCATCGCGCTCGGCAAGAAGGGGCGCATCACCGGCTTCATGAAGGAGCTGGGGAGCCTCACCCCCGAGGAGCGCAAGGAGCGCGGCCAGGCGCTGAACGCGCTGAAGGACGAGATCGCCGCGGCGCTCGACGCCCGCAAGACCGACCTCGCCGCCGCCCACCTGAAGGCGCGGCTGGAGGCGGAACGGCTGGACGTCACCCTGCCGGCCCGTCCGGAGACGGAAGGGCGCATCCATCCGATCAGCCAGACCATGGACGAGATGGTCGCCATCTTCGCCGAGATGGGCTTCTCGGTCGCCGAGGGGCCGGACATCGAGGATGACTTCCACAATTTCACCGCCCTGAACTTCCCGCCCGGCCATCCGGCGCGCGACATGCACGACACCTTCTACCTGCCCGACGCCCCCGGCGAAGGCGGCGCCAGGAAGATGCTGCTGCGCACCCACACCAGCCCGGTGCAGGTCCGCACCATGCTGAACCAGAAGCCGCCGATCCGCATCATCGCGCCGGGGCGGACCTACCGCTCCGACTACGACATGACCCACACCCCGATGTTCCACCAGATCGAGGGGCTGGTGATCGACGAGGCGACCAACATGGGGCACCTGAAAGGCTGCCTCGTGGAGTTCTGCCGCGCCTTCTTCGACGTGGACGACCTGCCGCTGCGCTTCCGCCCCAGCTTCTTCCCCTTCACCGAGCCGTCGGCGGAGGTCGACATCGGCTGCTCCCGCCGCGGAGGCGAGCTGAAGCTCGGCAACTACGGCGACTGGCTGGAGATCCTCGGCTGCGGCATGGTGCACCCGAACGTGCTGGAGGCCTGCGGCATCGACAGCACGAAGTACCAGGGCTTCGCCTTCGGCATGGGGGTGGAGCGCGTGGCGATGCTGAAATACGGCATCCCCGACCTGCGCACCTTCTTCGAGGCCGACCTGCGCTGGCTGAAGCATTACGGCTTCGTGCCGCTCGACATTCCCAACATCGCCCAAGGCCTGACGCGGTAAGGAGCCGGACCCATGAAGTTCACGCTGTCCTGGCTGAAGGACCATCTGGATACCGGCGCCACGCTCGACCAGATCACGGAAAAGCTGACCGCCCTCGGCCTGGAAGTCGAGGGGGTGCATGACCGTTCCAAGGAACTGGCGCCCTTCCGCATCGCCCAGGTCGTCTCGGCCGAAAAGCATCCGGACGCCGACAAGCTGCGCGTGCTGGTCGTCGACACCGGCACCGAACGGCTCCAGGTCGTCTGCGGCGCGCCCAACGCGCGCGCCGGCCTGAAGGGGGTGTTCGCGGCGGAGGGGGCCTATATCCCCGGCTCCGACCTGACGCTGAAGAAGGGCGTCATCCGCGGCGTCGAGTCGAACGGCATGATGTGCTCGGAACGCGAGCTGAAGCTGTCGGACGAGCACAACGGCATCATCGAGCTGCCGGAGGACGCGCCGGTCGGCGCCAGCTTCGCCGATTACGCCGGGCTGAACGACCCGGTCATCGACATCAACCTGACGCCGGACCGCGCCGATTGCGCCGGGGTGCGCGGCATCGCCCGCGACCTCGCCGCCGCCGGGCTGGGCAGGCTGAAGCCGCTGACCGAGGGACGCCTGGACGCGACCCCCGTGCCGGGCGCCTTCGCCAGCCCGATCGGCGTCACCATCGAGGCGCCGCAGGCCTGCCCGCTCTATGTCGGGCGCTTCTTCCGCGGCGTGAGGAACGGGCCGTCGCCGCAGTGGCTGCAGGACAAGCTGACCGCCATCGGCCTGCGGCCGATCTCGGCCCTGGTGGACATCACCAACTACGTGACCTTCGACGTGTCGCGCCCGCTGCACGCCTTCGACGCCGACAAGGTCAAGGGCGGCATCCTGGTCCGCATGGCGCGCGACGGCGAAAGCCTGCCGGCGTTGAACGGCAAGGAATACGCGCTCGATCCCGAAATCACCGTCATCGCCGACCATGAACGGCCGGAGGCGCTGGGCGGCATCATCGGCGGCGAAGCGTCGGGCTGCGTCGAAAGCACCACCAACCTGTTCCTCGAGGCGGCGATCTTCGACCCCGTCCGCGTCGCGCAGACCGGCCGCCGGCTGGGCATCGAGTCGGACGCCCGCTACCGGCTGGAGCGCGGAGTCGATCCCGCGGCGGTCATGCAGGGAGTCGAACGCGCCACCCGCCTGATCCTGGCGCTCTGCGGCGGCGAGGCGTCGGATCTGGTCGTCGCCGGGGCGGTGCCGGACTGGCGCCGCACGCTGACCCTGCGCCTGGGCCGGGTGAAGAGCCTGGGCGGCGTCGATCTGAACCATGGCCAGCAGGTCCGCATCCTCACCGACCTCGGCTTCACCGTCGAGGGCGAGGACGACGACGGCACCCTGCGCATCGGCGTCCCGTCCTGGCGCGCCGACGTCCATGGCGAGGCCGACCTGGTGGAGGAGGTGCTGCGCGTCCACGGCTTCGACGCCATCCCGGCGACGCCGCTGCCGCGCGAGACCGTGCTGACCCGCCCGGCCCTGACGCTGAAGCAGCGCCGGGTCGCGCTCGCCAAGCGCACGCTGGCGGCGCGCGGGCTGTCGGAGGCGGTGACCTGGTCCTTCCTGGCGTCGCCGGTGGCCGCGCTGTTCGGCGGAGCCGCGGAAGGGTTGCGGCTGGTCAACCCGATCAGCAGCGACCTCGACGTGATGCGGCCGTCGATCCTGCCGAACCTGATCCAGGCCGCCGGCCGCAACGCCGACCGCGGCTATGCCGACGTCCGGCTGTTCGAGGTCGGGGCGGCCTTCCGCAGCCCGGCCCCGGACGGTCAGGACGGCGTCGCCGCCGGCATCCGCGCCGGCGATGCCGTGCCGCGCCACTGGGCGGAGAAGGCGCGCGGCGTCGACGTCCACGACGCCAAGGCCGACGCGCTGGCGGTGCTGGAGGCGGCCGGCGCCCCGGCCGCCAACCTGCAGGTCACCACCGACGCGCCGGGCTGGTACCATCCCGGCCGGTCGGGCGTGCTGCGGCTCGGCCCCACGGTGATGGCGCGCTTCGGCGAAATCCACCCGTCGGTGCTGGAGACGCTCGGCGTCAAGGGACCGGTCGTCGGGTTCGAGGTGCTGCTGGACGCGATCCCGCTGCCCAAGAAGAAGGGCGGCACCGCCAAGCCGCTGCTCCAGCTCTCCACCTTCCAGCCGGTCGAGCGCGACTTCGCCTTCGTCGTGGCGAAGGAGGTCGAGGCCGACAAGATCCTGCGCGCGGTGAAGAGCGCCGACAAGGCGCTGGTCAAGGACGTCGCCGTCTTCGACGTCTACCAGGGGCCGGGCGTCGGCGAGGGGCGGAAATCCGTCGCCGTGTCCGTCACCTACCAGCCGACCACCGCCACCCTGACCGACGAAGCCATCGAGGTGGTCGGCCAGAAGATTGTCGCATCGGTGGTAAAGGCGACCGGCGGAAGCCTGCGCGGCTGATCGGGCCGCCCCCTGTTTCACGCAAGCGTGAAGGCCCCTGCCGCGGCAGGGGCCTTTTGCGTATCTATCCCGATATGCTCGTCCGGAGAGGCCTATTCCCAGGCTTGTGCATATGCAATTTTGCGGAATTGAGAGATTTCTTATAGAGCTTATAAGTGGTCTCTCAATCATACCCCCCTATGTGAGCTCCTTTGAAAGTGCAGAGAATTCGATACGAATTTTCGCATTTCGGAATTGCCTTGGCAGTTTGCCGGATGAAAGGCGGGTATGTCACAGGGAAGGCACAGCCATGGGTCCAGTTACCTCTTTTCTCTTATCTTAGTCTAAAATTGTCCGATCGAGTGGGAGACCCCGAATCATGGCACAGACACCGGAAGTCAGCAGGGCGAATACCCCCGATGCCCCGGCCGGAACTGTCCAGACCGCGGGGGTGCCAAGCGGGCCGGATGCCGCAAGACCGCTGATCGTGGTGGTGGATGACGACCGGGCGATCGTCGAGGGACTGGCCCTGCTGCTCGACGGCTGGGGCTACGAGGTGGTGACGGCGCTGAGCTTCGCCACGCTGGAACAAAGCCTGCCGACCTTGCGCCGGGCGCCGAACCTGATCATCGCCGACCATTTCCTGCCCGCCAACCGCACCGGGGCCGAAGCGGTGGAACGGCTGCGCCGGTTTACCGGCGTGCATGTGCCGGCCATCATCCTGACCGGCGACACCACGCCGGAGCGGCAGGACGAAGCGCAGTTGCTGGACTGCCAACTGCTGCACAAGCCGGTGCAGGTCGCCCCGCTGCGCAGCGCCGTGGAAGGGCTGGCCCACGGTTGAGCCCCACCTTGATGGGGCCTTGCGGGGATGGGGCCTTGCGGGACATCGTCCCGGCAGGCGGACAACCGCCCGAACGGGCTTGCCCGGCCGACGCTCAGGACACCGCCAGATCCGGCGCGACGGTTAGGAAGGCGTCCACCACCAGCGGGTCGAAGCGTGTTCCCGATTGCCGCCCGATCTCCGCGACCGCGCCGTCATGCCCCAGGGAAGAGCGGTAAGGCCGGTCGCACGTCATCGCGTCATAGGCGTCGGCGACCGCGACGATGCGGGCGCTGAGCGGGATCGCCGCGCCGGCCAGACCGTCGGGATAGCCGGTGCCGTCCCAGTTCTCGTGATGCCAGCGCGCGATCTCCGCCCCCAGATGCAGATGGGTGTGGCCGTCCGCCAGACGGCTCGCCCGCTCCAGCAGGGCGCCGCCGGCGACGGTGTGGGCCTGCATGGCGACACGTTCCGCCGCATCGAGCGGACCGGGCTTGTCCAGAAGCGCCGGATCGATGGTGGCGTTGCCGACATCGTGGAGGATCGCCGCCAGCCCGACGATCGACAGGTAGGGTTCGTCGAGGATGCCGGGGAAATGGCTTCCGTCATGCAGGTGGCGGGCGATCCGCTCCGTCACCGCCGCGATGCGCAGGGGGCGCGCGAAACGGCCGTCGGCGCCCGGGTCGTCGGCGCCAGGATCGTCGTTCCGGCGTTCGGCCAGTTCGGCGAGCGCCGTCAAGGTCGCCTCCTGGCTGCGGTGGAGCTGCTCATAAAGGTGCAGATTGTCGAAACCGACCGAAATCTTGCCGCAGAACACCTCGATCAGATCGCGGTCGAGGTCGGACAAGGGCCGGTCGGAGCGCAGATAGACCACGTTCTCCCGGTCGTTCGGGGTACGGATATAGAGCGTGCAATGGTCGCCGGCATAATGGTTGGTCCGGCTTTCCAGGCAGGCGACCACGGCGCCCAGCACGCCGGGATCGACATGGTCGTTGGCCGGCTCGTTGATCAGCGACTCGAAGCGGCCAGAGCCGGCCAGTACATACAGCCCGTCATGGGGGACACCCGGCGCCGGTCCGCGCTGCACCGGCCCGCGCTGCACGCACAAGATCGCGTCGGGACCGACGCCCAGCAGGCCCGAGAGCTGCGTCAGCACGCCCGCCGCGAACAGCTTCATCGAGCGCGCCTTGAACAGGGACGAGGACGCCTCGATGATCTTTTCCAGGCCGCGGCGGTTCGCCTCGATAGCCATGATGTCCTCGTAGGATCGCAGCGCCGCGACCGTGGTTGTGAAGAGCTGCTGCGCCGTGAGCTGGGTCTTCGCCTTGTAGTCGTTGATGTCGTAGTCGAGGATCACCGCCCGTTCCGGCGCCTGCCCTGGCTGGCCGGTGCGCAGGATGATGCGAACGTGGCGGTTCTTCAGCTCCTCCCGGATATGGTGGACGAGCTGCAGGCCGGCGTCCTCCGTCTCCATCACCACGTCGAGCAGGATCATGGCGAGATCGGTCTCGCGCGCCAGGATCTCCCGCGCCTCCGCCGCCGAATGGGCGGACAGGAAATGGGCCGGACGGCCCTTGTAGGCGAAATCGGCCAGCACGAGCTTGGTGATCGAATGGACTTCCGGCTCGTCGTCGACGATCAGCATCTTCCAGCGCATGCCGGTCTCGGCCAGGCCGGCCTTCGGACCGGCTTCGGACATGCCCCCGACGGCCGCCCCCTCCTCCGGATCCTCCAGGAAGAACAGATCGTCGTCGGCGGGTGGGGTATCGGCGTTGGTCATGACGCGAGGGATCCGAATCGGCCGGCGGGCGAGGAGGGCGCCATACAATGGCGGTCAAAGCTTAACGAATGTCAAAACGTATCCAACTCGATCACCGTACAGTCCAGGCCGCGCTGCGCCAAGGTGCCGCAGGCGGTATCGACCTGAAGGCGGGTGAAAGGGCCGATGCCCATGTCGTAGAGCGTCCGGCTGCCCTTGAACACCGGCCAGACCATCGGCGGCAGGTCGCGGTAGGCACTGCCGGGCCCGGCGGTGAATTCCTTCCAGGCGCGCAGCCCTTCGCCGTAACTGACATATTCGCCGAGCTTGGCGCCGTAGAGCATTCCCGGCTCGATCGGCGGCATGCCGGGCAGCGGATAGGGGGCGACCACCCCGACCAGCCCGTCCACCGGTGCCACTGCGCGGGTTCCGGCGGGCAGCGCCAGGGTCGCCTGGCCGCTGGCGATGCCGATGACGCCGACCACGTCGCCCTTGCGCAGCGTGAAGCTGCGCCGCTTCTTGTTGTCGAGGAACTCGGTGGCGCCGACCGGCTTGGCGGCGACGACATAGCCCTGGCCCGGCGTCTGCGCCGCCCGGTCCCAGGCGTCGCGGGGAACGACCGCGGCGCTGCGGCCGCTGGGCGGCGCCTCGCCCGGCTTGCCGTCGGCGGTGGGCCTGGCCGGCCGCGGCGCCTCGCCGCCGACCGCCGGTCGGCCGGTGACCATCAGCGCCGGATCCAGGCTGTCGGCCGGAACATAGCCGATCGGCTGCCCGCCGATGGCGATCTCCGTCCAGAAGGTGCCGCGCGGCGTGCCGAGCGCGTTCAAGGCCTTGCCCTGCTTCAGGGTCATCACGATGCGGGCGTCCTCGCTGGGGCCGATCCGCACTTCGATGTCGCGGTTCAGCACCACCTCGCCGGTCAGCGGCGCACCGATGGCCACCGGGCTTTGCGCGAGCACCGGCGGGGACAAGGCGGTTCCCGGCAGTGCCGCGGCCAAGCAAACGGTCAAGCGAGCAGCCAGGCGGGCAGCCAGGACGATCCGGCCCGTCGTCATCGCGCGGTCTCTCCCACCAGGTCGTGGATGGCGTCGGCCAGCAGCCGCACCGGTTTCGGCAAGGGGCCCGGCGCACGGTGCAGGGCGATGTCGATGTCCGGCAGCGCCGGAAACCCTTCCGCAGCACCAAGGCGCCGCAGCGACGGCGGCACCGTGCAGACCTCCATCGCCGTCACCCCCAGCCCGCCGAGCACCGCGCCGTGGACGGCGACGACGCTCTTGCTGGTGAAGGCGACGCGCCAGTCGCGGCCGATTCGTTCCAGCGCCGCGACGGCCAGGTCGCGCACGACGCAACCCTTGGGAAACAGCGCCAGCGGCAGGGGATCGCACAGTTCCACCGGCCGCACCGCCGGGTCGGACGGCGGGGCTACCCAGGCGACCGGCTCGCGCCGCACCAGTTCGCCGGCCGCGTCGTCGGAACGACGGGTGACCAGGGCCAGGTCGTAGCGGCCCTTGTCGATCTCGGCGACCAGATCGGGGCTGTTGTCGCAGATCACCTCGACCATCACGTCGGGGTAGCTGGCGGCGAAGCGGGCCAGCACCTCGGGCAGCAGCATGGTGGCGTAGTCGTCGGGCGTGCCGATCCGCACGCTGGCGACCGTGGTGGTCCGGCGCATCAGCGCCATCACCTCATCGTTCAGGGTCAGCATGCGCCGGGCGTAGGCCAGCAGCAGCTCGCCGTCGCGGGTCAGCCGGACGCCCTTGGTGTCGCGTTCGAACACGCGCTTGCCGACGACATCCTCCAGCCGGCGGACCTGCTGGCTGACCGCCGCCTGGGTGCGGTAGAGCAGCTCGCCCGCACGGGTGAAGCTGAGCGTGTCGGCGACGACGACGAAGGCGCGCAGCAGATCGGTGTCGAGGTTGGCGGGCATGGCGCGTGGAACCGGAAGTTGCCACCCATTCAAGCAGACACGTCCGGCCGCCGCAACGCATCCGGTCGCATCCGGTCATCACGAACCGTGATGAGTTCATAATGCCTATTCATTTCAAAGGGAATGCGCCCCGGCCCATGGTCGATCCCGACGAGATCAGGAGACGATCATGCTGTTGTTCAACGCGCTGACCAGCGTCGTGCTGACGGCCGCCCGGCTGGACCGGCCCGACCTTCCGGGCCCCCGGCAGCCGGAACCGAAGCCCTTCCGGCTGGCCGGCAACCCGGTTCCTCCGGCAATTCCAGCCGCTTCCCCGGCCCTGTCGCCCGTGCGTCTGTTCGGCCGTTTGCTCGTTGAGGAATGATCGACCCCGTCGTATCGTTCCCGTCCGATCTTTCCGGCGAATCAGTTGGAGATGCACAACTCCGAGTGGTTGCCTTGGATGAGGGCGGATGACAACGGACGGATGACGGCGGACGGGGGCGAGCGATGGCGAAGGTCTATGTGCTGTACACCGGCGGCACCATCGGGTGCGTGGCCAACGAACAGGGGGCGCTGGCCCCGGTGCCGGGTCCGGCGTTCGAATCGCTGGTGCTCTCCGTGCCCGGCCTGTCCGGATACGGCGTCGCCGACTATCCAGGCCTGACCTGGACGATGGGCTGGTTCGACCGGACGCTGGACAGCTCCAACATGACGCCATCGGACTGGATCGCCATCGCGGACAAGCTGGCGGCGGTCTACGACCAGTATGACGGCTTCGTCGTGCTGCACGGCACCGACACCATGGCCTACACCGCGTCGGCGCTGTCCTTCCTGCTGCCGGGCCTGTCCAAGCCGGTGGTCGTCAGCGGCTCGCAGGTTCCGCTGTCCTTCACGCTGACCGACGCCGTGACCAACCTGGTGGGCGCCATCGTCGTCGCCGGCACGGTGCCGGTGCCCGAGGTCGCCGTCTATTTCGACACGCGGCTGATGCGCGGCAACCGGTCGGAAAAGGTCAACGCCAACCAGTTCGCCGGCTTCGGCTCCCCCAATTTCCCGCCGCTGGCGACGGTGGGCAGCTTCATCACCACGAACACGGCGCTGTGGCTGCCGGCCCCGGACGAGCAGGTCTCCCTGTCGGTGCCGGCCAACCTCGCGGCGCTGAAGACCGCGCTGGCCGCCCAGGCGCGGGCGGTGACGGATTTCTCGGTGCTGGTCCTGTGGCTCTATCCGGGCATCCAGGCCTCGACCGTCACCGCCATGCTGACCGGCACCCGCCCGACGGTAAGGGGCGTGGTGATCCAGGCCTTCGGCGAGGGCAACGGCCCGTCCGATCCGGCCTTCCTCAAGGCGCTGTCCGACGCCGACGCGGCCGGCGTCGTGCTGATGGACAACACCCAGGTGCAGGCCGGATCGGTGCTGAGCGACGCCTACGCCACCGGGCTGGGGGCCGTCGGCGCCATCGGCGCCTACGACATGACGCCCGAGGCGTCGCTCGCCAAGCTGGTCTGCCTGTTCGCGAGCGGCCTCGACCCGGCCGCCGTCAAGGCGAAGATGCCGGTCCCCCTGGTCGGCGAGCTGACGGTGACCGGCGGCTGACGGCCGCGAACGGGGCTTGCTGCCCGGCCGCTTACTGCCCGGTGCCGGGCGTCGCCGCGCCGCCCGTCACGCCGCCCATGGGATTGCCGTAACCGGAACTGCCGTAGCCGGTCGTGGCCTCGCGGTCGTATTGCAGGAGCTGGGCGACCTCGTCCCGGTCGTGCATCAGGACGATGCCGTTGCCGCGCCGCTCGAAGTCGGACGGGCCAAAGGTCAGGGTGCGGTCGGTGTTCGCGACCTGCATGGTGATGGCCGGCTGGCCATCGGGGCCGGTGGCGACATCCCGGATCGTACCGGCGACCGGACCGCCGTGGCGGTGGACCACCCGCTTGCCGATCAGGTCGCGCGACGGCACGACGTCGCGGGCACCGGTGTCGCGATCGGTTTCGGCCTGCCGGGCGGCGCGGGGCTGGTCCATCTGGGCCAGACCCGGCGTCGGGACCGCCGCCAGCAGCAGGAGCGCCGGAACGGCGGTGAGAAGCTTGCGCATGTCATCCTCCCTTGTAAGGACGGAAATGGCCTAAAGGCGGAAACGAGGGGGGCGCCCGCGGGATTGCGCCGCGCCCCCGCCTGATGACACCGCAACGCCGGTTTTGTTGCATGCCCGGGCGCCGCTTCTCCGATATTGCCGTATCCCAAACCCGTTGCCCAAATCTGTTGCCCAAATCTGTTGCCCAAATCTGTTGCAAGGGTCCGGGCGACGGATCAGCCGCGCCGGCTTCCCCCCCGCGGCCCGGTCTTTTCCGTCTCCACTTCGGTTTTGCGGACGGTATCGCGCACGGTTTCCTTGCGGTCCTGGGAGGTCTTGGTGATCTCCACCTCGCCGATCAGGCGGGCGGCCTTGCGGATCTCCGCCTCTTCGGAGAGTCCGGTCACTTCCACCGTCTTTTCCTCGAAGGCGGCGTCAGCCTCCTCGGCGCTCAGGTCGCGGTCGACCTCGCGGCGGCGCGCCTCCACCGTCTCGTCCCTCAGGGTGACCGTCTGTTGGACCGGACGTTCGGTCACCGTCGTGCGCGCACGGACGCCGCTTGCCGTCGCCTTCTTGGTCACGCCCATGGTTTCCTCGACTTCCTGAAGGATTTGCGTGTCCGCTTCGTTCGGACCGTCGTAGATGTCGGTGCCCTTGGCACCGCTTCTGGTCATGGCCGCCGCGACCTCGTCGGCCCGATCGCCGGAAACCGCCGCGCTGACGATCGACGCCCCGCGGTCGAGGGAGCCCGTCAAGGCCCGGACATCCTGGTCGTCGATGCCCAGGCCGGACAGGGAATCGCGCAGCTCGTCGGCCGATCCGTTGGCGCCGGCATCGAAGATGCGGACCTCCGCATCCTTGCCGCTCACGCCGAGAACGGCCTTGCGCGCCTGTGAGGCGGCGTTGGAATCAGTGAAGAGACCGATGATGGTCGTCATGGAAATTCTCCTGGGCATGGGTTGACGCACGGGTTGACGCACGGCTTGCCGGTGTTCCCGGCGCTCTTCGGATCGGGAAGCGTCACCGTCGGTGGACAAATCCTCCACGACGACCTGCTCCCGCC
>FTCZ01002735.1_pt1 | contig 15488 bp, 13 predicted proteins | sample 1658871 | NCBI WGS metagenome assembly FTCZ01 (sample SAMEA3914864, study PRJEB12502) | metagenome | biome: forest; material: soil | place: USA | collected 2012-03-12 | depth 0.3 m
CAGTAACGGCCATGCGAAGCGATCGCTGCCGACAGATAATCTTGCGCCCACTTCCATCGAGCACCACCGTAAGCGTGCGGCTCTTCTCGGTGGTCGAACCGGGCAATGCGCTCAACCAGGAAAAGGCACCCTTGGAGGATGCAGAAGGGGAGGGCCGGCATGACGCAAAGATCTCGATCCGAGGCATTGCCGCACCGGGTGAGATAGAGGCGTTTTGCCCTTCGCTATCGACTTCTCGTCAATCAGTCGCTGAAGAGGCAGGTGGCAGTGGCGTTGCGGTTACGATCATTCGGCCAAGAAACACCGGTTTGTCGTTGCCGATCATGACAGGGGCATCGCGGCGTTCGACCATGTGTAACGGTGTAAGCGCATTCGGAGTGAGGCCATAGGCTAGCGAGGAAGAAGCAGCGATGGCGGCGGCAGCAGACACAAGGCGGACCATGGAGCCCCTTTCAAGAACATCTAAGGCTGCCCTTTTGCTCTGTCGGTGTCGCATGTCTTTGTCGTATCGGCATCAATTTGTCTGAAGATGTCCCGACTGTGCGACCGAGGCGAGATCGCTTCGCATTTTCAGAGAAATGCTCTAATCAATTACGGTATTTTGAATAATGATTTAGGGTGGTTTTTGATGCACGGGCCGAAATTCGGCTCTTACGGCTGCTCTGATGTGACCATGCTTTACGAGAGTGGATAATCATGTAAGCGTCCACGCTCGAAAATGATGCTAAGGGCAATGCGGTGGAGGATAGAGTGGAAACCCAAGAAAGCCCTCTACAACCGCTTCGCATTGGTGATCGGGTTCCGCGCTTCGTCGCCCGCAGTACGCAAGGGCCGTTCGATCTGGAGGAATATCGCGGGCGCTGGCTGATACTTTTTTCACATCCGGCGGATTTCACGCCGGTCTGCACAAGCGAGGTTCTGGCTTTCGCGCGCGCGGCGCCGCAGTTTGCGGCGCTGGATTGTCGGTTGGTCGGGCTTTCCGTTGACAGCCTTTATTCGCACATCGCGTGGATACGTCTGATCCGCGACACCACCGGCGTCGCCATCGAGTTTCCCATTATCGAGGATCCGACGATGGAAATTGCGCGCGGGTTCGGGATGGTGGGGGGCGATGCGCGGGATAGTGCCGCGGTGCGGATGACCTATTTCATCGATCCCGATGGCGTGTTGCAAGCCCTGAACAGTTATCCTTTGACCGTGGGCCGTTCGATCCCGGAGATGCTGCGGTTGCTGGCGGCGCTTCAGCAGGTGCGACAGGGGGGAGGGTTAGCTCCCGCCGATTGGCAGGTGGGCGAGGATCTGCTGCGTGTGCCGGAGGATACCGCGGCAGCCGCGCTGGCGGGTTCAGACCCGGCCGCATGGTTCTATGCGCCGCTAGGCAAGGAAGGTTGATATGACCCTTGCCAGCGACGGCGATTTCGAAGCCACCGCCGAACTGCTGCGGGCACTGGCGCATCCATTGCGGTTGCAGATACTCCACGCCGTGCGTGCGGAACAGCTTTCGGTTGGCGAGATCGAGGAAGTGACCGGGATTGGGCAGCCCGGCCTTTCGCAGCAGCTTGCGGTGCTGAGAAAAGCGGAACTGGTCGCCACGCAGCGGACCGGCAAGCAGGTGTTCTATCGCGTGGATGGCGCGCGGATGCGGGAGCTTGGTGTGTTTTTGGATGGCATCGCACAAGGCGGCGTGACGGCACAGGAGCGTCCGGCCGCCGAGCCAGTCGGCACCACCAAGGGTGGCGCGGCCGGGTTCGCGCGCGTTTTGCGCTGAGCCTTCACACCAGCGAATCCACCTCCACAAAGTGATTGCACAAGGCCAATGGGGCTTGCCGGTGCGAGACGAGGATCAGCCCCGTGCCCGTTCGCGTCATCCATTTATCGAGGCTTTCCACCAGCATCGCTTCGGTTTTTGCGTCGAGCCCTTCGCTCGGTTCGTCGAGCAGCAGCCATGGGCGTCCGGCGAGAAGCGCCCGGGCGAGCGAGAGGCGCTTGCGCTCGCCGCCGGAGAATGTGCCGCCTGCCTCAGCGACCGGCGTATCCAGCCCCATGTCGCTGCGTTTGATTCGATCCTTGAGCTGAGCTGCATCCAGCGCGTCCCACATGTCCGCTTCCGTCACGCCTTTGCGGGCGAGGCGCAGGTTGTCGGCCACTGTGCCGATCAGCATGGGCGCGTCTTGTGGTGACAGGGCGAACTGCGCTTCCAGACGGCGTGCAGAGCACAGGGCTACGTCCTTGCCGTCGATGGCAAGCGGCGCGATCGGTTCCTGCATGCCGGCGAGCGCCAGCAAGATCCGGGTCTTGCCCGATCCTGAGACACCGGTCAGCGCCACGCGTGCGCCTGCCGGGTATGAGGTCGCGCCCAGAGTGACGTTAGCTGCCCGGTCAGCCGTTTCGGCCGGTGAAAGCGTGGGGTCGAGCGTGTCGAGAGCGGCGATCCGGCGAAGGCCGGTGTCAAGCGAGGCGCGGCGTAGCAGGCTGCGAGCGAAGCCGCCCATCGCCTCTACCGCTGCGGCCGTTGCCAGCATGGCGAGTGCCACAATCGGGGCGCTCGCCTGCGCCAGCAGCAGCACGCCGGCCATCGCGATAGCCCCGTAGATCGTGAGCAACCCGCCTTGCAACGCCTCGGCGCGGAACAGGCGGGAGCGGGCACGGTCGAGGCGGTCGGAGATGGGTTCGAGTTCGGCCAGCGCTTCGTCGGCCAGCCCATAGGCGGCGATCTCGGCGCGGGATGCGGCGAGTTCGATGTAGTGGCGGCGCAAGTCCCCCAAGGCTTCGGCGGCTTCATTCGCCGGTTTGCGGGTGAGGGCCAGCGAGACGCGGCCGAACAGTGCCGGGAGGGCCGCCAGCATCGCGGCCAGGAACAGCAGTGCCGGAATGCCGGCAAGTAAGGCGGCGAGCAGGCTCACCCCTGCCGATACCAGCGCAGCATGCCGGGCGGGTTCGCGGATCACCAGGTCCTCCAGCGCGGCGACATCGTCGATCAGGCGGTTGCTGGCCTCGCCCGGTGAGGTGTCGGCCGCGCGGCGGCTGTCCTGCGCGGCGAGTTTGTCGAACAGCGATCCGCGCAAGTCCGCCATGCTTTCCAGCGCGACTTTGTGGGAGAGCAGCCGCTCGCCGTAGCGTGCGATGGTGCGGACGATAGCGAGCAGGCGGATCAGCGCGCTGGGGATGAGGTAGTTGAAGGCGGCGACGGCGACGGTTCCGGCGGCGCCCGCCATCGCCGCGCCGGTCAGGAACCAGCCGGAAACGCCCAGCAGGCCGATGGCGGCCACGGCCGCGAAACCGGCGCAGAGACTGGCGAAAAGCAGGCGTCCGCGGGCAAGGCCGGCGATGGCGAGCGGATTGTTTTGCGGCGTGCTCACAGGGCGATCTCCTGCCACGCGATGCCGGCGAGCGCAGGATCGTGCGTGGCGACGAGAATGCAGCGCGAGGTCGAAAGCACCTTCAGCAGTGCGATCACGACGGCAGCAGATTGGGCGTCCAGGTCGGCGGTCGGTTCGTCGCAGAGCATCAGCGGACGGCCTGAGAGGATCGCACGGGCCAGGCCGATGCGGCGGCGTTCTCCGCCGGAAAGGCCGGAGCCGGCGTGGTCTATGGCCATGTCGAGGCCGCCGCGTTGGGCAAGCAGCGGGCCGAGGCCGACTTGCTCGGCCACATCGCGTATTTCGTCCGCGCTGGCGTGCGGTGCCGCCAGCGCAAGGTTGCGCGCCAATGAGCCGGTGACGAGCAGTGGGCGTTGGGCGGCCCAGGCCACGGCTCCGTCCGGGAGAACCGTGCCGTCGGCATTGCAGGCGCGGCCGGCGGCGGGCGAGAGTTGCCCGGCAATCGCGGCCAGCGTGCTGGTCTTGCCGCTTCCGGTCGGCCCGGTCAGCGCGACGAGATCGTGCTGGGCAAGCTCGAAGGTTAACGGTCCTACGGCAATGCCGGGGAAGGCGAGAGTCAGGTTCTCGACGCGCAGTCCCGCGAAAATGCGGTCGGAGAATGATGGGAGGGGCGACGGCTGGGCATAAGGCGCCAACGCGGCTTCGGCCGCTTCGCCAAGCTGCTTCTCATGATAGGCGGCGGCAAGGCGGCGCATCGGCAGGTAGACCTCCGGCGCCATGGCCAGCACGAAGAAAGCGGGCACCAGTGTCAGCGTTTCCGGGGCTCGGAATGGCAGCAGGCCGAGCAGCGAGAAGCCGCAATAGACTGCGACCAATGCGATCGAGAGCGCGGCGAAGAATTCCAGCACCGCGTTCGACAGGAAGGCCGCGCGCAGCACCGCGACCGTGCGCTGGGCGACCTGCCGGGTGGCTTCGCGCACTTGCTGGGAAATGCGTGCCTCGGCGCCGTAATGGCGGATCAGCGGCAGATGGGTCACGCGATCGACGAACAGGCCAGAGAGCGCCGACAGTGCGGCCAGCTGGCGCTCCGACGCGCGGCGCGCAGCGGTGCCCGCCAGGATCGAGCCGAGCACGAAGGGCAGCAGCGTTGCCAGCATGATCGCGGCGGCCACCCAGCTGGCCGGCGCGACTACCGCGGCGACCACCAGCGGGCCCAGTGCGGCGTTCAAGCGGACAGGGTTAAACCTGACATCGCGATTCTCGATCGCCGTGTTATGGTCGATGGCAAGTGTGGTGCTTTCCCCAGTGCTTAGCGGGCCCGGCAGCGGTCTGCCGAGGAGAGTTGACCACGATCGGCGGCGACGTTCACGGCCCAGGGCCTGGGCGGCGCCGACGGCCAGCCGATCGACGGCGAAAGCCGCAGCGGCACGCAGGGTCGCCCCGCCAAGTATCAATGCGGCGGGCAGCAGCAGGGGGCCGGGTCCGGATGCGGGCGCGGCAATCGGCCCAGTCACGTGTCCGGCAATCAGCCCAACACCGCTGGCCAATCCCCAGGAGAGGAACGCTGCGCCGGCAATGTCGGCCAGCCACGGCGCTGTTGTTTTGACATAGATCAAATTACGGAAACCATGTAAGTAACGTTTGACAGCCCAAGTGGCTAAGCCTAACGCGACCCTACGAAACCAACCTGTTCGAGGCAACCTAATCTGTCTCACCAGAGTGCTCAAAAGGCAGGATTCGACATGATCGATATGGCAGTGGTTGAACTCTCCCGGTTGCAGTTCGCCCTTACGGCGCTGTACCATTTTCTTTTCGTTCCCCTGACACTCGGCCTTTCCTTCATTCTCGTAATTATGGAAAGTGTCTATGTGATAACCGATCGTCCCATTTGGCGGGACGTGACGCGGTTCTGGGGCAAGCTGTTCGGCATCAACTTCGTCCTTGGCGTGGCCACCGGCCTCACCATGGAATTCGAGTTTGGCATGAACTGGGCCTATTACTCGCACTACGTAGGCGACATTTTCGGCGCGCCGCTGGCGATCGAGGGCCTGATGGCCTTCTTCCTGGAAGCGACTTTCGTGGGCCTGATGTTCTTCGGCTGGGACCGGCTTTCCAAGCGCGGCCACCTGCTGACGACGATCATGGTCGCGATCGGCTCCAACCTTTCGGCGCTGTGGATTCTCGTCGCCAATGGCTGGATGCAGCATCCCACCGGCGCGGTCTTCAATCCCGAAACGATGCGGATGGAAGTGTCGAACTTCAAGGACGTGATCTTCAATCCGGTCGCGCAGGCGAAGTTCGTTCACACGGTCAGCGCCGGGTACGTCTGCGCCAGCATCTTCGTGCTGGGGGTCTCCTGCTATTACCTGCTGCGCGGGCGTCATCTGGAATTGGCGAAGCGCAGCTTCACCGTGGCGGCGGCCTTCGGCCTTGCCTCCTCACTCTCGGTCGTGGTGCTGGGGGATGAGAGCGGTTACGCGGTTTCGGACAACCAGAAGATGAAGATGGCCGCGATGGAGGCCATGTGGGAAACCGAGAAGGCCCCGGCCGGTCTCGATCTCTTCGGTCTGCCCTCCAACGAGGCACATGAGACCACGCATGAGATCAAGATCCCCTACGTTCTCGGCCTGATCGCGACGCGCAGCCTTTCGGGCGAGGTCACCGGCATCATCCCGCTGGTGGAACGCGCCGACCAGCGCATCCGCACCGGCGTGCTAGCCTATGACGCGGTGGAAAAGCTGAAGGTCAATCCCACCGATCTTGCCGCGCGTGAGGCGTGGGAGCGGAACAAGGATGACCTTGGCTATGCCCTGCTGCTGAAGCGCTTCGTGGCCGACCCGCGCACGGCGGATGATGCGACGATCCTGAAGGCGGCATGGACCACGGTGCCCAACGTGCCCGCGCTGTTCTGGATGTTCCGCGTGATGGCGGGGCTGGGCTTCTTCTTCATCGCCTTCTTCGCGACGGCCTTTGCCTTCTCAGTCCGTCGCCGGTTCGACCGCAAGTGGTTCCTGCGCACGGCGGTGCTGGTGATGCCGCTGCCGTGGATCGCGATCGAGGTGGGCTGGCTGGTTGCCGAACTGGGCCGTCAGCCCTGGGCGGTGGACGGCGTGCTGCCCACCTTCCTGGGCGCATCAAGCCTGACGGTGACCCAGATCTGGTCCACCATCTTCGGCTTCACCGCGCTCTACGGGATCATGGCGGTCATCGAGGTCAAGCTGATGCTGGCGACGATCCGCAAGGGGCCCGAGGTCTATGAAGGTTACGATGGCGAGCCCGCTCCCGAGCGTGCCCCCGCCACCACCTTCACCGCGATCCCGGCCGAATAAGACACCCCAATAAGATGGAGGCAACGATGTCCATTCCCTTCGACTATGAAACGATGCGGCTGATCTGGTGGACGCTGATGGGTGTGCTGCTCATCGGCTTCGCCCTGACCGACGGTTTCGACCTCGGCTCGGCCGCACTGCTGCCCTTCGTGGGGCGCACCGATGCCGAACGCCGCATGGTGATCAACGCCATCGGTCCCACCTGGGAAGGCAACCAGGTGTGGTTCATCCTGGGGGGCGGCGCGATCTTCGCCGCCTGGCCCTTCGTCTACGCGGTCAGCTTCTCCGGCTTCTACATTGCGATGTTCTTGGTGCTGTCCGCCTTCATCCTGCGCCCGGTCGGCTTCAAGTACCGATCGAAGCGGCCCGATCCTGCCTGGCGCTCGCGCTGGGACTGGGCGCTGTTCGTCGGCGGCTTCGTGCCCTCGCTGGTGTTCGGCGTGGCGATCGGCAACGTGCTGCTGGGCGTGCCGTTCCGGCTGGATAGCGACTTGCGCAGCTTCTACGAAGGCACGCTACTGGGGCTGTTCACGCCGTTCGCACTGCTCTGCGGGGTGGTGTCAGTGGCGATGATCGTGCTCCACGGCGCCGGCTGGCTGACGCTGAAGTTGGAGGATGGTCCGGCACGCGATCGTGCGCAGCGCTATGGGCAGGTCGCGGCGATCGTCGCCCTCGTGCTCTATGCGGCGGGCGGCCTGTGGCTGGCGAAGGGCGATATCGGCTACGCGCTGGTTGGTGCCGTCGATCCGCAAGGAGCCTCGAACCCCCGCCTTGCCGAAAGCGCGCATGTGGCCGGTGCATGGCTGGCGAACTATGGCGCGCATCCGTGGATGATCCTGGCACCGGTGCTGGGGCTGGCCGGGCCGCTGGTTGCCCTGTTCGGCATTCGCGGGCGAAAGGACACGCTGGTCTTCGCCGGATCGTCGATGGCGAACCTGGGCATCATCGCCTCGGTCGGCCTTTCGATGTTCCCGTACATCCTGCCCAGTTCGATCGACGCCCGCTCCAGTCTGCTGGCGTGGAACGCATCGTCCAGCCACACGACGCTGTTCATCATGCTGCTGGTGACGGTGATCCTGCTGCCGATCGTGCTGCTCTACACCGCCTGGGCCTACAAGGTGATGTTCGGCCGGGTGACGCAGCACGAAGTGGGCATGAACCCGGATTTCTATTGAGGATCCGACTATGTGGTACTTTTCCTGGATCCTCGGCGTCGGCCTGGCTGTCGGCTTCGGCATCATCAACGGCGTGTGGCATGAGTTCCACACGGATCCGGCCGAAGAGAAAACGGTCCTCGATTGACGTCATGACAGCGGCGGCGCTCCCAACCGGAGCGCCGCCGTTTTCTTATGCGGTGCGCCAGCCCATCCACGGGCCTAGCCTTGGCGCCAGACGCTTGAGGCTCCATTCCGCCAGCACGGCAAGGCCCAGCGAGAGGCCGAACAGCGGCATCAGCATCGCCATCAGCAGTACCAGCGCGACCAGCGCCCAGCTATGGCGCAGCGGCGCGAATGTCGCCGGGGCGCCCAGCATCGCCTGTGGCTTGCGCCGCCACCACAACACCACGCTCGACAGGCAGAGCGTGACGAGGCCGAGCAGCACCGTCAGATTGATCAGCTGGTTCGCCAGTCCGCGCCACTCGCCTTCGTGAATGGCGACGCCGTAGCCTACTGCGCGGTCGATCCAGTGGCGTTGGGAGAAGCGCTCGATCCCGATCAATGTGCCGTCACCGGCGACTTCGGCACTGTCGCGCATCGGGCGGTTCTCCGCCTGGCTGCGCACCTGCCACGGGCCGTCCGGCGCGGTGGGCGGGCTGACTTCGACCGGATGCGCGAAGCCAAGGCCACCGGCGCGCGCCACCACGGCATCGAGCGCGGCGGGATTGGCGGGCAGGTGGCTCATGGTCATGCCGTGATGTTCGGCATGTTCGGACATCATCGCGCGCATTCCCGCGTCCTCCATCATGCGCTGGTGGGCTTCGGCGGAAGACCCGGCGGACCAGTCCTGCCGGCCCGCCACTGTGCCGGTGACGGCGCGCAACTGCCGGAAGTAGTCGCCCCAGGCATTGGCCCAGGGCAGGCCGGTGGCGATCAGGAACAGCGCGCCGAGTGAGATCCACAGGCCGGTGACGGCATGGATGTCGCGCCAGAACAGCGTGCGCCCCCTGAACAGGCGGGGGTAGAGCACGCCGGCCAGCCCGCTCGCCTGACGCGGCCACCAGAGGAACAGTCCAGTCAGCAGCATCACCACCGTCCAGCACGCCGCCGTCTCGACCAGCGCAGAGCCGTAGTCGCCCGAGAGCAATTCGCCGTGCAGGCGGAAGACCACACGCATGAACCGGCTTTCCTCGGGCACTTTGTAAAGCACCGCGCCGGTCTGCGGGTGGATCCAGACGCGCATCTCGGTCGCGCCCTTGCCTACCAGCACTTCCACTGCGTCTGTGGGGGAGCGGGGCAGGACGTACTTGTGCAGCATCGATCCCGGCACCGCCGCCACCGCTTGCGCGGCGATCCGGTCGGGCGAGAGGCGCGGGGCCGATCCGCTCGCGACATTGCGATAGGGGGCATAGAGCGCCTGCTCGATCTGCGGCTTGAACAAGTAGAGCCCGCCGGTGACCGAGAGCCACAGCACGAAGGGCACGCAGAACAGCCCGGCGTAGAAATGCCAGCGCCAGACCGCACGATACCAGCGTTCTCTGCGGATTTCGGGGCGCATTTCGGGGCGTATTTCGGCCGTCATCACATCTTCCATCCCGCTTCGACAAGGAAGCTGCGCTGCGGGTAGGGATGATAGACCCAGGCCCGGTCGTTGGTGAGGTTGTCGACGCCCGCACTCAGGCGCAATTGCGGGGTCACGTCCCAGCTGACCTTGGCGTCGAGCGCGAAGAGTTCGGAGGTGTAGCCGTAGGTATCGCCGCGCTGCAGGCCGAACAGATCGGTGTTCGGGCGGCTGGCATAGCGCACGCCGATGGATAGCAGGACCGGCTCGATCACCCGGCATCGCAAGTTGCCGTTGAGCCGCCAGCGCGGGATGCGCGGGAACTGCACACCCTCGGCAGCGGGGGCGGCATCGTTGCGCAGGGTGACCGAATCGATCCACGCCGCATTGGCGTCCACGTCGAGGCCGGGCAGCACTTCGCGCGCCTCGGCGATCAGCTCCAGACCATATTGGCGCGTCAGGTCGATGTTCTTGAAACTGGAGGTGGTCACCCCGTTCTGGTTGAAGCCGGTGAAGCTGAAGATCGTGTCCTTCACCCGCTGCCAGAACACCGATCCGGTCAGCTTCACTTTGCCGAACTGGTGGGCGAGCAACAGGTTGGCGTCGGTCGAGCGTTCGGGCTTGAGGTTGGGATCGAAGCTGTCTGGATTGAAGCTGCCGTCACCGTTGAGGCTGCCCTGGAACAGCTCCCCCACTGTCGGGAAGCGAGTGGCCTTGGCCAGACTGAGCTGGAGCCGCGTGTCGGCATCGATCGCCCATTCGGCCGACGCCTTGGGCTGGAAGCCGGTGGCGTGGCGGCTGGCGTAGCGATTGAACACCGGCTGGCCGCTGCTATCGAGCCGCCCCAGCCCGCCGTCGAAAGCGTGCCAGTCCTCGAACCGGGTGCCCAATGTCAGCGTCACGGTTTCGATCGGCACGCGCAGTTCGGCCCAGGCGCCAAGGTTGCGGGTCTTGCCGAAAGTCTCGGTCGAGAACGCATTGCCGGGATCTTTGCGCCAGTTCGTGAGCGTGTAGTTGACCTGATCGGTCTTGTAGAGATTGCCGCTGAGCCCGCCGGCCAGCTCGGCCCCGCCCAGATCGGCAGCGAGCGCCAAGTCGCCGGTGTACCAGTATGTTGGCCCCTGCCGTGCCAGCGTACCCGCGCCATCCGATGCTCCTGCCACGTATCCTTTCGAGGTGAACCCGTCGGAGCGCAGGATCTGGTAGGTGGAGACATTGACGTCCAGCGTCAGCGCGTCCGAAACCGGGGCGGAGACTTTCGCGCCGGCCAGCAGTTCGTCACGGATCGCGCGCGACCAGTTGGCGCCGCTGGCCGTGTATTTCTGCCCGCCGATCGAGACGAGCCCCTCGCAGACCGCACCGCCCGCAGCATCGCGCAAGTAGCAGTCCGGCGCGGTCTCGTTGTCGAGGTTGTGCCAATAGGCGAGCAGCACTTCGCCGGTCACGCCCGAAGCCCCGTCGTAGCCGAGGCGCAGCTTGGCCTGATCCTGCGTGATCTCGGCGGGGCTTTGCGCGGCGAAGATCGGGTTGGTGGCGGTGCCGGGCGCGCCGGTCATATGCTGCTTGGGATCGATCACCGCGCCGGTCACTTTCGTGGCGGCGGCCGTGCTGGTCGACGGCGTCAGGCCGTAGAACATCATCGGCTGACCGGTATTGCGGAAGTGGCGGCCGGAGAGGCGCAGCGACCACGGTCCATCCTTCTGCCGGAAGCCAACGCCGGCCTCGCCGGACCAGCCCCAATACGTGCCATGCGTGCCGAACTGATCGTAGGGCTGGACCAGGCCTTGCACGGTGGCGAAAGCCTCGGTCCGTTCGGGCGAGCGGGTGGTGATATTGACCACGCCGCCCATCGAATTGCCCGCATAGCGCGCCGAATAGGGGCCGTAGACCACGTCGAACTGCTCGACTTCGCCGGGGCCGACCACACCCCATTTGGGGGCATAGGCGAAAGAGTTGCCCAGGAAGTTTGAGACGGTGAAGCCATCCACCATCACCAGCGTACGCGCGCTCTGGGTTGAATGGGTGCCGCGAAAGCCGGGCACGCCGTTGGAATCGCCGGCGAAGCGTTTGCGCACGAAGAAATCGGGCGCGTACTTCATCAGATCCTCGACGTTCTGGGCGTTCACGCCCTGAAACTGTTCATCGCCAAGGCTGACCGAAAGGCCGCGCGCATCCAGGCTGATCGGCGCGTTACGCTGGCCGACGACGAGGATGGAATCCGAAGCAGGGGCATCGGCAGGTTCCTCGGCCATCGCCGAGAGGGGAAACAAAGCAAGCGGAGCCGCGCTGAGCGCGAGCAGAATACGGGTCATCGAAAGTCACCTGATCGGCACGCGCGCGATTGCGGCGACGTGCACTCAAGCCGGAAGGGCCGCGCGGCGATGCGCGGCGATGGCGGGGATCAGGCCTGGGCGGGTGGTCCGCGTAAGGGCGGGCGGATCTGCGCGCGGATGGCGCGCAGGGCCAGCGGTTCGCGCAGGATCGCGGCGACGAAGACAAAAGCCAGCGCAGCGGCCAGAAGCGCCGGCAGCACGGCGTCGATGGCCGCCGCCGAATGCGACGAGAAGGCGCAGGGGTGCTCCATCGTCTTGCCGGCATTCTCGCCGGCGTGGCCGTCCTTGGTGGGTAGGGCGATCGTCACTTTCGCACCGGGCGCGGCGCCGGAGCAAAGCTCTACCGTCAGCGTACTGCCCTGCGTCGTCGGCATGTAGCCGGTGGGAACCACCAGCTTGAGGCACAGCGCTAGCGCCAGCAGCAATGCCGCAAGGCCCGGATGGGTCCGGAAGAAGTGCCGAAGGGTGCCCACGGGAAGCGTGCTTAGCCGGAAATCGCGGCTACGTCATGGGACAAGTTGACCCGCCCCGACGATCTAATCGACGACGAGGTAGTAATTCGCCTTTTGCCGGCCGCCGTTGCGCACCTCTATCCGGTAGCGCTGGGTGAACAGAGGCACCCAATTGCAGGCGGGGCTGCCCTGGCCGGACTGGCAGACCACGCGCCGATCGCGGTCGGTAACACGCAGGCTGACCGGCTTTCCGTCGCGCGTGGCGATGGTGATGCTGGCCTTGCGGCCGGAAAGGAATACCTGCTCAAAACTCTCGCTCTGCCCGGCGGGGACTTGCCCCAGCCGATAGCCCGGGCCCAGCGGACTGCCACGCAGCGGAGACCCGGCGGCGGGCACGCGCTCGCGCCATTCGGGCACGGGGTCCGGTCCGGCCCAGCTCTCCAGCGGATGGGCGCCGGCCCGCGCCAATACGCCTAGTGCGCGGGATAGCGCTGCATCGTCGGCATTGTCGCGTGCGGCCTGCGCTTCAGCGAGCGCGATCGCCACCAGTTGTCCGGTGCTGGAGGTTCCGTCGTAAGCCGGGCTGGCGGCCGCCGCGGCGCTGAGCAGCCCGCTGCAAAGGGGCAAGCAGAAGCGCAGGAAGCCGGTCTTGCTCACAATTCCAACATCCGTGCGATCACCGTCTGGCTTGCGGAGCAACCTTGAAACAGGCGCCGCGCGTGGAGGGCTGAAGAACGATTTCAAGTTGATGTCGTTCTGCGATCGCCCGGCACAATGCAAGCCCCAGGCCTGCACCGTCCTGCGATCCCGGCTCGCTGCCCCGCGCGAATTTGTCAAATATCCTTTCACGCTCCCCCTCCGGCACGCCGGGGCCATCGTCGCGGACGGTGAGGCAGGGGCCGGGTTGCAGCCCCAGTTCGACGGTGCCGCCGGTGGGTACGAACTTGAAGGCATTGTCCAGCAGGTTGGTGATCAGCCGGGTAAGCTGCATTTCCTCACCCTCGATCACCACGCCCGGCGCGATATCGAGCTTGAGCGTATGGCCGGATTCCTCGGCGCTGTCGGCATAGAGTTCGCCGAGCCGATTGGCGAGCGCGCTCAGATCGACCGGGGATAGCCCGTGCCGATCGCCCTGACGCGCCTGGCTGGTGGCGATGTCGAGCAGCGATTCCAACATGCGGACGATGCGGCGGATCTCCTGCCGGGCATCGGCGATGCGCGCGGCCGTCTCGGCATCGGGCGTGGCCGAAAGCGCCTTCACCAGCCGGTTGTCCAGATGCATCAACGGCGTGCGCATCTCGTGCGCCAATTGGTCGGTGGTTTCGCGCTGGGCCCCGGCAAGACGGCGCAGACGGGCGAGAGCGTCAGCCGAATGGCGGGTCAGTTCGTCGATCTCGTCGCGATCGTGAGAGCCTTTTTTCAACCGGGCGAGGGCGTCGTCATCCGGGTGGCGGAAGGCGGCGTTGATCCGCTCGATCCGGGTGCCGAGCTTGTAAACCGCCAGCCACCCCGCCAGCGCGACCGCCATCATCGCCAGCATTCCGCCGGCGACGTAGACGAACGCCACCTGACGGCGTAGCGGGCCGATATCGCGGTCCTCATGCGCCACCACCAGCTTCAGGTCCAGGCCGAGCTGGGTCGCATGGGCAAAGGCGCGGGCGCCGCCGGGCGCGGTTATATCACGACTTTCGGAGACGGCGGCGTGCAGACCGGGCCAGGCGTCGAAGTCGCCAGCAACGCGTCGGTCGGCCCTGTCGACCAGCAGATAGTGCGCCAGATGACCGTCACGTGGCTGAAGCGCCAGACGGTCGCCTATGCGGCGGGCCAGTTCGTCTCGCCCGCCGCTGGCGTAGATATCGACCATGCCGGCCAGATCGACGTCCACCGCACGTTCCAGCGCGGCGCGGCTGGTGCTGCGGATCGTCGTGTCGGTCAGCGCCCACAGGCAGCCGGTGATGATCGCGGCGATCGCAATCGCCCAGACCACGATCTGCGCGAAGATCGAACGGCGGATATCGACCAGCCGTGCCATCTGATCAGCGCGCGCCGTCGAGCAGGCGGTATCCCGAACCCCAGATGGTCTCGAGCGCCGGAGTGTCGAAGCCGTCTTCCAACTTGCGGCGCAGGCGGCCGATGTTGACGTCCACCACGTTGGTCTGCGGATCGAAATTCATCTTCCACACGTCGCGCAGCAGCATCTCGCGCGTCAGCACTTCGCCGGCGTTTTCCATGAAGTAGCGGAAAAGCTCGAATTCCTTGGGGCTGAGCGCGAGGTGGCGGTTGTCGCGGAAGGCGGTGCGGGCCTTCACGTGGCATTCGAAGGCGCCGTAAAGGATCACCGCGCTGTGTTCGCGGCCGGAGGCGCGGCGGTGCAGCGCGCGCAGGCGGGCCAGCAGTTCCTCGGCCTCGAACGGCTTGGCCAGATAATCGTCGGCGCCGCCGTCCAACCCCTCCGCACGGTCGGACGTGCGGCCGAGGGCGGAGAGCATCAGGACGGGGGTGCCCACGCCGGATTCCCGCAGGCGTTCCAGGATGGTGAGGCCGTCAAGGTCAGGCAGCATGCGGTCGAGGATAATGACGTCATACCGATTGACGCCGGCGCGCTTCAGGCCGTCTTGCCCGTTCGCGGCCCACGTGAGCGCGAGACCCGCGCTTTCGGCCAGTTCCGCCACTTGCGCGGCGGCGCGGGCATCGTCTTCGATATAGAGAATGCGAAGCGTGCTCATGCCGGCGTGCGGCCCCGCGCTTCAGCGCTTCGTGCTGTTTCGATCATGCAATTGCCCCGTTCTGGACGGGGGCCTTGGGAAGACCCCCGTTCAGATAGGCATTGGCCGACGGGATATCCGCTGACAATGTTTGTTAGGGCGTCTTTGGAAATCCGGCCGTGGCCAGATTTGCGGCACCACCCCACTCCCCCACCCGACTACCTATCAGGGTACACTCGTGGGTGGTCGGGTGGGGGAGTGGGCTGGTGCCGCCTCAGGAAATGCGCTGGCGCATTTCCTGAAAACAAATCTCAGTGCGATCCGGAAGTCGCCACCGGCGCCGCTGCCGAAGGATCTTCGGGCAGACCGCCGAGCTGGGTGACCAGCTTGGTATAGGCGTCGAGATAGGCGAGCACGATGATCTGGCCGATCTGCGTGTTCTGGTAACCGCCGCCGCCGGCCGCGCCGAAGGTGCCCCCGAAGAAGCCGCCGCCCGAACCGCCGAAGCTGACGTCCGACTTGCGGGCATAACCCTCGGTCAACGCCTCCTCGACCGTGGTGCGCGAATTGACGACGGAGAGCGTGACGTTCGCCTCGCCTTTCTTGACGTTCAAACCGCCGGCGATGCGGC
>FTCZ01006649.1_pt1 | contig 15484 bp, 17 predicted proteins | sample 1658871 | NCBI WGS metagenome assembly FTCZ01 (sample SAMEA3914864, study PRJEB12502) | metagenome | biome: forest; material: soil | place: USA | collected 2012-03-12 | depth 0.3 m
GCATAGCGCCGCTCGCGCCGCACCTCGCGCGCGGTGAACTTGGTGGCGTCGTCGATCATCCAACGCATCGGCCGATCGGACATGCCGGAGAGCTGCGCATTGGCCTTGCCCTGCTCGACCGACTTCTTCGAAGCATCGACATGGGTGACGCGCGCGCCCTTGGCGGCAAGCGCGAGGCTGCCGACGCCCGTATAGCCGAACAGGTTCATCACCTCGTCTCCCTCGGCCACCCGATCGCGCATCCACGCCCATTGCGGCGCCATGTCAGGGAAGAATTGGAGGTGACGAAAGGGCGTGTTGGCGGCGTGAAACTTCACATCCTCCCAGCCGAGCGGCCAATCCTTGGGCACGTTGCGGCCCAGCTGCCAGCGCCCGCCGCCCTCTTCATCCGAGGCGCCGACAAACTCGCCATCATGCTTCCAATCGACGCTGGCCGGCGCCCACATCGCCTGCGGCTCGGGACGGACGAAGCGGAAGCGGCCATAGCGCTCGAGCTTCCGGCCATGACCTGAATCGACCAGGCCATAATCTGCCCATGGCTCGGTGATCAGTGTCTGCAGAATCATGCTTACGCCACGCGCGCGAGCTTGCCGCCGACACTGGCCGTGGCGATGCCGCCACCAATCGCGTCCTGGCCGGCGCGGCGCGCATGATCGAGGTCGATGCCGTCGATCTGCGCCACGGTCTCGGCGACGGGCACGATGCGGCCGTGCACCTGCACCTGCCGCGCAAGATGGTCGCAGCGCGCCTGCACCGATTCGAGCCCCATCAGCAGCCCCGCCTTGGCCTGCGCCTTGGCGCGCGCGAGCTCGGCTTCGCTCAGGTCGCCCGCGGTGCGTGCCAGTACTTCGCGGGCGAGCGCGAAGGCGCGCGGCGCCTCCGCCTTGGCGGCCGCGCAATAGATGCCAAGCTGGCCGGTATCGACCGCCGCCGAGCTCCACGCATAGACCGAGTAAGCGAGCCCCCGCTCCTCGCGCACTTCTTGGAACAGTCGTGACGACATGCCCCCGCCGGCCGCGCTGGCGAAAAGGTTGAGCGCATAGACATCGGCATGGCGCTGATCGACGCCGGGATGCGCGAAAGCGATGTGGACCTGATCAAAGCGGCGCGAATCGGTAACCACCCCACTGGTGAAGCGCGCCGGCTCGAACACCGGCGGCCGGCCGGGCGCGAGATCGCCGAAGCGCGCCTCGGCGAGTTTCATGAGCGCATCCTCGTCGACCTTGCCGGCGGCGGCGAGGACGAGGCCGGCGGGGCGATATTGCTCCTCCAGCCAGCGCCGCAGCGCGACCACGTCGATCGCAGCGATGGTCTGTTCGTCGCCCAGCACGGGGCGGCCATAGATCTGCCCCTGATAGGAGGCGGCGGCGAGATGGTCGAAGACGATGTCGTCGGGTGTATCGCGCGATTCGCCGAGCTCGGCCAGCACCACCTGCTTCTCGCGCTCGAGTTCCTCCTCGGCGAACAGCGGCGCACGGACGAGGTCGGCGATCAGGTCGACGCCGAGCGCAATGTCGCCCGGCAGCAGCCGCGCGTGGAACACAGTGGTATCGCGCGAGGTCCAGGCATTGAGCTGGCCGCCGACATCCTCGGCCGCTTCGGCAATGGCGCGCGCGTCGCGGTCGCCGGCGCCCTTGAACACCATATGTTCGACCATGTGGGCGAGGCCGGTCAGGTGCGCGGGCTCGGAGCGGCTGCCTACATCGGCATAGAGGCCGACCGCCAGCGTCTCGACCCCGGCCATCGGCTCGACCGCGACGGTGAGTCCATTGGCGAGGCGGTGAAGGCGTGCAGTCATGCGAGGGCCACCGCGCGCTCGGCGATGAAGCCGGTCACTGCCTCGAAGGTCGCGGGCAGCATGGCGCAGCGCTCGGGTTTGTCCATCAATCCGGCGATCCTCTCGGGCAGCACGGGGCGCACGCCGACCGCCGCTTCAACCGCATCACCGAACTTCGCCGGATGCGCGGTGGCCAACGTGACTATGGGGATTTCCGTCGGCAAGTCTGCAGCGCGCGCGGCGGCGAGGCCAATCGCCGAATGCGGATCGATCACCTGCCCGGCCCGCTCGTGCGCCCAGCGCATCGCGTCGACCATTGCGGCATGGTTGATTCGTGTGCTGGCGAAGTCAGCGGCAGCGCGTGCGCGGAGGTCAGCGGGGAGCGTCATCACGCGCTGTTGCTCGAAGCCCCGCATCGCCCCCGCCAGCGCATCCGCGTCGCGACCATGAAGATCAAACAGCAGGCGCTCGAAGTTTGAGCTGACCTGGATGTCCATCGACGGTGTCGCGGTGGGCGTGACGGTGCCGGTCGAATAATCGCCTGTGGAGAGAGCGCGATGGAGGATATCGTTCACGTTGGTGGCGACGATAAGCCTCTCGATCGGCAGCCCCATCCGCTTCGCGACATAGCCCGCGAACACGTCGCCGAAATTGCCCGTCGGCACCGAGAAAGCGACGCGGCGGCGTGGCGCGCCGAGGCGCACGGCGGCGTAGAAATAATAGACGATCTGGGCCGCGAGCCGCGCCCAGTTGATCGAGTTGACGGCCGACAGGCGAAAGCGGCCGGCGAAGTCTGTATCCCCGAACATCGCCTTTACCAGCGCCTGCGCTTGGTCAAAGTCGCCCTCGATCGCGATGTTGTGGACGTTGTCCGCCAGCACCGTAGTCATCTGCCGGCGTTGCACGTCGGAGACGCGGCCCTGTGGATGCAGCATGAAGATGTCGACATGTGCACGGCCCGCCACCGCCTCAATCGCCGCCGAGCCGGTATCACCCGAGGTCGCGCCGACGATGGTGAGATGGTCGTCGCCCCTGGCCAGGAAGCGCTCGAACAGCAGCCCGAGCAGCTGGAGCGCCACATCCTTGAAGGCCAACGTCGGCCCATGGAACAGCTCGAGCAGGAAATGACGATGGTCGAGCTGGACGAGTGGCGTCACGCCGGCATGGCTGAAGCGGCCATAGGCCGTCTCGCACAGCGCCTGCAGGTCCGCCGCCGGCAGCGCGTCTCCGACGAAGGGCGCGAGGATCCGCGCCGCTGTTTCGGCGTAAGAGAGGCCCGCGAGAGCCTCAATCTCGGAATGCGTCAGGGTCGGCCAGACCTCGGGCACGTAGAGACCGCCGTCGGAGGCAAGTCCGGCCAGCGTGGCGGCTTCGAAGCCGAGCGCGGGGGCGCGCCCACGGGTGCTGATATAGCGCATGAAGCCGCGGACTTAGACGCCGAGGCCGGGTGCGGCAAGCCAACAAGACCTGTCGCCCCCCCAAGCCCAGCGATGGAAGGCCGCGATCCCGTTCCTCAGGACGGCCGGGATGGATGGTAGCGCGCCAGCGCAAGTGCGTAGATCACTACCGCTACGGCCGCGAAAAGGAACCACTGCACCGCATAGGCGAGATGGTTGTTGGGAATCTCGTCGAGGCTAGGCGGTGCACTCGGCTGGAGGCCAGGGGCGGCGCCATCCGAGACCAGCAACACCTGGCCACCACGATCTGGGCCGATGATGCCGCTTACCTCGCCACCCTTCCAGCCGGTGGGTGCATCGGCTCGATTGGACCAGCCCATGTCGACCGCGAAGCCCGGACCCTCGGCCCCGGTGCGGCAATCGGCGATGTGCCGCCAACCCGATTGCCCCGCCCGGTTGCGGCCGGCGCTCGCTCGCCAGGCGACCGGCTGGAGGCAGAATGCTTCGGATCGGCGGAACAGGAGGGTCTGGTCGGTGGGAATGCGGGGAAAAGCGACCGCCGGCCTGCCCCCCGCCGCCGCATATTCGGCGAGTAGACCCTCCTTCCAGTGCAGCCGCTGGAGCTGCCAGATGCCGAGCGCCACCATCGCGGCGACCGCTGACAGTACGAGCAGCGTCGGCAGAAGCGGGATGCGTAGACGGGCGATCACGGCCGCGGCCCGTCATCGACGATGCGCCCCTCGCGCGCCCGGTTGCGATATTCGGACGCGATCAGCATTCCTTTCGCCACGCGCAGCGACCCGATCACTAGGATGACGGTGATTGGCACCCATAGCAGCACATGCAGCCACCAAGGCGGGCTCGCCGTCAATTCGAGCACGATAGCGGCGGCACAGACGAGCGCGCCTACAATGAGGGTGAGAAAGGCCGCCGGCCCGTCGCCGACGTTGAAGGCGGCATAATCAAGCCCGCAGGCCCTGCAACGCGGCGCGAATCCGATCATGCCGTCAAACAGCGCGCTCGCTCCACAGCGCGGGCAGACGCCCCTGAAGCCGACCTCCACAATCGTGGGCTCCGGCCGGGCGGGTTCTGTGCTGTCGCTCATGCGAGGATCATCCGCCTTCCATCGTCCGGGTGAAAGCCAGGACGACGAAAAGCGGACAGTCGCTCACCCTGCGTAGGTCGCGCCCCAGCCGCCCCAGATGTAGATCGAGACGAACAGGAACAGCCACACCACGTCGACGAAATGCCAGTACCAGGCCGCCGCCTCGAATCCGAAATGCTGACGGGGCGTGAAGTCGCCGCGGTAGGCGCGGAACTGGCAGACGGCGAGGAAGATCGTGCCGATGATCACATGGCAGCCGTGGAAACCGGTAGCCATGAAGAAGGTCGCGCCGAAGATGTTGCCTTTGAAGGCGAAGGGCGCGTGGATGTACTCCCACGCCTGGATCGAGGTGAATGCCACGCCGAGAGCGATCGTGCACCACAGCCCGGTCTTCAGCCCCTGCCGGTTGCCATGGATCAGCGAATGGTGCGCCCAGGTAACGGTGGTGCCCGAGCACAGCAGGATCAGCGTGTTGAGCAGTGGGAACTTGAAGGGATCGAGCGGGGTGATCCCCTTGGGCGGCCACACTCCACCGACCGCTTCCACCGCCTTGGGGAAGAGCGAGGCGTCGAAGAAGGCCCAGAACCAGCCGACGAAGAACATCACCTCGGAGGCGATGAACAGAATCATGCCGTAGCGAAGATGGAGCTGCACCACCGGGGTGTGATCGCCAGCATGCGCCTCCCTGATCACGTCCGCCCACCAGCTCGCCATGCAGAACAGCACCAGCACGAAACCGAGCGGGCCGATCAGCTTCCCATAGGGCGCCGAGTGCAAGTACATGATGAAGCCCGAAGCCAGCACCAGCGCCGAAAAGGCGGTGAGCAATGGCCACGGGCTCGGAGGCAAGATGTGATAGTCGTGGTTCTTCGCACCGGCCATCTATTGCCCTCCCTAATCCTTAGGCTCTGTATTCGGCCCGTTTCCGCCAGACCTTAGCTGGCGTCGGGCCCCTGGTCCACCGGGTAGAACGTGTAGGAAAGCGTGATCTCGCCGACCGCTTTATTGTCCGGGTCTTTGAGGATCGCGGGATCGACGTAGAAGACCACCGGCATGCGCTGCGTCTCACCTGGTGCCAGCGTCTGCTGGGTGAAGCAGAAGCACTGCACCTTGACGAAATAGCGCGCGCTCTGATCCGGCGAGATGTTGAAGGCGGCCGATCCGGTGACCGGCTTGTCGGTGAGGTTCGTGGCGTCAAAGAAAGCGAGCTGGCGCGCGCCGATTGCAACCCGCTCGGTCTTCTGCTCGGGCTCGAAGCTCCAGCCGAGCTTGGGACTGACATTGGCGTCGAAGCGGACGGTGACGATCCGGCCGGTGGAGCCGGGAGCCTGCGCGCCCTCCTCGATGCGGGCGGTGCCGCCGAAGCCGGTCTGTTGGCAGAAGATACGGTAGAGCGGCACCGCGGCGAAGCCCACGCCTACCATCCCGCACGCGACCGCACCGGCGATAAGCCCAGTGCGGAGATTGCGCGAGATGCCCATGTTCTCCCCTGACGCCTTCTACAGCATCTTCACGATGCTGATCGCGTAGAACAAAGCGACCAGCGCGAACAGGATCAGTGCGGTTACGATCGAGCGCGACCGCTGGCGCCGCCGGATCTCGGCGTCGGGCGCGAGAGGGGTGGGATCGGGTTCGACCATCAGGCGTACCATAGCCGGTCGACGACCAGCACTCCGAAGGTCGCGAACAGATAGAGGATCGAATAGGCGAACAACCGCCGCTCGGCCTTCATCAGTGCCGGGTCTTCCTCTCGGCTGAAGCCAACGCGCGTGGCGAGCCACAGGAACATGGCGTTCAGCGCCACCGCCGCGACACCGTAGATCGCGCCTGCAAGTCCCAACGGCCAGGGCGCGATCGCCACGGCGGCCATCGGCAGGCTGTAGAGAAAGGCCTGGAGACGCGTCGCCTTGGTGCCGGCCACCACCGACATCATGGGCACGCCAGCGGCCGCATAGTCCGAGTTCACAAACAGCGAGAGCGCCCAGAAATGGGGCGGCGTCCACAGGAAGACGAGCAGGAACAGTAGCACCGGCAGCAGATCGACGCGCCCCGTCACCGCGGCCCAGCCGATCAGCGCAGGAAAGGCTCCGGCCGCGCCACCGATGACGATGTTCTGCGGTGTCCGGCGCTTCAGCCAAACGGTGTAAATGACGACGTAGAACAGGATCGAGACTGTGAGGATCGCCGCCGAAAGCAGGTTCACAGCGAGCCCCATCAGGATCACCGAGAAGACACCAAGCGCCACCCCGAACTGCAGTGCCGAGGAACGCTCCATCCGACCCGCCGGCAGTGGCCGGTTGCGGGTGCGCTTCATCTTGGCGTCTAGATCGGCTTCGTACCACTGGTTGAGCGCGGCCGCGGCACCGGCGCCAAGCGCAATGCACAGGATTGCGGTGAAGGCGAGCACCGGGTTGATATGCCCGGGCGCGGCCAGCAGACCGCACAGGCCCGTGAACACCACCAGCGTCAGCACGCGGGGCTTGGTGAGCGCCCAGAAGTCGCGCCAGTCTGCGGGGAGCCCTGCCATGGGAGCTTCGATCGGCGCGGTCGCCATTCGGTCCTTCATCGTAATTGCCAGCACCTGGAACGAGTCCCCATCCCGAGCGGGCGCATAGCAGAAATCGCCGGGCCTGTGGAATCTATGGCCCGGCGAGCTCCGAACGGGTGATCAGTCAATCCGCGGCAGCGTCTCGAACTGGTGATAGGGCGGCGGGCTCGGCAGTGTCCACTCGAGCGTGGTCGCACCCTCGCCCCACGGATTTGCCGGCGCCTTCTTGCCCGCGAACAGCGACCAGAGGATGTTCACGAAGAAGAGCAGCATGCCGACAGACATCACCTCATAGCCGTGACTCGCGACGCCGTTCCACTTGGCGAAGGCATCTGGATAGTCCGGATAGCGGCGCGGCATGCCTTGCAGGCCGAGGAAGTGCATCGGGAAGAACAGCATGTTCACGCCGACGAAGAAGATCCAGAAGTGCAGGTGGCCGAGCAGTTTGTTGTACATCCGGCCCGACATCTTCGGGAACCAGTAGTAGAAGCCAGCGAACAGCGAGAAAACCGCGCCGAGGCTCAGCACATAGTGGAAGTGCGCAACGACGTAGTAGGTGTCCTGCATATAGTTATCGATGCCGCCATTGGCGAGCACGACGCCCGTAACACCGCCGATGGTGAACATGAAGATGAAGCCCAGCGCCCACACCATCGGCACCTCGAAATCGATCGAGCCGCCCCACATGGTCGCTATCCACGAGAAGATTTTGATGCCGGTCGGCACCGCGATCACCATGGTTGCGGCCGTGAAGTACATCTTCGTGTTTACATCGAGGCCCGTCGTATACATGTGGTGTGCCCACACGACGAAGCCCACTACGCCGATCGCGACCATCGCGTAGGCCATGCCGAGATAACCGAACACCGGCTTCTTGGAGAAGGTGGCGATGATGTGGCTGATCATGCCGAAGCCCGGCAGGATCATGATGTACACCTCGGGGTGACCGAAGAACCAGAACAGGTGCTGGTAGAGCACCGGATCGCCGCCGCCCGACGCATCGAAGAACGTCGTGCCGAAGTTACGATCGGTCAGCAGCATGGTGATCGCGGCAGCAAGCACCGGCAGCGCCAGCAGCAGCAGGAAGGCGGTGACCAGCACCGACCAAGCGAACAGCGGCATCTTGTGCAGTGTCATGCCTGGCGCGCGCATGTTGAAAATGGTGGTGATGAAGTTGATCGCGCCGAGGATCGACGACGCGCCGGCGAGGTGGAGGGCGAGGATGCACATGTCGACCGACGGTCCCGCCGACCCCGATGTCGAGAGCGGCGCATAGAGCGTCCAGCCAGTACCCGCACCATTGCCGGTGCCGCCCGAGACGAACACCGATCCCAGCAGCAGCGTGAACGCCGGCACGATCAGCCAGAAGCTGACATTGTTCATGCGCGGGAAGGCCATGTCCGGCGCGCCGATCATGATCGGCACGAACCAGTTGCCGAAGCCGCCGATCATCGCCGGCATCACCATGAAGAACACCATGATGAGGCCGTGCGCCGTCACCATCACGTTCCAGAAATGCAGCGCCGCGTCGTTGCCAACCGGCGCGCCGAAGAAGTGCGCGAGCCCCGGTAGATACTGGATGCCCGGATGCGCGAGCTCAGCGCGCATCAGGCCGGAGATCCCGCCGCCGATGATGCCTGCGATGATCGCGAAGATCAGGTAGAGGGTGCCGATATCCTTGTGGTTGGTCGAAAGGAACCAGCGGACAAAGAAGCTCGGCTTATGGTCTGCGCCATGATGCTCGTGCTCTTCCTCGCGAAAGAAATGGGCGTTGGCCGTCGTGTCGGTCATGATCCTCGCCTCAGTTCGTCGTGGCGGCTTGGCGCACGGGCTTAGCCGCGGCAGTCGCATTCTCGGTCGGGGTAGTCGGCGCGGCCGCAATCGGCGTCGGCTGCGCCGTTGTCGCCGGCGGATTAGTGATCGGCGAGTTGGCCGTGGCCTCCGGGCTCGCCGGCTTGGCGCCGCCCGCACCCGCCATCGTGCCGCCATTCGCCTTCACCCACTGGGCGAACTGGTCCTTGGTCACAACCTCGACCGCGATCGGCATATAGCCGTGACGGGCGCCGCACAGCTCCGAGCACTGGCCGTAATATAGGCCGGGGCGATCGACCTTGAACCAGGTTTCGTTGAGGCGACCGGGCACCGCGTCCATCTTGATCCAGAAGGCCGGCACTGCGAATGAATGGATCACGTCGTCCGACGTGGTAATGATCTTCACCACCGCGCCGACCGGCACCACCATCCGCGCGTCGACGCCGAGCTGGCGAGGCTCACCCTTCGCCTTGTCCTCGTCGTCCTTCAGGATGTTGGAGACGACCTCGAAGTCGCCATTGTCCGGATACTGGTACGACCAGTACCACTGGTGGCCGATCACCTTGACGGTGAGATCGGGCTTCGGTGTCGAATATTGCGCCGCCAGCAGCTTGATGGAGGGCACCGCGATCGCCAGCAGGATGAGCACCGGCGCCACCGTCCAGATGATCTCGATCACCGTGTTGTGAGAGGTGCGCGACGCCGTCGCGTTAGCGCGTCGGTTGTAGCGCACCACCACCCACAAAAGCAGCACCAGCACCAGCAGGCTGATCACGGTGATGATCGGCAACAGCACGACGTTGTGGAACCAGGCGGCGTAGCGGCCGAGCTCGGTTACCTGCGGCTGGAGGCCGATACTGTCGGTCGGCTGGCCGATGCCCGGTGTGGGCGTGTAGAATTCGGGGATCGCCGCCTTGGCGGGCGCAGCCGTCGCCGGCGGCGCGGCGGGGACAGCGGTGGCGGGCGCCGGAGCGCTGGCCGAAGCGACCGCCGGGGATGCCTGCCCGGCGGCGGGTGCCGTCGCCGTTGCGGTGGGGGATGCCGTTACAGGAGCAGCGGCCGGTGCCTGTGCGGAAGCTGCGCTCACCAGCGCCAGCGCTCCCAGACCGGCTGCGATCAGCTTGGTCTTCACCCTCGTCATGTCACCCCTCTTCCCGCGATGGACTATCCCAGGCGAAGAGCCCAACGACGACCATTCTCAGGGTTTTATAGCAGCGGTCATCAAAGCCTCAAGCGCTGCACCGGTCAACTAAATCCGCGACCGTACAAAGGAGCATCCATACACAGCACCATTGATGGACCGGCCGCTCAAGCCTATCAGGCCGCCACCCTGCGGGGACGATTGGATATAGAGGCGATCATGACTGACGACGAAGTGCTGGCGGAATTCCGTGCGGCCGAAGCGCTGCTGGACGGGCATTTCATTCTGTCGTCGGGTCTGCGCAGCTCCACCTATCTCCAGTGTGCGCGCGTGCTGATGGACCCGAAGCGCGCGCAGCGACTGTGCGCCGAGCTTGCGTCGCGGTTGACGCCCGCCGTCCATGCCGGCGTCACCGCCGTAGTATCGCCCGCGATGGGCGGCGTGATTGCAGGCTATGAGATGGCGCGAGCGCTCGGCGTCGAAGCGATGTTCGTTGAGCGCCCGACCGGCACCTTCGAGTTGCGCCGCGGCTTCGCGCTGCAGCCGGGCCAGAAGGTGCTGATGATGGAGGACGTGGTCACCACTGGCCTCTCCTCTCGCGAAGCGATCAAGGCGATCGAGGAAGCCGGCGGCCGTGTGATCGCGGCAGCCTGCCTCGTAGACCGCTCGGGCGGCAAGGCCGATATCGGCGTACCGCTGACCGCGCTCGTCACGCTCGAAGTGCCAACCTATTCGCCGGACGCGCTTCCCCCCGAGCTCGCTGCCATCCCGGCGATCAAGCCCGGCAGCCGCGCGGCCGCCTGAGGACCGGAGGGGGTGCGACTGCGTGCGGGCGTCACAGCGCTCGTGCTGTTGGCCGCCGCGCCTGCTCCCGACTGGCCGGCTTCGTCCCCGCTCGATGGCGCGATCGCGACGGCTCGCTTCGAGGGCGTCGCGATCGCGGGCGATTCGGATCAGCCCGCCTATGTCCGAGCGATCGGATCGGCCGCGCCCGGCGTGCCTAACCGCGCCGACGCGACTTGGCGCTGGGCATCCGTCACCAAACAGCTCACGGCCACCATCGTCATGCAGGAGGTAGAGGCCGGACGGCTCGGGCTCGACCGGCCGATTACCGATTACTGGCCGGACTGGCCCCAAGTCTTCGCCGACGAGATCACGATCCGGACGCTGCTCCAGCACATGAGCGGGCTTGCCGACCCCAATGCGGATGGACCGAATCACCCCGATGGGATGCCCGTCTTCTACCGGCCGCCCGCCGGCCAGGGCAGCATGGCGTTCGAAGCGACGCATTATTGCGCCGAGCATCCCCATGTCCGGCCGGGCCTCGGCTTCCACTACAGTAATTGCGATTTCGTTGTCCTCGGCGCGCTGCTCGAACGGACGACCGGCAAACCATTCGGCGAGCTGCTTCAAGAGCGGATCGCCGGGCCCCTGGGGCTGCACATCGGCCTATTCGAGCCCGGCCGTCCCGCCGCTCCCCATGTCGCCGGCCTTGTTCGCCCGGGCGTACCGGATGAGGTCGGCGATCTCGGTACCTATGGCGCGGCAGGATCGGCCTATGGCTCTCCATTGGCCCTCTACGCTTTCGACCGCGCGCTGATCGAGCATCGGCTGCTGGGCAAGGCGGCGACTGAGACGATGTGGGCGGGCGATCCCAAGTTCGCCTCCGCCGCGCTCGGCCAGTGGCAGTTCCGGGTGCCGCTCAGAGGCTGCCCGGCCCGGGTCTCGGTAGTCGAGCGGCGCGGACAGATCGGCGGCGTGCAAATCCGCAACTATATCCTGCCTGAGACGGGGCGGGCCCTTGTCCTCTTCACGCGGCGGGGCGATTTCGACTTCGGTGAGGTTTGGCAGGGCAAGGGCTTCGCCTATGAGGCGCTGTCCGCGATAGGGTGCAAGGCATGACCGCGAAATTGAGGCTGGGTGTCAACATTGATCATGTCGCCACCATCCGCAACGCGCGGGGCGGCGGCCATCCCGATCCGCTACGCGCCGCCGAAATCGCCGCGGCCGCCGGCGCCGACGGCATCACCGCGCATCTGCGCGAGGATCGACGCCACATCACCGACGACGACATTGCCCGCCTGCGTGCCGAGATCGCGCTGCCGCTCAATCTGGAGATGGCGGCGACCGAGGAAATGCTGGGCATCGCGCTCCGGCATCGGCCGCATGCCGTCTGCATCGTCCCCGAGCGGCGTGAGGAACGCACCACCGAAGGTGGGCTCGATGCAGCAAGCCAGATCGAGGCGCTCGGCCCGATCGTCACCCGACTGTCCGACGCCGGTATCCGTGTCAGCCTGTTCATTGAGCCCGCGCCCGCCCAGATCGAGGCGGCGGTGCGGCTCAAGGCCCCCGTCGTCGAGTTCCACACGGGTGCCTATGCCCATCTCGCCGAAGCGGCGTGTGGGCCCGAGCTGCGCCGCCTCACCGATGCCGCCGCGCTGGCCGCCAAGAATGGCATCGAGCCGCATGCCGGCCACGGTCTCACTACCGCCAATGTCGGTCCGGTGGCGGCCATCCCCCAGCTCGCTGAGCTTAATATAGGCCATTATCTGATCGGCGCGGCGATATTCACCGGCCTCGATGCGGCAATTCGCGAGATGCGCGCAGCAATGGACGCGGCGCGATGATCGTCGGCATCGGCTCGGACCTCTGCAACATCGAGCGCATCCAGAACTCGCTCGACCGCTTCGGCGACCGCTTCGTGCAGCGTTGCTTCACCGCCGTGGAGCAGGCCAAGTCAGAGCGCCGCACGCTGACCCGCGCTGCCACCTACGCCAAGCGCTTCGCCGCGAAGGAGGCATTCAGCAAGGCGGTCGGCACTGGATTTAAGCAGGGCGTGTTCCTGCGCGACATCGGAGTGGCCAATCTCCCCTCGGGCGCACCCACACTGGTGCTGACGGGCGGCGCCAAGGCAAGGCTTGACGCGCTGATCCCGGCAGGCCACGCCCCGCATGTGCACCTGACGATGACCGATGACCACCCTTGGGCGCAGGCCTTTGTCATCATCGAAACGCTGCCCATCGGCGGCGCGGAATGAGGATTCCCGACTTGAGCGACACCGAGGCCGAAGCGGCCGCCACCGACAGCCCCGTCAAGCCGCCCAAGCAGGGCACCGACTGGGGCGCCGAGGTACGTGGCATCATCTGGCTCGTGCTGGGCGTGCTTGCCTTCTGGTGCTTCATCGCCAAGCCCTTCTACATCCCCAGCGAATCGATGATGCCCACGCTCATCAAGGGCGACCGGCTGGTGGTGAGCAAATATCCCTATGGCTGGAGCTATGTGTCGCCCAGCTTCCACGTTCTGCCCTTCATGCATGGCCGCCTGCTCGGCCATCTGCCCGAGCGCGGCGACGTTGTGATCCTCACGCCCCCAGGCGAGAGCAGCGATTATATCAAGCGGGTCATCGGCCTTCCCGGCGACACGATCGAGGTCCGCGAGGGCGTGGTGTGGCTCAACGGCAAGCCCATCCCGCGCGTCGCGCGCCCCGCAGCAATGATCCCGGTCGATGCCAACGTGCCGTGCGACCGCGGCCTCGAAGCCGCGCACCGTATCACCGGCAAGGATGGCAAGCTGTACTGTGCGCTCCCCGTGTTCCGGGAGACGCTGCCATCGGGCCGCAGCTACAACACCGTCGACATGGGCTATATCCCAGGCTCGGGCGACGACTACGGCCCCATCACGGTGGCTCCCGGCCAGGTGTTCGTGATGGGTGACAATCGCGACGAGTCGGCCGACAGCCGGTACCCGATCGAGGAAGGTGGGTTGGGCGGGCCGGTGCCATGGGAGAATCTGGGCGGCCGGGCGGAGTTCATCACCTTCTCGCTCGACGGAACTTCGGAGATATGGAACCCGCTGAGCTGGGTTACCGCGCTGCGCGGGGGCCGAGCCGGCACCAACCTCCATCCAGTGCGGACGGCGGTCCCCGCGCCGCGGGCCGGACAGCCCTAATGGCCCGCCGGGCACCCTCGACCCCACCCCATGTCGAGGCGCCCGGCCCGGTCGAGATGCGTGACCCACTCACGCGCGCCGAGCTCAAGCGCGCGATTGTGTGGGTGTCAGTCGTGCTCGCCGTCGTTCTCACCTATGTGCTGGCCCAGCCGCTCCTACTGATCGTGGGCGGCATGGTGTTCGCCTCCATGCTCGACGGTGGCGCCCGACTGCTCGGGCGGATCATGCCGATCGCGCGGGGGCTGCGCATCGCCATTGTCGCGATTTGCGCCTTCGCCTTCCTGATCGGCGTGGTCTGGTATGCCGGTGTCGAGCTGGTCGGCCAGTTCGAGGCGCTCAAGGCCGTGGTCGCAAACCAGCTGCAGCGCATCCTTGGCTGGGCAAGCGCGCTGGGTCTGGTCCCCAAGGGGAGCCCCGCCGAGAATATCGGTCGCCAGCTCATGGGATCGCTCGGCCAGCTTACCAGCGCGGTGGGTACCGCTCTGGGTGCAGTTTCCAGCCTCGCTATGATCGTCGTGCTCGGCCTGTTCATCGCCGCTGAGCCGCGCATCTACGAGCGCGGGCTCGCCTGGATGCTGCCGCTCGACCAGCGTGAGGCCTTCTACGTCAGCACCGCCGACATGGCCCGCACGCTGCGCCGGCTGATGGCCGGGCGGCTGCTCGGTATGGCGGTGGAGGGGCTGTTCATCTGGATCGCGCTGTCGATCGTCGGCGTGCCGATGGCGGGGCTGCTGGGCCTCATCACCGGCCTACTCGCCTTCCTGCCCAATATCGGCGCGATCGTGTCTGGTGCTCTCACCATCCTGGTCGGCTTCTCGGCGGGAATCGACACCGGCCTGCTCGCCATTGGCGTCTATGCGCTGGTGCAGATCTTCGACGGCTACGTGGTGGTGCCGATGGTGGCGCGCCGCTCGGTCGACCTCGCGCCGGCGCTGGTGCTGGGAATGCAGTTGCTGCTCGGCGCGCTGTTCGGGATCCTCGGGCTGATGTTCGCCGATCCGATCGTGGCGATGACCAAGGTGGCGCTAGAGCGCCGCAGCGGTCTCGACCCCGCCGTAGAGCGCTGAGCCCCGAATACGAAAAGGCCCGCGCGAAGGCGGGCCCCAACATTCGACCGGGGTAAGCCGATCAGGGCTGGCCGCCGGGACCGCCCATGCCGGCCGCCCCATAGCCCGGCTGCTGCGGCGCGATCTCGCGCAGCGACACGTCGAACTGAAGCACGCTGTTGGGCGGGATGACGCCGTCGCCCGCGCCCTGCTCGCCATAGGCCAGCTGCGGCGGAATCCAGAAGCGGTAGCGCGCCCCCCGGCTCATCAGCTGGAGGCCCTCGCTGAAGCCCGGGATCGATCCCGCCACAGGCATGACGGCCGGCTGACCGTGCTGAGCGGTCGAATCGAAGGTCGAGCCGTCAAGCAGCTTGCCGTCATAGTCGATCAGGACGATGTCCTGCGGGCCCGGACGGGTGCCCTGGCCGGGGGCGATGATGGCATATTCTAGGCCCGAGGCGGTGACATGCACCCCGTGCTTCTTGGCGTTTTTGGCGAGGAACACCGCCGGCGGCTCGCCCATCGCAACCTGACGAGCGGTGCCGGCCCAGGCCACGCCCACGCCGATCACCACCGCGACGCCCACGCCGATCCACAGCTTCGCAAGCGTTCCCTTGGCAACGGGACGCAGGGGAACGGCGGTGACTTCGGACATGGGCAACCTCGCTCGGAAGAAGGTACGGTCAGGCTCGGCCGGCTTCTGCCCGGCC
>FTCZ01000402.1_pt1 | contig 15464 bp, 17 predicted proteins | sample 1658871 | NCBI WGS metagenome assembly FTCZ01 (sample SAMEA3914864, study PRJEB12502) | metagenome | biome: forest; material: soil | place: USA | collected 2012-03-12 | depth 0.3 m
CGCGATGCGCCGGCTCCTGCTCCTGGTGCTGGCGCTGGTCGCGCTGGCCGTCGGTGTCCCGCTCTGGATGTGGAGCGGGCCCGGCCCCTTGCCGAAACGGACGGTCGTAGAAATCCCGGAGGGCTCCACGATCGCTTCGGCGTCCCGCCTCCTGGCGAAGGCGGGCGCGGTCCGCAGCGCCACCTGGTTCCGCGGGCTGGCCAGCCGACTGGGCTCGCGCGACCCGATCAAGGCGGGTGCCTTTGCTATCCCCGCGCACGCGAGCGCCGAAGAGATACTCGAACTACTCCAGCACAGCCGGCCGACGCTCACCCTTGTGACGATCCCGGAGGGCATGCCTTCGGTGCTCGTCCACGACAAGCTGATGGCGACGACCGCGCTCGCCGGCGCGGTGCCGGTGCCGCCCGAGGGCACAGTGCTGCCCGAGAGCTACGCCTATCGCGATGGCGAGAGCCGGCTTGCCGTCGTCGAGCGGATGCAGAAGGCAATGAACCGCGCGCTCGCTGACGAGTGGGCTGCACGTGGCACCAATCTCGCCGTGTCGACGCCGCAGGACGCGCTGATCCTTGCCTCGATCGTCGAGAAGGAGACCGGCATCCCGTCCGAGCGCGCGACGGTGGCGGCCGTCTATGGCAACCGGTTGAAGGCGGGGATGCCTCTCCAGGCCGATCCGACCGTGATCTATCCCGTGACCAAGGGCCGCCCGCTCGGTCGGCGCATCCTGGTCTCCGAGCTCCATGCCAAGAACGGCTACAACACCTATGCCGAGCGCGGGCTGCCGGCGGGGCCAATCTGCAACCCTGGCCGCGCGTCGATCAACGCGGTGTTGCATCCAGCGGAGAGCAAGGCGCTCTACTTCGTGGCGAACGGTAAGGGCGGCCATGTGTTTGCCGACACGCTCGCCGAGCACAACGTCAATGTGAAGAAATGGTACGCCATCCGCCACGCACGCGGCGAGATGTAGCCGCCTGAACGGCGCCTGCACGAGCCATTCTACGACCGTTCAGGGCGAATCCGCCAATCCTCTTCCCGATGTTTGAAAACGGGAGGGACGTATGCGTAAGTTGATCCAGATCGCTGCGGCGGCCGCCGCGCTGGCCACGGGATCGATGGGGGTGGTGGCGCCTGCCGAGGCGCATGTGAGTACGGGCGTGGCCGTGGCGTCGGGGCTGCTCGGCCTGGGCGTTGGCGCGGCCATCGCGTCAGACCACCGTGATTATGACGAGGGCTATTATGCGCCGCCGCCCCCGCCGGTGGCCTATTATGCGCCGCCTCCGCCTCCGCCACCTCCGCCGGCCTACAGCTATGAATATGTGCAGCACTGCCGCGTGCTGGATCGCTGGGATTCCTACGAAGGCCGCTACGTTCAGTCGCGCCGCTGCTATTGATGCGGGTAGGGCCGCCCCCTCGGGGGCGGTCTGCTAGAGGCGTAGGCCTTCGGTCTCGGGTAGGCCAGCCATCAGGTTGAGGTTCTGGACCGCCGCCCCGCTCGCGCCCTTGCCGAGATTGTCGAGCGCAGCGACGAGGCGGAGATGGCCCGTCGCCGGATTGGCGAAGACGAACAGCGCGAGGCGGTCGGTGCGCGCGACATACTCTATGGTGAGGCCGGAGAGCGCCGCGCTCTCAGCGAGCGGCGTGACGCTCACCACAGGCGAACCCGCATAGGCGTCGGCGAGCGCGGCGTGGACATGCTCCACCGTCGTATGCGGCGCCAGCTGCGCGAGATGCAGCGGCACCTCCACAAGCATGCCCCGATAGGCATTCGCCACTGCGGGTGCGAAGATCGGCGGCAGGTCGAGGCCTGCGTGCCGCTGCATTTCGGGCACGTGCTTGTGGGCGAGGCTGAGGCCGTAGGGGCGGAAGGCGGTCGGCGCTCCACCGTTCTCGAACTCGGCGATCATCGCCTTGCCGCCGCCCGAATAGCCCGAGCTGGCGTTGACGCTGAGTGGCGTGCCCGCCGGCAGCAGCCCTTCGCGCACCAGTGGCCGGACCAGCGCCAGAAAGCCCGTCGGGTAGCAGCCGGGGTTGGAGACGAAGCGCGCGGCTTTCAGCTCCTCGCGGCGGCCGGGCTCGATTTCGGCAAAGCCATAGGCCCAGCCGTCGGCAGTGCGGTGCGCGGTCGAGGCATCGATGAAGCGGGTAGGCAAATCCGCTGCCAAGGCCACCGCCTCGCGGGCGGCGTCGTCGGGCAGGCAGAGGATGGCAATGTCGGCAGCGGCCAGCGCGTCGGCGCGCGCGGCGGCATCCTTGCGGCGATCGTCGGGCAGCAGGCTGAGCGAGACGTCTGCGTGGCCGGAGAGCCGCTCGACGATTTCGATCCCGGTCGTGCCGGCACCGCCGTCGACGAACACGCGTACAGTCATGGCAATCTCCGAAGCGCCGTGATGCCCCTGCCTTCGGGCTGGCGCGCAAGAACGTCGGCGAGCGGTTCCGTCACCACCCGCATCCAATGGGCGTTGGCGTGCAGCAGATGGGTGTCGTTGGCCATGATGCCAACATGCCCAGGCAGAAACACGAGATCGCCGCGACGAAGCGAGGCCTCATCCGCGATGGGTTCGCCCAGCACGGCCGCCTGCAGGTCGGTGTCGCGCGGCGCGACGATGCCGGCGAAGCCGAGCGCGAGCTGGACGAGGCCCGAGCAGTCGATCCCGTCGCCCGAGCGGCCGCCCCAGCGATAGGGCACGCCCGCCAGCCGTGCGGCGACCTCGACGAAGTCGGGCAGGGGCTGGCCGAGCGGGGCGATGTGGCGGCCGTGGACGAAGCCATTGTCGAGCGCGAGGAACGCACCGGCCTCGCCGGTTGCGGTCAGCCGCGCGCCCATCGGCAGCCACTCGACCACGGACGCCTTGATGTCCGGTGCCGCGAAGACGAGCGCGGCCGGCGTTGCGACGATGTGGGTTGGCTCGACGACGGGGCCCAGTGCACCGACGGGCACATATCCGACATAGTCGTCATGTCGGCTGTAGCCCCATGCCCAGCCGCCGCTGCTGTCGACGACGAAAAACTCCTCGCCGCGCAGCAGCTCGGAGACCGCGACGGCGTCGCCGCTCGGGGCCGCCCGCATCGGGACTGCGGACGCAAGGCACCCGTGCAGCAGGGGCTTTGCGTAATGGGGAGCGAAGACGCGGTCCGCCAGCGCGATATCGGCGATGTCGCGGCGCACGGCGTGGATGCGCGGGTCCAGCCGCGCCGACGGCCCCGCGAGGCTGAAATGGTCAGGCGTGGGCGGGCTGGGCGGTCGATTGGGGCCGGCGGCGCTCCTTGCCGGCGATGAGGCCTTTGAAGCCTTCAAGGAATTCCGCTCCCAAGCTGGTCCGCGTAACAAAGATGTTGCGACGATCACGCTCGTCGCGTTCGCGGCGCAGATAGCCGAGGCGGCCCAGCGTATTCAAGGCGCGCGTGACGACGGGCTTGGAAACTCCGAGCACGCTCGCCAGCCCGCGGACGGTGTGGGGGCCGTTGGTGCGGTAGACGAGCAGCAGCAATGCCATCTGCCGGTTGGTGAGATCCGGCTGGCCCGATCGGACATAGGCAACCAGCGCCTCCATCCACGTGCTGAGCGGTTCGTTTTTCACGACCAGTGTCCCGTGTGAAATCGTCATCCCTGTCCCGGGATCGTAACGAAAACACGCGAGCGCGAGGATCGTTTCCTTGCCGTATGAAAAGGTTTTGACGGCGGGATTTCAACCCGGGGTATAACGCCTGCGCAACATCGCCCACGCGGCACGAAGGCCCAGCGCCTCGCCGCCTTTGGGTCGCCCCGGTTTGGCGGACGGCATCCAGGCGAAGGTGTCGAAATGGGCCCAGGAGAGATGTTCCGGTACGAATTTCTCGAGGAACAGCGCGGCGGTGACGGAGCCGGCGAAACCGCCGTCGGGTGCGTTGTTGAGATCGGCGACGTCCGATTTCAGAAGCTCGCGATAGGCAGGCCAGAGGGGCATGCGCCACAGCGGGTCGCCCACCTCCTCGCCCGCAGCGAGCAGCGCGGTAGCGAGCAGCTCGTCGTTGGTGAACAGCGCGGGCAGGTCCGGGCCGAGCGCCACGCGGGCAGCGCCAGTCAACGTCGCGAAATCGAGGATCAACTCGGGGGCCGCGCCCGCTTCTCCTTCGCCCGCGCGAGTAAGTGTGTCGCCCAGGATCAGCCGTCCCTCGGCATCGGTGTTGGCCACCTCGATGGTGAGGCCCTTGCGCGAGGGCAGCACGTCGCCCGGCCGCATCGCGTCACCGGCGATGGCGTTCTCCACGGCCGGGATCAACAGATGGAGGCGCACCGGCAGCTTGGCGCCCATGACGAGACTGGCGAGTGCCAGCGCGTGTGCGGCCCCGCCCATATCCTTCTTCATGAGCCGCATGCCGGCCGCGGGCTTGATGTCGAGGCCGCCCGAATCGAAGCACACGCCCTTGCCGACGATCGCGACGCGCGGATGCGACGGATCGCCCCATTCGAGCTCGATCAGCCGGGGCGCGCGCGCAGCGACGGCGGCTCGGCCAACCGCGGCTACCATCGGATAGCCCTTGGCCAAGGCATCGCCGCGGGTGACGCGGGTGCTGGCACCATGGCGGTTCGCAACATCCTCGACAGCCGCCTGAAGCTCGGCCGGGCCAAGGTCGTTCGACGGCGTGTCGACGAGATCGCGGACTAGTGCCACGGCGCCCGCCAGCGCCACGGTCTCCTCAATCCGCGCGGGATCCGAACTCAGTAGCACGCGGCGCTTCGCGGGATCGTCTTCGCTGCGGTAGCGATCGAAGCGATGCTGGGCGAGCAGCCAGCCGAGCGCGGCAGGCCCAGGCACACCCTCGGAAAGGCGGTACGTGCCGTCGGGAAGCTTCGCGGCGACGGCGGCGAGATCCCAAGGGCCGGGATTTTCGGGCATCGCGATCACCGCGCCCCACTCGTCGGCCTTGTTGCCGGCGACCAGCGCGAATTCGCCGAGCTTGCCCCGAAAGCTCGCCGCCGCTGTCGCCGAGCGCATCCGCTCTGGCTGTGCCGCCAGCCATTCATCGAATGCGCCCGGATGGACGACATGGACGACGTGGGCGGTCTGGCCGCGATCGGGCAGGAGCAGCGTGGTGAAATCGGTCATGCCGTCAACCTAGATCGATTTCCGGCCGTGGGGAATCATTCAGCGGCCTGAAAACCGTGAAAAAACGGGGCACTCCTCAAGCGGCGAGCGGAACACCAAACAGGTCATGCTCGTCGGCATCCTCGATCTCCACCGAAACGATGTCGCCGGGCTGGAGATGACCGGCATCGCGCAGGTGGACCTCGCCGTCGATCTCCGGCGCGTCGGCCTTGGATCGGCCGGTGGCGCCATCACCGTCCACCACGTCGATGATGACGTCGAGGGTACGACCGATCTTGGCCTGAAGCTTGGCGGCGGAGATCGCGGCCGTCTTCGCCATGATCCGCTGGTAGCGTTCTTCCTTCACCTCTTCGGGCACCGGATCGGGCAGCGCGTTGGCGGTCGCCCCCTCGACGGGCTCGAAGCGGAAGGCGCCGACGCGATCGAGCTGCGCCTCGTCCAGCCAGTCGAGCAGGTACTGGAAGTCCTCCTCGGTTTCACCGGGGAAGCCGACCACGAAGGTCGAGCGGATCGCGATGTCGGGTGCGATCGCGCGCCAGCCCTTGATGCGCTCGAGCACCTTGGCGTCGTTGGCCGGGCGCTTCATCGCGCGCAGCACCTTCGGGCTCGCATGCTGGAAGGGGATGTCCAGGTAAGGCAGCACCAGCCCTTCCGCCATCAGCGGGATCACATGATCCACGTGCGGATAGGGATAGACATAATGGAGCCGCACCCAGGCATCGAGCTTGCCCAGCTCGCGCGCGAGGTCGGTCATGTGCGCGCGCACCTCGCCGCCGGCCTTGAGCGGGTAGGCCGCGTGGCGCATGTCCACCCCATAGGCCGAAGTGTCTTGACTGATCACAAGCAGCTCGCGCGTACCAGCGGCGACCAGCTTCTCGGCCTCGCGCAGGATCGCGTCCGGCCGGCGACTGACGAGATCGCCGCGAAGGCTCGGGATGATGCAGAAGGCGCAGCGGTGGTTGCAGCCCTCGGAAATCTTCAGATAGCTGTAGTGGCGCGGGGTCAGCTTCAGGTCGCGCTCGGGCACCAGATCGAGAAAGGCAGACGGCAGGACCGGCGCCGCCTCGTGCACCGCGCCGACAACCTGCTCATACTGATGCGCGCCGGTGACGGCGAGTACGTCGGGGAAACGCTCGCGGATCAGCTCGGCTTCCTTGCCCATGCAGCCGGTGACAATGACGCGGCCATTCTCCGCGATCGCCTCGCCGATCGCCTCCAAGCTTTCTTCCTTGGCGGAATCGAGGAAGCCGCAAGTGTTGACGAGCACCACGTCGGCGCCAGCATAGTCGGCGGACATAGCATAGCCGTCCGAGCGGAGCTTGGTCAGGATGCGTTCGCTGTCGACGAGATTCTTCGGACAGCCGAGCGAAACCATGCCGATCTTGGGCGGGGAGGGGAGTGTCGTTGCCATGGAGCGGCGCGCACATAGTGCAATCCGCGCAATTTTACTAGGCCCGGGCGAACGCCAACGTCGTGCGGTTGCGGCCTTCGATCTTTGAACGGTAGAGCGCGCGGTCCGCTTCGTCGAGCGCCTCGGCCAGCAATTGCTCGGGCGGGGCGACATCGACCGCCACCGTCGCGACGCCGAAGCTGGCCGTCACAGGCACTGGCGCGCCATTGTCCCGAAAGCCCGCGGCGATCTCGGATCGCATCCGGTCCATCGCGTCGGCCGCCTGCTCGGCGCTGCTGTTGACCAGCAGCAGAGCGAACTCCTCGCCGCCGATCCGCCCGACCAGGTCGCCCTTGCGCATGCCTTGCGACAGCCGCCCCGCCACGAACAGCAGCGTGCGATCGCCGGCGGTGTGGCCGAACCGGTCGTTGATGCTCTTGAAGTAATCAATGTCGACCGCCACGACGGTGATGGCGTGGCGATGGCGCCGGCCGTTGGCGATGGCGCGTAGCGCTGCCTCGTGGAAGCCGCGCCGATTGAGTACGCCGGTCAGAGGATCATTGGAGGCGAGCGTCCGCAATCTTGCCGCGAGATCAGAAGCCACCAGCAGGATTGCAGCGATGCCGTTCGCTACGAAGACCGGAGTTAGCCCGGACAGATAGAGATCGACGAAAATGCCGTGCAAGCGCTGGTCATTGGGGTGGGCGAGGCTGTTCATGTCGATGGCGACCAGCAGCAGCTCGAACAGGATGAAAACGGTCAACGCCGTCATCGTCACCCACTCCGCCGGCTCGGCTTGGCGGTCGCGCGGCCGGATGGCGGCAATGGCGATCGCGAGCATCGCAGAGGTGAACAGGCCATCGGTTGCCGATAGCCAAGGGATCGGGTGAAATTGCCGAAACGCCTCCGATATCACGAACACCACCATTGCGATCGACGCCAGCCGCCCCGCCCATGAGGGGAGCCTCGCACGCTGGCGGGCACCGATCGCCACCAGGATGGCTGGCACCAGGACGCAGAGAAACGCGAACGGTTCGAGCAGGCGATGGAGCGAAGGGATCGCCGTTGCCAACGCCACGAAGATGATCTCGGCGCCGTATAGCAGATAGGCGATGGCCCAGCTCAGCGCGTGCCGCGGCCGCCCGAAGCAAATCCAGGCGATCGTCATGGCCAGCGCCAGGATGAGGCTTATGACCAGCATCGATGCCGAAATGACCGCTCCAACCTGCATGTCCCCCGCCCCCCGGCTTTGTCCGCTATCCCTGTGGTGATGGCAGGAAGCGTAGCGGATCGACCGGCGTGCGCTTGTTGCGGATCTCGAAATGGAGCTGCGGCTTGTTCACCGATCCGGTCGCGCCGGCGCGGGCGATCACGTCGCCCCGATGCACGCTCTGTCCGCGCGTCACCAAGATCTGATCGGCATGGCCATAGGCGGTGATCCAGCCGTCACCATGCTTGATAAGGATCAGGCCGCCATAGACCGCGATGGCTGAGCCGGCATAGGCGACGACGCCATCTGCGGCCGCATGGATATCCTCGCCGCGCTCGGCCGCGATGTTGATGCCGTCGTTGCGCCGACCGTCGCCGGCGGGGCCGAAGCGGCCGATAATCGGACCGGTGAGCGGCCAGTCGAATTTGCCGGCGAAGGCGCGCGGCTCGGCGATGGCGACGTCGGTGTGGAGCGGCCGCTTCGGCGTTGCGGTCGGCTGCTTGGGCGCTTCGTTCGAAGCTACGGCGGGCTCCGAACCCGTAGCGAGATCGTCGATGTCGAGGCTGAACGCCTGTGCGCGCTGTTCCACCGTCATGTGCGCGGTCTCGGCGACGCTTGGTAGCAGCAGGCGTTGGCCGTTGCGCAGCACATAGGGCGGTTGGAGATCGTTGAGGTCGGCGATGCGCGACCATTCAGTGCCATAGGCGCGCGCAATCGCGATGCCGCTCTGCCCCTCGCGGACGAGGTGATAGCGCCCGCCCGGGATCTTCAGGCGCTGGCCCGGCCGCACGACGAAAGGCGCGGGGATCGCGTTGGCGCGCGCGATCGCTTCCGATCCGGCGCCGGTGCGGTTGCCGATCGAGCGGATCGTGTCCCCGGGCTTCACCACATAGGTCGAATCGGGAACAGTTGCCGCGTCGGGCTCGATCTTGCGCGCGAGCCACGAAGGCGTCGGCTGCTTGACGGAGGTCGGAATGTCCGTGGTGCGGATTTCCCCGTCGGCGGCATTGGGGACGGCCGTCGAGAGCGGGCGCGTACTGCGCGACGCGGGCGGCGCCTGGCGCCCTTCGTTGCCATAGCTTTCGGGGGGCGCGACATGTGGAATGCAGCCGCTGGTCGCGAGAAGCGCCATCGCCGCCATCCAACGCCCGCTCAGCGACGCCATTCCACCGCTACCCCGCTACTGCCCCTTGGCCGCTGCCTTACCGGTCGATTGCAGTGCTGCCAAGCGCTCGGCGATCAATAGCTTGCGGCCAGCGACGCGAGCGCCTCGCGATGGGTGAGATCGAGGTGGAGCGGTGTGACGGCGACATGTCCGTCGGCGATCGCCTCCAGGTCGGTATCATGGCCGCGGGTGGTGACGATGCCGCCGAAATGCAGCCAGTAATAGGGAAAGCCGCGAGGATCGGTGTGTCGCACCATGCTCGCCCGGCCATAGTCCCGGAAACCTTGGCCGACGACGTGGATGCCCTTCACCTCGTCCGCCGGCAGCGCTGGGAAGTTAATGTTTACGAGCATGCCGGCCGCGAAGGGCGTCGCGAGCAGTGGACGGATCGCGCGTTCGCCCCACGCCTCGGCGGCGGCGAAAGAAACGCTCTCGCCCGCCGCCTCGCGCGCATGGACCTGGCTCAGCGCGACTGATCGGATGCCCGCGAGCGCACCTTCCATCGCCGCCGAGACGGTGCCCGAATAGGTGACGTCCTCGCCCAGATTGGCGCCGCGGTTGACGCCGGAGAGGATCAGGTCAGGCGGCCCGTCGAGCACCTCGAGCAGCGCCATCATCACCGCGTCGGTGGGCGTACCCGTCACCGAGAAACGGCGCTCGTCATGCTTCCGGAGGCGCAGCGGGCGGGTGAGGGTGAGCGAGTGGCCCGCGCCCGACTGTTCCTCGGACGGCGCCACCACCCACACATCATCGGTGAAGCGCCGCGCGATCGCTTCCGCGACGCCCAGCCCGCGCGCGTGGATGCCGTCGTCGTTGGTTACGAGGATGCGCATGGTCAGGCCGGCTCGATCGCTTCGAGGCCGCCCAGATAGGGGCGCAGCACTTCGGGGATTTGCACCGCGCCGTCGGCGGTCTGGTAGTTCTCCATTACCGCCACCAACGTCCGACCGACCGCAAGGCCCGAGCCGTTGAGCGTATGGACGAAGCGCGTGCCCTTGCTCTCGCCCGCGGGCCGGTAGCGCGCGTTCATGCGGCGCGCCTGGAAGTCAGTGCAAGTCGAGCAGGACGAGATCTCGCGATAGCGCTGCTGACCGGGCAGCCACACTTCGAGATCGAAGGTGCGAGCGGCTGTGAAGCCCATGTCGCCGGTGCAGAGCAGCATCCGACGGTAAGGGAGGCCGAGCGCCTCCAGCACGCCTTCGGCGGCCCGCGTCATGCGCTCATGCTCAGCGTCGGACTGCTCGGGTGTGACGATAGAGACGAGCTCGACCTTCTCGAACTGGTGCTGGCGGATGATGCCGCGCGTGTCGCGCCCGGCCGCACCTGCCTCGGCGCGGAAGCAGGGAGTGAGCGCGGTCAGGCGCAGCGGAAGCTCTGCCTCGGAGAGGATCTTCTCACGCACGTAGTTGGTGAGGCTCACCTCGGCCGTGGGGATCAGCCAGCGGCCGTCGGTGGTCTGGAACAGATCCTCGGCGAACTTGGGGAGCTGGCCGGTACCGAACATTGCCTCGGAGCGCACCAGTAGCGGCGGCGCTACCTCGATATAGCCGTGCTCGCGGGTCTGGTGGTCCAGCATGAACTGGCCGAGCGCGCGGTTGAGGCGGGCGAGCTGGCCCTTTAGATAGACGAAGCGCGCGCCCGAAACCACGCCGGCGGCGTCGAAATCCATGCCGAGCGCGCGGCCGAGCTCGTCATGCTCTTTGGCCGGGAAGCCGAGCTGGGTCGGCTCGCCCCACCTCGCCACCTCGACATTGTCGTTCTCGTCAGCACCCTGGGGCACGTCGTTGTAGGCTCGGTTGGGGATTTCGGCGAGCGTGGCGCTGAGCTGGCCGGCGATCTCCGCCTCGCGTGCCTCGCCGTCGACGATCGTCTGCTTCAGACGGGCGACTTCCGCCTGCATGGCCTCGCCTCCCGCCCGGTCGCCCGACGAAAAGGCCTTGCCGATCTCCTTCGAGAGCCGGTTACGCTCGGCCTGCGCCGCCTCCACCGTCTGCGCCACATGGCGGCGATCGGCGTCGAGCGCCGAGAACGCTGCGGCATCGAAGGCGGCGCCACGGCGCTGCATGGCGGCGGCGAAGGCGGCGGGATCGTCCCGAAGAAGGCGGATGTCGTGCATGGCACGGGCTATGGCGGGCGGGCCTCGCCTTCGCAACCCTCGCGGCGCCTTCGCGTTTGTCCCCCATCTCAGACGGAGGAGGCCTATGCGTATTCCGCACGACAGCGTGGTGCTCGTCACAGATGGGCGCAAGCGTCTGGTCTTCCGAAACGAGGGTGACGCACAATGCCTCAACCTCGTTGTGGTCTCGGCGGCGGAGGACGCCAATCCGAAAACACGCGAACAGGTGACAGATCTGGCTGGTCGCTTGTCGGGTCCGGTGACGGGCGGTGGCTCGCTGCAACCGGCCGACGCGCATGAGGTGGAGGAGAAGCGATTCGCCGCCGAGACCGCCGACGAGCTTCGGCGCGGTGTGCTCACCGGTGAATATGCACGGCTGGTCGTTATGGCCCCGGCCAAGACGCTGGGTCAGCTTCGCAAGAATTATCATCCCGAAGTGGAGAAGAGGATGCTCCGTGAAATCGGAAAGGATGTGACCGGTCACCCGGTTGGTGAAATCGAGAAGATATTGATGGCCGTGGATTGATCGCTGTCGTCCATTCATCGTTTGCGTTGCCCGGTTCGTCTCTCCGGGGTTCATTCATCCGCCGTTCCGATGCGTTGATGCGTATCTGTTAGGGATGAATCTCCAGGAGGGAATGCACATGAAATTCATGAAGACGGGGCTGATGTTGGGGACTGCTGCGGCGATGCTGCCGGCGATGGCGTTCGCCCAGACGGCTCCTGCCGCCGGGACGTCAGCTGCGGCGGCGTCGACGGGAACGGCGCCAGCCGCGTCGGCAACGAGCCTTGCGGCGGGGGCGAAGGTGCTGGATACGGCCGGCGGTACCGTCGGTACGATCGACAGCATCGACGGCGATTTCGCGGTGATCGCAACTAGCAAGAGCCGCGTGCGGCTTCCAAAGACGAGTTTCGCGATGGGCCCGAACGGCCCGGTCATCGCAATGACCGCTGCGCAGCTCGATCAGGCGGTGGCGCAGGCCGCGCCGGCGCAGACCGCGGCGGCGGCCAAGCCGAACGTCGTGCAGGGCGCGTCGGTAACTGACATGCAGGGCGACTCGGTCGGCACGATCGCGGACGTCAATGCACAGTTCGCCACGGTGCAGCTGGTCAGCGGCAGCAAGGTGCGCCTACCGATCAATGCCTTCGGCGCCGGTGCCAATGGCGGTCTTCGCGTGGCGATGACCGCGCAGCAGCTGACCGCCGCGGCGGGTGCCAGCGGCTCGGGTGGTGGCGCTGGTCGTTCTAAGTAACGGCCTGACATTGGCCTGACGAAGAAGGGCCGCGAGGTTCGCACCTCGCGGCCCTTTTCGCGTGCGGAGAGATTGTACTTCGGCAAATGGGGTTACGAGATCAAAACAAGAACATTATGTGGTGAACCTTGCTGGTGTCCTGGCGATGGAGGCTCCGGCCGACGGCGGCGCAGCACCGGCTGATGGATGGGTTCTGCAGATTGCAGTGCCGGCTCTACAATGCCGCGCTCGAGGAACGGAGCTCTGCCTGGTGGGTGCAGCGCACGTCGATCACCAGGCTCGACCAGAAGAAGTCGCTGACCGCGATCCGAGGCTTTGATCCCGAATACCGCGCCCAGCCGGTGACGATGGCCCGCTGGACCCTCGCCTAGCTGGACGAGGCGTTTGTGGCGTTCTTCAAGCGGGTAAAGAAGGGGCGAACCCCGGGCTTCCCCCGCTTCAAGCCGGCCTCCGCTGGACAACATACACCGCAAGCTGCCTCGCGATGCGATTCCGAACTCGGCGACGATCTCGCGGCGCAGCCGCCAATGGTTCGTGTCGATCGCCATCGAGACGCGCTCGATCATCCGCCGCCATGCCGGTGGTCGGCCGATCGGTGTCGACGTCGGCATCGCGCACTTCGCCACCCTCTCCGACGGCGACACCGATGCCCACATCCCCAACATCCGTCCGCGCTCCGCGCGCGAGAAGGCGATGCGCACGATACGGGAGGGGCGCTGGCGCGCTGCGCCCGTGGATCGCGGCATCGCCGGAAGGTTGAAGGCCGCGCTGGCCCAGCTCCAACGCCCGATCGCAGCTGCGCGGGCGACCTATCAGCATCGGGTCTCGGCCCGCCTGACCCGGGATCATCCGATGATCTTCGTCGAGGCGCTGCGGGTGAAGAACATGCTCTGCTCGGCCGCTGGCACCGTCGAGGCCCCGGGCACGAACGTCGCGGCAAAGCGCGGTCTCAATCGCGCCATGACCGATGTGGCCATGGCCAAGTTCATCCAGCTCCTGACCTTCAAGGCTGCAAGAGCCGGTGGGATCCTCAGGAAGGTGGATGCCCGATACACCTCGCAGGCCTGTTCTGCCTGAGGTGCGCGCGTGCCCAAGCCGCTGTGGCAGCGGGAGCACGCCTGCACCGGCTGCGGAGTGACCCTTCATCGCGACGTCAACTCCGCCCCGGAGATCCCGCGGCGGGGACTGGAATCATCCAGCGAGGGGGTTCTATCCCTCGAGGAGCTCAACGTGGGCGGCTGCGGCGAGCGTGCTCCCGGAACGCTCATCCCTGCCTGAACGCGGGGCTTGAGAACCGCTCCGGTCCATCCGGAACGATCGGCAACCCAATTTGCCGAAGAACCGAGAGATTAGTCCCGGTTGCGCTTGCCCAGGCTGCGTCGTGCGACGAGCGCAGCGGCCGCGCCGCCGAAGAGGACCAGCATCGGCGGCGCCGGCACGTCGGTCGGCGGCGGCGGTCCGCCGGTTGTGGTGCTGCCGCCCGACGAGCCGCTGGTCGACGAGGAGGTCGAGCTGGACGTCGAGGAGCCGGTGCTCGTGGAGGTGGACGATCCACCTGTCGAGGTAGACGTGGACGTGGACGATCCACCGGTCGACGTCGAGGTCGATGAACCGCCGGTCGAGGTAGAGGTCGAGGATCCGCCGGTGGAGGTGCTCGTCGACGAGCCGCCGGTCGAGGTCGAAGACCCGCCCGTGGAGGTCGACGACCCGCCCGTCGAGGTCGAACCGCCGGTCGACGAGGAGGTGGAGGAGATCACGACCCCGCCGCTCCCGCTGCTGCCGCCCCAAAAGCCACCACTGCCGCCAAAGAAGGAGCCGCCCCATCCGCCCCCGCTGGTTGTCGCAGCAGGCGTGGCAAAGGTGCCGCCGGAGATCGGCGCCTGAGCGGGCGTGGCGGCCGCGACGGTGATGACGCCGGGCGTGCAGGTCGTGGTGGTGGTGACGGTGTGTCGCGGCTTGCGGACTGCGACCGGACGCATCGCCGGTGCAGCGATCTTGTGGTGGACGGGCGGGCGCGGGTGCTCCGCATAGTGCACCGCGCCGCCGCCGAGGACAGCGCCGCCGCAAGCGCAAGCGCACAATTTCGCGATGGCCATCTTTACCGACATTGGCCTGCCTTTCGCCCCTTTCCCTGCGGTGCCGTCGCCATCCGCACTGTGCAACGCCTCGGGTCGTCGCGACGTCCGCACTTGTTGGCGAAGCAAGGCGCGAACCATTGTTGATCGCCCGCTTCAGAGTCTTCGTCGTCGCTCACGCCCGAATTTGAAAGGGAAGCATTCAGCTATCCGCGTGGTAAATGTCCCGTTTTGCGCCAGCATCGCTGCCCGATCGGATCCCGAAGCCTGTGACCGCGTTGCGACATCGGGGTTTTACCCCTTAGGCGCAGGGCGAATGCCATCAGGCGACGCTTGTGCGCTCACCCGCGGCTGGTTATAGGCCCGCCCGGGGACAGGAGCATCTCGCGTGAGGGCATCCGACAGCCTGAACGCAGGCTCCGCATAGGAGCGGAGAGTTGCATGGCGACGGCGGTTGATACCGTGGGGGACGGGCAGAACGTCGATAAGACGCTGCTGCCTGATGATTATCGTCCAAGCGGGGACGAACCCTTCATGGGGCCTCGGCAGACGATCTATTTTCGGCGCAAGTTGCTGATGTGGAAGGACTCGATCCTTCGCGAGGCGAAGGAAACGCTGGCGCAGCTCCAGACCGATTCGCTTCGCGAGCCCGACATCACCGATCGCGCGTCGAGCGAGACGGACTGGTCGATCGAGCTCCGGACGCGGGATCGGCAGCGCAAGCTGATCTCTAAGATCGACGCGGCGCTGCGGCGGATCGACGAAGGGGAATATGGCTATTGCGAGGTGACGGGCGAGCCCATCTCCCTCGCGCGGCTTGAAGCCCGACCGATCGCCACCATGACTGTGGAGGCGCAGGAGCGGCACGAGCGCAACGAGAAGATCTCTCGCGACGATTGAGCTGGGTCATCTGTCGCTAAGTGTTTGGATACACTTAGTTGTTAGGAATGCCAGGGGGTGCTGGATTGTCGTATCACATCGTGGGACGGGCTGAGGTGGCAAAAGGTTTGAGCGGGAAACACGGTCCGGAAGGCGGCATGGAGTCGCAGCGGCGTGATGAGCGCGACAGCCTTTTTCTGCTTGCTCAGCTCAAGCACGAGGGTGCGGCGGGCGACGGGGAGACGGTGCGGGTGCGCAACGTCTCCACCGGCGGTTTGATGGCGCAGGCGCC
>FTCZ01005894.1_pt1 | contig 15450 bp, 9 predicted proteins | sample 1658871 | NCBI WGS metagenome assembly FTCZ01 (sample SAMEA3914864, study PRJEB12502) | metagenome | biome: forest; material: soil | place: USA | collected 2012-03-12 | depth 0.3 m
CCGCTCAGGTGCCCGCCGACAAGGCAGTCGGCACCTTGAAGGTCGTCGATGGGCTCGAAGTCAGTCTCTGGGCTTCCGAGCCCCTGTTCGTCAACCCTACCTGCTTCGACATCGATCACAAGGGCCGCAGCGACCGTTTCCTCTATCCGCGTCAGGCCGGCAGCCTCTATCACACCACCAAGATCTTCGACACGGATCTGCTGTGGTTCTACGTCCGGATGAACGGGCTGCGCGTGACCGATCTGATGCAGGGCCCGGTCTACGGCATCGAAACCGACGAGAATGAAGGCGACCCGGCGCTAACCACGCTGTTCAATTACGACGCGACCTTCGGCACGGTGCTCAACCGTTTCCTGGTCCAGGCGGTCGCGGGCCATCCGCTCACCGTCTATGGCAAGGGCGGGCAGACGCGGGGCTATCTCGACTTGCGCGATACGATCCAGTGCGTCCGCCTCGCCGTCGAGCAGCCCGCCGCGGCCGGCGAACTGCGCATCTTCAACCAGTTCGTCGAGACCTTCAGGGTGAACGAGCTCGCCGCGCGCGTGGTCCAGGCAGCGTCGTTGCGCGGGATCGAGGTGCGGATCGAATCCTTGCCCAATCCGCGCAAGGAGATCGAGGATCATTATTATAATCCGGCGCATACCGGCCTCACCGATCTGGGACTCGTGCCGCATCCGCTGACCGACGAAGTGCTGGTGCGCGCGCTCGATCTGGTCGCCGCCAATGCCGGGCGGATCCGGCCTGAATTGCTCGGCGGTAGCCAGAGCTGGAATCGCTGAGATGCCGCACATCGCCTTTTTCGAATCGCGCTACGCCGCCCACAATCCCCAGGAATGGGCGCTGCGCGGCAGCTACAAATATCCGAGCTTGCTGGGCGACCTGCCTCGTTCGGTCCAGACCACGATCCTGATGCGGGACCTCCCACCCGAGGACGATCCCCATCGCATCGCCCTCACCCGCGGCAAGGTCCGCTTCCGCGAATTCGACTCGAACGACGATCCGCGCTTCTGGCTCGCCGAAGAGCTTTCGGGCGAGATGAAGCGCTATATGACGCGCATCGGCGCCGAGATCGTCAGCAACCTCAGCGGCCGAGTGATGGGTCACAATTACGCCATCGCGATGTCCGCCGATGCGCTCGGACTCGACTATGTCTATCGTGTCGCCGGCAACGATATCGAGACCCGCGGCGGCGTGTTCGAAGCGGAGGGGCACAGCTTCTGGGGCACCGCGGCGCAGGCTGTCCTGGCGATGCAGGAGCGGATGGTCGTCGATATCGCCAGCCGGGTCATCGTGATGAGCCGCAAGGAAGCCAGGCGTCTCGAGCGGATCGGCGCGCGTCCGGACCGGCTCCATGTCTGCATGCGCGGCGTCGACCGCAGCCATTTCACGCCGGGGCCGGAGCCAACGGGCAGTTGCTCGCGCTTCCTCTATGTCGGCCGCCGCAGCTTCGAGAAGGGATATGACAAGATCGAAGCGGTGGCGGAGGATTTCGCCGATAGCCATCCCGATATCGACTTCACCTTCGCCGGCTGGTTCGAGCCGCGGCGCGAGGGCAACCGCGCCTATCGAAGCTTTGTCGGGTTCGCGGACCTGCCGGCATTGTACCGCGAACAGCATGCCCTGGTGGTCTGCTCGCGCTCCGAAGGCTTTCCGCAGGTGATCATGGAAGCGATGGCGTGCGGGTTGCCCTGCATCCTCTCGGCCTCGCTGTTCGGCGACGACTTCACCGATGGCGAGGATTGCCTGCTCGTCGGTCAGGACTGGCGCGACGTTGGCGAGGCAGTCGCGCGGTTGCATGGCGACCGTGCGCTCTACCTCAAGCTGCGCGAGGGCGCGCTCGCCCGCGCCGAGCGCGATTTCGACGAGACGCTGAACCGCGCCCACTATCACCGCGCGCTGATGGGGCAGCCATGAGCGCGCCGGTCGTCCGCCTGTGGTTCGCCGACGCGACCGATCTGGAGGTGCTCCGCGCGACCGAGGATCGAGTCGACTGGACCGGCGACGCGATGCCGGTACTGATCGTAGCGGCGGATGCGGCAGTGGCTGAGGCGCTGGCGAAGCGCCCGGCGCTCAACGATGCGGGGTCGATCGACGGCCGCGAGCGCTTCTCCACTACCGCCGAGGCCCTTGCTCGCGCCCGCGCGCTCGGCGCGCGCTATCTGCATCTGGTTGCCGCTCCGTTCGCCGATTTCGCGCCCGCGGTGCGTCGGCTGGCGAAACGGGCTGCGACTGCCGAAGTGGACGTCCTGCTCGCCGATTGCGTGACCAAGACCGCCTTCCGCTTCCATTTCGGCGCGGCGTCGGCCGAGCCGGGGCTGGCGGACCTGCCCCGCACCGCGCTGCTCACGCGGCCCGAGGCCTGTTGGCTGCGCCTCGCTCATGCCGAGCACCTGCTGGCCCGGGCCGGCGAGGCCCCGGACGCGTCTCGTCTTGCGCTGCTCCTCGACCTGACGCTGCCGACCGACGCCGCGATCGAGCGATCGGCGCTGCTGATCGGTGCGACTCACGCCAAGCCGATGGCGACGACCGATTTCCCGCTCGACGCGCTGCTCGCTCGGCCCACGCCGGACGACGACGCGCGCTACGCCCGCGCGATCAGCCTGACCCGCGCCGGGCAGCCGCAGTCACTCGAAGGCGAGCATCCGGTCCTTGACGCCGCATTGGCCGACGTCCTCGGCCGCGAGATCGTCATCAATTTCGACGACTCACCCGAAAAACGCCGCGCCGCCATTGCCTGCCATCCCGAACCCGCCGAGGACATCGCCGAGCTCTGGCGCGCCCGCAGCGCCGCGCTCCGCGCCCAGCTCGACCGCGAGCAGGGCCGCACGCGCCGGGCGCTGCGCCGCAATCAGAAGCTCAAGGACCGGCTCGACGCGCTGACGCCGCCCGAAGCCTAGCCGACGCCCTCGACCAACATCGAAGCGAATGGCTCATGCGTCAGCCGCGCCTGCAACGCGTCGAAATTGGTCACCGCCAGCCGCAGATCGTCGTCGGTACCCTTCACGAAACGCGTGTCGCGCGTGATCCCGTCGATTCCCAGGAACGCCTCGATCCGCACCAGCGTGCCGTTCATGTCGCGAGTGAAGCTCGCATATTCGATCGGCAGATAGTCGATCCCGGCGCGTTCGAGACCGGAGACGCACGCCTCATGCTGGCGCATCATCACTCCGGCGATCTGCTCGATCTCGACTGGGTCCACCGGCCCGGGCGGCAGCGCATCCTCCGGCGAGCCGATGCCCCACAGCGCCGCGCCGTACTTCTCCCGCGTCCGTGCCGCGTTCGCCCGCGCGCGCACCAGCGACACTGCCTGCTTCACGAAATTGGCGCGATGGATATAGAGCGTCGTGAAGCCGTGATCGCACACGAAGCCGATGAACGCATCGGGATCGCCGATCATCCCGAAATCGACCTTGAGCCCGACATAACGGCGTTTCGCATGCTCGCTCAGCCCTGCGACGAACGCCTCCAGCCAGGCGCGCTGCTCGATCCACGCCTCGTCCTTGCGCTTGCCGTGGCGCGTTCCCATGCTGGTCAGCACTTCGTTGAACATCTTGATCTGGCGGTGCGCGTTGAGCTGGCTGGTGAGGAGATTGCTCCCCACGCGTCCGCGCGGCATCAGCACCAGCAGCGGCCGCGGACCTTCGCTCGTATCGGACATCGGCCGGCTGCTCCCCGCTTGGCCTTGATCGGCGCCCTTACGACTGCTTAGGTCGGCGGCCGAAGACGGGCAAGCGGATGGAAGGCGAGTATCGGCGTGAACCAGCAGAGTGACTCCGCATCCCCGCCGCCCCTCGACGGCGCCGTGCTGGCCGACGCCCGCTTGCTCTATGATGACGGCAAGCTCGATGAGGCCCGCGACCTGCTCGAGCCCATCGCCGAACACGATACGACCGGCGCCTCGGCGCTGATGCTCGCGCGCATCGCTCATCGCGGCGGCGTGCATGCCGACACGATCCGCTGGGCGGAGACGATCGCGGGCAATCCGCGCGTCGCGATCCCCGCGCTGCAGTTGATCGGCCGCGCCCACAACGCAATGCGCGACTGGCCGGCGGCGCAGGCGGCGTGGCGGCGCGTTACCGAGCTCAACCCTGCCGAGCCGGATGCCTGGCTCCAGCGGGCCCGCGCCGCCCGGCGCCTCGAGGATTGGGACGATGTCGCTACCGCCTCCGCCGGTGGCCTGGCGCTTCGGACCGGCGATGCCGAGTTGCTCGACCTGGCGTTCGAGGCGGCTGCGGCCCGATCGGATTGGAGCCCGATACAGGCGCTGGCGCCCGGGCTGGCGCGCAGCGACGTGCCTGCGCTCGTCGTGGTGGTCGAGCGGCTCGATCGCGAGGATCGCAGCATCGTCGCAGCCGAAGCCGTCCTTGCCGCGCTCGACGAAATCGCCGATCGCCAGCCGCTCGAGCCGCTGATCGCCCGGCTGGTGGCGCGGATGCCCGAATGGGCCGACTATCATCGCGCGATGCAGGACGATCCCGGCGCCGCGCGTGCCTGGCGCCTCACGCTTCGCCTGCAGCCCGGCCACCGCCAGGCCGCCGCCGCCCTCCAGCAGATGGTGCGCCCCGCGATCGAAGCCGGCCGCGAGGCGCAGCGTACCGGGGACATGGCCCGCGCGGCGCGCGCCTATGCCGGCGCGCTCGAGCTCGAGCCGCTTCATCGCGAGGCCAATCTCGCGCTCGCCCGGATCGCCGAGAATGACGGCGATTGGGCGGCGGCGGCGCGGCATTGGCGGCCGGTCGCCGATGACTCGGTGAGCCTCGCGCGGCTTGCGCGAGCGCTCGGGCGCTCGGGCGAGCCGCTCGCGGCGCTCCAGGTCTGCCGTCAGGCCCCTGCCAGCGCGGACATCGAGACCGCGATCCTGGCGCTGGTGCGCCCGCTGGTGCTGCGCGGGCGCGAGCATGGCGCCGCCGAACAGATCGCCGAGGCACGCGAGATGTTCGACGCGGTGCTGCAGATCGATCCCGCGCACGAGGAAGCGCTGCGCTGGCGCGAGCGGCTCGCGCGGACGCAGCTCAAGGCTGCGCGCACTGCTTTCCGCGACGGCGATTTCGCCGCCAGCGCCGCGCATGCCGCGGCGCTGCGCGCGGCCCAGCCCGGCGACCGCGACGCCGATCTGATCCTCGCCCGCGCGCTGATGAAGCTGCGCCGCCACGCGGACGCGCTGCCGGTCTGGCGCACGATTGCCGAGCACGAGCCCGACTATGCCGACGCCTGGCTCAATCTCGCCCGCTGCGCGCGCCGCACGAAGGATTGGCCGCTGGCGTTTGAGGCGAGCGAGGCGCTGCTCGCCCTCGACGGCAGCCACGCCGAAGCCGCCGAGATCCGCGCCGAAGCGGTCGCCGCGGTCTAGAGCCCGTATAATTCCATCAGCTCGGCGACGACATTCGCCAGGCTGTAGCGCCCGCCGACAAAGCCCGGCGCGGCCACCGCCGCCGCGGCGCGCCATTCCGGCTTGCGCGCGATCCAGCACACCCGCTCGACATAGTCCCAGGCATCCTGACCCCGCACCGCGAAGCCGGTCGTGCCTGGATCGATAGCCTCGGCGATGCCGCCGACATCGGTCGCCACCACCGGCACGCCGAAATGCTGCGCCTCGATCACTGCGTTGGGTACGCCCTCGCGCTCCGAAGTGAGCAACGTGACATCCATGATCCGGTAATAGGCGCCGACATCCTGCACTCGCCCGATCAGGTGCAGCCGGTCGGCAAAGCCATGCGCGGCGGCATAGGCGGCGACCTGCTCGGTCTGGTCGCCACCGCCGATGACGACGAACCGGGCGGTCGGAACCGCCTCTGCGATATGTCGCGCCGCTTCGATCCACAGCATTGGCCGCTTGACGGGAACAAGGCGGAACGCACCGCCGACTACGAACGCGTCGCCCGGAATGCCCAGCCGCGCGCGCAAGTCCGGGTTCGGCCCCACCGGCCCCATCGCCGCGAAATCGACGGCGTTGCGCAACACCCGGAAGCGATCGTCGCACGGCAGTTCGAGCCAGTTGGCGTCGGCCCGGCAGCCGGCCTGGCTGTTGTTGAGCATCAGGAAGCCCGGCCGCTCCGCCATCCGCTTATAGGCATGCCGCATCACGCGAAAATGCGTCGCCCATTGCCGATCGTCGAACGCCCAGAAATCGGGCGACAGCGATCCGCGGTGAATGAAGAAATGCGGCACCCCGCACAGCATGCACGCCATCGCCACCGCGTGCATGTCCTGCCAGATATGCACCACCTGGGGGCGATGCTCGAGGATGAGCTCGGCGACGCGGAGCAGCTCCTCGCTCATATTGTAGGGCATCAGCTCGATCAGCGTCATCAGCTCGGGCGGGATCGCCGCCGCGACGCGCTTCGCCGGACGGTGGCTGGTCCAGTCTAGCCCATATGGCTTCCACTTGATCGGCAGCGCATCGACCAGCGGCTTGAGCACCCCATGGGTCGGCCGCAAATGGATCGAGCGCACTGCGAAGAACAGGTGCGCCGCGCGCGAATCGTCGTGCATCGCGCGCAGCAGTGTCACGGCTTCCTTCTCCGCCCCGCCCCGGCCGAGCGAGCTCGAGACGATGAGCACGTGCCCGGCCTCGGGCGCATAGAGCGGCGGCAGCGGCTCGACCTGGTCGAAGAAGCGATCGAGCAACGACTCGGGATAGAGCGCGCCGGGATCGGGCGGGCCGAGCTGCGCCGCAAGCCGAAGAAGATAGTCGAGCCGGTCGCGATACTGGCCGGCCTTGCTCTCGGGCACCGCCTTCAGGCTCGCGAGCGCATCGGCGAACTCGCCATAGCCCGCATGATGGAGCGCCCGCTCCCCGGCGAGATGGCGCGGGCGATCGTCGCCGATCGGCGGCAAGGCGGCGGCGCGATCGAGCAGGTCACGCGCATCCTGCCTGGCGTTGCGATAATCGGCGAGCGCTGCGCGGAGTGCGAACATGGTGGCGGTCGGGGGCCCGGCGGCGAACGCTGTCTCGATCGGTTCGATTGCCTCGGGCGTCCGCAGCCGTCGCGCGCTGTGCCCGGCGCGGGCCAGTATGTCCCACACCATGTTCGCGTCGCGCACCTCCATCGCGTCGACCTCCGCAAGCAGCGCGGCCGAGCCTGTCACCAGCGCCAGGATCGCCGCCGATCCGTCCTGCCGAGCGAGTATCCGCACCTGTTCGTGGAGCGCCTCGACGTGACGCTGCGGGTCGCCGGCAAGCGCCTGCCACGCCGCCAATGCGGCGTCGCTGCGTTGGACCTCGCTCAAGGCGCGCGCACGCTCATGGGCCGCGCCGGGGACGATGGCGACGAGTTGGTCGTAGAGCGCTTCGGTCTCCGCGCCGCGCCGCAGGTCGCGGGCCAGCCGGGCGGCCGCCTGGAGATTGTCGCGATCGTCGGGCATCACCTCGACGAGCGCGATGCGCGCGTGCAACTCGACTTCGGCCGATCCGATGCGCCCGGCCATCAGCAGTGCGCGCCGCATCACCCCGCCGTCCTGCGCGATGGCGACTGCGAGCAGCAGCATCGCCTCGATATCGGCGCCGCTACCCGATTGATGCACGGCCTCGAGCAACAGCCGCTCGGACGCGGCTGACGCCACGCCGCGCAGCTTGCTCGTGCCGGGATCGAGCTCGAGGCCGGTCCTCACCAGTTCGGCGCCTGCCATCACGTCGCCGCCCTGGAGCAGCGCCAGCGCGGCCTTGGCGATGTCGCCCAGCGATACGCTGATCGCGCGGCGAAGCGCCGTGCCCAGCGGCGCCTGCTCGCGAAGCCGTGCAACGGGCTCGCGGAGTGCGCCATAGCGGCCTGCGGCGAGCAGCATGCCGATCCCCGCCTCCTGTTCGCCCCGCGGCAGCTCCGCGCCGAAGGGCGAAGCGAGCACCTGCTCGACGGTCGCCGCGTCGTCGGCGGCCAGCGCGCGCGCGAATTCGGCGCCGAGCAGCTGGTCCGTAACCGCCTTGGCCAGCATCCGCACTCGCCCGGATTCGGAATCGAAGTCGCGCGCCGCCGCAATCGTCGCGATCGCCGGAAGCAATTCGCGCGCGGCGATATGCCCGCGCACGCGCTCGGCGAAGCCCGCCATCGTCGATTCGATCAGCCGCAACGTGGTCGCGCTGATGCTTTCGTCGGCGATGGCCGGGCGCAGCAGCGCCATCGCCGGCCCGTAGCGCTTGCCCTCCAGCAAGGCGCGCCCGGCCAGGTCGCGCCGCCCGGGCGAAAGCCGGTCCGCCGCCAGGCTCCGGGCGATGCATTCGAGCGTGTCGAGATCACCGGCCGCGGTCGCGGCATCGGCCTCGGCGCGAACCGCACTGGGTGGCATCGCGGCATAGGGATCGGCTTCGATGGGCGCGTCGAAGGTCTCCTGCTCTGCCGGAGGCGCCGCTTCAGCGACTTCGTCCGCGACCAGCAACGCCGCCAGCCGCGCGAGCTGGGCGACCGCCTCCTCGTCATAGGGCGCGAGCTTGCGCAGCGCCTCCCAGGCGGCATGCGCTTCGAACAGCCAGCGAAGCTTGGCCAAGTGGCGCGCAAGCTGGCGGTGCAGCCCGATATTCGACGGATCGAGCGCAAGCGCGTGGCGATAGGCCGCGACGGCGCCTTCGGGGTCATCGTCGCGCGCCACCCGCGCGGCGTCGCCCAGCCGCGAGGCGCCGCGGGGCGCATGGCGGAGGTGGCCGATATCGGCGACCGGCCAATCTGGAAAGGCCGCGACCATCTCGTCCATGCGCTCGCCCAGAGGAAGGCCCGCCAGGAACAACAGCCGCAGCTCCTCGTCGCTCGCGGCGCTGGCGGCAGGATCGTCGACAACCGGCGTGCCGTGAAGCTGCGCGCTTCGCCAGCGCCACAGCACGGCCTCGGCATGTGCGCCCCCGGCTTCTGCATCGCCGGCAGCCGCTGCAAGGTCGTGCGCCGAGAACCCGCGGCGCGGCGGCACGGCGAGCAGCTCGGCCGCAGAAACGGTCATCGGTCCGCGTCCAAGATTGCCTGCCCACTCCGTTCCCGCAGCCGGATCGACTGCCCGCCCCCTATATTCAAGCGGCCGGGGGAAACAAACCATGGTGGGCGGATCGCAAATCCTCGCCTGTGCGCACTGGCGCATCGCGCGACCTTGCGGCTAAGAGCGGCGAGAGCGCGTGAAGGACCTATGAGCAGCAACATCGAAATCGATCGTATCGCAGGGGCGCTGAAGGACCGGGGGGTCCGGCGGCTCGCCTATTTCCACACCGATCACTTCGAACCCTGGCGCAACGTGCCGGGCCGCGCCGAGGACCCGGCGCTCTCCGTCGGCGACGTCGAGGCCTATGCCGAAGCGGCGGCCAAGCATGATTTCGCCCGGCGCGCGACGCTGTTCATGAAATCGAACATCAATTTCGCCGTGGACGACGAGCGCGAGCTCTACCGCGCCGATCCGAACGACCGGCTGGGATTCCTCCCCCGCAGCGAGGAGGACCGCGCCACCGGCCGCGCGATCCTGGCGCCGCTGGTCGCGGGCGGACACGAGCTCCAGATCCACATCCACCACGAGAATTTCGTCTGGAACGGCAGCCTGCGCGATCCTTCGACGCGCGACTATCTCGATACGCCATCGGGTCGCGAGTTCGGTCCGGCGCGGCTGGAGCTGGCGGTGCGGCTCAATCTCGAGCTGCTCCGCGAGGATGGCGGCGGTGCGTTCGATCGCTGGTTCTTCATTCACGGCCATTGGGCGCTCAATGCCTCGGACACGCAGGAATGCACCGTGGTGCGCGAGATCGAGATGCTGATGCGCAACGGCTGTCTCGGCGACTTCACGCAGCCGGCGGGCCGTCCGCACGTCGATTCGCGCATCAACGAGCCCTATCTCGCGCTCCCCGTGGCCGAGGCCAAGGGCTATGACACGGCCGCAGCGCGCCCAATCCAGGCGGCAGGCAACGGACATCTCGCCGATGGGCGCTTCTTCCTGTGGGCGACTGCGCTGACGCATGGCAGCGCCTCGATCGACATCTACTCCAAGGCGATCGCCCGCCGCGCCGAGCAGCGGCATATCCTCGGCCTCGCCCAGGCGCGCAATGGCGTGGTGATTGGCGACACGCTTTATGTGAAGACCCACGGCCATTCGATGGCCCCGGCCTATTGGGAGGGCGGGCTGCCCTTCCCCCATGCCCATCCGAAGATCCAGGCCGAGCTGCAGACGCTGTTCGAAGCCGCGGGCAGGGCCGGAGCGGAGATCGCCTTCCCTTCGACTTTCGAAGTCTATGACGAGATATTGTCGGGCCCGGCGACGCCGCCGCTTCGCGGCCTGCCGCCCGACGAAGCGCATCCGATGGAGGACCAGGGCGTCACGGTGGTCCACACCGACGCCGGCGGCGTCCGCGCCGCGGCGCCGGCGCTGCCCCTGCGTCCCGTCCGGATCGCGCCACCGATAGCGATCGCCCCGGAGCCCGCGCCTGCCGAGCATGTGCACGAGCCGCTGCCCGAAATCGCCTCGCTCCAGTCGCTCGCGCCACCACCGCCGCCGGCCCCGAACGAGCCCAGCGAGCTCACCAAGCACGCCGCGCTCGTCAATCGCGCCGCCAGCCGCGTGGCCCTCTTCCTCGCCGAGGAGGGCGAAGCCGATCAATATGGCGTCACCGGCTATTACATCACCCGCGCCCGCGAAGGCACGACGCTGCAGCCCGCCGAAATCCAGCTCGTTGCCGAACTGCTCAAGCGCCATCGCCCCGGCACGCCGGTGTGGGAATTGGGATGCGGGCTTGGCGTGCTCACGACGCTGCTTGCGGCGGCGGGCTTCGCCGCGACCGGGCTCGACCGCAACGAGGGGCGAGTCGAAGTGGCGCGAACCATCGCGCGCCAGACGGCCGAAGACGGGCTCGCCGCTGCCGCGGAGGCCGAATTCCTGGTCGGCATCTTCCCCAAGGCGGTCGAGCGGCACCGAGGCCTCGCTGGCGCTGTCGCGCTGGTAACCAATTTGCTGGGCAGCGCCGATGAGGCCGCGCAGGCGCGCTTCATCCGGGGGCTGCGCCGCTTCGATAGGGTGATGATCGACCTGCAGCGCTTCTTCACGCGCCGCGCGAGCGCAGCCGAGCAGGCGGAGCTCATCGCGATGTTCCGCAAGGAAGGATTCCCCGAGCCGGAGCCGCTCTTCTCGATAGGTACCGACGGCAATTATGTCGTGTTCGGCCGCGCGCGACTGCCGCTCACCGGCAAGCAGGCCTGGGCAATCCGCGCTGATCGCTGGCGCACGAAGAAGCGCTAGTAACGCGGCACACGGCTCGGCCGCAGGCTCTCGACCAGCGCGGCTAGCCAACGCAGCCGACGCGCCCGCCGCGCGCCGGGCGGCGCGGCGCGCAGCAAGGCGATCAGTTGCTCGGGCGGGCAAGGCAGGCCGCTCACCGGGTCGATATAGCGCGGATAGGCCAGCAATGTCCCCGCGACGAGCGCATCGATGCTCAGCGCGCGCGTGCGGCGCTGGATCGCCAGCCGGTCGCTGGTGAGGCCCCACCCCGCATAGAAGGGCCGCCCATAGGTCGAAACGGCAACGCCGCGCAGCAGCGCCTCGAACCCCGCGAGCGAGGTCAGTGTCGCGAGCCGCTCGACCGAGGCCAGGCACGAGACGATGTCGATATCGTCCGCCACTGCATCCGCCAGCCCGGCCAGCGCCTCGGCCGCGACGCCGCCGATTCGGTTGCCCGCGGCGACATCCGGGTGCGGCTTGTAGATCAGCCAGGCGTCAGGGTGATCGCGCCGCGCCGCCGCGATCAGCGCGAGGTTGGTGTTCAGATCGGGCTCGCAACCAAGCCGGATCGACTTGTCGTCCTCGACTTGCCCCACCACCAGCAGCCCTTGCCGTCCGGCCGGCACCGCCAGCCGCTCGACTCGCCCGACATTATATTTGCTGACGCCGCTCTCGACGATCAGGCTCCTGAGCGCCGCCGCGCGTGCGAGCAGGTCGGGCGCGAAATCGCCCGCCTCGAGAATCGCCTCAAGCCGGGACGGCCCACTAGCGTCGTAGTAGATGCCGAGATCGTCGAGCACCACAGACGCGGCGAGATTGAAATCCGATCCCAGCCCCGCCGAACGGATGAACCCGTCCTCCATCCGCCACACCGGCGCCCGACCCTCGCTCAGCCGAGCGCGCCACTCGGCGGTTTCCTTGCCGCCCCACACCACCACGCGCCCGTCATGCGCCACCGCATCGCGCTCGGCCGAGTCGGGATCGCGGTGGAAGCGGACCTGCCCGCGTGCGCTCGACAGATGCTTGCGTGTGACGGCGCGCTTCCACATCGTGAAACCGAGCGCCGCGGTCAGCCCGGCATTGGCGTCCGAATGGGTTCGAAAGCCGAGCAATCGCTCGAGCGCCGTTTCGATCTCGCACCGCTCGCCGGTCAGCGGATCGACATAATGCGAATAGAGGATGCATGCGGCGGCGAACAATTCGGGCAGGGTCCGCATCCGCCCCCGCCGCGCAACGGTCATTTCATCGCGCGTGAGGCCCCAGCCCGCATAGAAAGGCATGCCGAAGCAACGAACCGGCACGCCGCGCAGCAACGCTTCGAACCCGGTCAGGCTCGATACGGTATAGACCGCATCGACGCGCGCCAGCACGTCCGCGATCCGCGCGGGTGCATCGAGCAATGTCACGCCCGCCAGTTCGGCCTCGGCGATGCAGCCCTGCTTCACGCCCGCGGCAACGGCCGGATGGCGCCGCACCAGCAATTCGGCGTCCGGCTCGTCGCGCCGCGCCGCCGCGATCATCGCGCGGAACGTGTCGGGGCCGGCGAGAGCGCCTTCGATCGAAACATCGCCTGCGGTCTGGTCGGCGATCAGTACCCGCCGCCGTGCGCCGGCCAACGCCGCCGGATCGAGCGACGGATCGGCATTGGTCTTGGAAAGGCCGTACCGCACGACGAATGCGATCGCCGCTTCGGCCCGCGCCAGTAGCTCGGGCGTCTCCCACCCTTCGCCGGCAAGCAGCGCTTCCAGCCGCGAAGGAACACGTGCGTCGTAATAGATGCCGAGGTCGTCGGCGACGATGGCGGTCGGCGGCGCGCCGGTCTCGCCCAATCCCACCGAACGGAAGAAGCCATCCTCGAGCGCCAGATAAGGGAGTCCGTGGCGCTCCGCGATCGCGCGCGCGCGGCGCGCGGTCGGTTTGAACCCCCAGCCGGCGACACTGTCGATACCGCCGTTTACATGCGATCCTCGCACCACGCTCCCGGAAAAGCCCAGAAAAGCGTCGAGATGGGGCAGCCGCGCGACCCCGCGGCCGGGCACCAGCGTCGCGTCGAACTTCAGGGGCGCTAGCGAAACCACGCCCGCGTCTTGCCGATTTGTCGCCGCCGCGCCAAGTAGCGCGTGATTCGGGGCCATTCCGGCGCGCCGGATCGCTGTTGGTCTGGAGTGCTGAGTTCGATGCGCGATCGGGTTGTGGAAGTTGCCGATCGGCTCAATGCACTAGCCGTTCCGGCCGGGCGCCGCCGGCTCGCCGAGATGGGCGACGACGCCTCGGGTGCCTATAATTTCTACAAGGTCCGCATCGAACGCGGCCGGCTCATCTCCGACTATGAGATCGCCCTCGCGACTGCGATCGCCGAGGAACCGCAGGCGCCGCGCCAGATCCACGAAGTCGGTGGTGGCTACGGCACCTTTTGCTGGCTGATGGCGGCGCTCGGCTTCGATACCGTCTGCCTTGAGTTCGATCCGCGCCGCCTCGATGGCGGGCAGGCGCTGTGGGACGCGGTGCTGGCGGGGGGGCCGGACATGCCGGGCGCGGTTCGTTTCCTCAAGGATCGCTTTCCCGCCGCCGAGCTCGAACCGGGCGGGGCGTGCGCGGTGATCACCAACCTCGTCGCCACCACCACCGAGCTGCAACGCGCCGCGATCATCGCCGCGCTCGGCCGCTATCCGGTCGCGATCGTCGATGTCGATCGCTTTCTTGAGCATGCCCGCACGCCCGAAGAGCGCGATGCCGTGCTCGATCGCTTCCGCGAGGCGGGCCTTGCGGCCGAACCCTATCTCGATCTGGGCGCCAGTGCCTGCTTCTACGGATTGCATCGCTAGAGCGCGTTTCGCGGCCGCAACGCCGCCCTCAACCCACTCGCGACGTTGCGAATTCGCTTTGCCGCACCGCACACTCCGCTTGGCAAGCCGCCGGGCGCTCCGTATGAGCAGGCCATGGCGACGCTTGCCCCGGGGGGCACTCTTCTCGAACGGTTGCAGCGCACCAGGGCCGTGCGCGGCCTGGGAGTCATGTGGAACGTCACGTTCGCGCTGATCATGCGCGAATCGCGCACGAGACATGGCACCTCCGACCTTGGCTATGCCTGGGCGCTGCTGGAGCCGCTGATCCAGCTGCTGGTGCTCTGGGCCGTCTACTCGATGCTCAGCCGCCATGTGCCGATCGCGGCTTCGATGCCGGTTTTCCTCGTCACCGGGATCATCCCCTTCCATTTCTGGGCGGATTGCGTGCGGCGCGGCGCGGCGGCGATCCATTCGAACCTCCCCTTGCTGACCTATCCGCAAGTCAGGCCCTTCGACGTCATCCTGTCGCGCACGATCCTCGAAGCGGCGACGACGGCCACGGTGATCCTGATCTTCATCGTCGGGCTGAAGATCCTGTACGGCGAGCCCCTTTCATCCTGGGTCGATGAGCCGCTGCTTGAGGTCGAGGCAGTGATGGCGCTCTTCTATTTCGGACTGTCGTGCAGCTATTTCAGCGCCGGGATTTCGCGGCTGTTTCCGCCTTGGGATTCGCTCTTCGGCTATCTCAGCCGGCCCTTGTGGTTCACCTCGGGCATCTTCTTCACGCTGCAATCGCTGCCCAACGGCGTCAAAGGCTATGCGACCATCAATCCGGTCGCGCATATGCTCGAATGGCTTCGCTCGGCGACCCTGCCGGGGTTCGAGAGCGAATCTTACAGCCGGGTCTATGTGCTGTCCTTCGCGACGGTCGTCTTGTTGATCGGACTTGGAGTCGATCGACTGCTGACGATCATCGGCCACACCGATCAGAGCCACTAGCCGATGATCGAGATGATCAATCTCGAGAAGAGCTACCCGACCAAACATGGCCGGATCCACGTGCTGCGCGATGTCAACGCACGGTTCGAGACCGGCGAGAGCGTCGGCATCCTCGGCTCCAACGGCGCAGGCAAATCGACACTGCTTCGGATCCTCGCCGGAGCTGAGCATCCCAATTTCGGCAAAGTCGTGCGCGACGGATCGATGTCCTGGCCGCTCGGCTTCTCGGGCTCCTTCTCGACGAGCCTCACCGGCGCGGAGAATCTGCGCTTCGTCTGCCGCATCTACGGCGCCGACATCGACGAAGTGACGGATTTCGTCGAGGAGTTCTCCGAACTCGGCCCGGCGATGCGCCAGCCGATCCGCAGCTACTCGACAGGCATGCGCAGCCGCCTGGCCTTTGCACTGTCGATGGCGATCGATTTCGACGTCTACGTCATCGACGAGTCACTGGCGGTGGGCGACGCGGCCTTCCAGGCCAAATGCGAAGCCG
>FTCZ01003605.1_pt1 | contig 15407 bp, 14 predicted proteins | sample 1658871 | NCBI WGS metagenome assembly FTCZ01 (sample SAMEA3914864, study PRJEB12502) | metagenome | biome: forest; material: soil | place: USA | collected 2012-03-12 | depth 0.3 m
ACAATGGACGGGATGTCGTTGACTTCCTGTGGATAGGGCACCGCGAGGATGCGGCCGTTGCGCGTCTTCAGCCAGACAGGCTGGTCGTCCGCGCACCAGTTCAGCGTGTAATGGTAGCCGGTCTCCTGCAGTAGGTCAGGCGTCACGTGGCTTTCGGCGATCCATGGGCTGAGCCAGCCGCGCGGCGGTTTTCCCTCATGCTCGGTGATCAGCGCGGTTGCCTGCGCGATCAGCGCCGTCTCATCAGCCTCGTCGAGCACGCTCTGGCGCTCGGAGTTGGTGCGGCCATGGCCGACAATTTCGTCGCCGCGCGCGGAGAAGGCATCCACCAGTTCCGGCGCATAATGATAGAGGCTCGAATTGATCAGCACGGAAGCTGGCAAACTCAACTCGTCGAACGCCTCCAGCATGCGCCAGGCGCCGACGCGATTGCCGTAATCGCGCCAGGCGAAGTTCAAGATATCGGGATGTGGTCCGCCGGGCGCGAGTTCTGCGCCGAGACCTTCGCCAAAGGCGAAATGCTCCAAATTGAGGCCGAGATAGACGGCCAGCCGCTTCCCTTTCGGCCAGGAATAATGCGGCCGCCGCGTGATCGGCACATAGGGGTAGCGGCCGTGGCTGCGAAGCTCCACGGTGCTACTCGAAGGCCTGCACGAAATGCCCCTCGCCAACCTGCTTGTAAACGCGCGGCGGCGGCGTGTAGCCAGCCTTACGCACCGGGCTCGGCAATTCGGTCGTCGAGAGGCCACGGCGCAAGGCCCGCCGCTCGGGCTCCGGAACCGGCACCGCCGACATCAGCCGCTTGGTGTAAGGGTGCTGCGGGTTGTCGATGACCGAGGCGCGCGGGCCGATCTCGACGATCTCGCCGAGATACATCACCGCAACGCGATGGCTGACGCGCTCGACCACGGCGATGTCATGCGAGATGAAGAGATAGGCAAGGCCAAGCTCCTCCTGCAAATCCATCATCAGGTTGACGACCTGAGCCTTGATCGAAACGTCGAGCGCTGAAACGGCCTCGTCCGCCACGATAAGCTTCGGCGAAAGCGCCAGCGCGCGGGCGATGCAGAGACGCTGACGCTGGCCGCCAGAGAACTCATGCGGGAAACGGCTCGCCATCTCAGGCGCAAGGCCGACTTTTTTGAGAAGTTCGGCCACGCGGTCACGCGCAGTGTTCCGGTCGCATATGCCATGCACCACCATCGGCTCGGCGATGGCGCCGCCGACGGTCTTGCGCGGATTGAGGCTGGCGAAGGGGTCCTGGAAGATCATCTGCATGCGCCGGCGTGCGGCGCGAAGATCCTGCTTATCGAAGGCGCGCACGTCCTTGCCTTCGAACATCACGTTGCCGGCGGTTGGCTCGATCAACCGGAGGATCGAGCGGCCTGTCGTGGACTTGCCGCAGCCGCTCTCGCCAACCAGCGCCAGCGTCTCGCCAGCGTGGAGCGAGAACGATACGTTCTCGACCGCATGCACACGCGCGCTGACCTTGCCGAGCAGCCCGGACTTGATCTCGAAGCGGGTGACGAGGTTCGCAACCTCAAGCACCGGCCGCTCGGCGAGCTTCGCGGTCGAGACCTCGTCCGGCAGCACGACCGGCACCCCGGAGACGGGATCGACGATGGAAAAGCGCTGCGGGTCCGGCTTACCCTTCATCGAACCGAGGCGCGGCACGGCGGCGAGCAACGCGCGCGTGTAAGGCTGCTTGGGATTAGCGAAGATTTCAGCGGTTGGCCCCGCTTCGACCGCATCGCCGCGCAGCATCACCACAGTGCGGTCCGAAATCTCGGCCACCACGCCCATATCGTGGGTGATAAAGGCGACCGACATACCCTCTTCGTCCTGAAGCATCTTGATCAGTTCGAGGATTTCGGCCTGGATGGTCACGTCGAGCGCGGTGGTCGGTTCGTCGGCAATCAGCAGTTTCGGTTTGCAGGCCAGCGCCATGGCGATCATGACGCGCTGGCGCATGCCACCTGAGAGACGGTGCGGATATTCGTTGATGCGCGAAGCAGCGGCAGGAATGCGCACGCGTTCGAGGATGCGGATGGTTTCCGCTTCGGCCTGTTTGCGGTCGAGGCCGCGATGGTAGATCAGCGCCTCGGCGATCTGGAAACCGATGGTCAGCACCGGATTGAGGCTGGTCATCGGCTCCTGGAAGATCATCGAGATGGCGTTGCCACGCACATGGCGCATCTCTTCTTCCGGCAGCTTCAGCAGGTCGCGACCTTCGAAGAGGATTTCGCCCTCGACCTTGCTGTTGGCGGCCGGCAGCAGGCGCATGGTGGAGAGCGCGGTGATGCTCTTGCCCGAGCCGGATTCGCCAACGATCGCCACCGTCTCGCGCGGACCGATATCGAAGGAGATGTTGCGCACGACCGAGCGCCAGACGCCGTCGACACGGAAGGAAGTGGTGAGGTTTCGGACGGAAAGGACGGGGGTCGCCATCACGCCTCGCCCTTCAGCTTGGGATCGATGGCGTCGCGAAGACCATCGCCGAGCAGGTTCAGCGCGAAGATGACGATCAGGATGGCGATGCCCGGCGCCATGGCGAGCCAATAGCTGTCGAGGATGTTCTCGAAACCTTCGCGGATCATGCCGCCCCAGGTCGCGGTCGGCGGCCTGACGCCGAGGCCGACGAAGGCGAGCGAGGCTTCGGTGCGGATGGAGTTCGCCAGCCAGAGCGAACCCATGACCAGGATTTCCGGCAGGATGTTCGGCAGAATATGGCCGGCGAGAATGCGCAAATCCGAGTAGCCGAGCGAACGGCAAGCCTCGACGAATTCACGCTCCTTCACGGCAATCGTCGGCGCACGCGCGATGCGGGCGAATGGCGGAATGGAGGTCAATGCGATGGCGATGATGATGTTGGTCATGGACGGACCAAGCATCGCAACCACGATCAGGCCGAGGATCAGCGAAGGGAAGGCAAGCAGGATATCCATCGCCTGCATGATGACGATGTCGTAGCGCCCGCCATACCAGCCGGCTGTCATGCCGATGACGGTGCCGAAGAACATGGCGGCGAAGGTCGAGACAACGCCGATGACCAGCGAAATCTGCGCGCCGTAGAGCAGGCGCGAGAGCGTGTCGCGGCCGAAATTATCGGTGCCGAGCCAATGCTCCACACTCGGCGGCTGGAGACGGGAAAGGATGTCCTGCTCCAGCGGATCGTAAGGCGAAATCAGCGGCGCGAGGATTGCCGCGACGACGACGATCAGAAAGACCACCAACCCGACCCAGGAGGTCTTGTTGGTATTGAAGGCCTTCAGCGTCGCGTTGAGGAAATAGGCGAAGGGCGTCTGCGCCTTGGAAGTGGTCGTCGAGGTTGCCGTAGTCACTTGGCTCATTTCAGCTTCACCCGCGGATCGACGAAGCCATAGGTGAGGTCGGTGATCAGGTTCACCAGCACGACGACCAGCGTGTAGATGACCATCATGCCCTGCAGCATGGGGTAATCGCGCTGGTTGAGCGCGCCGATGATCAACTTGCCGAGGCCCGGCCGGCTGAAGACGATTTCGGTCAGCACGGAATTACCGATCAGGATGCCGAGATAGAGCCCGACAACAGTAATGATCGGGATCAGCGCGTTGCGTAGCGTATGACGCCAGATGACCGCGTTCCAGGGCACGCCCTTGGCGCGGGCGGTGCGGACATAATCCTCCGACAGCACCTCAAGCATCGCCGAACGCGTGACGCGCATGATGTAGGCGGCCGAGATCAGCCCAAGGTTGATGGCCGGCAGCGCCATGGACTGAAACCAGGCGGAAGCGCTGCCCGAACGGCCGCTGATAACCGGGAAGATCGGAATGGCGATGGCGAGCAAGAGCAGCAGAATGATCGCCGAAACGAATGGCGGAAAGGAAAGGCCGAGCAGCGAGGCGATGCGCGCCGCGTAATCGATGAAACGGTTGCGGTGGATGGCGGCATAGACGCCCATCGGCACGCCGATGATGATGCCGAGCACCAGTGAGACTAGCGTCAGCTCGATCGTCCAGGGCAGGACGCGAAACACTTCGCTGATCACGGGCGCACCGGTGACCATCGAGACACCCCAGTCGCCCCGGAGCGCGCCAAGGAGAAAGACCCTGTATTGCTCGAAAATCGAGACATCGAGGCCGAGGCGGTGGCGCAGCGCGGCGATCGCTTCCTGGCTTGCCTGATCGCCAAGAATGAGCTGGGCCGGATCGCCCGGCACGATGCGCACCAGCACGAAAACCAGCGTCAGCACCGAGAAGAGTGTGACGATGGCGAAGGCAAGACGCCGGATGAGAAAAGCGGTCATTTCATTCCACCGAAGTAGAGAGGCGCTCGAAAGCGCCTCCCCGACTGGCTCACTTGGTGAAGTGGGTCTTTTCGGTGATCGGCGGCGAGAGGTTCAGCGAACCTTTCAGCTCGTAGCCGAGATCGAGATTGGTGTGCCAGGCCCAGAGCTGGAGCTGTTCATAGACCGGCACGCCGCAGACCTGCTTGATGATCTTCTCCTGCGCGGTCTTCCAGAGTTCCTTCTGCTTGGCCGGGTCCGTCTCGACACGGGCAGCGCGGATTTCGGCATCCGCCACGTTGCAATGCGAGAAGTTCGTCACGGCCGTCGGGGTGCCGATGGTCGACGCTGAATCATAGAACTGCGTCAGGTAGACATCGGCAACGGGGAAGCGGCCCGCCTGATAATGCACCAGCGGCGAGAGATCCTTGCGGATCTGCGCGTGATATGTCGCGTGCTCGACCAGCTCGATCTCGAGATTGATGCCGGCCTTCTTGAGCTGCGCCTGCACCGCCTCGATCAGCGTCTGCATGCCCGTCAGCGTGGTGTGGATGGTCTTGACCGTCACGCCATTCGGGTAGCCGGCTTCCTTCAGCAGTTCCTTCGCCTTGTTCAGGTCGTAGGGCAGCAATGGCGCCTTCTCGTCCGTACCGAGATAGCCGGACGGCACGACGGAAACGGCAGCGCGCGACGAGCCTGCGCCCTTGAAGGCGACGATGCCCTTGCGATCGATCGCATAGGCGATCGCCTGGCGGACGCGGATATCGTCGAGCGGCTTGACGTTGACGTTGAGGAACAACGTCGACATCTCGGCCGGCTCCATGGCGATCACCTTGGTGTCGGGGAGCTTTGCCGTGCGGTCGACCCAGGTCTGGTCCTGCTTGCCGTAGATCACGTCGAGTTCGCCCGACTGGAAGGCGAGATCGCGGCTCGAATCGGCCGGGATGTAGCGATACATGATCTCTTCAAGCTGCGGTGCGCCACGGAAATACTGCTTGTTGGCGACGAGCTTGACGAATTGCTGCGGCTGATACTCACCGAACATGAAGGGGCCGGTGCCGATCGGCTTCTTGGAGAAATTGTCGCCCATCTCCTCGGCGGCCTTCTTGCAGACCATGTTGCCGCCATTGACGTTGGCGACATAGCCAAGGAAGCCGGCGATCGGGTTCTTCAGCGTGATCTTGACGGTGTATTTATCGGTCGCCTCGACCTTGTCGACGCCTGAATAGTCGTTCGAATAGGAGGAAGTCGCCTTGTTAGCGGCGCGCTTCAGCGAATAGACGGCGTCATCCGAGGTGAACTCGCCATAGCCATGATGGCACTGCACCCCCTGGCGCAGCTTGAAGGTCCATTCCGTGCCGTTCTGATTCGAAGTCCAGCTCTCGGCGAGGTCGGGCTCGATGAATTCCGGGCTGACCTGGCCGGGCTTGATGCGCACCAGGCCGTTGAAGACATATTGCAGCAGGCCCTTGTCCGGCGTCGTCGACGCGACATGCGGATCGAGCTTGCCGGCATCCGCCGAGCCCATGCCGATGGTGAGGGTTTTCTTCTGTGCAAGCGCCGGTGTGACGGCAAAAACCGCCGCCACAAGCAAGGCCGCAGTCAAACTCTTCTTCATACGCCTATCCCCTCTTTCTTATTGAATCGATTGTGACCGGTTTGCCCGGTCCGTTGCAAGCTTAAGATTCTAGCCTTTAGACCATGTCCTCGAGCCGGCAATTGACCAGCATTTCGGCAATCGAGGCGGTGTTGGGCAGCGCCAGAACCGTCGCTGCGAGTTCGGCAAGGTCAGCCGCGTCGATCATCTCGGCGGCTGAAATCTTGGTGGCACCCGCCGTCATGTCGGTGCGCACGAAGGACGGGCAGAGCGCTGTGGCGCGTACACCCTTCTCCCAGCCGAGCCGGCGCGTGCCATGCGTCAGCGCCATCACCGCGAATTTCGTCATGCCGTAGGCGATGTTGTCGTTGCGGACACGCTTGCCGGAAAGCGAGGCAACGTTGATGACGCGGCCCGAGCCGCAAGCTTCCAGATAGGGCAGCGCGCATTTGATCATGTTGAGCGGCGCCTTGCAGTTCACCGCCCAAATCTCATCGAGCGACGCCTCATCCGCCTCGCGGATCGTCATGGTCTTGCTGATGCCAGCATTGTTGACGAGCCCATCGATGCGGCCAAAGCGCTCATAGGCCAGCTCGACCCAGGCTTCGTGCGTCGCCCAGTCGCGCGCGTCGTAAAAGGCCATATGGATGCGCGACGGGTCCATCGGCGCGGTGAGTTTCGCCAGCGCGTTGAGATCGCGGCCGCCTAAGCTGAGGCAGTAGCCCTTGGCGTATAGGTTTTCGGCCAGAGCCAGGCCGATGCCGCGATTTGCGCCGGAAATGAGGATGACGCGGCCTTCAGGCGAGAGCATTTACGAGGCCGCCTTTTTCTTGTCATTCTCGACGCGCGAAGCGCGAGCGGGAATCCAGAGGGCGCGAGCGCAACGACTCCTGGATTCCCGCTCCGCCTGCGGCGATCGGGAATGACAGCTTAAATTATCCATGCAGCGTCAATTCAGCTTGCGGCACCGTCTTGCCCGCAAAGCGATCGAACCTGAACGGTTCGATATCGTGCTGCGGCTTGCGGCCAAGCGCCAAGTCGGCAGCGATGCGGCCGCTGACCGGGCCGAGGCAGAAGCCGTGGCCGGAGAAACCAGCGGCAACCACCAGCCCTTCGATCGGCGTATCGATGACCGGCAGGGCATCCGGGGTGAGATCTATCAAACCACCCCATGTCCGAGCGATCTTTGCTTCGCGGATCGCGGGCAGGAAATGGGCCACGCGCGAGACGAGCGTTTCGACATCCTCCGCCGAAGGCTTCAGCGCCTCGACGCTCCAGCGCGCCGGATCGCCCGGCCAGTCGCCGAGGCCGTTGGTGACGCGCAAGCAGCCATCGACTTCCTGCCGGCCGGCGCAATCGGCATTGGCGACGCCGAAGACCTGCTCGAAGACAGGTGACAGCGGCTCGCTTTGCAGGACGGAGACGATCTTGACCGACAGAGGAAGATCAATACCCAGCGGCGCCAGGAACGCAGGGGTGTTGACGCCGGAGGCGGCGATGACGCATGCCGCCGGCAGAAAGCCATCCGCCGTTTCAACGCCGACCGCACGGCCGTTGTCCACGCGGATGCCGGTCGCCGCCACGCGCTCGCGGATCGTCGCACCATGGCGTTTCGCGCTTGCCGCAAAGGCGCGCGTCGCCTTGACCGGGTTGGCATGGCCATCAGTCGGGCAGAAGGAGGCCGCGAGCACCTGCTCTGAAATCGCCGGCGCGACGGCGCGGACCGCGGCATTATCGGGCAGGAAAGTCAGGTCGAGACCCAGCGCCTTCTGGTCCTGGACCAACTTGAGGATAACCTCAACCTCGGCAGAGGTGCGGGCGAGACGGAGATTGCCCTTACGGCGGTATTCGACATCGGCATCGAGCGCTTCGTTCAAACCTGCCCAGATTTGAACGGCCGACTTCGCCAGCGGCAACTCGGCAGGATCACGGCCCGATTGGCGCACGCCGGCGAGCGTCCAGCCCGACGCCATAGCGGCGATACCGGTTTTTTCCAGGAGAGTGACGCTATGGCCTTCGCGCGCCAGCGCATCGGCCGCGGCGCAACCGGTGATGCCGCCGCCTATGACGATGATATCGGACATGGCGTGGATGATGGCCGAGAGACGCGCGCGCCCGCAAGCGCATTCCGCTGCTCGGAAGGATCAAGAATTGTTAGACGGCAACGAATTTGGAGATGCGGCAGCGCAAGAAATAACACTTTCTGATTGGAAATTGATTTTCTCTCTTTCTGTAAAAATTAGAATAATTCCATCTACTGCGCGTGAATTGCCCTCATCGTTCGCTCAGCCTATATGTTCGTTCTGTATATCGAACGCGTATCTTGGGCCCATGTCGTATATTCACGTGACCGACCGCGCCGGACAGGCGCACAAGCTCGAAGCCGTCGAAGGATGGCGCGTGATGGAGATCCTGCGCGACCACGGTGTCGGCGTGGAAGGCATTTGCGGCGGAGCCTGCTGCTGCGCGAGCTGCCATGTGGTGGTGGCGAATGATTGGGCCGACCGCCTGTACCCGGCGTGTGAGGACGAACTCGGAAAGCTCGATGAACTGCCGCTGATCGAGCCGACTTCACGCCTTTCCTGCCAGATCATCTGGTCCGAAGAACTCGATGGTCTTGAAATCCTGTTGCCGGAGGCTGCGTAATGGCCGAAGCGAAACGCCCACCCCTGCCCGTCATTCTGCTAGCGAATGATCTCCTCACCGGCGAGGTGGTCTTCCGCAATGACGCAGGCTGGACGCTCGATCCGGCCGAGGCGCTGATCGGCCGCGATGACGCGACCGCCGAACAGCTCGAAGCCGAGGGCAAGGCCGCCTTCAAGCGTCAGGAAGTCGTCGACGCCTATCTCGTCGATGTGACGGTTGCGCCGGACGGTGTGCCGGTGCCGAACCATTTTCGCGAGCGCTTCAAGATCAAGGGGCCGAGCAACCGGCCCGATCTCGGCAAGCAGGCCGCGTTCCACAGAGGTTGATGCATGTATCGGTACGATGAGTTCGACGAGCGGTTCGTGCGCGAGCGCGTGGCGCAGTTCCGTGATCAGGTCGGTCGTCGTCTCGACGGTTCCATCACCGAGGACGAGTTCAAGCCACTTCGGCTGATGAACGGCATCTACCTGCAGCTCCATGCCTATATGCTGCGCATCGCCGTGCCCTATGGCACGCTTTCGGCAAAGCAGCTCCGGCAACTCGCGCTGATCGGCGAGAAATACGATCGCGGCTATGGTCATTTCACCACGCGCCAGAACCTACAGTTCAACTGGCCGGCGTTGAAGGATGTGCCTGAAATCCTCGATCTGCTCGCCGATGTAGAGATGCATTGCATCCAGACCTCCGGCAATTGCATCCGCAACGTCACGGCGGATCATTTCGCCGGTGTCGCGGCGGACGAAATCGAAGACCCGCGCCCCGTCGCCGAGTTGATCCGGCAATGGTCGAGCCTGCACCCGGAATTCAGCTTCCTGCCGCGCAAGTTCAAGATCGCGGTCACGGGTGGCATCGAGGATCGCGCGGCGACAAAGGCACATGATATCGGCCTGCGCGTGGTGCGGCACCCAGATACACATGCCGTTGGCTACGAGATCATGGTCGGCGGTGGGCTCGGCCGTACGCCGATGATCGCCAAGATGGTGCGGGAGTTCCTGCCGAAGGCCGACCTGCTCGCCTATCTCGAAGCGATCATGCGGGTCTACAATCTCGAGGGACGGCGCGACAACAAGTATAAGGCACGTGTCAAAATCCTCGTCCACGAGATCGGGATCGAAGAGTTCCGTTCGCGTGTCGAGGCCGAATTCGCCAAGCTCGATGGCCCGTCTGTCAACGCCGATCCGGAAGAATTAAAGCGGATCGAGGCTTATTTCGCTCCGCCTGCTTACGAAAAGCTGCCCGGCCCGAGCAAGGCTTTTGAAGCCGCCAAGGCGATGAACCCGGAATTCGAGCGCTGGATCGAGACCAATGGTTTCCCGCATCGCGTGCCCGGCTATGCGGCTGTGACGATTTCACTGAAGCCGATCGGTGAGGCGCCCGGCGACATCACGTCGGAGCAGATGCGCGCCGTCGCCGACCTCGCCGAGCGCTATTCCTTCGGTGAGCTGCGCGTCACACATTTCCAGAACCTGGTGCTGCCTTACGTCAAGCAGGCGGACCTTTTCGCGCTCTGGCAGGCTCTGGTCGAAGCGGGCCTGGCGACCGCAAATTCCGGCCTGATCACCGACATCATCGCCTGCCCCGGCCTCGACTATTGCGCGCTGGCGACCGCCCGTTCGATCCCGATCGCGCAAGCCATCGCGAAGCGTTTCGCGGATGAGGAGCGGCAAAAAGACATCGGCCAGCTCAACATCAAGATTTCAGGCTGCATCAACGCCTGCGGTCATCACCATGTCGGCCATATCGGCATTCTGGGGCTGGAGAAGAAGGGCCAGGAATCCTACCAGGTGACGCTTGGCGGCGACGCAACCGAAACGGCGGCGATCGGAGAAATTCTCGGACCGGGCCTGACGGCCGACGAGGTGCCCGACGCGATCGAGCGGCTGGTCGGCGTCTATCTCGGACAGCGCGATGAAGGCGAGAGTTTCATCGACTCGGTGCGCCGCCTTGGCCTTGCGCCTTTCAAGGCAGCCTTCCTCGACAATCCGGAGGTTGCCCGTGGCGCTGCTTGATCGCAATGGCCTGAAGGCCGAAAACTGGCAGCGCGCGGCGGATGGCGAGATTGCCGGGCTTTCGCACGCGATCGTCGCCTGGGATGCTCTTCCGCAAGCGCTGACCGCCCGCCAACGCGACCAGCGCATCGGCGTCGAGGTTCAGAACAATATCGGTATTGCCGAGCTGAAGCTGGTCCTGCGCCAGCTTTCGCTGGTCTCGATCGTCTTTCCCGCCTTCGCCGATGGGCGCGGCTTCAGCCTTGCCCGCCACATCCGCAACCATGGCTTCACAGGTGTTCTGCGTGCGCACGGCCCACTGATTTCGGACCAGTTCGCCTATGCTTTGGCCTGCGGCTTCGACGAAATCGAGTTGCCGGAAGCAAGCGCCGAACGCCAGCCGGCTGAGCAATGGCTGGGCGCTCTCGGCAAGATCAGCCATGGCTACCAGCGCGGCTTCGGCGATAGCGCCAATATCCTCGACCAGCGCCGCGCCGCCCGCCGCGCGGCCGGAGGCGACCATGCTTGAAGCGCTGGCCGAGGAATTCGCGCGGGATTTCGCAAAGCTGCCGCTCGGCGAGCGGCTCAGCTTGCTGCGCCGCGAGGTTCCCGGCCGGATCGTTTTCACGTCGAGCCTCGGGCTCGAAGACCAGGTGCTGACTCATGTGATCGCCGAGCAGAAGCTCGATATCGAGATCACGACGCTGGATACCGGCCGTCTTTTCCCCGAAACCTATCAACTTTGGGAAGAGACCGAGGCGCACTATGGCCTGCGCATCAAGGCCTTCACGCCAAGCCATGAGGCGTTGCAGCATTTCGTCGATACGGAGGGCGTCAACGCATTCCGTCACTCGATTGACGTGCGAAAGACCTGCTGCGGCATCCGCAAGGTCGAGCCGCTTGGCCGGGCGCTGGCAGGCGCGAACGCCTGGGTCACGGGCCTGCGGGCCGATCAATCGGCCGGGCGCGGCGGTGCGTCCTTTGCCGAAGTGGACCGAGGGCATCAACTCCTCAAGGTCAATCCATTGCTCGACTGGACACGCGATCAGGCCGCTGCCTTCGCGGAAGCCAACCACGTACCGGTCAACGCGCTGCATGCGCGCGGTTTCCTCTCCATCGGCTGCGCGCCCTGCACGCGCGCCATCGCGCCGGGCGAACCGGAGCGCGCGGGACGCTGGTGGTGGGAGGATGAAGCGAATAAGGAATGCGGCCTGCATGTCGGCCCGGACGGACGTTTGGTGCGGACGAAGCGACCCGAAAGCGTGGCATGATCCAGTTGACGCATCTCCAGAAGCTCGAAGCGGAATCGATCTTCATCTTTCGCGAGGTCGTGGCGACCTGCGACAATCCCGTGCTGCTCTATTCGATCGGCAAGGATTCGGCCGTCCTGCTGCATCTGGCGATGAAGGCTTTCTATCCGGCCAAGCTTCCCTTCCCCGTCCTGCATGTCGATACGACCTGGAAGTTCCGGGAAATGATCACGTTTCGCGACGAAACAGCGCGCCGGCTCGGCCTCGACCTGATCGTTCACACCAATGAGGAGGGCGTGCGCGCCGGCATCAACCCGATCGATTCAGGGTCGCGCATCCACACCGATGTCATGAAGACGCAAGGCTTGAAGCAGGCGCTCGACAAGCATGGGTTCGATGCGGCCTTCGGCGGCGCCCGGCGTGACGAGGAAAAGAGCCGGGCCAAGGAGCGGGTCTTCTCGCTGCGTTCGGCCGAACATCGCTGGGACCCGAAAAACCAGCGCCCGGAGCCTTGGCGGCTGTTCAATACCCGCAAGGCCCGAGGCGAAAGTTTTCGCGTCTTTCCGCTGTCCAATTGGACGGAGGCCGATGTCTGGGCCTATATCCAGCAGGAAAACATTCCCGTCGTGCCGCTCTATTTCGCGGCGCCTCGTCCGGTCGTGGAGCGCGATGGTGCGCTGATCATGCGCGACGACGAACGGCTGGTCCTGAAGCCCGGCGAAACCGTCGAGACCCGCATGGTGCGTTTCCGGACGCTTGGCTGCTATCCACTGACCGGCGCGATCGAAAGCACGGCTGCAACCCTGCCCGAGATCATTGCCGAGATGCGCGCCGCGCGAACCTCGGAGCGACAGGGCCGAATTATCGACCATGATGGCAGCGGCTCTATGGAGCAGAAGAAGCAGGAGGGTTATTTCTAAATGACCGCCCCGCTTCGCAACCTGCCCCAACCGTCCGAAGTTATCTCGCCGATGCCGGCCAATGACGCAGCTTATAATCCCGCGCTCCAGACCGGCTCGCTGCTGCGTTTCATCACCTGCGGCTCGGTCGATGACGGCAAATCCACGCTGATCGGCCGTGTGCTCTATGAAGCCGGCGCGGTGCTCGACGACCAGATGGACGCGCTGGACCGTGACAGTCAGAAATTCGGCACGACCGGCGCGGCGCCGGACTTCGCACTGCTGGTCGACGGGCTTTCGGCGGAGCGCGAACAGCGCATCACGATCGATGTCGCCTATCGCTATTTCGCAACGGAAAAGCGCGCCTTCATCGTCGCGGATACGCCCGGCCACGAGCAGTATACGCGCAACATGGCGACGGGCGCTTCGACCGCCGATCTCGCCGTTATCCTCGTCGACGCCCGCAAGGGGCTGCTGCCGCAGACGCGCCGGCACGCCTACATCGTTTCGCTCGTCGGCGTCCGTCATATCGTCGTCGCCATCAACAAGATGGACCTCGTCGGTTACGAGGCGGGCGTGTTCGAGCAGATCGAGCGCGATTTCCTGGCGATGGCCGGTGATCTCGGCTTTGTCTCCATCACCTGCATTCCAGTTTCGGCGCGCGGCGGCGACAATGTCGTCAAGCGCTCCGAGAAGATGGGTTGGTACAACGGCCCGGCGCTGCTGCCCTTCCTCGAAAGGATTGAGCCTTCGGAACTGAGCGGAACCGATTCCGGCTTTGCTTTCCCCGTGCAATGGGTCAACCGGCCAAGCCTCGATTTTCGCGGCTATGCGGGCACGATCGCCATGGGCACGATCAAGGCCGGCGACGCGGTGATGGCGCTGCCCTCACGGACCAGGACGCGGATCGCTCGGATCGTCACCAGCGAGGGCGATCTGGCTTCCGCAAGCGCCGGACAGGCCGTGACGCTGACCACGACGGAAGAGATCGACCTGTCCCGCGGCGACCTTCTCGTTTCGGAAGCCTCAGAAGTACTGGTGCGCAATGGCGCGGCCGTGCGGCTGCTGACGACCGCCAACCGCACTCTGGCTGAAGGCGATCAGTTCCTGGTCAAGCTCGGCACCGCAACGGCCCAGGCGACCATCGCCGAAATCCGGCATGCGATCGATATCGAGACCTTTGACGCCAGGCCAGCCAAGGCGCTTGGCCTTAACGCGATCGGCCTTGCGACACTGCGCTTCGACCAGCCGCTCTCCTTCACGAGCTACCGGACCAATCGGGAACTCGGCAGCCTGATCTTGATCGACCGGATCACCAACGAAACCGCAGCTTTCGGGGTGCTGGACGAGGCAGCAGCGCCCGTTGCGCAGCCGGTGCCGGACAGCTTGCATAATCGCCTGCGCCGGATCGAGGAGCGCTGGCTTGGCCGCGCGGGCACGGAAAAGCGGCAGGACCGCGTGACTCGGCTGAGTTGGCGGCTTTCCAGCAGCGTCCTGCCGGGTGTTCTCGTTTATCTCGCTTCTGGCAGTCCCGTTTGGGGCCTTGGCGCGATGCTGGTCGATGCAGGCGCGCGCAGCCTACTGCGGCATCGCCATGACCGCGCCTGGCGTCGGGCACGCGCGAAAGCCCCGGGAACGCTCGAAAACGGAGGCGGCATCTGATGACCATCAAACGCCAGACCCGGATCGACTGGGCGTTTCGCGTCGTGCTACTCGGGCTTGTCGCGCTGTGGACTTTCCTGCCCGTGCAATCCGATAGTAAGCTCACACGCATGACGCAGCAGATCGAGGCCAGACGATGACGACGCCCGGCCGGAAGCCGGAACGGGTAGCACCGCATCGCATCGAGCCTCTGGCGACATTGCCGGTGTTCCACAAGCTGCGCGGTCGCAAGGTCGTGCTGGCGGGTGGCGGTGAAGGCGCGTTGTGGAAGGCGGAACTGCTTGCGGCCTCCGGTGCTGCCGTCGAAGTGATCGCGCCAGAATTCCGCGAGGGTTTTGAGGAGCTTGCCGCCAATCCGCCGGACGGATCGGTGCTGCTGCGGCGGCGCGACTGGCGGCCGGAAGACCTCACCGGTGCGGCAATCGCGGTGGCCGATACGGAAGACGACGCCGAAGCGCAGGCCTTTACGGATGCCGCCCGTGCCGCCGGCGCACCGGTGAATGTGATCGATCGGCCGGAATTCTGCGATTTCCAGTTCGGCGCGATCGTCAATCGTTCGCCGATGGTCATCGCGGTTTCAACCGATGGTGCGGCCCCGGTCTTCGGCCAGGCGATCCGCGCCAAGATCGAGGGACTGCTGCCGCGTGGCCTGAAGAATTGGGCGCAGGCCGCACAGGATTGGCGCGACAGCGTGCAGGAACGCGCCCTGCCCTATGCGCTGCGCCGCCGTTTCTGGGAGCGTTTCACCTCGCTGGCGTTGCAGGCGACCAGCCGCGAGCCGGCGGCCGCCGATCACACGGCGCTGCTAAACGATATCGACAGCGCGAGCGAAAGGCCCACCGGCGGCCGCGTGTCGCTGGTTGGCGCGGGGCCGGGCGATCCGGAGTTGCTGACGCTGAAGGCGGTGCGGACGCTCCAGGCAGCCGACGTCATTCTCTACGATGACCTCGTCTCGGTGGAAGTGCTGGAATTGGCCCGCCGCGAAGCGAAGCGCATGCTGGTCGGCAAGACCGGCCACGGCCCTTCCTGCAAGCAGAGCGACATCAACGAGATGATGGTGACGCTTGGCCGCCAAGGCCGGCATGTGGTGAGGCTGAAGAG
>FTCZ01001242.1_pt1 | contig 15399 bp, 9 predicted proteins | sample 1658871 | NCBI WGS metagenome assembly FTCZ01 (sample SAMEA3914864, study PRJEB12502) | metagenome | biome: forest; material: soil | place: USA | collected 2012-03-12 | depth 0.3 m
CAATTTGAATAGGTCGTGTATCCATCCGCGCCGCTTTCGACGCCGACCGCATAGATACAATTGGCGACGTTCACACTCAACTCGACGTTGACCATGTTGGTGATGCCGCGGAACGTAATCGTCTGCGGCCCGGCGCCGGTGGTGAGCGCCGGCGTCGATCCGCCCTGCGTCGTCACCATCGTGACCGTGTTCCCAACGACGGTACCAACATAAGCGCTGGCCGGGATATTGATGCCGGTGATCTTTTGCCCAGGCACCACGAAAAAGCCGGTGCCGGCGGTGATCGTCAGGATCGAAGATCCAGAGGCGAAAGAACAGGTCCGGGGCGCCGCGCCGGAGGCCGAGAAACGCACCGCTTCAGCCGACAAGCTGTTGAATACCTGGACGTCGAGCCTGACGTTGGCGACCGTGCCCCCGAGATCAAGACCGACTTGCACGCCCTGCTGCGCCGCATAGAAGATTTGCACGCGCCCGGTCATGTCGGAGCAGACATCGATCCCGAACAGGCCGGCATACCAGATTTGTCCCTCGACATAGACGTTAGCGCTAGTCGCAGTCCCCAGAGGGCCGTCCTCGCCGAGGCCGAAACCATCAAATCCAGCGTGCCGATTGTCATAGAGCAGGAAGTCGGTCAGCCGCATCACATTGCAGCCGGTAATCGCATGTAAAAATCCACTCTCCGCGCCGGCATAAGGGTTACCGGGGCCATTATAGACCCTATATGGCGGCTGCGCCTTGTTGGCATAGAAGCCGTGAGCCTGGACGTTAAAACAATAGCCGACGTCGATCGCATTCCACCCCGTCGTATCGACGCGAAGCTGATCATAATTTAGGTCTGTGATGCCGTACAGGCTGACACCTGACCAGCCGCAATTATGGACGTAGCCGCGAACCTTGACGCTTGAGTTAGACCATGCGCGATTGTTGTCGCTGATTTCTAGGCCGATAAAAGAGACGTTCTTAATCTCACAATCCACCACCACGTTAGAAACTGCGCCCAAGTTGCGAGCGCCCCAGATCCACAGATTGGCGGTAGTGATACTGTTGCCGTCGAACACGATGCTGGGCGACACGCTGAGATTGCTGACAATCTTGAGCATTGTATTGATGCCATCGCCATATGCTGCGTCCGAGAAGGCGGGGTCTGCCAGAAATGTCCCGCTGCCCGTCAAGCGCGTCCCAACTGCGGGAATGATCCGCGACTTGATCCGATAGGTATAGGTGAGCGTGTCCCAGCCGCCGCCCAGAGCAAGCGCTGTGTTGATGTAGGGCGCGAGGTCGGTCGTGTTGGTGCCGGCGATGATCCCCGCGTGCAGGGTAGCCGGGATAAAATCCATCAGGGATCGACGCTCGGAGAGCTTATCTCGAACAGTCATTGCTTGGGAACCGGCTCCAGACGCCTGGAACCCGGCAAGTTCTGCGCCGCCTGGCGCCGCCAGATCGGACACGCTCGTCTTGAGCGCGAGACCGGCCTTGACCGCTGCGCCAGCCGGCGCACGATCGATATCATTGGTGATAGCGTTGACGACAGCGCTGGGGTCGAGCGAGCCGGCACCTGCGTAGGCGTCACCATTCTCATCAAACTTGAAAAATGTATTGGGCCGCTGCGCTTTAGGCGGAAGTATCCCGCCGAGCTCATCTTTCGGCACCAGGAACGAGCGCGCGGTCGTATCCTCGTGCGCAACTTTCTGTTCCTGGTCGATCATCGTCAGCTTATCGAGCGCGTTCTCATGCACCTTGGCCGGGAATGGATCGTTCTGGACATAGACCTTCGACTGGTCGAGCGTGGTCTCGCGCAACAGGTTCAGCTTGCCACCCGCTGCCAGCGGCGTGACGAGGGCGAGCGCGCCCCCATCGGACGATCCGGCCCCGGTCAGCGTGAAGTCGGTGCCGAGCACCAGCGTCGATGTGTCATTCGCGGCCGTGGTATATTGCGCGATGATATCGGTATCGTTGAAGAAGCGGAAAGGGATGGCATAGGACGTCACCCCGAGCGCAGTGACATACTCAATCAGCGGTTCGGTCGTTCCGACTGTCATTGTTGTTGCCCCCCGGCAATGGCCGATACATCGGGCGCGTGATCCGGCGCGGCCTCGCCGGGTGCCCACCAATAACTCTGCCCGAAATCCTTGCGCGTCTTGGCTTCCATGCGGTGGAAATGTTCGCGCGCGTCGGGATCGACCAGGCTCTGCATTTCGTCGAGCATGATCCGCTGGAATGCAAGGCGCGTGTACCAGAGCGACGAGCCCGGCGTGTTGGCGCCGATGAAGCGCACCAGGTCGCGGCCGAAGGTCGTATCCTGGTGCGGGTTGCCGAGCGCATTGGAAAGCGCGGTCTGCCCCTGGCCGACGGTCAGCTTGACGAAGTCCGACGCGGTGCCAAGGCCAGGACCGGCGATCGTGTTGAGCAGCGTTCCGCCGAAGCGGTTCTGGTCGGAGAACAGGAAGTCGCCGAAGATGCCGGCGCCGCCGCCTTGCATGAACGACGCCGCCCAAAAGGGCAGGCTATCGATGCGGCGCGGGTCTTTGCCGCTGGCGATATTCTTGAGCTCGAGCGCCAGCGCCCCCATCAGCGTCGTGCCGATCACCAGGTGCGCCATGTAGGCGGTGCGCCCCATCGCGCCCTGGGCGGTCAGACCGCGCATCAAGTGGGTGTGGAGGATCGTCGCCGGAAACGCCTTGAACTGAAACAGCGTACGCGCCGCCTCGCCGATCAGCGTGCCCGGCCGCGCGTTGGCGGTGATCGCGGCTTTGGTGCGCAGGCTTGCATCGGGCACCGCGAAGCGGCTTTCGCTCTGGATCATCTCGAGCATCCGCGTCGACAAGGTATCCGCCAGGCTAGCGGGAATGTCGGTGCGCTGGGCGAGCTCGTCGGGACGCAGGAACTCGGCACCGCGATGCTGATAGCGTTGCGTGCCGCGGATGATCTCCCAGCCGTCTTCGCCGATCCCGTAGCGCTCGAGCGCATCGCGCAGACCTGCGTCGAGCTCGCCGAAGCGCTTGCCGGCCGCGTCGCCCAACGCGCCCATGAACTCCATGCCGAACGCCCAGCGGCCGGCCTGCGTCCACGCGGACAGACCAGACAAGCGCAGAACCGCATCATTCAAGCGCCGCGCCACCTCTGGCGTGTTGACCTCGTCGGTGTAGCGGAAGACGCTGATCGCGCGCTGGCTATACTCCTCGCCGATCAGCCCCGAGCGCAACGCGATATGCGCGTCGCTATGATCGGCCGGGTTTAACTGGCGCAGATAGCCGAGAAAGATATTCCCGAACTTGAGCCCGTTGAATCGCGCGGTGACGTTCTGAAAGCCGAGGTCGGTGACGGCCGTGATCGCAGCCCCGCCAAGCTTGGCGGCCGACTGCAAGGCGCGGAAGGCCGAGAAGCCGCGCGCAATGGTCGCATTGACCGGGCGGTTGAGCTCGCCGGTGAACACCCCCCACATGGTTTCCATCTGGTATTTGGCGACCGCCGCCCGGTCGATCACGCCCTGCTCACCCTTGTCGGCCGCTTCCTTCTGCACCAGGTCGCCGAGCCATTTGAGCGTCGCGGTCGGGCTCGGCCCGAGGATCTCGAGCGAGGCTATGTCGCGCGCCATGCCGTCGACATAGCCCATCATCGCCGAGAACGGATCGGCCGCGCCGAAGCGGGCGTTATATTGCAGCCAGCTATCGGCGTTGCGGAACACCAGGAAGCGCGCATCCGCGCGTCGGTTGGCGAGCTTGCCGCCGCCCTGGCCGCCCGGCTGGCGCGTCGCCCAGCCTTCGGTGCGGATGCTGTCATGGACGTTGCGCAGCGCCGTCTCGAGCCCCTGCGGGCTGAACGGCAAGCCGGTTTGCTCGTCGATCATCTTGGCGGTGTCGAGCAGCGGCGCGATGAAGTCGCGCCATTCGGCAAAGCCGGCCTTGCGCACCTTCAATCCGTCATGCGCCTGGGGCAGTCCCCAATCGTCGCGCTTGCCGATCGCGCCGCCGGCCGCGTTGAACTTGGTGCGCAGCCATTCCGCTGCCGCACCCCATGACCGGGCGAGCTCGCGCGCGGCGTCGTCGGCGGTATTCTCGCCGAACGCTTCGCGCACCAGGTTCTCGAGCAGCGCCGGCTTGCGCACCCGGCCGAGCAGATCCTTGTGGAACGCCTCGAGGACCGCCGCCATCTTGCCGTGCGCCTTGCCAAGGATCGCGCGGCGCCGCGCCTCGAGGTTGGAGACGCCACGCACCCGCTCGTCGAAGTCGAAGTGCGCGACTGCGGCGCGATCGATGCGCCCGGTCGCCGCACGCGCCCGCTCGAGGTTGGCACGAATGCCCTGCTGCACCCGGATTTGCAGCACCGCCTGGCGACGGCTCTGCGCGGCCTCGGCCTTGAGCGCCTTGATCGCCTGGTCGGACGCCATCGCGCTGGCCGCCTGGTCGCCGAACTGCGGGCGATAGACGCGCTCGAGCTCGTCGAAGATCGCAGTCGCGCGGTCGGCCTGGTCCTGGTTGATCGCTCCGCTCTTGACCAGGTCGGGCACACAAGTGCGAACGCTCATACCATGCACTCCTCAATCTTGTTCCACGCCGCTTCCTCGGCATCGAGCGCGGTCAGCACATCATTGGCGCCGCGCATGTCGGGCACCGTCTCGCCGTCCTCGCCGACGCGCAGACCCATCGCGAACAGGTCGGGCGATCGGTCATGATCGAACAGCGCCAGGCCATCGACATCGGCCTGGTCGACCCCACCGCGCAGCGGGCTCTTGGCCTGGAGCTCGGCACGCGCCTGGTCGGCGTCGGCTCTGGCGCGTTGCTCGGCATCCGCGTTATGACGGGCGAGCTCGGGGTCGCCGTCGTCAAGCCATGTAACCGCTTCGTTGACAGACTGCGGATCTTCGCGTACATCCCCTGACGGAGGTTGCTCCATGCGTGAGTTGAGACTGTTTGAACTGGAAGGCCGCGCGGCCTCGCTCGTCCGCGAAAGCGGCGGGGTGTCCGCGTTTATCTTCTCGGGCGCCGCCTGGCGGCCGGCATCGCCGGCACTCGCCTCCAAGATCCGGGTCGACGGCGTGCCGCTCTCGGTCGCGGCCTTCTCCAAGGAATTCCCCAAGGTCGCCATGCCGGCCGACTGGTCGAAGCTCGAGCCCGCAACCGCGGCATCGTAACCCTCGGCCATCTGCCGGTTGAGCTCGGTCGCGCGGTCGTGTGACACGCCCGGCGCGCGCGCCTCCTCATAGAGCTTGTGGCCGCCCGCCCGGCGATAGTCCCAGATGCCGCGCGGTACGATCTGCACCTCGGCAGTGCCGCCATTGGCGAATTGCAGGATCAGCTTGCGATCGAGATAGCCGCTATCGAGGCGCTTCCATCCCTTGTCGAATAAAGCGAAACGCTTGAGCAGCGCTTCAGCCAAGGCCTGGCCTTGCTCGGCGGTGTCGACGACGAAGGCGCCGCGCGCCAGGTCGAGCAATTCGCCGGCGTCGGCATAGCCGCCATGCTCGAGCTTCTCCCTGGCGCGCTCCTCGCTCTTGACGCCGGGGTCATGCCAATCGACCCCGAGCTCGCTGGCGAGCGCATCGCCGGCCTCGCCAAGCTCGGCCTGGTTGGCTTCGGCATGGGCGAGCAAGGTTTCGATCGGCTGGCCGCGCTGGGCGGCGGTGACGGTTTCACGGTCGAGGATCGTGCCAGGGGCAGCAGGGGAGCCCCGTGGAGCGCCTCGATCATTGGCGGGTACATCGGAGCCCGCCGGCGTCGCGTCGCGCTGGGCGGTGCCTTCCTGCCCCGCCTCGAGGCCGCGCCGCACATCATGCTCGAGCATCTCAGTCTGCGTCGCGACGCCCGGCCCGTCGTGCGGATCGGAGAAGGCGGCGAGCTGCAAGCCTTCATGGACGTCGCTCGCGGCCGCCTCGAGCAGCGGGTTCCCTAGCGCGTCGTCGGCGCGATCGTCGGCCTCTCCGCCTGCTGGCTCTGTATCCAGTCCGATGTCTTGTTGCGCAGCACCGTCCTGGCGTCCTCGTCCGCCAGCCATTGCCCCATCGCCGTCGCTTCGTTCCACTCCTCGGGCGAGCTCGGATAGGTCGAGCCCGTCGAGGCTGGCGACGAAGCGGTCGACGGCGGCGCGGACGGGGCGACCGGCGGCGAGCTCGCCAGCGGCGGCGCCGAGGGCGTCGGAGACGGGGCCGGTGCGGTGCGCGAGGCGCGTGAGGATCTCGAGGGCTTGCGCATTGCTCTCCACCTTCTGAGCGTTGGCGTTGGCGTCGAGCACATTGCCCGCCGCTTCGATATTATCCTTGGCGTCGGTCAGCGTACTGAACACACGCTTATCGTTGCGCAACCGGCGTAGCGCTGCATCGAGGACGCGCGCGCGCTCGGCATAGAGCGAGCGGCTCACCACCTCCTCACCGAACAGCCCGAGCTGAGTTTCGCGCGTCGCGCCGGCCGCGATCGCCTGGCGGATGATGCTGTCCGCCTGGGTGAGGTTGGCCGGCGCCAGGCGGTGGAGAAGTTGCAGATAGGCGGCGTGCATCTCCGGGTGATCCGGCGCCAGGCGGCCGACGAGCGCGCCATATTCGGGCGGCACGATTTCATTGACGATCATGCCGAAGGCATCGTTCGACAAGCCGGCGAGCGAGCGCGCATCGCGCACCAGCGCCGAGCGCGGCGGGAGCGGGATCTCGACATTATCGCCGGCGGTGCGCAGGATCTTGGCCGCGTCGACCGCCGAGCCACTGCCTTCGGCGATGTTCTTGAGCGCCGCCCATGTCCGCGCCATCTCGGCGGTGATGCCGTCGCTTTCCTTGAGCGTCACCGCATCGATCTTGATGTCGGCATCCGGGTTCTCCTCGAGCAGGCGGCGCGCCAGGCCGACGCGCTGATGCCCGTCCGCGACGAACGGCTTGCCATCCTTGTCGACCCACACCACCGCCTTGCCTGACAGGATCGGAGACCATTCCTTGACGCCGGCCAGGCGGTCGCTGACGCCTTCGGAATTGGCGCCGCTCTTGAACTGGAAGCGGTTCGCATCGACCCCGAGCTCGCGCGGGTCATAGCGGTCGATCGACGCTTCGGTCGGACGCTTGAGCTCGATCGGATCGACGCGCGCGTCGGGGGGCGGCTGGTCGTGCTCGAGCGCGTCGACATGCTGGGACAGGATGTCGATATGGCGCGCATCGTCGGCGATGCCGGCGGGCATGGGCGAGGATTGGTGAAGCTCCTCGAGCGCCTGGATGGTAGCATGCGCGGCGGCGATATCCGACTGTGCGCCAGGCGCCCCGGTGCTCTGCGGGTGGGCGCCGAGCTTGTCGAGGTTGCCGTTGACATAGGCGCGCGTCTCGGCCGGCGCGTGCTCGAGCCAGCTTTCGCCATAGGCGCCGATCGCGCGGTCGACATGACCAGGCCCCCAATTATAGGCAGCCCACGCCTTGGCCGGGTCGTTGTCGTATTTGCGCATCATCGCGGCGAGATACTCGCGGCCGACGCGCGCGCGCTCCTCGAGCGATTGGTCGGCCGCCGGTTTGACGCCGAAGCCGGGATCGAGGTTGGTCGTGGGCATGACTTGCATGCGGCCTTCGGCGCCGGCGCTCGAGGTCAGCACCGACCCATCGGGCGCCAGGTCGTGGCCGCCGCTTTCCGAGGCGAGCGTGATTTCGGACATGCGGTCGAGCGTCGCGCGGGCGTGCGCGGCATCGACGAGATGGGTGTATCCGGCCTTGACGCCATGCCCGGCGGCGCCGAGCAGCGCACCGCCGGCGCCGGCTTCGACGATCGATTTCAGGCTATCGTCGAGACCATAGTTGATTCCGAGCTCGCGATTACCCTGCGCGATTCCGGGTTGCGCCGCGGCGGTGACCCCGGCGTTGAACGCCGCTTCGCGGCCGAGCGTGCCGAGCAGCGTCTTGGCGGTGCCGCCGGCGAGCGGCAGCGTCAACACATTGACCGGGTCGCGGAAGCCGCCGGCGAGCGATCCAGCAAACGCGCCCGCCGAACCGAACAGCGGCAGATTGAACGAGGCGCGATCGGTGACGTCCTGGTCGGCCGCCAGCGCCGCCTTGTTGTCGGCGATGATCTTGTCGGTGAATTCCTTTTGCGTCGCCGGGATGCCGGGCAGAAAGCCGGGATCGGCCTGGCGGCGTTGCGCGATCGCCGACCAGATGCTCGCTTCCTGCTCGTCGGGTGTCACGCCGGAAAACGGCCCCGAGAACAGGCTGTCATATTTGCGGATCGACGTGCCGCCGAACCCCCACGAACCGGAGGTGTAAGGATTGGTCAGGCGCTCAGTGGCCGGCTTGTCGGCGTTGAGCGCGTCGACCAGGGGCGCGTAGGCGATCGCCTTGCGGCGGTCGCCCGAGACTGACAAGCCGGTGCGCAAGGTGCTGTCGAAGCCCGCGCCGACATTGGCGAAAAAGCCGGTATCGGACCCCAGCGCGAAGGCGTGTGGCGCCTGGTCAGTCGCATCCTGCGTATCGGAAAAAATATCGGCCATATGCCCCCCCGGCTTATTTGCCCGTCGCCGACCGCGCCTTGTCGAGCGCTTTCATGTCGAGGACGTAATAGCCGTTCCTGCCCGAGCCACGCAGGAACTGCGAGCCGTTGCGATCGAGGCTGACGAGATACTTGCCGTCCCCGGCCGAGAACAAAGTCGCGCCCTGGAAGGTCGAGAGGTCGACCGGGCGGCCCTGGATATCGCGCGGCGGTTTGCCGCCGACGCTCGCGGTCGCGAGCTCATGGTCGGTCATGTTGTAAAGGAGGTCATCGAAGCGACCTCCCTCCATGCCGACCGGCAGCACGACGGCCGCCTTGTTCGATCGGACATAGCCGCGCACGCCCGCACTACCCGGCGTGTAGAGCCCGCCCGAGCTTCCGGCCTGGCCGAGCGCTTCGTTGAGCCCCTGCGTCCAGAGCTTCTCGTCCCAATCGTCTTTGGTCAGGCCGCGCCGGGCGGCGCGCTCGATATAGAGCGCATCGGCCGCCTGGATGGCGTTGGCGCGGGTCTGGCCCTGGAAGGCGAGCGAGCGGCCGAGCGTCGATGTCGCCAACGCATCGATCTTGTCCGCCGAAGGCAACACTTTCGATCCGTCCTTGGCCAATTGCTGGCCGACAAAGATCCGCCGCGCGATGTCGGTATAGGGGCCGCCATAGCCGGCAAGCCCTGCGGCATGGGTGAACAAGCCATTCTGCCCGGCCGACTTGATCGCCTGCGGGGCATCGGTGCCGAACCCGGTGTTGAGGTTGCGCGCGATCAGCATCTTTTGATCCGGCGTCGCGGTCGCGACCGTCGCGGAAAGCTGCGCCTTTTCCTCCGCGGTCAAATAGGTCGGCTCGACGCCATAGTGCGCGGCGGTGTTGCGCGCGATCGGAACGCGCGCCTGGAACGTCGTCGGGTTGCTCCAGTCGATGGGCTGGACCTTGGCGGTGCCGGCGCGGCTTGCCCAGCCGAGCGGGTCGGTGCGCAACTCTGTCGTCATCGTGCCGAGCAGCTCGCGCGAGGCGTCGCGCTCGGCGGTCATCATCGGCGATGCGTTGGGGCCGGCGTCGGCGATCTTGGCGTCGAGGTCATGGACATGGTCGGCGAGCGCCTTGGGCGAGTTGCCGGCGAACTGCGTATTGACCAGGTTGTGAATGCCGAGCGTCTGGATGTTGATCGCCAGCGCATCGCGCCCGACACGGTGCGCATCGGCGACCAGCGCGCCGAGCCGGTCGGCTGGAATGGTCACGCCCGAGCGCAGCAACGCCGACGCATCCTCGATGCGCTGGCCGACCTCGCGGCGTTGGTCCGCGGCCTCGCGGCGCGCATCCGCCTCGGCGCGGCGCTGGTCGGCTTCGCTCTGACGCTGCTGTGCCTCGCGTCCCTTGATCTCGCTGTCGATATTCTCGTTCAGCGCCGGCAGATGCTTGCCGTCGATCAGGTCGTTCATCTGCCCCGATTGGAGCACCTGGCGGGCAGCATAGGGGTCTTTCTGCGCCAGGCCGCGAATGTAGCTCGTGCCATACTGGTCGATGGTGTCGCGCTCGAGCTTGGTCTTGAGCTCGGGCGAGACGTTGAGCGCGGCGATCGTCGTGCGCGCGGTCGTGATCGCCTGGGTAAGCTGGGTCTGTTCGGGCGTCGTGAACAGATTATTGGCGGTGATGTCGGTCGCCTGGCCAACATCGGACGCGAGCTTGTTGGCGCGGGCTCCCGCTTCCCATGTCGACTCCTCGACCTGGACACTGCCGCGCGCGGCCGCGACATGCTCGGCTAGCCAGGTGCTCGCCTTGTGGTTGGTGACACTCCCCGCCAGGTCGGCCGCGCCGGCATCGAACGTCTTGAGCACGCCATCGGTATGACCGGCGCCACCCGGTTCGGCGGTATCGCGCGCGGCGACGCGGGCCTGGTTGGCGTCGGCCTGGAACTTCGCGAACTTGACCGCGGCATCGGCCTGCGCGTCCTCGTCGGTGCGGGCCTGCTGCTTGGCCTTGATCGCGGCGATTTCGGTGTTGGTCTTATCGACCTCGTCGCCGGCGTGGATCATCGCCGCGCCGATCCCCGCGCCGAAGTCCTGCGCGGTCGCCATCGGCAGCGGTGCACCTCCGGTCGGGTCGACCTGGCTCTGATAGATCGGAATATTTGGCATGGTCCCCCCTTAGCCGCCGCCGCCAGCACCGCCCGTCGCGGCTTTCTCCGCCGACGTCGCGATCGCCGTGGCCGCGCCGATATAGCCGGCGGTGCGTGCCGCCTTACCCTTCATCAGCTCGAGCGCGCCCGACGAGCGCTGACTGTCGGCCGTCAACTGCGCCTTGTGGCGCGTGGTCAGCACGTCGAGCTCGCCGTTGATCGCGCTTTCGCGCAGCGCCTCGAGGTTGGAGCCGGTGCCGACCTGGAAGCCGGCGCCACCTTGCGCCGCGATCGCCTCACCCATCGTCGCACGCGCCTGGGCGCGGATGCGCGAGCCCTCTTCCTCGCCCTGCGCTTGGGTCTGCTGGGCGTTCTGCTGCGCGACGGCGTTGCTGTAGGAGCCGGCCGCATAGGCGGCATTGCCCTCCTGGATCGAGCCTAGCGCTTTGAGAGGACCGCTCATTTTACCCTCGCATAGATATCATGATCGACCGCGAGCGGTCCCCAACGGCGCATCGTGCCTTCGCGCTCGAGGCCGATCAGCTTCGCCCAGCGATGCCCCGCCGCGTGCGAGGAGAGCACCAGCACCTCGAGGCGCTGGAACTCCGAGCGCGCGAACTCGCGGCGGACGAGCCGGGTCAGCGGCACCATCGCCGCGCCGATATTCTCGGCGAGGATGCACCACGCCATCGCCTGGTGCGGCCAGGTCGAGCGCGAGAAGCCCGCACACGCGATCGGGCGCCCGCCGGCGATCGCCGTCCACGCCGGCCCGCTCTGCTCGAGCTCGACCGGATCGGGCTCGAGACTGGTGTCGAGTTGGATCGGCTGACGCTCGATCGCCGCCATATGCCAGGCCTTGAACGGCACGGCGCGGAAGGGGGTGACAGAAATTGTCACCCCCGCGTGTCCACCCGCGGCATGAGGGCGAGCAGAGCGAAGGGAAGCGGCTGATAGCTTTCGACCGTGATCCGGCCGTCGCGCTCGAAGTCGCCGGGATAGTCCATCACTTCGTCGCCGGTGAACAGCGCCGGCCCCTGGTCCATCGGGTCGGACGGGCGGCGTAGCAGGATATCGTCCTGGTTGCCGCTCGGCGGGCCGACGCGCAGCGCCAGCGCCTCGAGCAGACGCAATGCCAGCTTGATGACCTTCTTGGTTTTGCTCTGCGCGGTGCCATCGGCCGAGCCGGCCTCGAGGTTCAACGTCGTCAGCCTGGCGGTGTAGGCGAGCCCGATCTGGATGGTGCTGGCGGTGAGGTCGTTCGCGAGCGTGATCTGGCCGCCGGCGCTGACCACGCGGTCGGGGTGGCTGGCGCCATCGGCGAGCACCCACACGGTTTCGCCGGCGAGATGGTTGAGACCGCTGATCGTTGCCGCCGGCGCGCCCATATAGGTCAGGCCGCCATCGACGAAAAATCCATCCTTCTTGTTCTGTCCGAAGTCCCAGAAGGTTTCGAGACGCTCGATATAGCGAACCTGCTGGCCGTTGATCCAGCGCTTGACCGAGAGCCAGAGCTGATCGCTCTGCCCAGACGGGTCGGGAATGCAGGCGACGCTTTCGACGATCGTCGCGGTGCCGGCCGCATCCGAGGTGCCGCCGAGGATATGGCGAGACCAGCCGCGCACGTCCTGCTCCTCGGAATAGGTGAAGCTCAACAGCACGCCATCGGCGCGCACCGCCCAAATCAGTGAGAACGGCTCTTGCTGATAGGCGAGCTGGGTCACCCCCGAGCGGGTGATATGCTCGGCGCGCACGGTCGTGTCGTTGGCGACATAGCGGTCGACCTGAAAATCATAGCCGGCCTCGCGGATCTTGCGGCCGGCACGCTGGACGAACAGCGTCTTTGAGCCGACCTGGACCGGCTGCGCCGCGATCGAACCGTGGAACGACTGTGGCGGGCCTTGCAGATTGCCAGGGCCGGCCGCGGCATTGGCATTGAGCGGCCCGATCGCGAACTCGCCCTTGGTCGTGCCGACGATCAACTGCCGATCGGCACGCATCCACTGCACCGGGTTCGGCCCCGAGAGCGTGAAACGAAATGCCATGTCCGCCGTGAGCAGGCCGGTCACATCGCGTTCGGCGAAATTGGTCAGGTCGCCGACTACCGAGCCCACGATCGTCGTGCCCTTGGCGAAGACTAGCCGCTCGTTCCAGATGCACACCGCATTGGGCCAACCTTCTTCGGCCGAAAACAGCGCATGGCTCCACCGCCAGGTCGGCACCGTGACGACGCTATCGGCGAGCCGGCGCACGACCGTCGCGGTGCAGCTCAGTCCGCCGCCAGCCACCGCGGTGATCTGGACGGTGCCGAACTGATCATAGAGGAAGCTCCACAGAATGCCGCCGGCGGGCTTGCTGTTGATGTCCTGCTGTGCCGATCCGGTGCCATCCCATGCCGAGCCTTCGGTGTGGGTGGGCTGGACGCTGCCGGTCGAGCCATTGGTCGAGGAGACTGCCGCGGCAACGTAAACCTTGCCTTCCGAGCGCCGCTTATCGCCGACGCTAATCGGGTGATAGCCCGGCTCCCAGACCAGGGTATCCGAGAAGTCTTTGGCCTGGATCTGGAACAGCGCGCCGACATGGCCCGGCTTGAAGATCGGCGCCGAGGCGAACAGCGTCACCACGCCGCTTGTGCCCGAGCTCGACACCGTCACCGTTTGGTCGGTGTTGCCATCCTTGAACGGGCCATTGACGAGCGCCAGCGGCGCCATCGTAAACGAGCTCGCGCCTGTCCGCGACATGATCTGTTGCTGGTGCGCGCCGTGCGCAAAATACATCACGTCGTTGCTCGGCTCATAGGAGAGCGCTGCGAGCTCGGCGGACAGGAACGGCGTCGCCAGCACGAGCGGCGCCCCGCCGCTCAGCAGGATTCCGTTGTTGGTGTAGAAGCGAAACGCCTGGTCGGTCGCCTCGATCAAATAGGCCTGCGTCAATTGCGGCTCGAAACCGATCAGCCTGACCGCACCCCCGGCTGTCTTGGCCTGGTTGACGAAGCGCGAGCCCGAGCGCTTGAGCGCACCGCCCTGGATCGTGGGGATGATGTTGAGCATTTCGCCCACGCTGATCCCATAGGCGGCAAGGTCAGTGCGCCCGGAGAGCAACGGCGAGACTTCGCCGCCGTTGAAGTTGCTTTGGATGGGCGTCGCGCGCGGCATCAGAGCACGTCCATGCAGCGGGCCATGATCCAGTCGTCTTCGTCGGGAATCTCGGGCGGGTTCTCGCGTCCATCGATCCCCTTGGCCTCGTTGACCTCGGCGAGGAACGCGGTCTCCATTGCCTGGCGCGTCGCCTCGCTTTCGGTGACCGGCAACGCAAATTCCATCGCCAGTTTGAAGGCGAACGCCTCGACAAATTTGGGCGAGAACAGCGTCGGATCGGTAACCCTACGGACATAGCGGAGGCGCAACGGCGCCCCCATGTCGGTCAGGATCTTGTCGCCCTCGTAGGAATAGGGCGCGTCGGAACCAGGGAACAGGTTCCAGACATGGACATCATTGATCTCGACCAGGCGCAGAAGGTCGGTCGGGCGCTGATATTGCAGCGCGTAACCGAACGCCGGCGCCGAGCTGAGCGCGGGCAAGGCGGCGCGCGCCATCGCGAAATTCCACGGGCTGGCGGCGAGCGTGGCGTCGAGCGCGAGCGGCCAGACGACGGCGGCGGTGCGGGCGAGCTTGTTGTTCTCGAGCAAGTCGGTGAGCGTCGTCTCGGCGCCCACCTTGCCGGCCGCATAGTTGATGATTTCAATCTGAGATGCCACCGCCGCCCCCCGCTGCGCTTCGTCCTACCCCCGGCGCGGCTGCGTCAGAGGATCGGCCACTTGCCTTCCAGCACCAACTCCTTGACCTGCTCGAGCGCCAGCACGGCCTCGCTGCGGGTCATGTTGGTGGGGTCGAAATTGACCCGGATCGTGTCGGTTCCGACCGCGGTGCCGGCGGCGACGACCGCGTCTTGGGCGCGCTGGTTGCGCGTGAGCGTGATTTGTACCGCTGCCATGATGCTATCCCCTGGTGAAGAAAAACGAACGGCGCCGCTCCCGCGTGGGAAGGAGCGGCGCCGCGACAGTCCGGCCTAGCCCCCCGGCCTATTTCTAGGAGGCCGAACTGTAATAGAGATCGAACACGTAGGTGCCGGCAGGCAGAGCCCCGACCGCCAACGTGGCGATAACTTCTTCTTCGGCAGCAAGCGCCGCCTGCGCGACCGAAGCCGCGGTGCCGAACGCGATCGGCTGGTCGACGGTGGCCTGCACCGCCGCCGCTCGATACTTGCCGGCCGTGGTCGAATTGCCGATCGCGACCGTCGTGGTGCCGCTCGAAACTGACTGCGTAATCTCGCCGCCAGCGAACACCGCGCCGACCGGCATACGGCCGATAACGATGGTATCGCCCGCGGCGTTGTTCGCGCCGGTCGACACATAGGTGCCGCGGATGCGCTTAAGCCCAGCCTGTACCGTATTGCCCGGCGTCTTGGTGGGAGGAGTGACGCCATATGCACCGGCCGCCTCCGTCGTGTAGAGCTTCGTCATAAAGCCAACCTTTCTTCTCGATCGGGGACGAGCTCGCCGGCATTACGCCGGCGAACCGTCAGGCGATCAGGCTTCCGAGCAGAGGATCTGCAAGCACTTGTTCTCGTCGGTGCGCGAGGCGGTGACGAAGGTGCCGGCATAGACCTGGACCGATCCGCGCTTCTGCGGGAGCGGGTCGATCATGGTGTGCATCCGCGACCAATAACCCATCTCCATGCCCGACTTGCACCAGGCCGGCACGCGGCGGTAGCCGTTGCCGTCGAGGGTCAGCGCCGAATTGTCGAAGCTGGCGTTATTGCCGATTTCGCACTCGATGAAGTTGAAGC
>FTCZ01000907.1_pt1 | contig 15383 bp, 14 predicted proteins | sample 1658871 | NCBI WGS metagenome assembly FTCZ01 (sample SAMEA3914864, study PRJEB12502) | metagenome | biome: forest; material: soil | place: USA | collected 2012-03-12 | depth 0.3 m
CCTGTAGTCGGCCTGTTGTCGAGCGGCAGCGCACAAAGCATCTGAAAAGGCGGCTTTCGAGCACACGCCGCGCCGTGAACCCGCCGGTAGAGTTAAAGACCGGCTTGGGGCGCGTCGGATTGAGGCCCCGGACCTGACAGCTGGCACCCGGCCCCATCGTTCCGTCAGCGGAATGCAGCTGACCGGCTGACAGGCCGGCATCATGTAGCTGTGGGCCGGAAAGAAGGATGCCACAGTCAGGCTCGCCGGATTGCCCAAAACCGAAGCGGGTTGCGGTCGCGATGCGGCGATGCGTTCACAACATCAAAATATGTGTCCTGATGCATTGGACAAACAGCACTGGCGATGGCAGCGACCTTGGCGGTGGTCAAACGAGATGCCCGCACCGGTTTCGGCGGCTCCGCCGCCGAGGACCTGATACGCGGCACCAACTCAACGCCAGGGAGCGGGATTCAATGCGAGATCGTTCATCGCTGCATGACGGAAGCTTCTTTGATCGCTTGTTCGTTGGAGCTGATGTGTGGCGCCGGCACCCGGCTGACACAGGCCACATGCGATGGCGTGGCTATGATGTGAAATCTGGAAACAGGCGGAGTTCTTTCGGCGCGCGCGTTTCGCGCTGCGCGATGCGCGCCTGGCCGTTCGTTGCCGCCCTGCTGATTGCCATGGTCTCCGGGCATTTGCCGGCGGCTTCCGCCGCGCCGAACCAGCGCGAGCAGCAGCAGCAGATAAATATCCGTGAATTGCCCTTGCCGCCCACTGCGCCCTCGACAGATTCGGGCAGCTGCACGCGTCAAATCAATCCGCATGCCACGGGATGCATTTCCGCCAGCGAATACGGCGTGCTCGAAGGGCCCGCCTATATGCCGGACGGTCACGCGATATTGCTGACCGTCGTTTTCTCCGGCGCACCAGCTGCCCCGGCTGCCGCGGGCATCTATTCGGGAATGCAGGTGATCGCGATCAAGACCGACGGTACGCGGTTCCCGGCCGGGGATGCCTGGAAATGCCTGACCTGCGGTGTCCCCGACGCGAATAGCGCGGGCATCAACCGGTACACGCCAAAGAGAGCCACCTATCCGGAGCTCTCCGATCCCCAGCCGGTGTTCGACCATCCACAGCCGTTCCTCGACGGCAAGCGGGTCCTGGCAGGCACGAACATCCTGGACTGTGGTCCCTACAGGGTGACTGACGCCGCCTGCACGCCCGCGCGGCTCCATATCTATCCGTTGCGCTGGGAAACTTCGGCGGATGGCTCCGGTGCTGGCGGCGGCATGCGTGAACTGCGCCTCAATCCCGACGGAGTGCACATCGGCTGGAGCAGTCATGTGCCGCCACCCCGGTTTGACGAATTCGGCTTTTTCGGACGTCTTGTCTTCGATCCCTCGCCACGCACCGGCACGCCGCGATCGCCACGCTATGAGATTCGCAACGTCTCGATAATGCTGAACACGGCGCCGCAATACGCTGTGTTCATGGCCGATCCCGACCATCCCGGCTATCTGCTCCACAACCGGCCTCGCGGCGTGATCGGGGAGTTTCGCGGTTTCAGCAGCGACGGAAGATCAGCCCTCGGCCTTTACTTCGAGGAATCGGGCAATATCGATCTCTACAGTACCGATCTCCAGACAGGGCAGTCCCGCCGGCTGACCAGCGACCCTTCCTATACCGATCCCTCGAAGCTTTCGCCGGACGACCGCTGGCTCGTCTACCTGAATCCGCGGCAATCGGACCGGCACATGTACTATGCCGGTCTCAGGGGCATTCCCCCTGTCGTCGACACCCTGGCCCTGCCTGTTGCAACCTGCTGTTACAACAATGGCAATCGCCGGTTCTTCCAGCCCTATCTGCTGGGGGCAGGCAATGCTGCTGATGGCAATCCCGGCCGGCAGCTCAATGCCGGTCCAGGGCTTCCCGGAAGCGCCAGCGATCCCAATTGGAACGCGCGCGCCGATCCCGCCTGGTCGCCGGACGGCAGGCATATCGTCTATTGGCAGGCGCTGGTCACGGCGCCCTCTTGCGGGGGTACCAATCCCCTGCCTTGCCCGCCCTCTACCGAACCAGGCGGTCGCCACACCCGCCTGATGATCGCGACGCTGGTCGGTGCCGGGCCAGTGATCGCGAAGCCGGTTACGCCAGTACCCGATACCATTCCCTGGGGCATCCCATATCATCCAGGGGATATCTGGCCCGTACGTGCGGCCGTTAAGCCCGGCAAGTTTGTGCTGAAGGGCGCCGTGTCAGGGGAAGCCGATGTCGAGATTGTGGGATCGGGTGACTTAATTGCTTCGGCGTCGGCGCGATACCGCGATTTCTCGGATGATGGACACCATGTCATAAACGGCGCCGAGCGGGTGGAACGCAGCGCCGTTGCCGGACAATTCATCTGGCACTCAGACCTCCGCGCCAGCGGTGCGCAACAGGGCGAAAAACTAACCAGCGAACCCGGTGGATTCATCTTTGACGGGAGGGGGGGTGTAAGCGGAACCCTGACGACAACGATAAAAGGCCATCGCTACGCCCCGCCCGAGAAAGGCTCCTGAAAAACAGCCGGTCCATATGCAATTCCTCGGATTTCCCCCGGGGTTTGCGACATCCGGTATCCATTCAAGCGGGCCATGCCAGCGCTGGGCAACTCCAAAAGGCAAAGCCTGGCTATCCCTGGCAGGGGCCATTGGCTTATGCTCGGGACCTCGGTCCCCGGACGCAAACCAGGATTCGGGATTCCCGCGAAGTCCGATCCTGAATGGAACAAGGGCTTCGAGAAAGACTGTCCTGGCTTCGGAAAGGGTGCGCGCCGAAGAGAAGGTGCCTGTTTTCCTCGGCACGCCATGCTGTCACGCCAAGTTCTGGAGAATGCCCAATGTTGATGTCCCGCAGGTTCGCGCTGGGTGCGGCGATGGTGGCCGCCGTCGGGGCGTCCAGGCGCGTCGGCGCCGCCAGCATGCTGTTTCGCCCAGGCGGAAGGCCGCTGGGAATCAATCTATACATGCTCGGCGCCGACTACACCAAGGACATCGACGGAACGCTGCAAGCAGTCGCAGCCATCGGCTACCGCGAGGTTGAAACCAATTTCGATGTCTTTTCGCCCGCGCAGACTAAGGCGGCGCTGCTGCGCGCGGGATTGCGCTGTACCAATATCAGCGTGCTGGCTGATCCGATTCGCGCCAGCCTCAGCCTGCGCAGCGATGCCGGTATCCTGGCCGACGGCGCTCATACGGTCGGCGCCGAATATATCACCTGCAACCTTTTCCCGCTGCCAGACGGTGTGAAGATGCGCCCGCTCGCCGGCGAGAGCGTCGAACAGATGCTGGCGCGTGTCACCGGCAGCGTCACCGCCGATGACTGGAGGCGCAGCGCTGATTATTTCAATGCCAAGGGCGCCGAGTTCAAGCGGCACGGTATCAAATTCGCCTACCACAACCACAATGCCGAGTTTGCCGCGCATGGCGACACCAACGGGCTGGCGATCCTGCTCGAGCATACCGATCCGGCCCTGGTCCATTTCGAGATGGATATGGGCTGGGTGGTCTCTGCCGGCCATGATCCGGTGGAAATACTGAAGGCCTATCCTGGACGCTTCGCGATGACACACATCAAGGATGTGGCGCGCAGCTACCACCCCAATACTGCGCTGAAAGCCGACATGACAGAGGTCGGGAGCGGCGTGATTGACTGGAAGCGGGTAATCGACGCCGCCCTGGTCGCCGGCGTGCGGCATTTCAATGTCGAGCAGGACCCACCCTATGCCCTGCCGCGGATCGAGGCCGCGCGCAAAAGCTTCAATTATCTCCGGTCGCTGGAGATCTGAAAAAGCGTGTGCTGGTCGCGCCTGTGCGGATTGTCAGCGCATTGCAAACGGCTCAATGCCCGGTTGCTTGTGGTCGGCTGAACCCGAGCGCGCCAAGCAGGCGGCGACGATCGTGCCCCCGTCGGGAGCTTGAGTCCCGCGATGTCGGGTCGGCCAGGTTGGAGATATGAAATGACCAGATCGCTTGAGGACAGGGTTGCAGTGGTAACGGGTGCGGGCTCCGGTATCGGGCGCGGCATTGCCAGGCGACTCGCCGAGGACAAGGCTGCCGTCGCCGTTTGGGATCTGAATCTCGACGGAGCTGCAGAAACCGTAAAGATGATCACCGAGATGGGCGGCAAGGCGATTGCGCTCGGAGTCGACTGTTCGGACAAGGCCGCGATCAGGGCGGCTGCGGAGCAGACCCGTTCGGCGCTCGGCACGATCACGATCCTGGTCAACAATGCCGGCATTTCGCCCGCCATGCCGTTCCTCGATCTCGGCGATGATCTCTTCGATACGACGATCCCCGTCAAGCGGCTTGGTCAACCCGAGGATATCGCCGCTGCCGTTGCCTTTCTCGCTTCGGAAGAAGCAAGTTACATGACTGGCCAGACGATCAGCACCAATGGGGGACGCTATATGGGGTCTGCTTGAGTCACGTCAGGCGAAGCCGCCTGATCTTCGCGGGAGCTGGCAACGGAATCGGTCGTGTCTCACTCACGGGCGTGGCGAGGTCGCCAAGCTGCCTGACACCGGAAAGGCGGCTTCATCGGCAACCCGTCGCATGCCGTTGGAAGCCGCCCGTGCTGACGGGGCTCCGCAAGGAAGATGCCCGTCGCCCCGACGGCAGTCGGAGGCTCCATGCGGTAAAGACGGGACACTGCGAGCGGGTCCGTTGCTCTGGCCCGGCATCATCTCAAAACCGCGCGTCGAACCCGAGCCTGATCGTGCGCGGCCTGAGCGGTGTGATCTGGTTGCGACTGGTAACGGTGAACGGATTGCCGAAGGAGAAGGTGTTGGCGCGGGTGTCGCTGACATTGTCGAGCGCGAAGGACAGGCCGAACTTCCCGAAATCCAGCCGCGCATTCGCATCGGCGGTAGCATAGCCGCCCTGTACGATGTCGAGCGACTGCCCGACACCCAGCCGCGACTGGCCGACATAGCGCACCGCCGCGTCCGCGCCGAGGGTGATGCCGGGCGCAAGATTCCTGTGCCACGCGGCTGCGATCCGGCCGCCGCCGCGCGCCACGTTCGGCAGCGTCTGGCGCGTCGCGGTCACGAAGGCGGGGTCGGGCTTCGACAGGCCGCTGTTGTTGACGAAGGCGGCGGCCGTGAGGGCGATCTCCCGCATCGGACGCCAGGTGATCTGCCCGTCCAGACCATAAATGTGGCCGCGGCCGATATTGGTCGTATAGGGCAAGCCGGTGCTGTCGACGAGATCGGCCTGGATATGGTTCCAGTCGGCCGCGAAGATCGCGGCGCGGATCGAGAGCCGGTCCCGCGCTTCGTCGCCCAGCCGAATACCGAATTCGTTCATGTTGAGATCGTCGGCGGTGAATTTCTGGCTCACCACACCGGAGCCTGAGGGCGCGACCGCGAGGCCACCGGGGCGATAGCCCTGCTGATAGTGGAAGAACGCTGACAAACGCCCATCCGGATGCCAGTCGAGCGCGAGCGTACCCGACAGGCGGACGGCGCTGCGCGCGGATCGTTGCGATGGGCCGGCGCCCTGATCGATCAGGATGCCGGTGCCCTCGGCAAAGGTCACGCGCTCGCCGACCGTACCGGTCAGGGTTGAGGAGAAGCGGTGCGAATATTGGCCGAACGCGCTCGCCTCGGCCTGGATATTGACGACGCCGGCGATCTGGATCGGTGCGCCGACCGGGCCGAGATTGCGCGAGAGCGCGCTTGAACTGAACAGCATGTCGATGCCGGCCAGCCAGGGTGCGCGGCGGCTGCCGCCCGAGATACGCGTCTCGTGCGAGATCAGCGTGATGTCATTGTCTTCCTCGAAGCGGGTCGGTGTCGTCGTGCCATCAAATCCGGTCGCATCGAACACCGTCGCGAGGAGGTGACGGGCGATCGAGGTGGTCGAGACCAGGTCCGCAGCGCCGATTGCGCGGCGCGCGGTGATGTAGCCGAGCCTGTAGTCATTGTGGAAAGGCTGGGCGATCACGTTGTCGCGTGTCAGGGGAGGATCGCCGCGCAAGGTATATTGGCCGTCCTCGCTGGCGATGTTCTGTGCGACGAACCCGACGTCGACCGTCCATCCCGACAGGTCTTCCGCTCGCAGCGTGAAGCGTTCGCCATAGTGGCGCGTGGCGTTGATATCGCGCAGGCCCCGCACCGGCGCGTCGATATAGCCAGCCTGCAGACCGCCGAACACGACGAAGCGCAGCGCGACCCGGCCATTGGCAACCGGCAGGTTGAGCATCCCCGCGCCGTCCCGGCTGAGTCCGCCGTGCCGGGTCAGGGCAAGGTTGCCGGAGGCAGTCACCGAGACGTCGTGCATGTCGGGCTCGTTGGGCACCAGCCGGACGATGCCGCCGAGCGAACCGGCGCCGTAGAGCGTTCCCTGTGGCCCGGTCAGAACCTCGACCCGCTTGATGTCGTAGAGGTTGAGGTCCGGATCGGGTGCGTTGTAGTTGAGACGGACATCGCCGAGATACTGGCCGGTGGTCGCCTGGGTAGGGCCGCTGAAGCTGCTGTCTGCGATGCCCCGGACAAACAGCTTGTTACGGCCGGGGCCGAGATTGGTCGCGCCGAGCGAGGGCAGCAATCTGGTGATCGCGGCGGTTCCGTTCGCTGCGTTGCCGGCAACCCAGTCCGGCGCGAGATCGATGGTCCTGACCGTACCCGGATAGGTGTCGGCCAGGAAATTCTGCTTGGTGGCGGTCACTATGATATCGGCGGGCGGCGCCACGCTGTCGGGCGCGGTCGGTGGTGGTGGCGTCCGCGCCGGCTTTGCGCGGGGCGGCTGATGCCTGACGATCCGGATCGTCGCCGGATCGTAGAATATGGCCTCTGTCCCGGTGCCGCGCAGGGCGCGGGTGAGGGCGGCGCGCAGGCTCAGATCGCCGCGCACGCCCGGCGAGCGCAAGGCGGCAATCGCCGGGTCGGTCACGATGATCGTTACGCCGGCCTGCGCGCCGAGCGCCGCCGCGACTTCACCGATGCGGCCGGCCGGGACGTTGAAGCTTCTCGCCTCGGCATATTGGGGCCAGGCAAAAGCGGCGGCGAGGGCAAGCGCCGCTGCGCCCGCCCTAACGCTGGTCACCGGCGGCCGGCGTCATCATCCAGCCATCGGGCGTGGGTTCGAGCGCGACGTTGAGCGCAAGCTTCAGCCGGCCGAGCTGGGCCGCGCCGCTGCCGTCCAGCGCGATCGCGCCCGAATATGGCTGGTCGGCGATGGCGGGCGAAACACTGATATGGACGCCGAGCGATCGGTTGAGATCGGCTGCCACGCGCGAGAGCGGATCGCCGGAATAGACAAGGCGCCCTTTCTGCCACGCGCCGATCGCCTCGGTCGCGATGCGGCTGACACGAACGGCAGCGGAGCCCGGGTGCGCGACCAGCGACCTGCCCGCCGCGATCGGGACCGCATTCCCGCCCTGATCGTAGACGACCTTGCCTTCAGCCACGGCCACGCGCACCTCGCCGGGGTCGCGGGCGACGTTGAAGACAGTGCCGACATCGACGACATGGCTGTCCCCCATCTCCAGCCGGAATGGTCGCGCACTGTCATGGGCGACCTTGAACAGTGCTTCGCCCGTCTCAAGGGCGGCGAATCGCGGGTCCCCGCGGTCGAAGGTCATGCGGGTCGCGCCGTTGAGGGTCACCTGTGTAGCTGCGTCGAGCCTGATCACCCGGCGTTCGCCCGGCCCGGTGACGACATCATAGCGCTCGGACGCGAGGTGCGGCGCGACGGCGAGCGCGACCGCGATCGATGCAGCCAGCGCGCCGCCGCCGATGATCCAGCGATGCCGCCGCCGGTACGGCGCGTCGGCCGCCGGTCCGGCGTCGTTGGCGACGTTGTGAAACCGCAGATCGGGAAGCAGCGGCTCGATTGCGAGATCAGTCTGTTCGACCACGGCATAGGCATCGGCGTGGCGCGGATCCTCGGCCAGCCATTCGGCAAACGCCGCCCATGTCCGGTCGTCACCGTCACGCAGCCGGACATGCCATGCGATGGCCTGGGGCTGTGCGCCCTGCATTTCAGAGTCCATGACGACCTCTTTCATCGCTGAGATGCCGCGGAAGCATGCGATCCCCATCAAGACGCAGTTTCGCGGACGCGATCGCTTCATAGGCGCGTGTCAGGTGCTTCTCGACTGCGCTGACGCTGATACCGAGATCGTCGGCGATCCGGCGCTGCGGCTCGCCGTCGATCCGGAAGCGGCGAAAGACCATGCGGGTCCGCTCGGGCAGTTCGTCGAGCACGTGCTGGAGTATGGCAAGTTGCCCGCGGGCGATCAGGCTGGTTTCGGCCGAGGGCCGCTCGTCCTGCTCGCGATTCTCGCCGCTATGGGCGTCGACCCAATCCTCCTCGCGCCGCAGGCGCCGGCCCTGGGTACGCCGGTGGAGGAGAAACTGGTTGGTCGCCATCCGGTAGAGATAGGCACGCGGCTCCGCCACCGGGCCGATCGTCTCGGACGACAGGCGGACTGAGATTTCCTGAAGGACATCCTCCGCCTCGTCCGCCGCCGCGCCGCGCAGCATGAGATAGCGCAGCAGTGCGGTCCGGGCATCGAGGAATGCCTGAAGGAGGCCGCTCGGCTGCATCGTCGTCATGGTCTCCGGGGGTGGATGTCATTGCCCCTAGCCGGGCACGCATCGCCGGACAATGCGGCCGATCGGCATGCGTCTGCGAATAAAGCCGATGGGGAAGTCGCCGGGTGCCGGTGCTTCAGGGGGGATCGGGCACCCTTGCTTGCCCGACATTCCGAGTCCCCATGTGCCGTTGCTTGCGGCGCCCCCTCCGCGCGTCGTGACAAGGGCTGTCGCTGGTCGCCCGGGGGCGCGGGCGTATCGCCGCCGCCTGGCGCGCCTCCTGTGCGCCACGCCGCTGGGGGACGGGCTGATCGCGCGTGCGCTCGTCCTTGGGATCGCGGTGACGGTCATCGGCCTCCCGGCGCCGATGGTCGGCGGCCGGACGGGCTGGCGCGTGCCGTCGGGAAAATCACGAAAAAACTTGGTGGGGGTATCGCGGGGTCGCGGTGTCTCAGCAGCGAATGGAGAAGTTCACCGTGTTTCACGACGCAAGCAGGACCCTGAATTTCGCGAGAGCCGACGGGCCGCGCCGCACGCCTGGCGGCGTGCTGACCGCGACCGATCGGATGGTGATCGAGCTGTCGCGCCGCGACCCGGCACCGAGCGTCGCGCCGCCGAGCCGCTTTTTCGGTCGGCTGTTCGGCGCCCGGCAGCCATCGGCGCTGGCCTGCCCGCGGCTCGAGGCGCTGCGGCGCTTCGCGATTCACTATCGGCTGCGTGGCGACGCATTGCCGGTGGAAGAACATGAGCGCCTGATCGAGGCCGGTTATGACGAGCCGCAGATCAGCGCGATCATCCGCGTGCTTCGCGACCCCCGGGCACGGACGTTCTCCGGCCAATAGGTCACCCTTCGCGACCGTTCCTGCCCGCCGCCATGCGCCCGGCGCGGCGGACTGGAGACGCACGCCTTTTCAACCCGCCCGCATTTCCCGCGGCAACCACGAGAGAGACGATCAATGCACTATCCGACCATCCTGCGCCGCCCTGGCGTCGCCCTGACTGCCGCGCTTGCGATTGCCTGCTGGAGCGGCGGCGCGCAGGCCCAGACGCTGACCGGGCAACGGGCCGGGGCGGACGGCGCCACCGACGAGGCGGCGGGCAAGGACCATGTGATCATCGGCGCGGGCGCTGGCTATGCGCCCGCCTATGAGGGCGCCGGCACCCATATCGTCACCCCGATACCCGTGATCGATATCGCTCATGGTCGGCTCTTCGCCAATCTGCGCAACGGCATTGGCGTCAACGCGATCGACACCGCGCATGTCACGATCGGCGCCAGCCTCACCTACACGCCGGGCTACCGTGCCAAGGATGCGCCCGAAGGCATCGGCAAGCTCCCGATCGGGCTCGGCGGCCGCGCCTTCGTCGCGCTGAAATGGGGCGGGGCAGTGGCGACGATTGGTGCCACCAAGGGCTTTCTCGGCGGTACCAAGGGGATCATCGCTGATGCGAGTCTTGCCTATCCGGTCGCCGTCACGCCCCGCTTCATGCTGATCCCGACCTTGGGGACGACATGGGCCGACCGGAAGAACAATGATCGCTATTTCGGCATTGATGCCGCCCAGTCGCTCGCGTCCGGCCTTCCCGAATTCCACACCGGCAGCGGCTTCAAGGATGCCTCGGCGCTGCTTGCCGCCAGCTACCGCCTGACGGACCATATCAATCTCGGCGTATCGGGCGGCGTCAGCACGCTGCTCGGCAATGTCCAGGATAGCCCGCTGGTCGTCCACAAGACGCAGCCCCTAGGGTTCGCCTCGCTTTCCTATCGCTTCTGAGCCGCTCAGCCATGCCGATCAGGCAATGTCGACAGAGGGCCGCGGGTCGATTCCCTAGCCGCTGTTCGGGACGACGAAGGGCAGCGGCGCCCCCATTGCGCCGCGATAGGAGATAGGCTCCTTGCCGTCGATATCGCTGATGCCGTATCTCTTGCCAAGCTCGGCGCCGATCAGCGCCTGTCCGGAATAGCTCATCAGGGCTGGATCGGCGTGCAGGGCGTCGAGCACCAGCCCGGTGAATTCGGGTTTCTCGAACCGCGTGAACTGGTCGGCAAGGCCCGGCGGCATTTGCTCTGGCGGCGTAACCGCAACATACTGCGCCACCGCATCGGAGTAGATGAAGCCCGGCCAGATGGAGACGCTCGCGACATCGTGCGGGCGCAGGTCGACCGCCATATCGAAGCTCAGCTTGTCGGTGCCTGCCTTGGCCGCGCCATATGCCGGACCGTGAAAGTAGCAGGCGGCACCGTAGAAGGAGATGTTGGCGATCAGGCCGCGGCGTTTCTCGACCATCAACGGGGCGGCATGATAGGATGTGATGTACGTTGCGTGCAGCGGTACCTCGATCATGTCGCCGAGATCGATCGACTTCTCCCAGAATGGTCCCGCTGCCGCGAGCTGCGGGTGGACTGCGGCTGCGTTGTTGACAAGAATGTCGAGCTGTCCGCTGTCGCGCCGGATGCGCTCGATCAGGGCACGAACCTCTTCCGGCTCCCTGTGATCCACCGCGAGCTGGACTGCCTTGCCGCCGCGCGCCTCGACCTGCGCGGCGGTCTCGCCCAGGCTGTCCCCGCTGGTCGATCGGCTCGTGAGATAGACCGTCGTCCCGGCCTTGCCAAATGCGCGGGCTATGCCCCGGCCCAGGCCGCGGCTGGCCCCCGTCACGAGAACGATCCGGTCAGTGGGTGACATCAGCTGCTCCTGAGTTACGCGTCGGCGCGTGCCGGCCGATATTGCCGCCATCGACTAGACCGTTTATTCGATATATTCAATATATTCCGAATATCGTTGTTGCACCACCGAGAGTGGCCGTTTCATGATCTGCCGTCGGAGGCGGAATACACCCCGGCCATTGCATCACGCAGCTGCAGGTAGAAGTCGCTCAGGTCGCGGAAACGGGCGCGAGTTTCAGGATCGCCATGCGCCGATCGGCTCTTCAGGAGACGCGCGAGCGACTCGAACAACTGTATCTGCTCGGCGAGAAACCCGTCGCATCGTCCCGAAATCTCGTACCGAACGCGCTTGGTGCCGGCCTCGGTCACGCGGCGCGCGATGCCGTAGCGTTCGAGCACCCGTGCGGCCACGGAGGCGCTGCTCTTGCTCACCCCGAGCCGTTCGACAAGGTCATCGAGACCGATGGGTTCCTTGCTCAACAGGAGATGGGCATTGATGCGCGCGGCGATCGGCGGCATGCCCGTGGGAATAAGCAGCGATGCCCATTGCTGGATGAAGGTCTCGTCGTCGGTTTGCCCAGTACCGGTCGTCATGTTCGAAATCCATCCCTCCGCGTCTCCGCCCGGCTTACCGGCAGGTACCGCCAGCGGCAATGCAGGCGCTTCGGCGTCGGCAGCATGTCGGACCCGCGCCGAACAGGTCGGCCGCGCGATCCGGACGAAGAGGCGAGAGTCGTGATGCGATGTGTATGATTGGCTCCAGTCCAAGGGGCCGGGCGAGCAGCGATGTGCGACGGTTGCCCGCTTAGCTGGTCGAGGATGCGCGACGCCTTGCCTTTTTGGTGCGGTCTGCTGATTGATAGCGCTAACGGGAGAGACATATGAACAGGCGGGATATCTTTCGCACGGCACTCGGCACGGCAGCGACCTCGGTCCTTGCAGCACTGAGCGGTACCCGGGCCAGCGCGGCGGTCGATGCCGGAAATCAATCGATGCCATGGCGACGCGGCGTCGAAGGGCAGCGCATGGCGGACATGGGGAACGGTTTCTTGCTCAATCCCATAATGGGCGGCGACCGGCCCGACCCGGCCATCCTTCAGGATGGCAGCGACTATTACATGACCTTTTCCAGCTTTCACTCCTATCCCGGGCTGATCATCTGGCATTCGCGCGACCTGGTGAACTGGCAGCCGCGCAAGCCGGCGATCACAAGGAACATAGGGTCGGTCTGGGCTCCCAGCCTCGTGAAAGCCAATGGACGTTACTTCATCTATATCCCGACTGTGGGCCCCAACGCGATCCATGTTCTCTGGGCGGATTCGATCGATGGTCCATGGAGCGACCCAATCGATCTCAACCTTCCCAACCATATCGATCCCTGCTGCGCCCTGGGTGAGGATGGTTCGCGCTGGCTGTTCCTCAACAAGGGCGACCGGATCAGGCTGGCAGATGACGGCCTGTCCACGATCGGGGCGGTCGAGCATGTTTACGACCCCTGGCGTTATCCCGACGACTGGACGATCGAGGGATTTTCTCCAGAAGGGCCGAAGATCTACCGGCGCGGTGACTGGTTCTACTATATCAGCGCAGTTGGCGGCACCGCCGGCCCGCCCACGAGTCACATGGTCATAGTGGCGCGATCGCGTTCAATTCATGGTCCGTGGGAGAATTGCCCCAATAATCCGTTGGTGCGCACGGTCGATTCCAGCGAAAAATGGTGGTCGCGGGGCCATGCGTCCTTCGTTGACGGACCAGACGGAAAGACCTGGGCGATCTATCACGGCTTCGAGAACGGATTCTGGACGCTTGGTCGTCAGGCGCTGCTCGACCCGGTTGAATGGACCGCCGACGGCTGGCCGCGGATGACCGGCGGCGATCTGTCGCGGCCGATCCTGAAGCCCCTTGGCGGGCAGGCTTTGCCGCACGGCCTTGCCCTGTCCGACGACTTCAGGACCCTGAAGCTGGGATCGAACTGGAATTTCTTCAAACCGTCACCCAATGAGCAAGGTCGGGTGGCGGTGCGGGATGGCGCCCTTGTCCTCAAGGCCGCCGGAACGACACCGAGCGACTCCCGCCCGTTGCTGCTCATTCCGGGCGACCAGGCCTATGAGTTCGAATGCGACATCGAAATCACGCCTGGCGTCAATGCCGGCCTCCTGCTGTTCTACGACGAGAAGCTCTACTGCGGCCTGGGCTTTGATGAGCAACAGATGCTGGCCCCGCAATATGGCGAAATGCGCATCCGGCCCGAGACGTCGCCAGGACGGCGCCTGCGCATCCGGGCGACCAATGATCGGCACATCGTTACCTATCATACAAGCACCGATGACGGTGCCACGTGGAAACGGTTCGAGCGCAGCATGGAGGTGTCGGGATACCACCACAATGTGCGCTACGGCTTCCTCAGCCTGAAGCCGGGCATCTACGCCGCCGGAAAAGGAGAAGCGATCTTCCGGGATTTCCGGTTTCGCGCCATATAGGGTAGGCGCCCTGTCCGGATCCGGGAGCGAAAGCTGCCGGTCGGCGTCCACTCCATGGCGGGGCCCCCACCGAACGACGAGAGCCGACCCGTTGCGGCCCCAAGCAGCTCGACGACGCCGGCAAGGTCGACGTGCCGGCGTCGCGCCTGCAGGCAGCGGCGGCAGTGGGCGGCGGCTTCGAGGAACTGATGCGCTCGGAACTGGTGGGCGCGGTGGCCGCTGCCTGCCGCGCCGGCAACCTCAACTATCTCCTCCTCCTCCTCCTCGGCGCGCCCCAGATCTCGATGAAGACCGATGTGTCGACTTTCATCGTGGGTTTCGGGCGTATGCGCATGCGGCACACCCAGGAATTGCGCCTCTACGACTGCCGCTCTAGGCAGATCGTCGGGAAACAGAGCGTGCTGTTTGAGATCTCGCAGGGCGCGATGAGCTCAGCATTCACCGGAAACTCCGCAGGCGCGCTCCTGGGCGGCCCCGAGGCCGAACAGGCCATGGCCGGGATCTATGCCGAGAAACTCACCGCCGACATGGGGTGGTGATGGCGGGACATATCAAAGCAGTGGGGATGATCGCCGGCATCCTGTCTCTCGGCCTTAGTTCAGCGCTCTGCGCCCAGGACTTTCCGCAGGCCTCGAGCATGCGCGGCATGGGCTCGATGGAGGGTCACAGCGCTCCTCTGGCGGCATTTTCAGCCGTCACTCACCTGCGTGCGCAAGAATGAATGCATCGTCCTGGTGAACAATTCGACCGACTATTATGTCGTCGGCTTCTACATCGATGACGAGGGAACCGACAGAAAGGGCCGGTTCAAATGGTCGGACAACCTGTTCCGGCCCGACTTCACCCTCAGATACCATGAGGCGTGGGGGATACACCGCTCGACCAAGCTCGGCTGCCTGATACTCGCCAAGGTTGGGATGCGTGAGCGCAAGACGCGCAAACGGCGGGAGTCTGCGTTCAATAAGTTCGACTTGTGTAAGGACGGCATTCCCTATACCGTCATCGCGCTCAACACACCGCCTAAGGAATGAAGGAGAGTGCATCGCAGCGCCCAAAGTTGACCTCGGTAGCAATAGTAGTAGAGACCGAAATACATCCATTTCGGAGATAAGTATGTCGGACGACGCTGCGGAACTGAGCACCATTGAACTTGCGACCGAACTGACCGCCGCCTGGCTGGGAAATGCGAACACCCGCGCGAGTGCCGAGGATGTGCCGGCATTTCTGCAATCGATCCATGCGGCTTTGACGGCGCTCGCAACCCCCGCGGTGGCGGCGACAGCATCGCCTGAGCCGGCGACCCCAGGACATGTTCCGGCCGTTACCGTGCGCAGGTCGCTTGCTTCCAAGGATCATCTTATCTCCCTTATCGACGGCAAGCCGTACAAGACGCTGCGGCGGCACCTCTCGACCCAGGGCCTCACGCCGGAAGAATACCGCGCGCGCTACGGCCTCAAGCCCGACTATCCCATGGTTGCGCCGGCATATTCAGAAGCGCGGCGCGCGATGGCGAAGAAAATCGGCCTGGGTCGTAAGCCCGGCCAAGGGGTGAAGGCGTCTGCGGCCCCTCCGGCGCCGAAGGCCCCGCGCGGGCGACCGAAGAAAGCCGAGTAGAGGCGGGCGCGAGACGTGGGTGACACCTGATCAGGAGCGGTGGGCCGAGGCGCTGAAG
>FTCZ01000691.1_pt1 | contig 15364 bp, 11 predicted proteins | sample 1658871 | NCBI WGS metagenome assembly FTCZ01 (sample SAMEA3914864, study PRJEB12502) | metagenome | biome: forest; material: soil | place: USA | collected 2012-03-12 | depth 0.3 m
AGCCTCGAGCGAGCCTTCCTCGGCGGAGAGGCGCACCATATCGCCGTCCTGCAGCTTGGCGAGCGGGCCACCACCCAGTGCCTCGGGCGAGACATGGATCGCTGCCGGTACCTTGCCCGACGCGCCCGACATGCGGCCATCGGTGACGAGCGCGACGCGGAAGCCACGATCCTGCAGCACGCCGAGCGGCGGGGTGAGCTTGTGGAGCTCGGGCATGCCGTTGGCGCGCGGGCCCTGGAAGCGGACCACCACCACCACGTCGCGGTCGAGCTCGCCGGCCTTGAAGGCGGCCAGCACCTCGTTCTGGTCGGAGAACACGCGCGCCGGCGCCTCGATCGTCCAGCGCGCGGGATCGACCGCGCTGGTCTTGAAGGTCGCGCGACCGAGATTGCCCTTCACCAGCCGCATGCCACCGTCGGGCTGGAAGGGGTGGGCGGCGGAGCGGACGATGCTGTCGTCAAGCGGCTCTGCCGGCGCCTTTTCCCAGACGACATCGTCGCCGTCGAGCCTCGGGTCGGTCGCGTAAGCGGCAAAGCCATCCTTCGCGATCGTCAGGATGTCGCCATGAAGCAGCCCATGCTCCAGCAGCGTGGATATGACGAAGGCCAGACCGCCAGCCGCCTGGAAATGATTCACATCACCCGAGCCGTTCGGATAGACGCGCGCCACCAACGGCACCACCGACGACAGTCGGTCGAGATCCTCCCAATCCATCACGATTCCGGCCGCGCGCGCGATCGCGGGCAGGTGGATGGCATGGTTGGTCGAACCCCCGGTCGCGAGCAGGCCAACCGCGGCGTTGACGATCGCCTTCTCGTCGACGACCCGGCCGAGCGGGCGATAGTCATTGCCATCCCAGCCCATCTCGGCCAGGCGATGGACAGCGGCGCGGGTCAGCGCCTGACGCAGCTTGGTGCCCGGATTGATGAAGGCGGCGTTGGGGACGTGTAGTCCCATCATCTCCATCATCATCTGGTTGGAGTTCGCGGTGCCGTAGAAGGTGCAGGTGCCGGCGCCATGATAGGAGGCAGCTTCTGCCTCCAGCAGCTCCTCGCGGCCGCATTTTCCCTCAGCATAGAGCTGGCGGATGCGCACCTTTTCCTTGTTAGCGAGGCCCGAGGGCATCGGCCCGGCCGGGATCAGGACGGTCGGCAGATGCCCGAAGCGCAGCGCTCCAATCAGCAGCCCCGGAACGATCTTGTCGCAGATGCCGAGCAGCGCCGCGCCCTCAAACATGCCGTGGCTGAGCCCGATCGAGGCGGAGAGCGCGATCACATCGCGGCTGAACAGCGATAGATCCATGCCCGGCAGACCCTGGGTCACGCCGTCGCACATCGCCGGCGTGCCGCCCGCTACCTGTGCAGTCGCGCCCACCTCACGGGCCCAGAGCTTCATTTGCTCGGGGTAACGATAATAGGGCTGATGGGCCGACAGCATGTCGTTGTAAGCGGTGACGATACCAATGTTCATCGCGCCACCCGCGCGAATCAGCGACTTGTCCTCGCCCGCTGCCGCGAAGCCGTGGGCGAGGTTGCCGCAGCCCATGCGCGAGCGGTCGACGCCGCGCTCGCGTTGGGCCTCGATCAGATCGAGATAACGCCGCCGCGTCGGCCGCGAACGCTCGACGATGCGGGCGGTAACGGCTCCGACGGCGGGGTGGAGATTCATGCCCGGCTCCAGTGAATATCAATCGGCTGCTCGGCGTCGGCCAGCACGCGGCCGATCGGATAGGGGGACTTGGCGCCCTGCTCGATGGCGGCTTCGAGAACCGCCTTCTTTTCCTCGCCGGACACGGTGACCAGGATCGCGCGGGCGGACAAGATCGCCGACTTGGTGAGGGTGACGCGTGCCACGGGGGCCTCCGGCGGTAGCGGATCTGGCTGGACGCCAACAGCGCGGCGCTTGCTCGACAGTGCCTCGTCGAAGTCGGGACCGAGGAAGATCGAGGCGGTGTGCCCGTCTGCGCCCATGCCGAGCCAGACCAGATCGGGGGGCCATTTGAGATCGGCGAGCCGCGCGTCGGCCGCCTCACCTGCCTGGCGGTAGCCCAGATTGGCGCTCGCGATCGGTACGACACGTGCGCCCAGCGGCATGAAATACTTGGCGAGCTGCGCGACATTGCTCAGCGGATCGTCGACCGCGACAAGACGGTCGTCACCCGGAACGATCGTCACGCGTTTCCAGTTGATCTTCGCGTCCCTTAGTCGCTCGAAGATCGCGATCGGCGACTTGCCGCCCGGCAGCGCCAACAGCGATTCACCACGCGCATCCAAGGCGCTTTCGACGATGAAGCCGACGTCACCGGCGACGGCATCCGCCATCTCGTCCGACGTCTCATAGTCCCACCACTCGGCCTCAATCATGCCAATGCACTCCATCCCGTTCCGTTAGAGCGATCGCCGCCGAAGGCCCCCATGTTCCCGCCGCGTAGGGCCGCGGCGTGACATTGGCGGCCTCCCAGCCGTCGCGGATCGCATCGACCCATTCCCACTGTGCCTCCACCTCGTCGCGACGCACGAACAGGGTGGGATCACCCTCGATCAGGTCGAGGAGCAACCGCTCGTACGCGATGCGGCGGCGGAAGCCAGCGAAAGCCGAAGTGAGCGAGAGGTCGAGCGGCACTTCCCTGAGACGGATGCCATCGCGATCGAGCCCCGGCTCCTTCGCCATCACCATCAGCCGGATATTCTCCTCCGGCTGGAGGCGGATAAGAAGCTTGTTCGATTGCAACACCGCACCGCGCCCGGCGAAGATGGAATGCGGCACCTCGCGAAATTGGATCACGATTTCCGAATGGCGGTTGGGCAAGCGCTTGCCGGTGCGCAGGTAGAAGGGCACGCCATGCCAGCGCCAGTTGTCGACATGTGCCTTCACCGCAACGAATGTCTCAGTGTTGGTGGGGCGGCCGAGCTCGTCGATATAGCCGGGCACCGATTTTCCGCCGACGGCGCCCTCGGTGTACTGGCCGGTGACCGTGTCGGTCGCGGCCGTCGCGCGATCGATGCGGCGGAGCGAACGGAACACCTTCACCTTCTCGTCGCGCACCGAGCGCGGGCCGAAGCGGGCGGGCGGTTCCATCGCCACCAGCGCGAGCAGCTGGAGCATGTGATTCTGTACCATGTCGCGCAGTGCGCCGACGCCATCATAATAGGAGACGCGGCCTTCCAACCCCACCGTCTCGGAGACGGTGATCTGGACGTGCTCGATATTCTCGGCGTTCCACAGCGGCTCGAACATGCGGTTGCCGAAACGCAGCGCCAGCAGGTTCTGGACAGTTTCCTTGCCGAGATAATGGTCGATACGGAAGGTCTGCGCCTCGGTATAGGCGGCCGCCACGGCATCGTTGATCACCGCCGAGGAGGCGAGGTCGTGACCGAGCGGCTTCTCCAGTCCAACGCGCACATTCTGCCCATCGAGGCCCGCGCGCTTGAGGCCAGCGATAGTCGATCCGAACAGCGATGGCGCGGTCGAGAGATAGATGGCGGTGTGCTGGCTGCGATCGGTGCCCATCACCTCGGTGAGCGAAGAGAAGCTCTCTGGCTTGGAGGCATCAAGCGGCACATAGTGCAGACGATCGAGGAAGGAGGGGAGCGCCTCCGGCTTGCGCGCCTCGACTGACAGGAATTTCTCCAGCGCCTCAGCCGCGACCTTGCGGAATCCCTCGTCATCCAGCTCCGAGCGCGCCGTGCCGATGATCCGGAGCTCCGGCGCGATTAGCCCTTCGGCATGGAGTGAGAAGAGCGAGGGCAGAAGCATGCGCTGAGAAAGGTCGCCGGTGGCGCCGAACAGCAGCAGGCGGCCGGCGGGCACCCGGGCGGAAGACGAGGGCCGTGCGAAAGTCTCGATCATGCTGGCATCTCTCGGCGATAGGCTCTGGCGTGTTTTCCGCTTCTTGGAGCAATACCCCCCGAAAGGCTAGATGGCAGCGTTGTCTTTTTCTACAGGCGGCCCCTCAACGGCGCTCGGCCGAGCTCGTCTCGCGCACGGCACGAAACTCCGAGCCGTCGTTCCAGGTCGGCCATACGCGCGAGTTGGCGAGACGCTGGCCGATCATGTGAAACAGCGTCACGTCCTGCGCCGCACCGCGCAGATCCCAGTCCGCACTCCAAGCGTCGCAGGTCTGGTGATAGCAGTGCGCGGTATAATCGCTCACCCACCGGTCACCTGCCGCACGCCCGCCGTTGACGAGATCGGCCCCACCACCCGCACCCATCAGGAGCAGTGTCGGCACGCCGCGCTTGGCGAGGGGGAAATGATCGGCGCGATAAAACAGCCCGCGCTCGGGCTTGGCGTCCGGCGTCACCGTCCGCCCCTGCGATGCGGCGGCGGTGGCGAGATTCGTTTCCAGACTGTCCTGCCCAGCGCCGATCAGCACGACATCGCGAGCGGGGCCCGCCGTCTGGAGGATGTCAATGGTCAGCGCGCCGACAGTCTTCGCCAGCGGATAGATCGGATTGCGCGCATAATATTCGGAACCCAGCAGGCCGCGCTCCTCGGCGGTCCAGAATCCGAAGACGATGCTGCGCTGCGGCGCCGGGGCCGCCTTGAAGATACGCGCCAGCGCGAGCAGGCCGGCTACACCCAGTCCATCATCATTGGCGCCAGGCCGGATCGTGCGGCCCTGCGCATCCGGTGCGCCGACACCATAGGCATCCCAATGGGCACCGTACAGGATCGTCTCGTCGGGGTGCGTGGCGCCGGGAATCCGCGCCAGCACATTGTGGCTCTCGATCCGGTCCGACCTCACTGGCATGTCGATCGATAGCGCCGCACCCTTGAGCGTAACGGGACGGAAATCGACCGAGCGCGCCTGCTTCTTCAGTGTCTCAAGATCGAGGCCGGCCTTCGTGAATAGGGCGATGGCGAAGTCGTGGCTGATCCAGCCTTGCAGCGCGACTGGCGCCGGCTGGCCGGCCGCGACCGGAAGCGCATACGTGCCGCCGACGCTGTTGCCGGCGACGTTCCAGCCATAGCCGGCGGGCGCGTCCTCATGGACGATCAGCGCTGCCAGCGCACCGCGACGCGCCGCTTCCTCATATTTGTAGGTCCAGCGACCATAATAGGTCATCGCCTGACCGCCGAACTTGCCATAAGCGCCGTCGCCTGGCTGCGCCTCGAAATCGGGATCGTTGACGAGGAACACCGCGACCTTGCCGTGCAGGTCGACTCCCTTGAAGTCGTCCCAGCCGCGTTCCGGCGCGGAGACGCCATAGCCCACGAACACCAGCGGTGCGTTCTCGATCGCCACGCGGTCGGTGGCGCGGGTGGTGGCGGGTGCGATATCGCGTCCGGGGACGACCGGCAGCGCCGCGCCGCCCACCTGAAGCTGGAGCTTCGTCGGGGGGCCGGAGACGTCGTGGATCATCGGCACCGTCTGCGTCCACCGCCCGTCTGGCCCCCCAGGCGCGAGGCCGAGCGCCTTCAGCCGCTCGACCAGATAGTCGATCGTCCGCGTCTCGCCTTCCGTGCCGGGCGCCCGACCCTGGAAGGCATCGGAAGCGATCACCTTCACTGTGGCGGAAAGCTCGGCCGGCGTGATCGGAGCGGAGGCAGGGGCCGCGCCGACTAACAGCGGCGCGAGAGCTAGCAGCGCCGTCTTCATCACATCGCCCCGTAGGCGGACATGATGTCGCGGCGGAAAGCCGCTCCGCTGTCTGGCCGGGCGTAGAACATGTGTCCGCCCGGATACATGTGCAGCTTCACCCGATCAGTCACACCATAGGTTGGCAGCTGGGCCATGATCAGCCTCGACCCGTAATAGGGGCAGGAGAGGTCGTCCCAGCCGTGCACGATCGTCACCGCCATCTTGGGATCGATCGCAATCGCTTTGCGCAGATCGGTGACCGGGTTGTCACTGTTGTCGCGATCCCACTTGTTGTTCACGTCGAAGGAGAGCGCATTGTAGCGCGCGTCGACCTTCCAGCCGACCTGGTTAGTGACGAAATCCACCATAGCCGAGGTGGTCGGCGCGATCAGGGTCTGGAGCAGAGGATCGTTGTAGTCGGGGCGCGCCTTGGCCGGAAAGGGATCGTAGGCGGTGACGTTCGAATCATACACCGACCCGACCTTGCCCTCCGCGCGATGGATCTCCCGCAGATAGGTGGCGATATCGACGCGTCCGTTCATGCGCCGGACCAAAGTCGGATCAAGCCCGGTCAGCTCGGCGACATGGGCGGACAGGCGGTCAGTCGCTGTCTTATCCGTGGGTCCGGCGAACAGGTCCTGCGCGTATTCTGTGCGAATATATTGCTCGACCGGGCCCATGGTGGCCTCGTTGAGCGTCTTGCCCTCGCGTTCGAAATGGCCCGCCGCCATCGCCGGCAGATTGATCATCCAGGGCAGCGGCGACAGTGCGTCGTCCTCGCCAATCGCCGGCGGATCAAGATAGGGCGACACCATCGTCATGCCCGAAATGCCCACGCCGAGCTGCGTCTGCAGATAGTAGGCGAGGCGCGGAACGCGATAACCGCCATAGCTCTCGCCGACAAGATATTTGCGGCTGGTCATGCGATCGTTTTGGAGCAGCCAGTCGTACACGACGCGGCTTAGATAATGGATGTCGGCCTCGGCGGTGAAGAAGGCCTTCTTGCTCTGCTCCTCGTCGACGCGCGTGCGTGAGAAGCCGGTGCCGACCGGATCGATGAACACCAGATCCGTGAAGTCGAGCCAGCTGTTCGGATTGTCGTGCAGGACCGCCGGATCGGACGGGCTGTCGCCGGCGCGCCCGAATGCCACTTTCTTCGGCCCGATCGCGCCGAGGTTAAGATAGACCGAAGCCGCCCCTGGGCCGCCATTGAACGCGAAAGTGATCGGGCGGGTCGCGCCGCGACCGGGCACGGTGTAGGCCGTATAGACCACCTCGCCGATCGTCTTGCCCTTGTCGTCCTTGACCGCAATCGTGCCGACGGTCGCTAGATAATCGACACGCTTGCCGCCGATCACCGCGCTCTGCTTGACGGACTTGTTGGCCGGAAAGGGGGCGAGATCGGTGTCAGGCTTCGCGGCTTCCTTGACGACTTCCTTGGCCTCGAGCTTGGGCGCCTTGTCGGCAGCGAGTGCCGGCGCGCCCAGCGCGACGAGAAGGGAAACGCCGGAAGCAAACGAAGCGATGCGCATGAGGAAAGCCCCTTGATCGGAAGCACATAGGTGTGCCTGTCAGGGAGCGCGTTAGACCATGCACGACCGGGCGTCGCAACCCGGCCGATCGGCCTGTCGATCATTTTGAAAAACTGGAGCGGGCGAAGGGATTCGAACCCTCGACCCCAACCTTGGCAAGGTTGTGCTCTACCCCTGAGCTACGCCCGCTCTGGCGTTGCGTCGGGGCGTACCCCGTCGCGGAGGCCGGCCCACTAGCAAAGGCCTTCGGGGGGGGCAAGCCGATTCGAGCAAGTTTTTTGCATTACCGCTCGCTAACCGCGCCGGGGGTTGGCAGTCGGGGCCTTGCGCCCACATAAGGCGCTGGGATCAAGCAGGAGTGAAGAGCGTGGCGACCCTGGGTATGAGTGCGACGGATCGCGAAGCGGTGGAAGCCTTCCGCCGTGACGTGGTCGAGCCCTCGATGACGCAGCTCGTCATCGTCGATTTCTGGGCGGAGTGGTGCGGGCCGTGCAAGCAGCTCGGCCCAGTGATCGAAAAGGTTGCCAAGGACTATGCCTCACGCGGTGTGAAGCTGGTTAAGATCGACGTCGACAAGGACAAGTTCATTGCGGCCCAGTTCCGCATCCAGTCGATCCCGACCGTCTACGCGCTGTTCCAGGGTCAGCCGGTGGCTGATCTGACCAACGCACGCACTGAATCGCAGCTCTCGCGCATGCTCGACCAACTGCTCGCCCAGCTTCCGGTGCAGGCGGGTGACGCCGATCCCGCCACGGCCGACATCGAGCAATATCTGGCAATGGCGCAGGGGGTGCTCGCCGAAGGTGACGCGCAGCGCGCGCTGTCGATCTTCGAGCAGGTCGCCGAGATTGCGCCCGACAACATACCCGTCGCCGCCGGCCGAGCGCAGGCGCTGCTCCAGCTCGGACGGGTGGACGAGGCCGAGGCGGTACTCGCGGCTGTTCCTGCCGACAAGGCAAAGGATCCCGCGCTCGCCCAGACCCGCGCCGGGATCGCGCTCGCCAAGGATGCGGCGCCGGTGGCTGATCTTGCGGCACTCGCGCGGCAGGTGGAGCAGGCACCCGACGATCTGGACAAGCGCTACGAACTCGCCGGCGGGTTGATGGCGATCGGCGATCGTGACGGCGCCGCCGACCAGTTGCTCGCCAGCATCGCGCTCGATCGCGCCTGGAACGATGGCGCAGCGCGCGATCGGCTGCTCAAGCTGTTCGCGGCAGTTGGGCTCGAGGATCCGTGGGTGAGCGCCCAGCGTCGCCGCCTGTCCTCGATCCTCTTCACCTGAGTCGCACGACGTGGCGCGACTCTCCATTTTCCCGTTGGCGGGCGCGCTGCTCTTCCCCCGCGCGCTGCTGCCGCTGCACATCTTCGAGCCGCGCTACCGTGCGCTCATCAGCGACGCGATGGCTCGCGACCGGCGCATCGGCATGATCCAGCCGCGCGATCTCGATCCACGCAAGCCGCCGCTGTTTGACGTCGGCTGCGTTGGCCGCATCGCCGACGTCGAGGCGCTCGACGACGGCCGGTACAACATCGTGCTCGAGGGGATCACCCGCTTCCGCCTCGTCGAGGAGCTAGAAGTCACGACGCTCTTCCGCCAGGTCGAGGCTGACATGAGCGACTTTGCCAACGACGGGCAGACGCCCGATCCGCTCTCGATCGTGGTGCGCGCCGAACTCGAACGCGAGGCGCGGCGCTATGCCGATGCCAAGGGTTATGCGATCGACTGGGACGCGGTTGGCCGGCTCGACGACGAGGGGTTGGTGAACGGCATCGCGCAGGTCGCTCCGTTCGACACCGCAACCAAGCAGGCGCTGCTCGAGGCGCTCGACATTGGCACCCGGGCAGACCTCACCATCCAGTTCCTGCGTTTCTTCCGCATGGGCGAGAGGGATGACGACGGCAACGGAGCAACGCTGCAATGATCGACCCCGAGCTGCTTTCCTTCCTTGTCTGCCCGCTTACCCGTACCCCGCTGCGCTATGATGCCGAGCGACAGGAGCTCATTTCGGACGAGGCGGGGCTCGCCTATCCGATCCGCAATGATGTGCCGGTTCTGCTCGTCGAGGAAGCCCGCCGACTCTAGACTGGCTGGCCGCGGAGCAGGCGGGGCAGCGCGCCGCTTTCGCCGCGCGCCTCGCCCATAAAGAAGTCCTTGAGCCGGGGGACGCGGTTCACCATGCCGATGCCGAAGCGCCGCACGCGCGACGCCGTACGGCCCGGCACGCCGAACAAGCGTGTCAGGCCATCAGTCGCCGCTGCCACCATGAAGGTGTCGAGCCCGCGCCAGCGCTCATAGCGCTGGAGGAGCTGGTGATCGCCGGGATCGAGGCCCAGCCGCGCGCCCTCGATTAGCACCTCGGCCAACGCGGCCGCATCGCGGAAGCCGAGGTTGAGCCCCTGGCCGGCGATCGGGTGGATGCCATGACCCGCATCGCCCACAAGCGCCAGCCGCTCAGCGGTGATCCGCGCGGTGTGGTGGAAGCCGAGCGGGTAGCTCGACAGCGGTGCCGCGAGCTTGAGCGCACCCAGCATCCCGCCCATCCGCTTGTCGGCCTCGGCGAGGAAGGCACGCTCGGACAGCGACAGCATCGCCGGCGCATCCGCCTCCGGGACGGTCCAAACTAGCGCCGATCGATGCCCGCCCTTCATCGGCAGCAGAGCGAAGGGCCCGGCCGGGTAGAAGAGCTCGTGAGCGACATTGTGATGGTCGGCTTCATGGTCGAGCATGCCGACGATCGCGACATGGTGATACTCCCAGCGCGCAACCGCGATACCGGCCAGGTCGCGGGTCGGCGAGCGGCGGCCCTCGGCGCCGATCAGCAACGCGCCGGCGAGATGGCGCCCGTCCTCCAGCGTCACTCGCACGCCGTCGGCATCGCGCTCCACCGAGGCGGCGAGCGCCGGCATCAACAAGGTGACGCCATCCGTCTCTGCCGCCGCCTCGCGCAGGCCGATGCGCAGATGGCGGTTCTCCACCATCCAGCCGAGCGGGCCGTCGGCCTGCAAATCCGGCGCGAAGCTGAGCAGCCCCCGCGCGCCCTGCTCGCCGACTTCAATGCGATCGATCGGACTGGCATCCGCGGCGAAGCGGTCGACGACGCCGATCGCCTCCATCATCCGCCACGACGAGCTCGACACCGCCGAGGCGCGGCCATCGGCGCGCGTGTCGCGGATCGCCTGCGGGGGAGCCGGATCGATGACGATGCTGCTGACACCTCCGCGCGCCAGCGCCACCGCGAGCGCGCAGCCGACCAGCCCCGCTCCCAGGATGATGACGTCGCTCCGCTCGATATCGGACATGCAGTACCCTTTCTTCCCTGCCGCTCTAGCGCCGTGCCGCGGCGCCCGCCACCTTCGGCTTGAGTGGGCGAACATCGCGAACTTCGCGCATGAATCCAAAGAGCGCGTCGCTTGACCTCCGCCCCATCCGCCTGACATGGTGCCCCACCGGAACATTTGGGGCACGAAAGCCTCCGGGGAGCAAGGGACAATGGCGAGCAACGTGGCGGTGCGACGCGCGCCCTGGCGCGAGAGGGTGCTGCGTGCCGCGGCCCGGAGCGGTGGGGTGGTCGCCGGTATCGCGCTGATCGCCGCCGCGATCCTGATGGCGCTGGCGCTAGTAAGCTACCGGCGGAGCGATTCCGCGCTCAACACGATCGCGGGCGGACCGGTGCAAAATTGGATTGGCACGCCGGGCGCCTGGATCGCCGACCTGATCCTCACCCTGTTCGGTCCGATCGGCGGCGGCTGGGTGCTGATCGTGCTCGTCCCCGGCATCCGTCTAGTGCGCGGCCGCGATTCGGGGCGGTGGGGCAGGGCGGCCCTGCTGACCCTGGTGGCCATGTTGCTCGTCGGCAGCGCCGCAACCCTGTTGCGAGGGGGCGCCAACCTGTTCCTCCCCGCCGGCTGGGGCGGCGGCTTGGGCTTTCTCGGCGCGGAGGCGATCGATGGCGGGATCGGCCTGATCCACGCGCCGGGCATCGTGACGCCGCTGCGCTATGCGCTGATGATCATCGGTGCCGGGCTCGGCCTGTGGCTGTGGCTGGTCGCGGTCGGACTGGAAGCGGACGAGCGCGCCTGGCTGGTGCGCGCGGGCCGCACGGTGAAGCCGGCGGCGCGCGGCACCCGATCCCGCACGCCGGCGCGCAACGCCGACCCCTTCTATGATGACGAGGAAGAGGATGAGCACGGGCCACTGCCCGAGCCGGAGGCGCCGCGCCCACCATCCCGCCCGATCATCGCCGACCGCCAGGCTTCGGCCGCCACGACACGGCGCGGCGAGGGCAACCGCCAGGCTTCGCTGGACCTGCGCGACGAATATGTGCTGCCCTCGCTTGAGCTGCTTGCGCCGGTGCCGCCCTCCTCGGGGCAAGCGATCGACAAGGCGAGCCTGGAACGCAACGCCCGCCTCCTCGAAACCGTTCTGGACGACTTTCACGTCAAGGGAAACATCGTCGCGGTGCGCCCCGGCCCGGTCGTCACCATGTACGAACTCGAGCCCGCGCCCGGCATCAAGGCGAGCCGCGTCATCGCGCTCGCCGATGATATCGCCCGCAACATGTCCGCGCTCTCCGCGCGCGTCGCGACAATCCCCAGCCGGACCGTGATCGGCATCGAGCTGCCGAACGCCAAGCGCGAATCGGTGCTGCTCTCCGAGCTGATCGCCAGTCAGGCGTTCGAGGACGGCGCCGCCCAGCTGCCGATCGTGCTCGGCAAGAATATCGCCGGCGATCCCGTCGTCGCCGATCTCGCGCCGATGCCCCACCTTCTGATCGCCGGCACCACCGGCTCGGGCAAATCGGTCGGCCTCAACGCAATGATCGCTTCGCTGCTCTACCGGCACACCCCCAAGACGTGCCGGATGATCATGATTGACCCAAAGATGCTGGAACTCAGCATCTACGACGACATCCCACATCTCTACTCACCGGTTGTCACCGAGCCTGCCAAGGCAGTGCGCGCCCTCAAATGGGCGGTCGAAACAATGGAGGAGCGCTATCGCATGATGGCGTCGGTAGGCGTCCGCAGCCTCGCTTCGTTCAATGAGAAGGTGAAGGTCGCGAAAGGCAAGGGTCAACGCCTCGGCCGCCGCGTCCAGACCGGTTACGACGCCGAGAGCGGCCATCCGCTCTATGAGGAGGAGGAGCTGGACTTCGAGACGCTGCCGCAAATCGTCGTGATCGTCGACGAGCTCGCCGACCTGATGATGACGGCCGGCAAGGAAGTGGAGTTCTTGATTCAGCGCCTCGCCCAGAAGGCGCGCGCCGCAGGCATCCACCTCATCATGGCCACCCAGCGCCCGTCGGTTGACGTCATCACCGGCGTCATCAAGGCCAATCTGCCGACCCGTATCAGCTTCTCAGTCACCTCCAAGATCGACAGCCGCACCATCCTGGGCGAGCAGGGCGCCGAGCAGCTGCTGGGCAAGGGCGATATGCTCTACATGCCCGGGGGTAAGCAGATTGCCCGCGTCCACGGCCCCTTCGTCAGCGACGAGGAGGTGCGCGCGATTGCCGACCATTGGCGCGGACAGGGCACGCCCGATTATATCTCGGCGGTCACCGAAGAGCCCGAGGACGGCGGCTTCGCATTGGACGGCGCGCCGGCGGATGACGATTCTCCCGACGCCGCGCTCTATCGCAAGGCGGTGCAGGTGGTGGCCGAATCGCAGAAGGCGTCGACCAGCTACGTCCAGCGCCAGCTTCGCATCGGCTACAATTCGGCCGCGCGCCTGATCGAACGGATGGAGCGCGAGGGCAAAGTCGGCGCGCCCGATCATGTCGGCCGCCGCGAGGTGCTGATCGACCGCGACGGCCAGCCGGTGTGAGGCGGGGCGGCCGCCTCGCCGCCGCCCTTTCAAGCGTCGCGCTACTGGCGACGTCGCCGGCCCCCGTCACCCCGCCAGTCCCGCTCGCTACGCCGGCCCCCGCCTGGTCGTCAGCGCCTTGGCTTGCCGACCTCGCCGCCATGCGCTCCACGGTCGAGACACACTATGCCAATCGTGACTGGCTGGAGCGGGATCGCGGGCTCAGCCTCGACACGCTGTTCGGCCGGGCGGAGCAGCAGTTGCACGAAGCGGGCTCGGATGCCGATGCCCGCTCAGTGCTCGACCGGCTGGCCCGACGCTTCGCCGATGGCCATGTCACACTGCTCTGGCCGGCGGAGGTGGCGCCAGTGCTGCTCGGCGCAGTGGTGGCCTCCTCGCCCTGCGATGCGCTGGGGTTCGATGCCCGCCAGAACAGTCCTGGTGCCGCCTCCCGCCTGCCGGGCTATACCGCCCTGCCGGAGGATGGGGGCCTGTTCGCCGCCGGCATTGTCCCGGTGAAGCACAAGCGAGTGGGGGTGGTGCGGATCGCCGCCTTCCAGCCACAGGCGATGCCCGCGCTCTGCTCGGCGGCGCTCGCCGTGCTTGGCATCCCACTCGATAGGCTGTGCGACGATGCGTGCCAGGATCGCATCCTCGCCTGGACCTATGATCGCATGACCCGTGCGCTCGCCGAGCGACTGGAGGCGTTGCGGCGCGCCGGTGCGCAGGTGCTGATGGTCGACGTCAGCGCCAATGGTGGCGGGACGGAATGGGTAGAGGCCGTGGCACGGATGGTGAGCCCGGTGCCCATCCGTTCGGAGCCGCTCGGCTTCGTCCGCGGGGAGCACTGGGAGAAACGCTGGGCCGGCAAGGCTGAACAACTCCGCGCCGCCGCTGCCTCGGAAACCGATACTGCCGACCGGAACCGGCTTCTCGGTTGGGCCAAGGAGGCCGAGGCTGCAAGCGTGCTGGCCGCCACGCCCTGCGCCCCCCGATCGGCCTGCATCGGTCGCGTCGGCTTTGCCACCGGGCTGGTCGGCACCGCGCCAGCGGGGTCGTTCGGCGGCAAGCCTTGGGCCAGCCTCGTCTTCTCGCCGGCCCAATATCCCTATCGCGACAGCGTCTGGCAGGGTCCGCTGATCGTGCTGGTTGACGACGACAGCTGGTCCGCTGCCGAACAGTTTGCGGCCGTATTGCAGGACAATCGCGCCGCCGTCGTGATCGGGCAGCGGACAGGTGGGGCCGGCTGCGGTCACACCGACGGTGGTACGCCGACCCCGCTCCCGAACAGTGGCGCGGTGCTGGAACTGCCTGACTGCATCCGCTTCCGCGCCGATGGATCGAGCGAGGTCATGGGCGTGATCCCCGATCTGTTGGCGCCATTGCGGGCCAGCGACGGGCGGGCGCTCGAGGCCCGGTTGCTCGCGCCCATACTGCCGCGCGCCCTCAAGCGCGCGCGCCGCTTGCGTTCGGACGCGCGATGACGCCATAGCCGGGGGCAGGCACGCGCGGCTCCATTCGGGGTTCAGCACGCATTCAAGCCCATGCGTCCATCCGGGCGACGGTTCCTTCGGAGACTTCGATGTCCCTGTTTCGTCCTGTCCTCGCGTTCACCCTGATGGCGACCGCCGCGATCACGCCGGCGCTCACCGCCAAGCCCGCGGCCGAGACCCCGCTCTCACCGGATCTGGCGCAGGTGCAGACCCATCTGCGGGCAGTCGCGACGATGACGGCCGATTTCGCTCAGACTGATCGCAACGGGCAAACCCTCACCGGCACGCTCCAGCTCAAGCGGCCTGGCCAGGTGCGCTTTCAATATCAGGAGGGCGTGCCGCTGCTGGTGGTGGGCGACGGCAAGGCGCTCGTCATGGTTGACTACAAGGTCAAGCAGGTGTCGCGCTGGCCCGTCGGCAACACACCGCTCGGACTGCTGCTCGATCCGCAGAAGGACATCGGCCGCTACGCGCGCATCGTACCGAGCGAGATGCCTGATGTCCTGCTCGTCACCGACCAGAAGACCCATCATCGCGGCTACGGCAGCATCACTGTCTCATTTCGTCGCGTGGCCAGCGCGCCAGGCGGACTGATGCTCGACGGCTGGACGGTGCTCGACGTGCAGAACAACCGGACCACGGTGCGACTCTCCAACCAGCGCTTCAATGTCCCGATCGACGAGTCGGCCTTTCGCTGGACCGATCCGCGTCCGCTCGGCCCGCGCCATTGAGCGCGAACGATGAACGGTTGCGGCCCGGCGGCGTGCCGATGACAGCGGCTGTCAGATCCCGGACCGTTCATCTGAGCGACAGCTAAACAGAGTTAAGTCCTGAGCTGCGGCCACGAAGTCCTTCCGGGATTCCCCCTGTTGCTCGGACGATATGCTTCGTGTCCCGCCTGCGTGACGAACGCTAGGTCGGCCCCCGTTCCATGCCCCCGGAACGGGGG
>FTCZ01001977.1_pt1 | contig 15298 bp, 17 predicted proteins | sample 1658871 | NCBI WGS metagenome assembly FTCZ01 (sample SAMEA3914864, study PRJEB12502) | metagenome | biome: forest; material: soil | place: USA | collected 2012-03-12 | depth 0.3 m
GCGCCACCGACCGCCAAACCCGCCAAGGCGCCGCCTGCCGCCAGCGCGCCGCCCGCGGCCGCGACGCTGCCGACCGCCGCGCCGGCCGACAGCTGCGGGCCGCCCGAGACCAGGCCGCTGGCGATGCCGGGCGAGAACAGGCCCAGGCCTAACAGGCACAGCGAGGCCAGGACGACGCTCAGCGCCTCCTCGATGGTCGGCTCGCCGCCGGCGAAGCCCGCCGTGAACTGGGAGAACAGCGTCGAGCCGATGCCGATGACCACCGCCAGCACCATGACCTTCACGCCCGAGGCCACGACGTTGCCCAGCACCCGCTCGGCCAGGAACGCGGTCTTGCCGAACAGCCCCCACGGCATGAGGACGAAGCCGCACAGCGTTGTCAGCTTGAACTCGATCAGCGTCACGAAGAGCTGCACGGCCAGGATGAAGAAGCTCAGGACCACGATCAGCCAGGCGATCAGCAGCACCGCGATCTGGATGAAGTTCTCGAAGAAGGCGACGTAGCCCATCAGCCCGGAGATGCTCTCCAGGAGCGGTCGGCCCGCGTCGATGCCGGCCTGGCCCACGCGGCCCGGACGCAGCAGGTCGTCGACCGAGAAGCCCGTCCCCGACGCCTTCAGGCCAAGACCCGCGAAGCTCTCGAAGATGATCCGCGACAGGGCATTCCAGTTGCCGATCAGGTAGGCGAAGGCGCCGATGAACAGGGTCTTGCGGATCAGGCGGGCGACGACGTCCTCGCCCTCGCCCAGGCTCCAGAACAGCGCCGCCAGGGTGACGTCGATGACGATCAGGGTCGTGGCGATGAACGCCACCTCCCCGCCCAGCAGGCCAAAGCCCGAGTCGATGTAGGCGGTGAAGACGCCCAGGAACCTGTCGACGACGCCAGGACCTTCCATCTCAGCGGTCCGCCCTGGCCCGGCCCAGGAACCGGGTGCGCGCCGCCTCCCAAGCCTGCAGGCACTCAGGGTCCTGCGCGCCGGCCGCGCCCAGCGCCTGGCAGCGCCGCAGCCGCGCATCGACCTGCGCCGGCGCCTGGACGACGGGGCGCAGGCTGGGCGTCGGGGGAGCGGGCCGGCGCGTCTGTAGCGCCGCGACCAGGATTGCCAGCAGCGCGAAGCCCGCCGCCGCCAGCCGGAAGCCCAGGCGCGCGCTCACGGCTGGTTGAACATCTTGGCCGAGCCGGGCTGGTAGCCGGCGCCGGGCGTCAGGAAGCGGCGCAGCTGCTCGCGGGCCTGGTCCTGGGCGGCCGCGCGCTGGGCCGCCTCCAGGGTCTGGGCGCGCCCCTGTGCGGCCAGCAGGACCAGGAGATCGGACAGCTGCTGGGATTGCAGGGCCAGGAGCTGGTTGCCAGCCTGGGCGGCCTGCAGCGCCCCGCTGGCCGACTGGCTGGAGGTGACGAGTTGGTCCAGCGACATGCGAGATGCGTCGAGGTTGCCGACCACCCCAGCCTGGACCTTCAGGGCGTCCTGGAAGGCGGCGACGCTGTTGCTCCAGCGGGCCTTGGCGTTGGAGACGAGCGCCTGACCGCTGGTCGATGTCGCCGCCGGCCGGTAGGCGCCGTCGAAGGCCGCGTCGATGTCGGCCACGCGCATCGCCACGCCCTTGGCCTGCTCGACCAGGGCCCGGGTCTGGGCCAGCTGCGACTGCAGGGTCTGCAAGGCGGAGAATGGTAGGGCCTGCAGGTTACGCGCCTCGTTGACCAGCGACTGGGCCTGGTTCTGCAAGGCGGTGATCTGGTGGTTGATCTGCTCGAGCGACCGGCTCGCGGTCAGCAGGTTCTGGGCGTAGTTGGTCGGGTCGAAGACCGTGAACTGGGCATGGGCCCCCGTCGCGGCGGTTGCGAGGACCAGGGAGGCGGCCGCCAGCAGGCGCCGCCGCGTCGGGCGCGTAATCATCTCAAGACTCCAGGTCGAGGGTGGGCAGGAGAACGGCGGCCCACGGCAGGCCGCGCGCGCGGAGCCAGGCGTCGGCGAAGTCGCTAGGCGCAGCGGCCAGCACCGCGTCGATGGCGGCTTGGTCGGCCTTGGACGAGGCCCCGGCGAAGGCCAGGGCGACCTCTCCAAGCGCCAGGTCGAAGAGTCGGTCGCCGGCCGGGGACTGTACGTAGTAGTCCCGCTTGGGCGTGGCGCGCGCGATGATCTCGACCTGCCGTGCGTTGAGCCCGAAGCCCGCGTAGATGGCCGCGATCTGCGGTTCGAGGGCCCGGGCGTTGGGCAGGAAGAGGCGGGTCGGGCAGCTTTCGATGATCGCCGGCGCGATCGGGCTGTCCTTGATGTCGGCCAGGGACTGGGTGGCGAACACGACCGCCGCGTTCTTCTTGCGCAGGGTCTTGAGCCACTCGCGCACCTGGCCGGCGAACAGGGGATCGTCCAGCGCCAGCCACCCCTCGTCGACGACGACCAGAGTTGGGCGGCCGTCGAGCCGACCTTCTATGCGATGGAAAAGGTAGGCCAGCACCGCGCCGGCCCCCGGCGCGCCGATCAGGCCCTCGGTTTCGAAGGCTTCGATGCTGGCCGCTGCCAAGGTCTCGTGCTCGGCGTCTAGCAGCCGGCCCGCTGGACCGCCAACGGCATAGGGTTGCAAGGCCTGCTTCAGGTCCCCGTCTTGCAGCAGCGCGATCAGCCCGCTGAGGGTGCGCTGGTCGACCGGGGCTGAGGCCAGGGCGCCGAGCGCCGACCACAGCCTGGCCTTCCGCTCGGGGTTCGCTTGGGCGCCTTCGCGGACGAGCAGGGCCAGCAGCCAGTCGGCCGCCCAGGCCCGCTCGGCCGGGTCATCGATCCGCGCCAGCGGCTGCAGCGACGGCGCGCCGTCGCCGCCGAGGTCGTAGAAGGTCCCGCCCATGGCCAGGGTCGCCGCCCGGATCGACCCTCCGAAGTCGAAGGCGAAGATCTGCGCGCCGGCGTAGCGCCGGAACGACAGCGCCATCATGGCCAGGAGCACCGACTTGCCCGCGCCGGTCGGCCCGACCACGAGCGCGTGGCCGACATCACCGACGTGGAGCGACAGCCGAAACGGCGTGGACCCGGCCGTCCGCGCGTGCAGCAGCGGCCCGCCGCCCAGATGCGCGTCGCCTTCCGGGCCGGCCCAGACGGCCGACAGCGGCATCATGTGCGCCAGGTTCACCGTCGAGACCGGAGGCTGGCGGACATTGGCGTAGACCTGGCCCGGCAGCGTGCCGAGCCAAGCCTCGACCGCGTTCAGCGTCTCGGCGATGACCGTGAAATCCCGGCCCTGGATGGCCTTCTCGACCAGCCGTAGCTTGTCGGCCGCCGCGCGCGGGTCGGCGTCCCATACAACCACGCTGGCGGTGACGAACGCCTGGGCCACTTCGTCGGCCCCCAGGTCCTGAAGAGCCGCATCGGCATCGGCCGCCTTGTTCGCCGCGTCGGAGTCCACGAGGCTGGTGGCCTCGTTGGTCATCACCTCCTTGAGGATCGCCCCGATCGACTTGCGCTTGGCGAACCACTGCCGGCGGATTCGGCTGAGCAGCTTGATCGCGTCGGTCTTGTCGAGCATCAGCGCCCGGGTCGACCAGCGGTAGGGAAAGGCCAATCGGTTGAGGTCGTCGAGGACCCCGGGGAAGGTGGCGCTCGGGAAACCGACCACGGTGAGCACCCGCAGGTGCTGCTCCCCCAGCCGAGGCTCCAGGCCGCCCGTCAGAGGCGCGGTCGCCAGCAGCGCGTCCAGGTGCATCGGCGTCTCGGGAACCCGAACCGCCTGCCGTGTCGTCGTTGCCGCGCCATGCAGGAACGACAGGGTCTCGGCGTCGTCGAGCCAGGCGGCCTCGGGCATGAAGCCCTCGACCAGCTGCAGCACCCGGTCGGTGCGTTGGATGAAGCCTTGCGTCTGCTGCCAGGCGTCGAGCCCCTCCTGCGCCCGGCCCTCGATCATCAGGCCGCTGAACCGCCGGGCGTCCTCGGCCGGAGGCCGCCAGACGAAGGTCAGGAAGTAGCGGCTCTCGAAATGGGCCCCCGCCTCGGCGAACTGTTCGCGCCGCTCCAGATCCACCAGGGCCGAGGCCCGGTCGCCGAAGCGGTCGGCGCCATAGCCCGCGGCGGGATCGCGCCGGGCCTCGACGAACAGAGCCCACCCCGAGCCCAGGCGGCGCAGGGCGTTGTTGAGCCGGGCAGTGACCGCCACCAGTTCGGCGGGCGTGGCGCTGTCGAGGTCGGGACCCCGGAAGCGGGCGGTGCGCTGCAGGCAGCCGTCCTTGTTGAGGACGACGCCCGGGGCGACCAGCGCCGCCCACGGCAGGAAGTCGGCCAAGTAGGGCGTCGGGTTGGCATAGGGCTTGAGCGACAGCATCGCTCAGGCCCGCAGGTAGGGCGGATAGCGCAGGTGGCGGCGGCCGACCTCGACGAACTGCGGATCAAAGCGCGCGGCCCAGACCGCCAGGGCGTGGCCGACCAACCAGAGCACGAGGCCCACGAGCCAGAGCCGCAGGCCAAGGCCCACCGCCGCGGCAAGCGTGCCGTTGGCGATGGCCACCGTGCGCGGCGCCCCGCCCAGCAGCATGGGCTCGACCAGAGCGCGGTGGACGACGGCGAAGTAGCCGGGCGGCAGGTCCTGGCCGGTCACGCCGCCAGGCTCGCGCTGGCGGCCGCGGCGATCAGGGCGCCGCCGCCGAACGAGAAGAACGACAGGAAGAAGCTGGAGGCGGCAAAAGCGATCGACAGGCCGAAGACGATCTGGATCAACCGCCGGAAGCCGCCCGAGGTCTCGCCGAAGGCCAGCGACAGCCCCGTGACGATGATGACGATCACCGCCACGATCTTGGCCACCGGCCCTTCGATCGACTCCAGGATCGACTGCAGCGGGGCTTCCCACGGCATCGAGGACCCGGCGGCGCGAGCGGGGAGCCCGTAGAGCAGCCCTGCGGCGCTGATCGCCGCGCAGCCGAAGCGGTCTAGCATGGAGCCGGCCAGCAGCCGGCGCCGGCTGCTCAGGGCCGCGCGCGAAGTCTTCATGAGACGTCTCCAAGGGGAATGAGGCGATAGTCGCCGCCGGCCAGACCCTGGACGGCGACAAGTTCGGTCAGGCGTCGTGCGGACCCGCGGCCGCTCAGGACCGCGATGATCTCGACCGTCTCGGCGATCAGCTCGCGCGGCACGGTGACGGCCGCCTCGGCGATCAACTGCTCAAGCCGGCGCAGGGCGCCGAGCGCCGTGCCGGCATGGACCGTGGCGATGCCGCCTGGATGGCCTGTGCCCCAGGCCTTGACGAGGTCGAGCGCTTCGGGCCCGCGCACCTCGCCGACCACGATCCGGTCGGGGCGAAGGCGCAGGGTCGAGCGCAGCAGCTCGGTCAGCGAGGCCACGCCATCCTTGCTGCGCAGGGCGACGGTGTTGGCCGCCGGACAGCGCAGCTCGACCGTATCCTCAAGCACGACAATCCGCTCGTTGGCGCCGGCGAGCTCAGCGAGCAGGGCGTTGGCCAGGGTGGTCTTGCCGCTGGCCGTGGCCCCGGCGACAAGGATGTTGCGACGCCGAGCGACCGCGCCGGCCAGGGCTTCAGCCTGCGCCGCGCTCATCACGCCGTGATCGGCATAGTCGGCCAAGGTCACGGCCCGGATCGCTGGCTTGCGGATGGAGAAGGCCGGCCCCGCGACCACCGGCGGCAGCAGGCCCTCGAAACGTTCGCCCGCTTGCGGCAACTCGGCCGAGATACGGGGACTGCGCGCGTGCGCCTCGCCATCGACGTGGTGGGCGACGAGCCGGATGATCCGCTCGCCCTCCGCCGCGCCGAGCACCATGCCGGTGTCCGACAGGCCCGAGCCCAGGCGGTCGATCCATAGCCGGCCGTCCGGATTGAGCATCACCTCGACGACGTCGTCCTGCGCCAGCCACGCCCGCACGTCGGGGCCCAGGGCCGTGGCCAGCATGCGGCCGGCGCGGTCGCGGGCGTCGTTGACGGGAGGGAGCGCCGACATGGCCGGGAGCCTCGATCGAGCCCGGCGGACCGGGCGGGAGGCTCCCTAGACAGGACCGAAATTGCCCTGGATCAACAGGCGTTCAGCGCTTGGTGGGCGCTGGCGTGCAAAGACAGGTGATAGCGTAGACCTCCGCACGCCCAGGCGACCTTGGCAAGATTTGGTCAGCGCGTCAGACCTGTGGTGCCGAGATCGGTGCTAGCTGGGATGCAGTCGTCTAAACTCCTCCACACGCGCGAGCCGCTCTTGCAGCCAGCCTCTGTACTCCGGGAGCAAGCCCAGCTGATCCTCGATGCCTTCATTGGTCAACTCATCCAGGATGTTCAGGGCTCCTCCCAAGGTGAGCGCCCCCTTTTGCTCGATGGTAAGCCGACCGGCGAGATCTAGATCTTCGCGCACCCTCGCCTCGTTCGAGAGCCAAGAGCGATGGTTGGAGTGGATCAGCCGGCGGCCGAACGCCTGGAGGCGCGGATCTTCAAGTCTTGCAACGATGGCTAGCCGTTCGGCGCGACCGGCTTCATGAAACGAGGCCATCCGATATTTGTCATCATCGCCAGCGAAACCCGAATAGAGCTGATCTTCTGGATGAGGAGACTCCTCGCGATCCGACCAGGAGGTGGTGTAGATCTGGATCACTCGGTCACACAGCGCTTTGTCGTCCTTGATGCGGCGTGCGCGATCTTCGGCGACATCGGCTTCGAGTTCTCCCAGGAGCTCGTCTGGCGCGTCCCAGATGGCTGTCAGCGTCGGGGCGCCGTTGACCGCCAGCCGGCGAACAGGGCTTCCCTTCCGGCAGATTTCCCCGCGAAGCTGGTCGTCGCTCATTGACGACCAATTTTTCGGATCGACGCTGAGGTCGAGGCAGAACCTGCCATTCTTGTTGCGTGGCTCGCGGCCGATCATCACCACGACGCGATGATAGGGTTCGTTCCCGAAGAACTCGGTGAGAACAAAGCCATCTTCGGCCTCTACGAATTGCTCCACACTGGCCTTTGTCGAGAATCGCACAAAGCGTTGCCAAACATCGTCTGACCTCTCCCGGACCAGCCTGCATAGCGCGAGCGTTGCGCGCGCATCCGACGCGGCGTCGTGTGCCTTCTCGTGCGCGAGCCGGTTTGCCTTGGCGATAAGGTCGAGCTTGAAGGTGCGCTTACCGTGCTCACTGAACGGCGCTTCGACGCAATGCGGCGGCAGCGCCGAGGCAGCAAGCGCCAGGCCAAGAGCATCGGCTCGTCCGTTGCCGGCGGCGCTCGTCAGATAAGGATCGTGCAGGCACTGAAAGAAGGCGTGACGCAGCATGTGCTCGTCGAAGCCTATAGAGTTGTAGCCCACGAAGATGGCGGGCGACCATTCGGTCAACTTTCGCCGGATCGCGCATACCATCTCGTAGTGAGGCGGCAGGTCCGGATCGCATAGCTGCTTGATGGACAGGCCGTTCGTCAGCAGCGCCTTGGGATGGGGAATGACATGGGGCAGGAGACGGCTACGCGCCTCAAAATGATCTATCTCGTTTAGGTCATCGTCAGTGCGAATAGCCGCGAAATGGACGATCTGGTCCCAGCCATGACGTAGCCCGGTCGTTTCGGTGTCGTAGAAAACGAACCCGGGCATGACGCTATCCCCTGGCGCCCAAGCGGAATCTTAAGGCGGAGGTGCTGACGCGAAATTTTCGCGCGAGCGCTTCCAGCCGCTGGTCATCGTCGAGATCGATGCCGGCCGGATCGACGAGGTCCTTCAAGAAATCCTGGGGCATGAGCAGCTCGGCGGCGAACGCGTTGGCTTGGATTTCCAAGCGATCGACGCCCTGGGCAGCAACATCGTCGCGGAGCAAGACCCGGAATGTCTTGTCAACGTGGACTTCATCGCTGAGGTGCTCGGGGTGGAGCTCATGGTGGGCCAGTTCGTGGGCGATCGTAAAGCGCTGGCGATTGGGATGATGCAGCGCATTGACGCCGATTATCTTCACGCCATCGCGGATAAAGGCCATGCCTGACAGGTCGTCGGCCAGCGGCGCATACTGAAGCACTATTCCGCGGCTTTTGACGATCCGCTCCACCGGCACTGGCGCGCTCTTGACGGGAAAGCTCTCAAGGATGCCTCGCGCGCTCGTCCGCGCCGTTTGGATCAAGCTTGCGACGGAGGTCACGACTTAGCCTGCACGCTGGCCAGGGCGTTCGCGATCAAGTCGCTGATCTGCGCCTTGGCCTTGGAACTGACGGCGTGCGACAGCGCTAGCGACTGATCCTCGAGCGTCGGCTTGGCTTCAACCGGCAAGAGGTCGCCAACCTGCGAGAGGCCGAGCGCGGCGGCGATGTCGCATGCGTGGTGAAGCAGCACGTTTTGACGGCCGCGTTCGATATTGGCGATCGACGCGCGCGACAGTCCGACGCGAGAGGCTAGCTCCGCCTGGTTGAGCTTCAACTTTTTGCGCCGAGTGGCCATCGCTTCCCCAAACGCGGCGTAACGCGGATCTGTACCCATGGAAAAGTTTTGCGCTGCGCCGGGGTGCCCTGTCAACGACGCAAACAAATGTGAGTATTGCAAACTCGGTAATGTTTTAATTGACGCGAAGCCGACTCTACGGAATCCTGCACCCACCGATCGGACAGTCCCGTGCGACGGCTAAGGAGCGACAGAGATGTCCAAGCGTATCCACGTCGTGCCGCACGAAGGCGGCTGGGCCACCCGGCGCGAAGGCGCTTCCAGGGCCGGCTCGGTTCACGACACTCAGTCTGCGGCGACCGAGGCGGCGCGTAACACCGCTGTGCGCGAAGGCGGGGAGGTGATCATCCATCGCCCCGACGGCCGCATCCGCGACGCCAATTCCTACGGCAACGACCCCTTCCCGCCGAAGGGCTGAAGCTCACCAAGATCCCGACAACAGACGAGAGACCCCGACCATGTCGACGTTCCCGCGGAGCGGCGTTCAAACCAATGATCCGTTCGCCGATCCGCTGGACGCGGTGCTGGCCGAAATCGCTCTGAATATTCAGTTGCCGCCGGGGCTCCACGCCAAGGCCGTCGAGCGCTCTGAAGCCGTTCGCAAGTATATCGAGCGGCCGGGTAGCCCCCTGTTCGGAAGGGTCAGCTACTTCTACCCGCAAGGCTCGATGCGGATCGACGCCACGATCTCCACCCGCGGCACGGACGACGAGTACGACATCGACATCGTGGCCGAGATCTTCGGCGGCGACCTGAGCCCCGAGGCGCTGCTGGATGACCTCTATGCGGCGCTGGCTGACTATCCGGTGCAGCGGGTCGTGCGGCAGACGCGCTGCGTCACGCTCTATTACGCCGACGGCATGCACTTGGACGTCACGCCGGCGCGTCGCGCGGCGCCGAAGGAGAAAGAAAGCGTCATCGCTCACGCCAAGGGCGGCCCCGGCGCCGAACCGGGCCGCTACGTGCCAATGAATGCCTACGCCTTCGGTCAGTGGTACACGGACCGCACGCCGACGGAGGAAACCTTCGCCAAAGCGATGAACGAGAGGCTCTATGCGCAGGACGGAATGGTCTTCGCCGAAGCGGAGTCCGACGACGTGCCGACGCAGACGCCCTTCATCGTCAAGAGCGTCACCACGGTGGCGATGCAGTTGCTTAAGCGCCACCGCAACATTCTCTACGCCGGCGCCACCGGCCGCGTCCCGCCGTCAATCTTGTTGTCCTGCCACGCCGGCTACGCGGCCGTCCCGGGCATGCGCCTGTCGGATATGCTGATCCGGCAGGCCCGTTGGACGGCCCGGGCGATCGACAATGCAGCGGCGCTGGGGCGACTCCTGTCGGTCGCAAATCCCGAGCATCCCGGAGAGCTCTTCACCGACCGCTGGCCCGAATCCCAGAGCCAGCAGAAGGCCTACGCGGCCGAGCTCCATCACCTGGCCGACGGCCTGGAACAGGCGCGCGCCGGCGGTGTCCAGCTTGAGGACCTGCAGGCTTGGATGCGGATCCAGTTTGGCGAACGTGTCGTGACGCGTTCGATCAAGACCTTCAACGAGCGGCTCGGCCGCCAGGTGAAGGCGGTCGAGCACGGCTACACGCGCAATGGCAGCCTCTGGACTCCGTCGAAGCCCGCGCTCGTCGGCCTGACCAGTGGTGCGGCTGCGGCTCTGGCGCCCGTCGCCGCGCGCGCCCACACCAACATGGGGGAGCGCCGCTACCGATGAGCCTGACCATCGACCAGCAAATCGAGGCAATGACGGCGACCTGGCCGACCTTCGGACTCGTACGTCGCGACCGACAGACCGCGCTCTGGCGTGGAACGGTCCGACCCCTGCTGCAAACCTATGTGGTTGATATCCTCTACCGCGCGCCGTTGGCTCTTGAGCATGTCCCGATCCGTTGGCTTCAGCCGCAGGTCGAGGTGATGCGTCCCGCGCTCCGGCCGAGGCGCGGGGATCCCGAGGGGATGTTGCCGCACGTCTACTACGACAATGGCGGCGGCGTTTATCTCTGTCTTCTCGATCCAGACGCCCAGGAATGGTCGGCGTCCGACTTGTTGGCCGAGACGACAGTCCCGTGGACGATTGATTGGCTCGCCGCTTACGAGGGTTGGCGGGCCACTGGAACCTGGACGGCGCCTGGGCGCCATGTGGAGGCCTAGCATGGCGAAGACGCGCATCCCCCAGAAGGTCCAGTCGGCGCTCTGGGCGCGAGCGGGTGGTCGATGCCAATACCGCGGCTGCAACGAAGATCTGGTTGGCGACCTAATCGCCGGCAAAGAGGACGGGACGTTCGGCTTCATCGCCCACATCGTTGCCGACGCCGAGGATGGCCCGCGCGGTTGTCCTATTCGCTCGCCTTTGCTCGCCAAGTCGCTCGAGAATCTCATGCTCATGTGCGGCAAGCACCACAAGGAAATCGACGTCGACGCCCGCGACGATCATCCGGAGGCTCTGCTGCTTGAAATGAAGCGGGAGCACGAACTACGCATCGGTCTCGTCACCGGCGTGGACGAGGACCGAGCATCCCACGTAGTCCGCTTCGGTGCTAAGATCGGCCAGAACGAGGCGCTGGTTTCGACCCGGGCGCTCTTCTCGGCGATGTTGCCGCAGAACTACCCAGCGAGCGGACGCACGATTGACCTGGAAATTGTCGGCTGCGCCTACCGCGACGACGAGCCGGACTATTATCGCTTCCAGCGCGACAATCTCCGCCGGCAATTCGAGGCTCAGGTGCGCGGGCGTATTGAGCGCCAGGAAATCCGGCACATGAGCGTGTTCGCACTGGCGCCCCAACCGCTACTGATCGAACTTGGACGATTGATCGGCGATATCCTGCCAGCGCAAGTCATGCAGCGGCATCGAGAGCCCGCGACCTGGGCTTGGCAGGACAATCAGCCTCCCGTCCGCTACCAGATGAAGGAAGGCGTTCGAGCCGGCGCGGCTCCCATCGCCTTGAAAATCGGGATCAGCGCGACGCTTACCGACGAGCCGGTGGCGGCGGTCCTTGGTCGGGAAGCGGCTGTTTGGTCGCTCACGGCTCTGACGCCCCACAATGACATTCTGAGGAGCCGGGCCGACCAAGCCGAGTTTCGATCGACCGTCCGCAGGCTCCTAGACCGGATCAAGGCGGTTCATGGCGAAGGGCGGGAAATTCATCTTTTCCCGGCCATGCCCGCCTCCCTCGCGGTCGAGCTTGGGCGAGTGTGGATGCCAAAGGCCGATCCCCCGCTGGTGCTCTACGACCGCCAAGGGCCGCGCTTCGTTCGCACCTTCACGCTCGGCCACGACGAGATTGCCCAACGGCTGGCGAGCTGACGCTCACGCCATCACGCTCAACGCGCGCTTCGAAAGGAACTCTTCATGTACATGCGCGACCTTCATGCCTTGCCGACCGGCGCAATTGTTCAACTGGACCATCCCAGCGAAGACGAGCTGTGCGCCCTGCACCGCGTCGGATTTCACCCGCAACGCATGACCGGCCAGGGGCAGGTCCTGATAAAGCAGCTTGCGCCCGGCTATGCGTTGCGTGGCCTCCACGAAGACGAGTCCGCGTTTCAACAGGCCTGCCGCGCCCTGCTGGCCGACCAGCGGGTGACGCGTTGTCGACGTCTGCAGTAAGGTCAAGTCTCCGGTAGCCGCGCTGTCCGAAGCGACATACCGCCTGACATCCGGATAGGCTGCCAACGTCGGGTTCATGGCTCCGACGGCTCCGGAGCCGCTCCGGCAATGTCCTGCGGGAGCGTCTTGCCCTTGGCGAGCCGCCGGCCAAGCGCTGACAAGAAATTCTCGTATCGCTCACGGCCCTTGGCCTGCTGAGCCGGCAAGGCGGCTTCAGGCAGGGCCAGGGTGTTGGCCAGCCAGAAGCGGACGAAGAGGCCGAGGGCCTCCAGGATGATCCCGGCCACCTGCTCGATCCGGTCTGCCTGTCGCGACAGGCGGTCCAGGCGCCGACTGAGGGCGGCCTCCAGCTGTTCGGCCCCGTCAGGCGACAGGAAGCTCTCCAAGGCGGCCTCGACGACCAGGGCTTGGGAAAGACGCCGCCGCAGGGCGTAGTCGGCCAGACGCGCGCCCAGGGCGGGCGGCAGTCGGAAGGTGTGCTTGATCCGCATTGCTAGAGCTCCATGCCGTCGTCGGGATCCATCGTCGCCTGGCGGGCCACGCCCGCCAGCCGCCGGTCCGGCCGCCGGGCCTCGAGCGCGGCGAGCGTTTCGACCGGGCTGTCGCCGAAGTCGAACTCGTTCGGTGGGCTTTGGGGCTCAGGAGGGACGAGCGTGGGGATGAGCGCCCGTGCCTCCGGGCCTTCGCCGTCCGCGCCGTCCGGCCGTAGGACGGGAGGCGCCGCCGCCGCCTCAAGCGCTGGCCGGCCCGACCAGCCGTTAGCCGCCGCCTCAAGCGCTGGCCGGCCCGACCAGCCGTTAGCCGCCGCCGCGGCGAACCGGCCCGGCGTGGGCGGAACGAGGATCCGGCTCGCAAGGCGCGGATCCTTGAAGTAGCGGGCCTTGCGCGCGCGGATGGGCGCGACGCCAGCCAGCATCACGATCTCCTCGTTGGCGGGCAACTGCATGATCTCGCCAGGGGTCAGCAGGGCCCTGGGCGATTCCGCCTTGGAGACCATGAGGTGGCCGAGCCAGGGGGAGAGCCGATGGCCCGCGTAGTTGCGCATCGCGCGCTCCTCCGTCGCCGTGCCCAGGGCCTCCGAGATGCGCTTGGCTGTCCGTTCGTCGTTGGCCGCGAAGCAGACCCTCACGTGACAGTTGTCGAGGATGGCGTTGTTAGGGCCGTAGGCGCGCTCGATCTGGTTCAGCGACTGGGTGATGAGAAAGGCCCGCACTCCGTAGCCGGCCATGAAGGCGAGGGTGCTCTCCAGGAAGTCGAGGCGCCCCAGGACCGGCAACTCGTCGAGCATCAGGAGAAGCTTCTGGCGCTCGCCGACCCCTTCGAGGCTCTCGGTCAGTCGTCTGACGATCTGGTTCAGGATCAACCGGATCAGCGGCCGCGTGCGGCTGACGTCCGACGGCGGCACAACGAGGTAAAGACTGCAGGGACTGGCCACTAGGTCGGCGATGCGCCAGTCGCAGCGGGCCGTCACCTCGGCGACCACGGGGTCGCGGTAGAGGCCCAGGAAGGTCATGGCGGTGGAGAGGACGCCCGAGCGTTCGTTGTCGCTCTTGTTCAGAAGCTCGCGCGCCGCACTGGCGACGACCGGGTGGGGGCCAGCCTCGCCGAGATGTGGCGTGCGCATCATCACCGACAGCGTCTGCTCGATGGAGCGGCGCGGGTCCGACAGGAAGGTCGCCACACCCGCCAGGGTCTTGTCCGGCTCGGCGTAGAGGACGTGCAGGATCGTCCCGACCAACAGGGCGTGGGAGGTCTTCTCCCAATGGCTACGCTTGTCGAGGCTGCCTTCCGGATCGACCAGGATGTCGGCGATGTTCTGTACATCGCGCACCTCGGTCGCACCGGGCCGCACCTCCAGAAGCGGGTTGTAGGCCGAGGACGCGAGGTTGGTCGGATCAAAGAGCAGCACCGACCCGAGGCGCGCCCGGAACCCCGCCGTCAGCGTCCAGTTCTCGCCCTTGATGTCATGGACGATGGTCGAGCCGGCCCAGGTGAGCAGGGTCGGGATGACCGCGCCGACGCCCTTGCCTGACCGCGTCGGCGCGAAGAACAGCACATGCTCGGGGCCGGCGTGGCGCAGATAGTGCTGGCCGAAGCGCCCTAGGACGACACCGTCGTCCTCCAAGAGGCCCGCCGCACGGATCTCCTCGCCGCTGGCCCAGCGTGCGGTGCCGAACGTCGAGGCGCGGTGGTGTTCGCGGCCGCGCCAGACCGACAGGGCGATGGCCAGGACGACGCACAGGATCGCGCCAGCGGCGGCGATGGCCGCGCCGCGCAGGAAGATGGCCGGCGCATAGGCGTCGTAGACGAACCACCACCAGAAGAAGGAGGGCGGCGGGTAGATCGGCCGCCCCGCCAACATGAACCAGGGCGGACCCAGGCCCGCCTGGTGGCCGAGCGCGGCGGCTGTCCACTGCGTGGCGCACCATACGCCGACGAGCGCGACGCCGCCGACCAGGATGGCTGTGAGCCAGAGGACCTTTGAACCCTGCATCGGACAGGATGAAGGGGAGACAGCGTCTCGCGCGCCAGCCGGACTTGGCGGCGCTCGTACGCTGGCGTGCAAAGACAGGCGATGGCGTAGATGTCGGCAGCGACCTTTGACCTCGCCGCCGGGAAGGCGGTAACTGCAAGATGTCTGGCCGGGGAGCTCAGCGGCATGTTCAGGCGCGAGCCAAAACCCTGAGGGCCCGTCGCACGGCTTTCCAACTCGCCCGGTCAGACGCCTCGCCAGTGGATAGCATGCCCTTCGCGACTCTAGGTCTGGCCCGACTGCAGGTCGTCGATCATCTCAAGCATCTCGCGCAGTTTCTCGCGGGCTCCGGCGAGCTTGCGGGCGGTGACCAGATCGTGGCGGCCGGCAAGCTGCAGGACCGTCTCCAACACCTCTTCGGAATGGCGCACGAGTTCGACGAGGTTCTCGCCGTTGGGCCCGTTGTTGGCCGAAAACCAGTTGCGCACCGCTCGCGGATTGGTCCGGGTCAGGCGCACCACGGTCTTCACGGCCGCAGGGCTTTGACCGTACTGGCGGCGTAGCGCCTGGGCGATCGCGGTGGTGAAATCGAAGCCCTCGGCGCGGGTCTCGGGGAAAGGTTTTTCCGTAATTGACCGAAGTTTTCGGTCCTTCTGCGAACGCGACATACCCACACCATCCGACCTAGGGTTTGGACGGAGCCGAACGGCTCCAAGGCTCCTGAAGACGTGTGAGGCGGGTGTTTCCCCTGATGGATATCGAGACGAACGCGGATTTCCGCGGCGTGGCCGTGCGCGCCGCCCGCTACGTGCGCATGAGCACGGACCACCAGAAGTA
>FTCZ01000430.1_pt1 | contig 15276 bp, 12 predicted proteins | sample 1658871 | NCBI WGS metagenome assembly FTCZ01 (sample SAMEA3914864, study PRJEB12502) | metagenome | biome: forest; material: soil | place: USA | collected 2012-03-12 | depth 0.3 m
CAGCGGACGCTTGTTGGCGCCGGTGATGACGCGACCGCGGCGGCCGTTGTCGAACAGGGCGTCGACCGACTCCTGCAGCATGCGCTTCTCGTTGCGCACGATGATGTCGGGCGCGCGCAGCTCGATCAGGCGCTTGAGCCGGTTGTTGCGGTTGATGACGCGGCGATAGAGGTCGTTGAGGTCGGAGGTCGCGAAGCGGCCGCCGTCGAGCGGCACCAGGGGGCGCAGCTCGGGCGGGATTACCGGCACCAGCTCGAGGATCATCCATTCCGGACGGGCGCCGGACTCGATGAAGTTCTCGCAGAGCTTCAGGCGCTTCACGAGCTTCTTGCGCTTGGCCTCGGACGTCGTCTCGCGCAGCTCCTCGCGCAGGCGCGGACGCTCCTCGTTGAGGTCGATCACCTGCAGCATGGCGCGGATCGCCTCGGCGCCGATGTCGGCACGGAAGGCGTCGTCGCCGTACTCGTCGAGCGCGTTGAGGTACTGGTCCTCGTTCAGCAGCTCGCGGTACTTGAGCGGGGTCAGGCCCGGCTCGGTCACCACGTAGTTCTCGAAATAGAGGATCTTCTCGAGGTCGCGCAGGGTCATGTCGAGCAGCAGGCCGATGCGGCTCGGCAGCGACTTCAGGAACCAGATGTGGGCGACCGGCGAGGCAAGCTCGATGTGGCCCATGCGCTCGCGGCGCACCTTGGTGAGGGTCACTTCGACGCCGCACTTCTCGCAGGTGATGCCGCGGAACTTCATGCGCTTGTACTTGCCGCACAGGCACTCGTAGTCCTTGATCGGTCCGAAGATGCGGGCGCAGAACAGGCCGTCACGCTCCGGCTTGAACGTGCGGTAGTTGATGGTCTCCGGCTTCTTAATCTCACCGTGGCTCCAGGCGCGGATGCGCTCGGGGCTGGCGATCGAGATACGGATCTCGTCGAAGGTCGGAGTGCCCTGCGGCTGGCCCAGTACGTTGATAAGGTCGGTCATATTTGGGTCCTACGGTTTCGTGGACAGAATTCGCGAAAGCCTTGGGAGGCGGCCGATTGCTCGACCGCCCTTGGCGGCCGACTACTCGGCCGCCTGGTTGAGTTCGACGTTGAGGCCAAGCGAGCGCAGCTCCTTGACCAGCACGTTGAAGGATTCCGGGATACCCGCCTCGAACGTGTCGTCGCCGCGCACGATGGCCTCGTAGACCTTGGTGCGGCCGGCCACGTCGTCCGACTTGACGGTGAGGATCTCCTGCAGCGTGTAGGCCGCGCCGTAGGCTTCGAGCGCCCACACCTCCATCTCGCCGAAGCGCTGACCGCCGAACTGCGCCTTGCCGCCCAGCGGCTGCTGGGTGACGAGCGAGTAAGGCCCGATCGAACGCGCGTGGATCTTGTCGTCCACGAGATGGTGCAGCTTCAGCATGTAGATGTAGCCGACGGTCACCTTGCGATCGAACGGCTCGCCTGTGCGGCCGTCGACCAGGGTGACCTGGCCCGACTTGTCGAGACCGGCCATCTCCAGCATCTCGACGATGTCGGCTTCGTGCGCGCCGTCGAACACGGGCGACGCGAAGGGCACGCCCTTGCTCAGGTTGCGGGCGAGCTCGATCACCTGCTCGTCCTCGAGATCGGCGATGTCGTTCTTGTAGGACTTCTCGCCGTAGACCTCGCGCAGCTGCTTCTTGATCTGCGCGGCCGTGGCCTCGCGGGCGCCGGCCAGCATCTCGCCGATCTTCTTGCCGAGACCCGCCGCGGCCCAGCCGAGGTGGGTTTCGAGAATCTGACCGACGTTCATGCGCGACGGCACGCCGAGCGGGTTGAGCACGATGTCGACCGGGCCGCCCTCCTCGAGATACGGCATGTCCTCGAGCGGCATGATGCGGGAGATCACGCCCTTGTTGCCGTGACGGCCGGCCATCTTGTCGCCCGGCTGCAGCTTGCGCTTGGTCGCGACGAAGACCTTAACCATCTTCATCACGCCCGGCGGCAGCTCGTCGCCGCGCTGCAGCTTGTCGACCTTGCTGTCGAACCGGTCCTGGAGGCGCTTCATCGACTCGTCGAACTGCTTGTTCGACGCCTCGAGTTCGCTCTGGCGCTTCTCGGTCTTCACCGTAATCTGGCGCCACTGGCCCGGGGTGAACTCGCCGAGCACCTTCTCGGTAATGCGCGTGGCGGGCTTCAGTCCCTTCAGGCCGCCGGCGACCGTCTGGTTCATCAGCATTTCCTGGAGCTGGCCGTAGTAGCTGCGCTCCAGGATGGCCTTTTCGTCGTCGCGGTCCTTGGCCAGACGCTCGATCTCGTCGCGCTCGATGGCGAGCGCGCGCTCGTCCTTGTCGACGCCACGGCGATTGAACACGCGGACCTCGACGACCGTGCCCTCGACGCCCGGCGGCACCTTCAGCGAGGTGTCGCGCACGTCGGCGGCCTTTTCACCGAAGATGGCGCGCAGCAGCTTCTCTTCCGGCGTCATCGGGCTCTCGCCCTTCGGCGTCACCTTGCCGACCAGGATGTCGCCCGCCTTCACTTCAGCGCCGATGTAGACAATGCCGGCCTCGTCGAGGTTCTTGAGCGCTTCCTCGCCGACGTTCGGAATGTCGCGGCTGATCTCCTCCTGGCCGAGCTTGGTGTCGCGGGCCATGACCTCGAACTCCTCGATGTGGATCGAGGTGAAGACGTCATCGCGCACGATGCGCTCGGAGAGCAGGATCGAGTCCTCGAAGTTGTAGCCGTTCCACGGCATGAACGCGACGAGCACGTTGCGGCCGAGAGCGAGCTCGCCATCGCGGGTCGACGGACCGTCGGCCACGATGTCGCCCTTCTTCACCGTGTCGCCGACCTTCACGAGCGGCTTCTGGGTGATGCAGGTGCTCTGGTTGGAGCGCTGGAACTTCAGGAGGTTGTAGATGTCGACCGCCGGCCGGTTGGGACCGACGTCGTCGGTCGCGCGCACGACGATGCGCATCGCGTCGACCTGGTCGACGATGCCGGTACGGCGCGCGGCGATCGCCACGCCCGAGTCGCGGGCCACGACCTCTTCCATGCCGGTGCCGACGAGCGGCGATTCGGCCTGGATGAGCGGCACCGCCTGGCGCTGCATGTTCGAGCCCATCAGCGCGCGGTTGGCGTCGTCGTTCTCGAGGAACGGGATGAGCGCGGCGGCGACGGAGACGATCTGCTTGGGCGAGACGTCGACGAAGTCGATCGTGTCGGGACGGGCGAGGATGTACTCGCCGCCCTTGCGGCACTGGACGAGCTCGGAGACGAACTTGCCCTTGCCGTCGATCTCGGCATTGGCTTGGGCTACGGTGTAGCGGCCCTCTTCCATCGCCGACAGGTAGATCACGTCGTCGCTCACGCGGCCGGCGGTGACCTTGCGGTACGGGCTCTCGATGAAGCCGTACTGGTTCACGCGCGCGTAGGTCGCGAGCGAGTTGATCAGGCCGATGTTCGGGCCTTCCGGCGTCTCGATCGGGCAGATGCGGCCGTAGTGCGTCGGATGCACGTCGCGCACCTCGAAGCCGGCGCGCTCGCGCGTGAGGCCGCCCGGTCCCAGCGCCGAGAGGCGACGCTTGTGCGTCACTTCCGACAGCGGGTTGGTCTGGTCCATGAACTGCGAGAGCTGCGAGGAGCCGAAGAACTCGCGCACCGCGGCCGCCGCCGGCTTGGCGTTGATCAGGTCGTGCGGCATCACGGTGTCGATGTCGATCGAGCTCATGCGCTCACGGATGGCGCGCTCCATGCGGAGCAGGCCGACGCGGTACTGGTTTTCCATCAGCTCGCCGACCGAGCGGACGCGGCGGTTGCCGAGATGGTCGATGTCGTCGATCTCGCCGCGGCCGTCCTTGAGGTCGTGCAGGACCTTGACCACGGCCAGGATGTCGGCGCGACGCAGCGTGCGCTGGCTGTCGGGCACGCCCTCGAAGCCCAGGCGCATGTTCATCTTCACGCGGCCGACCGGCGAGAGGTCGTAGCGGTCGATGTCGAACAGCAGGCCCTGGAACAGGGTCTCGGCCTGCTCCAGCGTCGGCGGCTCGCCGGGACGCATGACGCGGTAGATGTCGAGCAGCGCCTCTTCCCGGTTGGAGTTCTTGTCGGCCGCCAGCGTGTTGCGGATGTAGGGACCGACGTTGGTGTGGTCGATGGCGAGCGTCGGCAGGACGTCGATGTCGTTCTCGTCGAACAGGGTGAGCACCGCTTCGGTGATCTCCTGGCCGGCCTCGACATAGATCTCGCCCGTCTTCTCGTTGATGATGTCGAGCGCGGCGTAGCGGCCGACCAGCTCCTCGGCCGTGACGCGCACTTCCTTGAGGCCCGACTCCTTGAGCTTGGCGAGCAGGCGCGGCGTCATCTTGGCGCCGGCGTCGGCCACGGGCTTGCCGGTCTTGGCGTTGATCAGGTCGTGGGTGAGCTTCACGCCCTTCATCGAATCGGCGTCGAAGCCGGTGTTCCAGCCTTCCTTGTCGCGCTTGTAGACGACCTGGCCGTAGAATGAGGCCAGGATCTCTTCCGGCGTCAGGCCCTGGGCCTCGGACGGATCGAGCGTCTGGCCCTTGGCCACGGCGGCGGCGCGCTTTTTGGCGGTCGCGTCGTTGTCGAGCGCCAGCAGCAGGGTCGTCACGTGGATCTTGCGGCGGCGGTCGATGCGGACGTGGATCAGGTCCTTGGCGTCGAACTCGAAGTCGAGCCACGAGCCGCGATAGGGGATGATGCGCGCGGCGAACAGGTACTTGCCCGACGAGTGGGTCTTGCCCTTGTCATGGTCGAAGAAGACGCCCGGCGAACGGTGCATCTGCGAGACGATCACGCGCTCGGTGCCGTTCACGATAAAGGTGCCGTTGTCGGTCATGAGCGGCATGTCGCCCATGTAGACGTCCTGCTCCTTGATGTCGCGGATCGAGCGCGAACCGGCTTCCTCGTCGATGTCCCACACCACGAGCTGGAGCGTGACCTTGAGCGGGGCGGCATAGGTGATGCCGCGCTGCTGGCACTCTTCGACGTCGTACTTCGGCTCTTCGAACTCGTACTTCACGAATTCCAGGCTCGAGCGCTCGGCGAAGTCCTTGATCGGGAACACGCCGCGGAAGACCTCCTGCAGGCCCGACTGGGTGCGCTTCGCCGCCGGCGTCACGCGCTGCAGGAAATTCTCGTAGGAACTCTTCTGGACCTCGATGAGGTTCGGCATCGGCGCCACCGATTCGATGTGGCCGAAGAAACGACGGATCCGTTTGCGCGTATTGAAGGCCGTGGCCATCGTGCGTCCTCGATTAGGTTCAAGGGCGGCGAACTACCCCGCTGCTGTCTCGGAACGCGCGACCCGCCAAAGCCGCTCGTCCCATCCATTGCAGTGGGCCACTTATCGAAGCGGACCCGGAGGTCCGCTTTGAGAAAAGGCCCGATAGGGCCGGCTCCCGAAGGAACCGGCCCGACCGGTAACTGTCTTACTTGAGCTCGACCTTGGCGCCTTCGGCCTCGAGCTTCGCCTTGAGCTTCTCGGCATCGGCCTTCGGCACGCCTTCCTTGACGGGCTTTGGCGCGGCCTCGACCAGGTCCTTGGCTTCCTTGAGGCCGAGACCGGTGATCTCGCGGACCGCCTTGATGACGTTGATCTTCTTGTCGCCGGCGGCGGCGAGAACGACGGTGAACTCGTCCTTCACCTCGGCCGGAGCGGCGGCGGCACCGCCAGCGGCGGCAACGGCGACCGGAGCAGCGGCGCTGACGCCCCACTTCTCTTCGAGCATCTTGCTCAGGTTGGCGGCTTCGAGAACCGTCAGGGTCGAAAGCTCTTCGACCAGCTTTTCGAGATTAGCCATTGTAGACTCCTGTATTCCTAACTTCCGGTATCGTGATCTTCGATGGTTTGACGACTAGCTCACGCCGCCTTCGCTTCTTCCTTGGCTCCGTACGCCGCGAACACGCGAGCGACCTGACCGGCCGGCGCCACGAGAACACCGGCGATCTTCGTCGCCGGGGCCTGGAGGAGACCGATGATCTTGCCGCGCAGCTCATCGAGGGACGGCAGTGTGGCGAGGGCCTGGACGCCAGCGACGTCCAATGCTTCTCCGCCCAATGAACCGCCGACGATGGTCAGCTTCTCGTTGCTCTTGGCGAAGGCCGACACGACTTTCGCCGCGGCGACCGGATCCTTGGAGTAGGCAATGGCAGTCGGGCCCTTGAACATGGGACCGAGCGCCGTGAAGGCCGTGCCCTCGAGGGCACGCAACGTGAGCCGGTTCTTCGCGACCTGGTAGCTTGCGCCGGCTGCCCTGATCTTGCGACGCAGGTCCGTCACTTCCTGAACGGTCAAACCGGTTTGGCGAGTGATCACCACCAGGTTGGCGTCCTTGAAGGTACGGTTCAGCTCGACGATCGCTTCGGCCTTTTCCGAACGATTCACGGCTTTCTCCAACTTAAGGCCCGACCCGGAGGATCCAGATCGGACCGGCTGCGTTACAGACTACGCAGCCTCCGTTAGCGGCTCAGCGCGAACGGAGACCACATGGTCCTGTTCGACTGCCCCGGAAGTTCAGGCACACAGCGCGGCACCGGAGTGCTGCGTTGAATTCCCTTGCCCCCGTCTGCGCCGGCGGGTTTCCCCATTACGCCCATCCCCGAGAGGACGGAGCACCTGCGGTCTCGGACAGGTGAAGCTCGAAAGGCCTCGCGGCCCTTTTCGCTTCTGACCGCCGCAAACCGAAGCCTGCGGCGGAAACTCGATGCCTAGGCGATCAGCTGTTGATCGCGGTGGCCGGGTCGAGCTTGACGCCCGGACCCATGGTCGAACTGATCGACACCTTCTTGATGAAGGTGCCCTTGGCGCCGGCGGGCTTCGCGCGATTGATCGCGGTCACCAGCGCCTTCACATTGGCGGCGATCGCGTCCTCGCTGAACGAGGCCTTGCCGACGCCGGCATGGACGATGCCGGCCTTCTCGGCGCGGAACTCGATCGAGCCGGCCTTGGCGGCCTTCACTGCGGCGGCCACGTCCTGCGTCACCGTGCCGAGCTTCGGGTTCGGCATCAGGCCGCGCGGGCCCAGCACCTTGCCGAGACGGCCGACTACGCCCATCAGGTCGGGAGTGGCGATGCAGCGCTCGAAATTCATCTCGCCGCCGTTGATCTTCTCGGCGAGGTCTTCCGCACCGACCAGGTCGGCGCCGGCGGCCTTGGCTTCATCGGCCTTGGCGCCGCGGGCGAACACTGCAACGCGGACCGACTTGCCGGTGCCGCTCGGCAGATCGACCATGCCACGCACCGCCTGGTCGGCGTGGCGCGGGTCGATGCCGAGGTTCATGGCGACCTCGATCGTCTCGTCGAACTTGGCCTTGGCGTTGGCCTTGACCATCTTCACCGCCTCGACGAGCGGGTAGGTCTTGTCGCGGTCGATGCCGGTCGAAGCCGCCTTGTATCGCTTGCCCATCGCCATGACCTACTCCACCACCTGGAGGCCCATGGAACGGGCGGAACCGATGACCTGGGCCATCGCTGATTCGATCGAATCGCAGTTGAGATCGGGCATCTTCTGCTTGGCGATCTCCTCGATCTGCTTCTTCGTGACCTTGCCGACGATCTGCGTGCCGACCGTCTTGGCGCCCGACTCGATGCCCGCCGCCTTCTTCAGGAAGTAGGTGTTCGGCGGCGTCTTGGTGACGAAAGTGAAGCTGCGATCCTGGAACACGGTGATGACCACGGGGATCGGCATGCCCGCTTCCATCTTCTGGGTGCGCGCGTTGAACTGCTTGCAGAATTCCATGATGTTCACGCCCTGCTGACCGAGCGCGGGCCCGATCGGCGGAGACGGATTGGCCTTGTTCGCCGGCACTTGCAGCTTCACGTAGGCCTGAATCTTCTTGGCCATTATTGCCCTCCTATGGGCGACGTGGTCCGGCCATGGCGGGCCTCCCACACCTGTGTTTTCCAGCCAACCCCTTGATCCATAAGGACTTTCGGAGCCATACCGGCCTCATACGAAAAGGCCGGCGCGTGGCCAGCCCTTCCAAGGGCGCGGGGTTTACCAAGTTCCCCGGCGCCCCACAACCCCTGATTTTTGCGTCTGCGAGGGCCCTATATGGGGGCCTCCCTAGAGCTTTTCCACCTGTGCATAGTCGAGTTCGACCGGCGTGGACCGGCCGAAGATCGAAACGGCCACCTTGAGACGTGCCCGTTCCTCGTCCACATCCTCGACCGTGCCGTTGAAAGAGGCAAACGGGCCGTCGGCCACCTTGACCTGCTCGCCGATCTCGAAGCTGACGGCGGGCTTGGGCCTTTCGACGCCTTCCTGGACCTGCTTCAGGATCCGGCCGGCCTCGGCCTCGGAGATCGCCACCGGCTTGCCACGGCCGCCGCCGCCCAGAAAGCCTGTGACCTTGGCGGTGTTCTTGATCAGGTGCCAGGTGTCGTCGGTCAGGTCCATTTTCACCAGGACGTAGCCCGGGAAGAACTTGCGCTCGGTGTTCACCTTGGCGCCGCGGCGCACTTCGACGACTTCCTCGGTGGGCACCATGACCTGGGAAATATCCTCGGCCAGGCCCTTTTTCTCGGCCTGCTCGCGGATCGAGGAGGCGACCTTGTTCTCGAAGCCCGAATAGGCGTGAACGACGTACCAACGATGTGCCATGTCACGAAACCCCGAGCAGCAGCTGTACGACGAAGCCGATCAGCTTGTCGGCGAGCAGGAAAAAGACAGAAGCAATCAGCACGAAGATGAACACCATGGAGGTGGTGATCATCGTCTCCCGCCGGGTCGGCCAGGTGACCCTGGCCACCTCGGAACGGACCTCGCGGATGTACTCGATTGGATTCTTCAACATGATCGCCATTCTTCAAATAATGGCAGGAGCGGAGGGACTCGAACCCACGACCCTCGGTTTTGGAGACCGATGCTCTACCAACTGAGCTACACTCCTGCAGTCTTCGCCGTCAGCTTTTAGCCGACGGCGATCTCAATAGCACCTATTTCACGACCTTAGTTACAACACCCGCGCCGACGGTGCGGCCGCCCTCGCGGATGGCGAAGCGCAGGCCCTCGTCCATCGCGATCGGCTGGATCAGCTCGACCACCAGGCGCGCATTGTCGCCCGGCATCACCATCTCCGTGCCGTCCGGCAGGGTCACCACGCCCGTCACGTCGGTCGTGCGGAAGTAGAACTGCGGCCGGTAGTTCGTGAAGAACGGCGTGTGGCGGCCGCCCTCCTCCTTGGTCAGGATGTAGGCCTCGGCCTCGAAGTTCGTGTGCGGCGTGATCGAGCCCGGCTTGGCCAGAACCTGGCCGCGCTCGACGTCCTCGCGGCCCACGCCGCGCAGCAGCGCGCCGATGTTGTCGCCCGCCTCGCCGCTGTCCAGCAGCTTGCGGAACATCTCGACGCCCGTCACCGTCGTCTTGGTCGTGGCCTTCAGACCCACGATCTCGACTTCCTCGCCCACCTTGACGATGCCGCGCTCCACGCGACCCGTCACCACCGTGCCGCGGCCCGAGATCGAGAACACGTCCTCGATCGGCATCAGGAACGGCTTGTCCTTGTCGCGCGCCGGCTGCGGAATGTACTTGTCGACCTCTTCCATCAGCTTCAGAACGGCCTGCTCGCCCAGCTCCGGGTTCTTGTCCTCCAGCGCCATCAGCGCCGAGCCCCGCACCACCGGGATGTCGTCGCCCGGGAACTGGTAGCTCTTCAGGAGCTCGCGCACTTCCAGCTCGACCAGGTCCAGCAGCTCCGGATCGTCGACCATGTCGCACTTGTTCATGAACACCACCAGCGCCGGAACGCCGACCTGGCGCGCCAGCAGGATGTGCTCGCGGGTCTGCGGCATCGGCCCGTCGGCCGCCGACACCACCAGGATCGCCCCGTCCATCTGGGCCGCTCCCGTGATCATGTTCTTCACGTAGTCGGCGTGGCCCGGGCAGTCGACGTGCGCGTAGTGGCGGTTCTTCGTCTCGTACTCGACATGCGCCGTCGAGATCGTGATGCCGCGCTCGCGCTCCTCCGGCGCCTTGTCGATCTGGTCGTACGCCGTGAACGTCGCACCACCAGACTTCGCCAGGATCTTCGTGATCGCTGCCGTCAGCGACGTCTTGCCGTGATCCACGTGCCCGATCGTGCCGATGTTGCAGTGCGGCTTGTTCCGCTCAAACTTCGCCTTCGTCATGTTCGTCTTCCTTGCTTAAAACGATTTCTTAGCCAGCGAGCTTCGCGACGACCTTGTCGGCTTCAGCCTGCGGCACCGCCGCATAGTGATCGAAAGTCATCGAGTAGGCCGCCCGGCCCTGGGTCATCGAGCGCAGCGTGTTCACGTAGCCAAACATGTTGGCCAGCGGCACCATCGCGTTGATGACCTGCGCGTTGCCGCGCGCTTCCATGCCCTGGATCGAACCGCGACGGCTGTTCAAGTCGCCGATGCAGTCGCCCATGTAGTCGTCGGGCGTCACGACTTCGACCTTCATGATCGGCTCGAGTAGCTTGCACTGCGCCTTGGCGAGGCCTTCGCGGAACGCCGCGCGGGCGGCGATTTCGAAGGCGAGCACGCTCGAGTCGACGTCGTGGTAGTTGCCGTCCGTCAGGGTCACCTTGAAGTCGATCACCGGGAAGCCGGCGAGCACGCCGGTCTCACGCGAGGCTTCGAGGCCCTTCTCGACGCCCGGGATGAATTCCTTGGGCACCGAACCGCCGACGATCTTGTTCTCGAAGGAGTAGCCCGAGCCCGGCGCGCCCGGCTCGAACGTGAGCTTGATGCGGGCGAACTGGCCCGACCCGCCCGACTGCTTCTTGTGGGTGTAGTCGATATCGGCTTTGCGGCCCAGCGTCTCGCGATAGGCGACCTGCGGAGCGCCGACATTGGCGTCGACCTTGTAGGTGCGGCGCAGGATGTCGACCTTGATCTCGAGATGGAGCTCGCCCATGCCCTTGATGACGGTCTGGCCCGTCTCCTGGTCGGTCGAGACGCGGAACGTCGGGTCTTCCTGGACGAGACGGCCCAGCGCCTGGCCGAGCTTCTCCTGGTCGGCCTTCGACTTCGGCTCGATGGCGAGCTCGATGACGGGATCCGGGAAGTCCATCTTTTCGAGGATGACCGGATGATCGGGATCGCACAGCGTGTCGCCGGTGGTGACGCTCTTGAGGCCGGCCAGGGCGATGATGTCGCCGGCGCGGGCTTCCTTCACGTCTTCACGGTTGTTCGCATGCATCAGCAGCATGCGGCCGATGCGCTCCTTGCGGTCCTTCGTGCTGTTCAGCACGCCGGTCGCCGACTCGAGCACGCCCGAGTAGACGCGCGCAAAGGTGAGCGAGCCCACGAAGGGATCGGTCATGATCTTGAACGCGAGTGCCGACATCGGCGCGTCGTCGCTCGACGGCAGCGTGATCGCCTCGTCGGTGCCCATCTTGACGCCCTTGACGTCTTGGACGTCGGTCGGCGCCGGCAGATAATTCACGACGGCATCGAGCATGGGCTGCACGCCCTTGTTCTTGAAGGCCGAGCCGCACAGCACAGGGACGAACGCGTAGTTGATCGTGCCCTTGCGGATGCACTTGATGAGCGTGTCATAGTCGGGCTCCTCGCCGTCGAGGAACTTCTGCATCGCCTCATCATCCTGCTCGACGGCCATGTCGATCAGCTTGGCGCGGTATTCCGCGGCCTTTTCCTTCATGTCGTCCGGAATCTCGACGACTTCGAACTTGGCGCCCAGGGTCTCTTCCAGCCAGATGATCGCCTTGTTCGAGACCAGGTCGACGAGGCCCTTGTACTCGGACTCCGAACCGATCGGGAGCTGTGTCACCAGCGGCTTGGAGCCGAGGCGATCGACGATCATGTCGACGGTGCGATAGAAGTTCGCGCCGGTGCGATCCATCTTGTTGACGAAGCAGATGCGCGGCACGCCGTACTTGTCGGCCTGGCGCCACACCGTCTCGGACTGCGGCTCGACGCCGGCCACCGAGTCGAACACGCAGACAGCGCCGTCGAGCACGCGCAGCGAACGCTCGACCTCGATCGTGAAGTCGACGTGGCCCGGCGTGTCGATGATGTTCACGCGATAGCTGATGTCCTTGTAGGGACCGGTCTCGACCTTCCAGAAGCACGTCGTCGCGGCGGACGTGATCGTGATGCCGCGCTCCTGCTCCTGCTCCATCCAGTCCATGGTCGCGGCGCCGTCATGGACTTCGCCGATCTTGTGCGACTTGCCGGTGTAGTACAGGACGCGCTCGGTCGTCGTCGTCTTACCGGCGTCGATGTGAGCCATGATACCGATATTGCGGTAGTGCTCGATGGGGGTTGTGCGAGCCATGAACTGGGCTTTCTAACTAAGGGGCCTGGTCGCTTACCAGCGATAGTGCGCGAACGCCTTGTTGGCGTCGGCCATCTTGTGGGTGTCTTCGCGCTTCTTCACTGCGTTGCCGCGGCGGTTGAAGGCGTCGAGCAGCTCGGCGGAGAGCTTCTCGGTCATGCTGTGGCCCGAACGGTCACGCGCGGCCTGGATGATCCAGCGGATGGCGAGGGCCTGGCGGCGCTCCGGACGGACTTCGACGGGCACCTGATAGGTGGCGCCGCCGACGCGGCGGGAGCGCACTTCGATTGCGGGCTTCACGTTCTCCAGCGCCTCGTGGAAGGCGGGGACCGGATCCTGCTTGAGCTTGCCTTCGATCTCGTCGAGGGCGCCGTACACGACGCGCTCGGCGACCGACTTCTTGCCACGCTCCATGAGCGTGTTCATGAACTTCGAGATGACGATGTCGTGGAACTTGGCGTCCGGAAGGACTTCACGTTTTTCAGCAGCGCGACGGCGAGACATGTTGGTTCCTCCGCCTTACTTCGGACGCTTCGCGCCGTACTTCGAACGGCGTTGCTTGCGGTCCTTGACACCCTGCGTATCGAGAGTGCCGCGAATGATGTGATAGCGGACGCCGGGAAGATCCTTCACGCGGCCGCCGCGGATCATGACAACCGAATGTTCCTGCAGGTTGTGGCCTTCACCCGGGATGTAGCTCACCACTTCGTAGCTGTTGGTGAGGCGCACCTTGGCGACCTTGCGAAGCGCCGAGTTCGGCTTCTTCGGGGTCGTCGTGTAGACGCGCGTGCAGACGCCGCGCTTCTGCGGGCAGGCCTGCAGCGCCGGCACCTTGTTCCGCGCGATAAGCGGGTGGCGCGACTTGCGGATCAGCTGGTTGATGGTCGGCATCGAGTTCCGGTTTCCTTGATCGCCCGTATCGTTTCCGCCCAAATCAGACAGCGGCGCAAAGCGAAAGCGCGGGCATGGCGGCAAGAGCGCAGCCCCGCGCGGTAAGTAAGCTTTGCGGCCTGAAGGCCTGACTTGTAACGGTCCCCGACGTCCGGCTGCGTCTAGGCTCTCGCCTACTACCAGCCCTTCCCCGAGGTGGCGCGCTTATATGGCCGTGTTCCGTGGGCGTCAAGCGTGCTGCAACGGTTTCCGCTTTGATATCGTTGGTTATTTCCCGACGCCTCCCGACGACTCGTTCCTGACTCGCCGCGGAGGGCGTGCGCAAGAATCTATCAACCACCTATTGGGGGTCGGCCGCGCTTTCGATACAAGTCGCGGGCTCGTTGATTTGATTACCCTTTTTGGTGTATGTCGGCGACATGTTGCGCAATCGCACCCGTATCGTTTCGGCTACCAAAGGTAACTTTGGGGCGGGGAACGTCGTGCGCGATCATCTGATCTAGAACGACTCAAAAACCCCGACCCCGCCAGATGGCCGGGGTCCAAGCGCAACAGGGTCCCGCCCTCCGGCAAACGGAAGCGAGACCCGAGATGTCCTCCCAGCAGATGCCTCCGACCCCGGTGCTCCAGACGCCGCGCCTTGTCCTGCGCCCGCTGCGCACCAAGGACGCCCCGGTCATCCAGCGCCGCTTCCCCAAATGGGAGGTCGTGCGCTGGCTCGACGCCAAGATCCCGTGGCCCTACCCCGCCGACGGCGCGGCGACGTTCGTGGCAACCTGCCTTGCGGAGATGGCGCGAGGCGAGAAATCCCACTGGGCGATCGTGCCCCGGACCGGTCCGGCCGACCTGATCGGGCTTATCAACCTGTGGCCTGACGACGGCGAAAGCACCGGCCAGCGTGGATTCTGGCTCGATCCGGATTTCCACGGGCGGGGCCTGATGACCGAGGCGGCCAACCGCGTCACCGACTACGCCTTCCGCGAGCTCGGCTGGCCGTGCCTGTGGTTCAGCAATGCCCTCGACAACCATGCCTCCCGCCGCATCAAGGAAAAGCAGGGTGCGCGGCTGGTCGACCTGATGATCGGACGCTATGTCGGCGGCGAGAGCTCGCAGATGATCTGGCAATTGACGCGTAACGACTGGATGGCGCGCCAGGCGGCTTAAGCCGCAAGTACACAGGCCGCGTAAGCCGCAAAGATACCAGGCGGCACAAAGAAAAAGGCCGTCGTCTTGCGACGACGGCCTTCGATCTGTTCGGGCGTCCGCGTCAGTCCGCGGCGCGCTCTTCCTCGAGTGTCGGGACCGGCTGGTCCTCGCCGTCGGCGCCGGCGGCCAGGATGGCCCGGTCGCGCTGACCGGCGATCGCCTTCAGACGGTTCACGACTCCGCCGGTACCCGCCGGGATCAGGCGACCGACGATGACGTTCTCCTTCAGGCCCTGGAGCGTATCGACGCGGCCGGACACGGCCGCCTCGGTCAGCACGCGGGTGGTCTCCTGGAAGGAAGCCGCCGAGATGAACGACTTGGTCTGCAAGGAAGCCTTGGTGATGCCGAGCAGCACCGGGTCCGCCTTGGCAGGCTTCAGCTTCTCCGACAGGAGCTTAACGTTCTCAAGCTCGTACTCGCCCTTGTCGATCTGCTCGCCGAGCAGGAATGTCGAGTCGCCGGCGTCGGTGATCTCGACCTTCTGCAGCATCTGACGCGCGATCGTCTCGATGTGCTTGTCGTTGATCTTGACGCCCTGCAGTCGATAGACCTCCTGGATCTCGTTGACGAGATATTCGGCCAGCTTCTCGATGCCGAGCACGCGCAGGATGTCGTGCGGCACCGGGTTGCCATCGATCAGCAGATCGCCGCGCTCCACGAAGTCGCCTTCCTGGACGGCAATGCGCTTGGTCTTCGGGATCAGGTACTCGACAGGCTCCGCGTTCTCGCCTTCCGGCACGATCAGCACGCGACGCTTGTTCTTGTAGTCCTTGCCGAACTCGATGCGGCCCGAGATGTCGCAGATGATCGCGAAATCCTTGGGCTTGCGCGCTTCGAACAGCTCGGCCACGCGCGGCAGACCGCCCGTGATGTCGCGGTTCTTGCCGCCCTCGCGCGGGATACGCGCGAGGATGTCGCCGGCATGGACCTCC